>WNFW01000476.1_pt1 | contig 25570 bp, 23 predicted proteins | sample 5400131 | NCBI WGS metagenome assembly WNFW01 (sample SAMN13153362, study PRJNA577476) | soil metagenome | isolation source: 20 cm soil or saprolite under grassland replicate 1 | place: USA:California | collected 2016-06-15 | reverse complement strand
GCGTGACGAGCCGCTTCCGTCTGGGCCGCCTGCTGCGGCGCGAGGGTCTGCCGCCCTTCGGGGAGCTGGCCGACTGGACCTGCTTGCTGCAGCTGCTGTCGGAAGCGGAACTGAAGCGGGCGCCGCTGCTGCGGCTGGCACGCCTCGCCGGTCTAGAGCCTGCGACGTGCTACCGGCGCTGCAAGCGCCTCCTCGGGGTGCCCTGGCGGGTCGCGCGGGCTCGCGGGTTCGCGTGGGCGCTGCTGAGATTCCTGCGCCGCTGTCGCCGTCTCCCGCAAGCGGCTGTTGAACCCCGGCCTGCTGCGCCTCCACCCCCAGTGCCGAGTCCCCCACCCGGCGTGCCGGCGGTCATCGGACTCGGCAGGCGCGGCCCGGCACTACCGCTGCTCGGCCCCGCCCCGCTGGGCAGCGGTCACCCGCAGGGCTTACTGGCGGCCACACTCCGGCTGCGAGACGCGCCCACCGACATCGCCGTCTCGGCCGGTGGGGCGGTCCTCGCCACGCGCGCGTACGCAGCGAGCGTCGAGCGGCTCGACCTCCCCAGGCTCACGTCTGTGGCATCGGTGCCGGTCGGGTGCAATCCCGTGCGCCTCGTCTTCGACCGCAGCGGCCGCCGGGCCTACGTCAGCAACCAGCTGAGCGACAGCATCAGCGTCATCGATGTCGCCACGAACCGTCGCGTCGACGACATCGCCGTGCGCGGGTGGCCCGCGCCCGTTGTTATCTCACCGGATGAACGCACGTTGTTCGTCACCACCAATGCGGACAGCCTCTACGCGATTCAGCTGGCGACCAAGCGCGTCGTCGCCGTCATCCCCCTTCCCGCGACGTCCCATCATCTCACCCTGCATCCATCCGGCAAGGTGCTGTACGTGGCCACCCGGGCCGCGGGCACGGTGATGGAAATCGATGCGACGACTTTTCAGATCCTGCGGACCTTCCCCGTCGGTGGTCAGACGCAGGCTCTCGCGGTGTCCGCCGACGGCACCGAGCTGTACGTCGCGGACGAGGCGGGCGGGTTGGACGTTCTCGACCTGAGGCGCGGGATGCAGGCGGCGGCGGTTCGACTCGACGGGCGAGCCTACGGTCTGGCGCTGAGCCGCGACAACCGTCAACTCTACGTCGGCCTGGTGACGAGCGAAAAAGTTCAGGTGGTGGACCGCGAGTCACTCCGGGTGGTGCGGACCATTCCCACCGGCGGGGTCCCGCGCGAGATCACTTTCAGCCCGTCGGGGAAGACCGCGCTCATCGCGAACGAAGCGGGCTGGATCGACGTGGTGACGTAGCCAGGCGGGGACGGTCTGCCTCCCCGTCAGCGATCGTTGGAGCTGCGCTCGCGGATCCGCCCCACCTCCCGCTCCAGGGCCCGCAGCTGCTCGCGCACGTCCGCCACGAGCTCCCCCACGAACCCGAAGCCGAACAGGGCGAGCCCCGCGATCACGAGGAGCAGTACCAGGTAGAGAAACGCACGGTTGCCGTGGTCGTACACATACCGCTCGACCAGGGCGTACACGCCGACCAGAAAGCCGAGGAACATGAGCGCCGCGCCGGAGAGGCCGAAGAACAGCATCGGCTTGCGGCCGAAGCGCAGCTGGAACCACACCGACACGAGGTCGAGCACCCCGACGGGGATGCGCCCGATTCCGAACTTGGATTTCCCCGCCTGCCGGGGGTGCAGCGGGACGGGCCGCTCGACGAGCCGGAAGCCGCGCGCCGCGGCGATCACCACCATGAAGCGATGCCAGTCGGGGCGCAGCGGCACCTGGTCCATCACTTCGCGCGTGTACGCTTTGACCGAGTTCAGGTCGGTCACGCGGACGCCGAACAACCAGCGGCAGAGGGCGTTGTAGATCGACGACACGAAGCGTTTCTCGTAGCTGCCCTGCTTCGCGCCGGTGACGACGTCGGCGTCGCCGGCGAGGATCGGCTCGACGAGCCGTGGGATGTCGGCCGGCAGATACTGGAGGTCCGCGGGCCAGAAGACGAGGACCCGGCCGCGCGCGGCGTCGGCGCCGGACTTCAAGGCGTCGGCGATGCCGCGCGGGGCGCGATGGGTGACGGTCCGTACGAACGCGTGCTCGCGGGCCAGCTGCTCGAGCACGGGGCCGCTGGCGTCGTGGCTGCCGTCGTTCACGATCACCAGCTCGCATGCATACGGCAGCGGGCGCAGGGCGGTCTGCGCCTGGCGTACCAGCTCGGGGAGGTTCTCCGCCTCGTCCCGCGCGGGCACGAGGATGCTCACGTCGGGGAGCGCCGCGGCGGTCGCGAGGCTCACAGCCGCTTCCGCATGCGCGCGGGGAGGATGTTGAGCTGGTCGCGGTATTTGGCGACGGTGCGCCGGGCGATCTTGACGCCCCGTTTCGCGAACTCCTCGACGATTTGCTGGTCGGTGAGCGGGTTCTTGGGATCTTCGTCCGCGACCAGCTTCTGGATCTGGGCCTTGATGGAGCGCGCGCTGGCGTCCTCGCCGGTGGAGGTCGACAGGCCGCTCGAGAAGAAAAACTTGAGCGGCAGGAGTCCCCGCGGCGTCTGGACGTACTTTTCGTTCGTCACGCGGCTCACGGTGCTCTCGTGCATGTTGATGACGTCGGCGACCTCGCGCAGGGTCAGAGGCTTCAGGTACTCGATCCCCTTCTCGAAGAACTCGCGCTGCCGGTCCACGATGAAGTTCATCACCTTGAGCATCGTCTGGCGGCGCTGCTCGATGGCCTGGATCATCCACTGCGCGCTGTTGAGCCGCTGGTTGATGAATTCCTTGTTCTCGCCCTGGAACTGTTTCTTGTCGCGCGCGATGTCCACGTAGGTCTTGGAGAGCCGCAGGCGCGGCAACCCCTGGTCGTTCAGGAATACGTGATAGCGATCGTCGATCTTCTGGACGATGAGATCGGCGCTGATGTACTGGTCCCCCGCGGTGGCGTACTGCAAGCCGGGCTTGGGGTCGAGCTTCTTGACGTCGTCGGCGGCCTTCTGGACTTCCTCGGCTTCGAGGCCGAAGCGCTTTCCCAGCTCGCTCCACCGGTGGGCCTTGAGATCGTCCCAGGCCTCCTTGACGAGCCGATACGCCAGGGTGTCCTGGCGCTTCTGCTGCTCGAGCTGCAGCAGCAGGCACTCCCGCAGGTCGCGCGCGCCCACCCCCGGCGGATCGAGCGACTGGATGATCCGCAGCATCGCTTCCGCGTCCTGGAGGGTGTACTCCGGGACCTCCACGTCCCCCTCGATCTTGTCCGCGTGCTCGTGGAGGACCTGGTTGACGCCACGGACGATCTCCTCGAGCGGCGCCTGCAGATAGCCGTCTTCGCCGATGTTGCCGAGGAACTCCTCGGCGAGCAGGTGCTGCCGCGGCGTCAGGTCGAGCATCTGCACCTGCTCGCGCAGGTAGTCGTCGAGGTCTTTGGACTGGACCGACACCGGCTCGACATACTCGCTCGATTCGCTCAAGTCGCGCACGCCGGAGGATGTCGAATCGGCGCCGTTGTCGAGGAGGATCTTCTCCCAATCCGGCTCGTCGTCCCCGGTCTTCTCCTTCTCCGGCTTGACCTCCTCGGCGGCGGGTGCTTCCTGCTCTTCCTCGGGCTCCACGAGCTCGAGGAACGGGTTGCCGAGCAGCTCCTGCTTCAAGTGCTGCTGGAGGTCGAGCAGCGGCATGTACAACAGGTCCATGGCCTGATAGAGCCGCGGATTGATCCGCAGCTCCTGCTTCAGGACCTGGTGCTGGTGCAGTCCCGTCTTCATGCCGCCGGGGAGAGGCGCGCCCGCAGCCGCGCCGTGAGTGTGGGTCCGAAATACAGGTCGGCGACGCGCTCGTCGAAGACCAGATCGCGCACGGTGCCGGACACCTGAACCTTGCCCTCAAACATGATGTACGCCCGGTCGACGATGTCCAGGGTCTGCTCGACGTTGTGGTCGGTGATCAGCACGCCGATGCCTTTGTGCCGCAGGCCGGCCACGATCGTCTGGATGTCGTGCACGGCGATGGGGTCGACGCCGGCGAACGGCTCGTCGAGGAGCAGGAACTTTGGGGTCGTGACCAGCGCGCGCGTGATCTCCAGGCGCCGCCGCTCGCCGCCCGACAGCTGGAACGCCTGCTGTCGCCGCAGGTGCTTGATCCCCAGCTCGTCGAGCAGGCTCTCGAGACGCTGACGCTCCTCGGGGGGCGGCAGCTCCAGGGTCTCGAGGATGGCCAGGACGTTCTCCTCAACGCTGAGCTTCCGGAAGACGGACGGCTCCTGCGCCAGGTAGCCGATGCCGAGGCGGGCGCGGCGGTACATCGGCTCCTGGGAGAGGTCGTGGCCGTCGAGGGTAATCCGCCCTACGTCGGGACGGATCAGTCCGGTGATCATGTAGAACGTCGTCGTCTTCCCCGCCCCGTTGGGGCCGAGCAATCCGACGATCTCGCCCTGCTCGAGCCGCAGGTGGACGTCGTCGACGACGCGACGGCCCTTGTAGCTCTTGACCAGCCCGGCCGCCTCGAGCACGCTCGCACCGGCCACGCGCTCGTGCTCGCCGCTGACCGCCTCGGCCCGCGCGTACGCGCGCTCGGCCGCCCCGACGAGGTTGCGGATCGCCGCGGGGCGATCGGGCGCGAGCCCCGCCCACACGTCGGGCCGGAACGCCACGGGCGCGTCGTGCCACAGCCGCCCGATGGGAATGGTAATGATCCCCGTGAGCGCGAGCCGCGGCAGCACGGACGTCTCGAGGTTGGCCCGGGCATCGTCGACGGAGAGGCTGCCGGCGTCGCGCACCGCCTGCCCCCGCACCACCGCGCTGACCCGGAGGAAATCCTCGCGATACGCCACCGCCAGCTGGCCGAACGTGGCGCGCCCGGCCTCGTCGGCGACGCGCGCCAGCGCCGCCGCCGCGAGCGGCAGCGACGAGTCGCGACTACCGAGCAGCTCGACCAGTGCAGCAGGCGGAGGGGCGGGCGCGGTCATCGGACGGCTCCCCGCTTCTTGGTGGTATCGGGCGGCGCAGGGGGACGGGGCTCGAGGTGCACCCCGTCGGCCCGGCCACCCACCACGACGCGGTCGATGCGCGCCTGCCGCAGGGCGATGGCAATGCTCTGCCCCCGCGAGTAATTGATGGAAGGCCCTTTCGCGGTCGAATCCTGATTCTCGATGTGCGTGAGCGCGCGCGCGGTGCCGTGGGCGAGAATCTGACGGATGCGCGAGCGCAACACGCCGGCGCTGTCCTTCTCCTGTGCCCAGCGGGCGACGAGGGTGTCGCCGGTGATACAATCGACGTCTACCGTCAACGCGGCGAGGCAGCTGGTAACCACAGCCTTCACCGTCGAGTCGCGCTTCGATGTCGACAGGGCTTTGCCGAACCCCCGCACCTCTGTGAGCACCTCATCCGGTGCATCCAGTGCCAATGAGTCGGCCGTGAACGTCTGCAGCGTGGACACGGCGAACGGCCTGGTCTTCTTCCCCCACGCGAGGGCCTGCTGGAGCTTGCGATGCTCGACGTGGAGGTGGATGGTGTCGGCCGTCAACGTCCAGTCCGAGCCGGTCGCTTTCCCCTCGCCCAACGCCTTGATGAGGTTGACCTCGCGCTCCTGGAAGGCGAGCTCGATGCGGGTGCCGACGAGGGTGTAGCGGTGCGCGGTGTCGCCAGCTTCCTTCCCGGCGATCTGGGGCTTCCCGAGCAGCACGCCGAGCCCGACGCGTTGGTCCAGCATCAGCGAATCGGCGCGCGCGGCGAGGTCGCTGCGGTCGATGGTGACCTTGCCCCCGCCCCACATGCGGTCATCCCCGCGGAAGCGCACGCGGTCGGCGACGATGATGTACGGCTCGGCGGAATCGGGCGCGCTGCCGCCGCGGTACTCGATCGTGGGCCGCTGCGTGGCCGTCATCTCCGTCGTGTCGCGTACGCCGGGGACGACGCGATAGTAGGTGAGATTGGGCCCGCGCAGCACGGAGTGGTTGCTGCGATTCACCGCGACCACGCGGTTGTGCGCTTCCAGGTGCTCATCCCGCAGGAAGTAGCTCGCCAGGTTCGCGTCGAGGACCAGCAGGGTGTCACGGATGTGCACGTTGCCGATCATGTCGAAGCGCTGCTGGCCCGCGAAGTACTGAATGCTGTCGGAGGCGAAGGTCGTGGTCGTGCCGTTGCAGTGGGCCCGCACGCCGCCGCCGCCGTAGTAATTCGTCGCCCGCCCCGCCGTGACTTGGCGCCCACGCGGCAGGCTGTCGATCGCGATCACGCAGGGCCGGCCCTTCGTCGTATCGCCTGCCGCGGGAAGAACGCGGGCGACCGTCGGTTGCTGGGCGAGCACGAGGGAGAGCAGCAGGGGCGTCATTGCTTGGGCAACACGAAGCGGCCGCCGGTCCCGGTGATCCGGTTGGCCTGGATGTTCTTGAAGTCGGGGTCCGAGGTGAAGCCGGTGCCCTTGAGGTGCTGGGTGGGCGAGTCGAAGGTGAAGTCGCGGTCGGAGCTGACCTCGTTCCGGGTCTGATTGTAGCGAATCACCTCCGTGTGCAGCGTGCCGCCATCCGAGTTGCGCACCACAACCACGCTGCCGCGGCCCTCCATGTCTCCCGTGCGCCAGTGGAACGTACCCTCGTGCGCGGTCATGGTGGACGTCTCGCGCCCCGTGACATCGTAGAAGGTGACGTGCACGGCCCGCAGCTCCGCCTGCTGCATGGCGTTGAAGAAGTACGCCGTGTCGGCGCGCACGCGAGCCCGCTGCATCCCGTTCTGGGTGACGTAATGGGTCATGGCGATCAGCGTCTGGTCCGCCGAGTCGGCGAGCTGGATGGTCGCCGTGGGTTTGATCCCGCCGCCACAGGCCGACACCAGAACGACGTCGAGCACAAGCGTCCAGCACAGGCGTCGAGCCCCTTCGTACGCCGTTGCTTGACGTTGTTGCTGGACGCTCCTGCTCGACATCTCTCTGGTGTTCATCCCGCGCCCGCCCGCATCAGGTCGTGCAGGTGCACGATCCCGACGACCGTGCGCCCGCCGTCGACGACCGGCAACGCCATGATGCCGTGTTCTTCCATGCGGCGCACGGCGGCCGCGGCCAGCTCGTCGGGCGTGGACGTCTTCGGGGTCCGCGTCATGACGTCCGCCACCGGGATGCCGAGGAAGTCGGGGGTGCGCTCCATGAGACGCGTCAAGTCCCCGGCCGTGACGACCCCGACGAGCGCTCCCGTTTCGTCCACGACGGCCACCGTGCCGCGGCGCTCGGCGAGGAGGACCACGCACTCGCGCATCGGGCGGTCGGGGGCGAGGAGCGGCAGGTCGGTGGTGAGCATGACGTCGGCCACGCGCTGGAGCAGCTTGCGGCCGAGCGCGCCGCCGGGGTGGAGCGCGGCGAAATCTTCCCGGCGGAAGCCCTTCACCTCGAGCAACGAGACGGCGAGGGCGTCGCCCAGGGCGAGCGCCACGGTGGTGCTGGCGGTGGGCGCCAGCGTCTCCGGGCAGGCCTCCTCCGCCACGGCCGCGTCGAGCACCACCACGGCCTGGCGTGCGAGGACGGAGCCGGGGTCGCCCGTCACGGCGATGATGGGCACGCCCAGGCGCTGCAGCTGCTCCACGAGGTCGAACAGCTCATCGGTCGAGCCGCTCTTGGAGAGCAGAATGGCGACGTCGTCCCGCCCGACGATCCCTAAGTCGCCGTGCAACGAGTCCACCGGGTGGAGGAACGCGGCGGGCGTGCCGGTGGAGGTGAAGGTGGCGGCGATCTTGCGCGCGATGAGTCCCGACTTCCCCACTCCGCTGACGATCACCCGGCCCTTCGCTTGCGCGAGCAGCGTGACGGCGCGCGCGAAGGTGTCCCCCAGGCGCTGGGCCAGCGCCTGGATCGCCGCGGCTTCGAGCGCCAGGACGCGGCGCCCCCGCTCAACGAGATCCGAGCGCGCGCTCTGTGACATCGCCGCGTTTCTCCAGATACTCCGTGACCATGCGATCCCAGATGCCACGGCCCTTGAGAATCGTTTCCGCCACCTCGCGTACCGCGCCCGCGCCGCCGGGTGTTTTGGTGACGAGCGCGGCGACGGCCTTCACCTCGTCAACCGCGTTCGCCACAGCGACGGGCAGACCGACGCGACGGAGCAGCGGCAGGTCCGCGAGGTCGTCGCCCACGAACGCGCACGCCTCCCAGGCGATGCCGCGGCGGGCGAGGATCTCCTCGAACGCGGGGAGCTTCCTGGCGCCGTCGTCCTGCACGACATCGTCGATCCCCAGCTCCTTCGCGCGGAGGGTTGTGGCGTCGGAGTGGCGGCCGCTTACGAGCACCACGGGGATGCCGGCCCATTGCAGCATCTTCACGCCCAGGCCGTCCTGGATGTGGAAGCGCTTGAACTCGACCGCGTGGTCGGCCAAGCGTCCGATGTAGATGCCGCCGTCGGTCATGACGCCGTCCACGTCGAGCCCGACGAGCTGGATGCCTTTCGCAAGCGCCTGGCTAAGCATTGGCCACGCGTCTCGCGCGGGGGGTCCGGCTCGCCGGACGCCCGAACCGCTCCGCCACCCCATCCCGCCGGGCGCCGGCTGCGCCGGGCCCCCCGCGCTCACCCGGGACTCCGTTCCCCGGTGCGAGCGGTGGGCGCGCCGTAGCGCGAGTCCCAGGGGAGCGGGGGGTGGCGGCATCGGACTCGAGCGCGAGGCGCGTCCACCGCGAGCAGCGGGAGCTTGGCGACCGCCCGTTATGCACGGACCGCCTCCCTGGTCCGTTGCCAGATGTCGAGCGCGATTTCTAGAATCCGCGGCAGCTCATCCAATGGCACCATGTTCGGCCCGTCGCTCGGCGCGCGATCGGGGTCCGGGTGCGTCTCGAGGAAGAACCCGTCGGCACCGGCGGCCGCCGCCGCATACAGCAACGGCGGGATGCATTCCCGCAGCCCGCCGCTCGCGCCCGCCTCTCCCTTGCCCGGCTGCTGGACCGAGTGGGTGGCGTCGAAGACCACCGGCACGGCGCAGGCGGTCTTGAGACGTGCGAAGTTGCGCATGTCCACCACGAGATCCCCGTACCCGAAGAACGTGCCGCGCTCGGTCACGGCGATCTCGGGCGCCCCGCCGGCGCGCACTTTCTCGACCGCCCCCGTCATGCCGTCCGGGGCCATCCATTGCCCTTTCTTGATGTTCACCGGTCGCCGCGCTTTGCCCGCGGCGACCAACAGATCGGTTTGGCGGCACAGGAACGCGGGGATCTGGAGCACGTCGGCGACCTGGGCGGCGGCGGCGACGTGCCCAGGCTCGTGCACGTCGGTCAGAATCGGAAGGCCGGTCGCGGCGCGCACCCGCTCGAGGGCGCGGAGCCCCTCGTCGAGGCCGGGACCACGTGCCGCGCCGAGCCGGGAGCGGTTCGCTTTGTCGTAGGACGCCTTGTAGACGACGTGCAGGCCGAGGCGGGCGCCGAGGGCGGCGAGCGCGTCGCCCACGCGGCGGTTCAGGGCATCGGACTCGACCACGCACGGCCCCGCAATGAGGAACGGGGCTGTTCCGACCTCGAAGTGCCGGGGCATGTCAGCGTTTCGCGCCGGCCAGCGCCGCTGGCGCTTCCTCCGGACGGGGCCGCTTGCGCCGATGCTGCAGCGCGGCGCCGATGAAGCTGGCGAAGAGCGGGTGCGGGCGTACGGGGCGCGATTTGAGCTCGGGGTGGAACTGGCAGCCGACGAACCAGGGGTGCTCGGGCAGCTCGATCATCTCGACCAGTGACCCGTCCGGCGACAGCCCGGCGCAGCGCATGCCGTACTCGGCAAGCACGTCCCGGTAGGCGTTGGACACCTCGTAGCGGTGGCGGTGGCGCTCACTCACCTCGGGGGCGTTGTAGATCTGCTGCACCCGGGAGCCGGGCCGCAGACGGCACGGGTAGGCGCCGAGGCGCATCGTGCCGCCCATGTCCTGGATCCCCTGCTGGCTGGCCATCAGGTGGATCACCGGGTTCTCGCATTCCGGCTCGAACTCGCTCGAGTTGGTGTTGGAGAGCTTCACGACGTCGCGGGCGAACTCGACGATCGCCACCTGCAGCCCGAGGCAGATCCCGAAGAACGGCAGCTTCTGTTCGCGCGCCCAGCGGATCGCTTCGACCATGCCTTCGACACCGCGCACACCGAACCCACCGGGAACGAGCAGCGCGTCGTAGGGGGCGAGCAGCTCGCCCGCCGCCTCCTGGTCGGTGAACCGATCGGAGGCGATCCACTGGATGTCGACGCCGGCTTCGTTGGCGATGCCGCCGTGGACCAGCGCCTCGTGGATGCTCTTGTAGCTGTCCGCCAGCTCGGTGTACTTCCCCACCACCGCGACCTTCACGCGCTCGGCGGGGCTGAGGATCTTGTCCACCATCGCCGACCAGGACCGCAGGTCGGGCTCCTTGGTCTCGAGCCGCAGGCGGCGGCACACTTCGTCGTCCAACGCTTGGGCGTGGAACTTGAGTGGGATCTCGTAAATGGACTTGACGTCGGGGCTCTCGATCACGCAGCCGAAGTCTACGTTGCAGAACTGGGCGATCTTGCGCTTCAGCTCCTCGGACAGCGGGCGCTCGGTGCGGCAGATGAGGATGTCGGGTTGGATCCCGATCTGCATCAGCTCACGCACGGAGTGCTGCGTCGGCTTGGTCTTGAGCTCGGCGGTCGCGGAGATGAACGGCACCAGCGTCAGGTGGATGAACAGCGCGTTGTCGCGGCCGACCTCCTGGCGAAACTGGCGAATCGCCTCGAGGAACGGCAGCGATTCGATGTCGCCGACCGTGCCGCCGATTTCCGTGATCACCACGTCGTGGTCGGGGGCGAGGCGCCGGATGGCGCCCTTGATCTCATCGGTGATGTGCGGGATCACCTGGACCGTCGATCCCAGGTACTCGCCGCGCCGCTCCTTGGTGATGACGGAGAGATAGATGCGGCCCGTGGTGACGTTGTTGACCTGCGACAGCGAGCGGTCGATGAACCGCTCGTAGTGGCCGAGGTCGAGGTCGGTCTCCGCGCCGTCGTCGGTCACGTACACTTCCCCGTGCTGGAACGGGGACATCGTGCCGGGATCCACGTTGATGTAGGGATCGAACTTCTGAATCGTCACGCGGAGGCCCCGCTCGACGAGCAGCCGCCCCAGGGAGGCGGCCGCGATGCCCTTGCCGAGGGAGCTCACCACGCCGCCGGTCACGAAGATGTACTTCGTCGAGCTCACGGACTCACCTCCCGGAGTTGTCGCGCCCAGAGCGCTGCAACGGTTTTGAGATCCTCGGCCGTGTCCACCCCCGGCGCCGCCGGCCGGTCGAACAGCGCCACCCCGATGGGGATACCGTGTGCGAGCGGCCGCAGCTGCTCGAGCCGCTCCCACGTCTCCTCCGGCACCGGCGGGAGGCGGATCCAGCGCTCCAGCGCGTCCCGGGTGTAGGCGTACACGCCCACATGCTGGTGATACACGACGGTGTCGCTGCCATCCCGGTCGAAGGGGATCGGCGCTCGCGAGAAATACAAGGCGCGCCCCGTCGGCCCCACGACGACCTTCACCCGGCTCGGGTCGCTGGCGAGCGCGCGATCCAAAGCGCCGGCCGCGGTCCCGATCGGGTCTCCGCCGCGAACGCGCTCCACTGCCCCGCGGATCGCTTCGACGGCGATGAGCGGCTCGTCGCCCTGCACGTTCACGAAGAGGTTGAACCCGCTAAACGCTTTCAGTCCAGCAACTTCAGCGACGCGCTCCGTGCCGCTCTGGTGCCGGCTCGACGTCATCGCCGCCTCGAAGCCGGCCCGCTCGACGACCGTGGCGATCTCCGTGGCGTCGGTCGCGACCACGATACGGTCGGCGACGCCGCTGTCGGCGACACGTCTGACTACCCAGAGGATGAGAGGGTCGCCCGCCAGAGGCAGGAGGGGCTTCTTCGGGAGGCGGCTGGAGCCCAGCCGCGCGGGGATTACGCAGAGGACAGGCACGGGGGAACATACAAAATCCGTGCCGTGGCGTCTAGTGCACGGATTGGGCCACCACGGCTCCGCACGTCTGCCGGCGCTTGCCGGGGGTGCGCCTCGCGCTCGAGTCCGAGTCCTCCACCCCCCCGCTCCCCTGGGACTCGCGCTGCGGCGCACCCCCGGCGGCGCGCCGGTAAGGTCAGACGGCCGCCCGGGCTACCTGCAGGAAGTTCCTGATCAGCCGCATCCCGTGCTCCGTACCGATCGACTCCGGGTGGAATTGCACGCCGTAGACGGGGAACTCCCGGTGCTTCAGGGCCATGATTTCATCGCGATCGGGCTGATCCCCGCTCCACGCCGTGACGACAAGGTCCGGCGGAAGGGTCCGGCGCTCCACCACGAGCGAGTGATAGCGCATCGCCGTGAACGGCGAGGGAATACCCTCGAACAGCTCATCCTCCTCGTGAACCACCGCGCACGTCTTGCCGTGCATCAAGCGGTCGGCCCGCACCACCTTGCCCCCGAACGCCTCGCCGATGGCCTGGTGGCCGAGGCAGACGCCGAGCAGCGGCACCTTGCCGGCGAGCGCGCGGACCAGCGGGACCGCGATCCCGGCCTCGGCCGGCGTGCACGGTCCGGGCGAAATCACGGCGACAGTGGGCTTGAGCGCGAGGACGCCGGGGACCGTGATGGCGTCGTTGCGGTACACGACAGGCTCTTCGCCCAGCGCCCCGAAGTACTGCACGAGGTTGTAGGTGAAGGAATCGTAGTTGTCGAGCACGAAGAGCATGCGCGGAACTTAGCGGACGGGGGGACGGGCGGACAGGCGGACGGGAGCCCATAATTAGAAGCGTGGACATCGCAACAGGGGCGATCCGCCTCGCCGAGGGGATCCGCTCCGTCGTAGACGCCGTGGAGGGCGCCGCCCGTTGGGTGGTGGGCATGACGCCGGACGGCTCGACGTATGTGCTCACGAAGTGGGTGTTCCTGCGCGCCCTCGCCCTCATCTATCTCATCGCGTTCGCTTCGTTCTGGGTCCAGGTCAAGGGGCTGATCGGTCCGCACGGCATCCTGCCGGCTGAGCAGTTCCTCCAAGCGGTGCGCGAGCACCATGGCGTGGAGCGCTTCCGGCTGGTGCCGACGCTGTTCTGGCTCCGCGCCGACGGCACGGCGCTCGTCGTGGGCTGTCTCGCGGGAATCGTCGCCGCTGTGCTGGTTCTGTTCAACGTCTGGCCGACCGTCAACCTCGTCCTCTGCTGGGCGCTGTACCTCTCGCTCGCGGAGGTCGGCGGGACGTTCATGGCCTTCCAGTGGGACGTGTTGCTGCTCGAGACCGGGCTTCTCGCGATCCTCGCCGCCCCGCGGGGCACGCTGCCGGCCTTCACGCTGCTGCTCCTGTGGTGGCTGTTGTTCCGGCTCACGTTCGAGTCGGGGATCGTGAAGCTCAACAGCGGGGATGCGACGTGGCGCAACCTCACCGCCCTGGACTACCACTTCTGGACCCAGCCACTGCCGACGTGGACGGCCTGGTACGTGAACTTGCTGCCGGCCTGGTGCAAGAAAGGGATGGTGCTGGCGACCTACGTGTTCGAGATCGGATTCCCGCTGCTGATCTTCGGTCCGCGCCCGGTGCGGCTCGTTGCGGCGGCGGGGCTGATCTTCTTCCAGCTCACGATCCTGGGGACCGGCAACTACAACTTTTTCAATCTGCTGGCCATCGCCCTGGCGCTGCTGCTCGTGGACGACGCCGGGTGGGCCCGTGTGCTCCCGGGGCGCGTCGTGCAGGCGGTCTCGGGGAGTGTGCGCCCCCTCTCCCTGCCGGTCACGGCCACGGTGACGGTCGTGGGGCTGGTGACCCTCCTGTTCGCGACCATCAAGCTCTGGGGCACAACATTCCCGGGGAGCAACCCGCCGCGGTTCTTGATCCGGCCGATGGTGTGGCTGGAAGCCTTCCGCAGCGTCAATGCCTACGGCCTGTTCCGCGTGATGACGACGGAGCGGCCCGAGATCGTGGTCGAAGGCAGCGACGATGCGCAAACGTGGCGGGCGTACGAATTCCGCTGGAAGCCCGGGGACGCCGTGCGCCGTCCGCGGTTCGTCGAGCCGCACCAGCCGCGCCTCGACTGGCAGATGTGGTTCGCCGCGCTGTCGAGCTACGAGTACGTCTCGTGGTTCCCCGCGTTCGAGGCGCGGCTGCTCGAGGGGTCTCCCGACGTGCTGCGGCTGCTGCGGTCGAACCCGTTCCCGGACCATCCGCCCCGCTACGTGCGCGCCCTGCTCTACCGGTACCGGTTCACATCGTCGGCCGAACGGCGGGCCACGGGCGGGTGGTGGGTGCGGGAGCTGTTGGGCGCCTACAGTCCGACGGTGAGCTTGGCGCGGTAGGCGGCGCCCTACCGCGTCGTTGCGGGCGCGAGCGCGGGTCCCAGCTCCGCGTGGGAGAAGGAATAGGGCGTTTCCGTGCGCGTCGAAGTCAGCGGCCCCAGCCGCTTGGTCTGGGAAAACCCGATGCTCACATCGGCCAGTTTGTTGTAGCCGGCGTAGTGGTCCCGGACGAACTCGGCCACGCGGCGAGCGAACGCCGCCCGCTCGGTCGCGGGGAGATGGCTGGTGGTCGAGTCCTGAAGGAGCACGGTCAAGTGGTCGTTGGTGAGGTTCACGTTGATGGCGGCCGTCGGGAACTCGGCCATGAGACCGCGTTGCAGGGCGATCAGGTCCTTGAAGTCCGCGCAGGCGGTGAGACCGAGAACGGCGACGGGAAGCAGCGCACGGAGTCCGTTCATGGGTTCGCCCGCGCTCGAAGCTCGATCCACTCGACGGCCCCGCCCCGCACCGCATCGCGCACCTGCCGCTCCCGGGCGCTCAAGTCCGCGTCGCCGGTCTTCACTTCCACGAACAGGACGCGGCGCAGCGCGCCCTCATCGAGGCCATCGAACACCACGAAGTCCACCGGACTGCCGAGGAAGCGGGCATCCTTGGGGTTAAAGCGGAAGCCGGGGAGGAACGGCAGGAGCTGCTCGGAGACCCGGCCAGTGATCACGGCCTGACTGCGGAGGATCGCATCCTCGCGGATCGTGCGGGTGTACCGCCCCTTCCAGGCGAGGAAGCAGACCAGCGCCACGAGCAGGCCGATCACCACGCCGAGCAGGAGGTTCACGAGCCGCTCGGCGCCCCCACGCCGTACCGCTCGCGCAAGATGGCGACGTGGTGCCGCTCGTGGCCGGCGATGACGTAGGCGAGGGCCCGTACCGTGACGCGGTGGCCGCTCGCCGTGCCCCCACGCGCAAACGCCGCGGCATCGAACGAGCCCAGCAGCGCCAGCGTGGCCTGTCGCACCGCGCGGAAATCGGCCACGAGCTCTCCGAGCGGGCGACGGTCGAAGTGGGAAAGGGGCATCCACTTGTCCTGGTCGAATGACGCAAGCGGGCTCTCGTCGCCGCGCGCGAAGCGCAGGGCGCGGTAGGAGAAGACGCGCTCGCTGTCCGCGAGGTGCCCCACCACTTCGCGGATGCTCCACTTATCCGGTGCGTAACGGAACCCCACTTTCGCCTCCGGCACGGTCGCGAGCAGCGTCGCGCTCTCCTCGATCTGGCGCGACAACAGCTCCACGACGTCGCCGTCCGGGACGCGGTCCACGTACGTCTGGTAGTGCTTGGCGAACTCCCCGGCGCCGGGGCGCTGCACACGGCTGGGCGCGGGCATGGGCGAAGTCTATGCGCGTCCGGTCCGCCCCGCGAGCGGCCACCGAACCGTGCGAACCCCGGATCCCCACAACGGCGCGAGCGCCGCGACCAAGGGGGCGACCGGATCGCTGCCGCGGGCAGCCACGTAGCGCTGCGTGGCCGACCAGGTGCGGACGTAGCCGGCGAACGCCTCGAGCGTCAACTCCTCCTCCATCGCGACCGGGGGCAGGGCAATCTCCGCGAAGGGGAATGGGACGGTGCGGTACCCCGTGTCCACGAGCTGGCGCTGCGCCGGCCAATAGGGGCCGACGGTGTCCCGGTAGAACCGACCCACCACCGGGTCGATGGCGGGGTCTACTTGCGCCAGCCCGTAGCACCACGCGGCGACGAGCCCGCCCGGTGTCAGCACGCGCCGCGCCTCAGCGAAAAAGCGCGGGATGTCGAACCAGTGGAGGGACTGCGCTGCGCTCACGAGGTCCACGGAGGCGGCGCGAACGGGGGCCCATTCCGCCAGGCCACAGAGGTACCGGACCCTGGGATGCGGGCGGGCGGCGGCGAGCTGCGCCGCGCTGCCGTCCGTGGCGATAACGCGCTCGAAGTGCGTCGCCAGCCCGACCGCGGCCTGGCCGCTTCCCGTGGCGCAGTCCCATGCCGTGGCGCGGCGAGGCGCTTGCGCCGCCAGCGAGGCGAAGAGGGCCGGAGGGTACCGAGGTCGGAACGTCGCGTACGCTTCCGCGACGCCGGAGAAGTGATCGCGGAAGTGAAGGAGGGGATCGGGTGCGGGGGACATCAGCGGCGCTTCCCCCCGAGCACCAACCAGGCAGCGAGCGCCGCCATCTTCTGCTCCGCCCGCCAGGGACCCGGGGCCGGCGCGCCGAGCTTGGTCACGGCTCGCTTGAGCCCGCCCCCCGACTTCCGGAGCGCCGCGGCCGCTCGCGGCACGAGCTCGCGCTCGACCGTCGTCAGGATGCGGAGCGCGTGCCGTTTCGCCGCCCGCTCGACGACCGTGCGGAACAGGCGGCCCTCGGAGGCGTGCGCCCGGATGTGCGGGTTGGCGATGCGCGCGGGGTCGATGTCGCTCCCCACCACGATGCCCACCCCGCGGATGTGGCGACCACTGGCCCGGCATGCTCGGACGAGCTGCCCCACGGAACGCCGGGCGCACCGCTCGACGAGGCCGACGAGCCTCCGCAGGCGGGCTGTGTCGGTTTGCGCCACACCCATCCCGGCGTGATACGGCTGGCGCGTGGCGGGAACGCCAGGGTCGGAGAGCGGCAGGGTGAGGGATTCGAGCACCAGCGGCGATCGGGCTGACCCGCCGAGAATCACCGCGGCGGCCCACCCCGACTTCACCCGGACGCCGATGGCGACGTTCACGGCGTCTCAGGCAACACGCTGTGGGTTCCAGGTGTGGGTTTCGCCGCGGACGTGGCGGCTCCAGGCGTACAGCGCGTCGTAGATGACGAAGCCGTGACGCAGCTGCTCGTGGTCGTCCGTGAAGTTGTGGGATAGTCCCAGCGAGATGGCCAGCAGGCCTGCGGCTTGGGGCGCGAGCTCGAGGCGGGCGGTGTCGGCGCCCCGGATGATGATCGCGAGCTCCTGGAGCGCCGGCTCGTCCAGCCCGTACTTGGCGAGCAGCGCGTCGAAGCTGCACAGCGGACCGTCGTGGCTCAGCTCGACGCCTTCCACATCGAACGGAATCGCGCCCAGCTCGGAGGCGAGGCGCTTGACCTCCGCCGGCGGAGCGAAGACGAACTCGGCGTCGCGGTCGATGAAACGGGTGATGAGCCAGGGACAGGCGATGCGGTCGATCTTCGGCCGTTCGCGGGTGATCCATTTCATGCTGCCTCCGATTCGAGGGCCTGCCGTAATGTGCCGCCGCGTTGACCACCGCGCCACGGCCCGCTACGTTCGTGACCCCTCACGTTTTCGGAGTGATCGCCGATGTCCGCAACCCGGTCCGCCGTCCGTCTCGCCTCGCTCGCGCTGCTCGTCCTCGCCGCCACCCGCGGCGCCGCCCAGACTCCAACGCTTCCTCCGGCCACCAATCTCGTGCCGCTGCGCGTGGTGGATCCGGCGTGGATCGATACGACGACCAGCGCTTGCGTCGATTTTTTCCAGTACGCGAACGGCGCCTGGCTCTCCCACGATACGATCCCGGCGGCGTACGCCTCGTCGGGGGTCGGGCGCGACATGAGCGATCGCAACGAGCTCGTCGTGCGCGCTGTCCTCGACGACGCCGCGGCCCGGCGCGCCACGCTGCCGCCCGCCAGCACGCTGCGCAAGCTGGGCACCTTCTACGCCACCTGCATGGATTCCACCGCCATTGAGACGGCGGGCGCCAGGCCGATCATGCCGCTCCTCGCGGGGATCGACTCGGTAACGTCCGCGGCGGGCGTCGTCGCCCGGATCGCAACCCTGCAAGTGCGCGGCATCGACGTCGCCTTCCGCTACTCGCCGGACGTGGACCCGCATGACGCCGCACACTACGTGACCTGGCTGTCGCAGGGGGGCCTCGGCCTCCCGGACCGCGATTACTACACGAACACCGGGCCCGCGGCCGACTCGTTGCGCCGCCAGTACGTCGATCACCTCGCCCGCCTGTTCACCCTCGCGGGCCAGCCCGCCACGGCCGCGGGCCGCGACGCCGCCCAAGTCCTCGCGCTGGAGACCGAGCTGGCCAAGGCCTCGCTCACCCGCGTGCAGCGGCGCGATCCCGCCGCCACCGACCACCCGCTGCCCGTCGCCGAGCTGCGCGCCCTGGCGCCGGCCGTGGACTGGGCCGCCTACTTCCGCGGCATCGGGCTGACCGCTCCGGTCACCCGCCTCAACGCCGCCGAGCCCGACTTCCTGGCGCGCGTCAGCGCTCTGCTCCAGACGACGCCACCCGCCGCCTGGCGCGCGTATCTCCGCGCGCGCGTGCTGGCCGCGGCGGCGCCGTGGTTGAGCGCGCCGTTCGTGCAGGAGGATTTCGCGTTCCGCTCGCGCTTCACAGGCGCCCGGGAGCTGTTGCCCCGCTGGAAGCGCTGCCTCCGCGAGACCGACGGCGATCTCGGCGAGGCGCTCGGTGAAGCGTACGTGGCGAAAACGTTCCCGCCGGAGGCCCGGGCACGGGCGCGTGCGGTGATCGACGACGTGCGTGCCGCGTTCCGCGAGCGTGTGCAGCACCTCACCTGGATGTCGGATTCGACGCGGGCGCAGGCCCTCGACAAGCTGGCGCGGATGGGCGAGAAGATCGGCTACCCCGACCACTGGCGCGATTACCAGCGACTCGAGACGGCGGCCGGTCCCTTTGTGCGCAACGTGCTGCGCGCCAATGTGTTCGAGTGGCAGCGCACCGTGAACCGGCCCGGCGCGCCCGTGGACACGACGGAATGGGGGATCACCGTCCCCACGGTGAACGCCTACTACGATCCCTCCAAGAACGAGATGGTGTTCCCCGCGGGGGCGCTCGTTCCGCAGACGTTCGATCCCAGCGCCGATGACGCGGCGAACTACGGCTCGCTGGGCGGCAGCTGGGCGGGCCACGAGCTCACCCACGGGTTCGACGACGAGGGACGCCACTACGACGCGGCCGGCAACCTGCGCGACTGGTGGACGGCCGCCGACTCCGCACACTTCACCGAGCAGGCGGAGCTCGTGGTGCAGCAGTTCGCCGGCTACATCCAGGTGGACACCTTCCACGTGAACGGCCGGCTCACGCTAGGGGAGAACATCGCCGATTACGGCGGCGTGTTGACGGGCTACGACGCCCTGGAGCGCGCCCTGCAGCGCGACGGGCGGCCGGGCCTGATCGACGGGTACACGCCCGAGCAGCGCTATTTTCTGGCCTATGCCCAGAGCTGGCGCGACCATACCAGAGATGCCTCGCTGCGCACCCGCGTCATGGTCGATCCGCACGCGCCGGAGCGCTGGAGGGCCAACGGCCCCTTGTCCAACACCCCGGCGTTCGCGCGCGCTTTCGGGTGCAAGCCGGGCGACCCGATGGTGCGGCCGCCCGAGCGCGTCCCGCAGATCTGGTAGGGAGGGCTGCCGAGACCGGGCGCCCCGCGCGAGGTCGGGCCTCGCGTGGGGCGCCCGAGTGTTTACGGCCTGAGGATCTTGACCGTGGTGCCGTTGCTGCTTCCATCGACATCGTGATTGAACGTGCGATCGTAGGTCCGGCCGTCCATCGTGACGCTCACGACCGTGAGGTTCACCGCGGTGACGCTCCGCTTGAGGCTCGGGAACAGCATGATGCACGTCCCGTTCCCGCCCCCCTCGCCGGTCGTGCACGTATCCGAATTCAGGCCGATGACGCTCCAGTGGCCCACCACCGTCGCGCCGTTCAGCGGGTTGTGATCCGCGTCGTGCACGGTGATCTCGACCGTCGCCGACCAGGTGCCCCCGCCGTTGCGCGAGGCGGACCCGTCCAGGTCGCCGATGTGGATGATGATCGACGCCGAGTTCACCGCCACGGTGGTCGACGCCTGATCGTTGGCGGCATTGTCGTCCGCCCGGGTGTGGCTCGCCGTCAGGGTGTGGGTGCCGAGGGAGCTGGCGCCCGTGCTCCAGCTGTAGGTGAGCGTCGTGCTGGCGCCCGCCACGAGCCCGGTGACCGTCCGCGTACCGATGGTCAGGCCGTCGGTGGCGTCCTGGAGCGCGACGTCGAAGGCATCCGGCACGTCCTGGTTGCCGACGTTCTTCACGGTGACCGTGACGTTCACCGTCGCACCCTGGGTGACCGCGCCGGGGGCGCTCACGCCCGTGATGGCGATGTCCGTCACCGGTGTGGGCGGCGGCGGCGGGGGTGGCGGCTCAGCACCGTCCACCCGCACCTGGAAGTAATTGAGCACGAGGTCGATGCGGTTGGCGATCGTCTGCGTCGAGCTGCCCGCGAACAGCAGCGCGACGGGGTTGCTGGTGGCGTCGTCGGTCACGATCAACGATCCCGAGTCTCCGCCGCCGGAGAACCCGCCCGGCGTGATGACCAGCTGATCGACGTACCGGGCCGACTTGACGCAGATGAAAATGAAGACCTCGTAGCACACGTCCACGGTGGCGTTGATTCCGGTAATCTGCCCGTGGGTCAGCTTGGTGGTGCGGCCGTATTTCTTCACGTTGAGGCCGAGCAAGGCCGCCTCGTCGTCGAACGTCCCGTCGCCGTTCGCGTCGCCGTAGATCGCGCTGTTCGGCATCCCGTAGCCGTCGTCGAGCGGCGTGGCGTTGCTCAGGCTATCCCGATCGGAGAGTGCGATCGCGGCGTCGAAGGTGTTGTTCCCACCCGAGAAGTCGATCGGCTTGAAGGCGAACAGCGTGCCGATGCGGTCGCTGGGATCGGTGCCGCCGTCAAAGGGGCCCGGCTGCAGCTCGGCGTCCCCGATCGTGGCGTCGTTGCTGTTGGCGAGCACGTGATTGTTGCTGAGGACGTAGACGTTGCCCGCGCCGTCCACGACGCGCGCGCCGATCGATCCGGCCGTGATCGCCGGGTGGCCGACGGAGAAGCCCAGTGGCGCGGGACGCGCGCGCAGCGTGGGCGTGCTGAAGGCGACGAGCATCCCCGTGACCTGGGTCGCAACGGGCACGCCGTCGAGCAGGCTCGGCAGGCCGCGGACGCCCGGGTCTGCGACCAGGACCTTCACGGCCACCTCGCCGTTGGGTAGGAGTCCCACCGCCGTGCCAACGACGCCGGGCACGCGCATCAGGGCATCGGTGTAACGCTGTTGTGCGGTGAGCGCGGCCCGGATGTCCGGGACGCCGAAGCTGGGACGAGCCGACGGCCCGGTCACCGAGCGGTCCGAACAGCCGGTCCAGAGGGTAGCGCCGAGTCCGAGAACGGCGAGGACGGCGGCGCGCTGCATCGTGCGGAGGCTATACATGAGTTGCTCCCGTTGAAGGGAGAGGGGGCGCGCCTCTCGTCCGAGGGTCGATAATGGCGCGTCCCCCGAGCCTCGGCAAGGGCGCCTAGTCCCCCGCCCGTGCCTCGAACCGCAGCTCCAGCGCCTCCCCCGCCGGCAGCGCGTGCCAGAGCGCGAACAGCTCCGCGCGCCTGGCGCGGACCGCCGCCAGCTGCGCGTCGGTCAACGCCAGGGCGCCCGGCGCTTTGGCGTTGCAATCCGCCGCGGACCACTGCAGGCCGGCGGCCCGCTCGGCGTCGAGGAAGCCGACGATGAACTCCGACGGCTCCGCGTCTTTGGGAATCGGGCCGCGGGGCCAGGGCGTGCCGAAGTCCGTCAGGTCCCAGCCTTCGGCAACGAGCCCGTAGAATCCGCGCCGGTGGCCGAGCACCGTCTCGACCGCGTAGTGCGTCAAGTCGTGGAGCGGGAAGAACCGCCCCTGAATGCCCTCCTGCCGCTGCCAGGTGACCGAGCCATCGTCCCGGAGGCAGCTCAAGGCGGCGCTGCCGTCGGTCTTCTTCTTGATGCGGATCAGCATCGGCGGCGCGTTAATCCACGAACGCCCACAACAGCGTCCGGCTCCTGCGGTCGAGCGCTTTCGGATCGGCGAGGTGATAGAGGTCGCCGGCGACGTCGCGGACCAGCAACGCGCCGTGCGGCAGCAGCCGCGGCCAGTCGTCGAGCCGCGTCTGGAACGCCCGCGGGCCCTGCCGCGTCTCCACCTGCCAGTGCCGGATCTCGACCTCTTCCTCGATGGCGACGACCCGCGTCACCTCGAAGACGAAGCCCGCGGCGACCAGGGCCTCCTCGAGCACCTGCCGCGACGCTGGAGCCAGCTCGGCCACGTCCCGGACGAGCGCGAACTCTTCCTCGTCGTCGTCACGCAGCGACAAGAACCGCCCCGGCTCCGACCACGGGAAGCAGCGGCGCACCCACACGGCGCGCTCGGTCCCGTCCCGGACCGCCCACACGCGTCCGTCGGCGCGGCGCTCGAGGGTGAGCTCAGCCGGGGCGCTCGACGTCGCTGCGCTGCCGCGTGGGCCGACCAGCTTGGTCTCCATGTGCCCTCCCTCCTAAGCGATCTGAAGTTGCATTTCGTACAGCCGCCGGTACTTCCCTTCCGGCTTGGCCAGCAGCTCGCGATGCGTCCCGCTCTCGACGAGACGCCCGTCCTCGATCACGAACAGGCGGGACGCCTTGCGCAGCGTCGACAGCCGGTGCGCGATGGCAAACACCGTGCGGCCGGCGATCAATCGCTCCAGCGCCTCCTGGATCTCCCGTTCGGTCTCGGTATCGACGCTGCTCGTGGCCTCGTCGAGGATCAGGATGCGCGGGTCGTGCAGAATCGCCCGCGCGATCGAGACCCGCTGCCGCTCGCCGCCCGACAGCGTATGCCCCCGCTCGCCCACCACGGTGTCGTACCCGTGCTGGAGCTTGCAGATGAAGTCGTGGGCGTTCGCGGCCCGCGAGGCGGCGATCGCCTCGTCGAGGGACGCCTCCGGCAGCCCGTAGCGGATGTTCTCCAACACGGTCCCGTGGAACAGGTAGGGGTCCTGGAGCACCATCCCCATCTGGCGGCGGTAGTGGCCGGTCTCGAGCCGCCGCACGTCCACGCCGTCGATGCGGATCGCGCCGCCGGTGACGTCGTAGAAGCGCGCGATCAGGTTCGCGATCGTCGACTTGCCGCCGCCCGACGGTCCCACCAGCCCGATCAGCTCGCCCGGGGCGACGTCGAAGCTCACGCCGCGCAGCACCTGGCGGACGCCGTCGTAGGCGAACGTCACGTGCTCGAAAGTGACACGACCGCGCACCGGCTCGAGGCGCACAGGCTGCGGTGCGTCGCGGATCTCCGGCTCGGTGTCCAGCACCTCGAACACCCGGTGCGCGGAGGTGGTGGCCCGGCTCATCGTCCGCGCCATCTGGCCGATCACTTCGATGGGCGCGACGAACATCGTCGTGTACAGCAGGAACGAAACGAACGTTCCCCCCGACAGCGCCGCCCCGCTGCCCAGGAGGCGCGGCACGGCGAACGCCCACACGCCGAGCGTGGTCGCGTGGACGCCGAGCATCAGCAGCGGCCAGAACGTGGTCCACAGCCGGTGGATGCGGTTGAACTCGCCGGTCACGTCCTGGTTGCGCTCGCCGAAGCGCTGAATCTCGCGCTCCTCCTGGTTGAATGCCTTCACGACCCGGATACCCGGAATCGTGTCGGAGAGCACGTCGGTGACGCGCGACCACTTCCGCCAGGCCCGCAGGAACAGCTGCTGAATCGCCTCGCCGTGCCGGTAGATCAGCCAGCAGAACGCCGGCACCGGGACGGTCATCACCAGTCCGAGGCGCCAGTCCAGCGAGAGCAGCACCGCGCCGAGCCCCGCGAGCATCACCAGCGACAGCGAGACGTCCACCACGCCGAACGCCAGGAACTCCCACAGCCGGTCGGTGTCGGCGGAGACGCGCGTGATCAGGCTGCCGGTCCGCTTGCGCGAGAAGAACGCGAGGCTGAGCCGCTGGATGTGCTCGTACAGCTCGGCGCGCAGGTCGCGGGCGACCCATTCGCCGAGCACGGACATCAGTCGCAGGCGCACCAGGGCCGCCGCCTGGCGCACGAGGTACACGGCGGCCATCGCGGCCACCGCGAGCCAGGCCACCGCCCCGGCGCGGTCCAGCGGCAGCCGCCCTTCCTGCGCCGGCCGCACCACGCGGTCGATCAGGTAACCCGCGAGGTACGGCGGCACGAGGCTGACGAGCGTGATGACCGTGGCGGCGGCCATGCCGAGCACGAGCTGCCGCCGGTACGGCCGAAGGTAGCCGAGCAGGCGGCGGATCACCGCCACCTGCCGCCCGGCGACCAGGGCCTGCGCGTCGCGGATCGGACGCGCGACGCTGGCCGCGTACTCCTGGTCGGCGTCGACCGCCGCCACGGTACGCCCGGCGAGCGCCTCCTCGAGGACGAACTTCAGGTTCTCGAAGGCGCGCCGCTGGCGGTGGCTATAGCGTAGCACGGCGAGCGGCGGGTCCCCCGGGCGCCCCAGCAGCGTCAGGGTGTTGGCCGAGAGGCCCGGGGCCTCGCGCACGGCTTCGATGCGGGCCCGCTCGACACTGCGGAGCTCCCACTGCTCGCCGGCGTGCTGCGCCACGGCGATGTGGCCGGCCCCGAGGGCCACCCACTCTGCCGTCAACCGATGGGCGTGGTCCAGGTCCGCGAGCGCGTAGAGCTGGACGGCAGCGCCGTGCCAGTGGGCTTCGATCTCGCGGCGCAGGTCGGCCGGCAGCTGGAGCGGCTGGCCGGTGTAGCGGGCGATGACGTCGTGATCCGGGTTGTGTTGGAGCGTGTCCATGCGCGCGATCCCATTCAAGCGTGATTCAACAAAACAGCCCTCCAGGTCTCTCGAAGCACCCGGAAGGCTGGGTCACGGCATGATGCCGATCCGCAGGACTTCTAGGGTGCTCGCCCTCCCCGACCGACGTCGCTGAACGCAATACGCCCCGCAATGCGCTGCAGGAGCGCGACCCGGCACACGAGTCCGGAGACCGCGCGCTGGCGCAGCATCGTCTGGGTGGTAGAGCGAATGTTGATCATAGCAATCGAGGAGCCCTCCCTGCAGAAAGCATAAGAGCGGCGCGCGCGCGGAGCAACCCCCTCCCCCAGGACCTTGACGCGCCGGGCCCCTGAGTTTCTTTTGTTTCACATCATGAGATACCGTCTCACATGATCGCCGCCGCGGGGTATCCCGGCACGCAGGCCGTGGCCCGGGCGCTGAGCCTCCTCAAGGCGTTCAGCGACGCGCGGCCGGAATGGCGGCTCTCCGAGCTCGCCCGCGCCGCTCACCTCCACAAAGCCACCACCCACCGCCTCCTCGCCGCCCTGGAACGCGAAGGGATGGTGGCGCGCGACGCGTCCGGGGAGCTGTACCGGCTCGGGCCCGAGGCAATCGCGCTTGGGGCGCGCGCCGCCCGCGCCAACCACCTGCGCGCCGTGAGCCGCGCCGAGCTCGAGGCCCTGGCGGCGGCCACCGGCGAGACCGCTACCCTCGAGGTGCTCGTGGATGGCGACATGCTGATCCTCGATGAGGTGCTGGGGCGCGGCCTCATCGGCGCGACCGCCTCGCTCGGCACGCGTTGGCCCGCGCACGCCACCTCCACGGGGAAGGCGCTTCTCGCCGCCCTG
>WNFW01001854.1_pt1 | contig 25572 bp, 31 predicted proteins | sample 5400131 | NCBI WGS metagenome assembly WNFW01 (sample SAMN13153362, study PRJNA577476) | soil metagenome | isolation source: 20 cm soil or saprolite under grassland replicate 1 | place: USA:California | collected 2016-06-15 | reverse complement strand
CGGACAACGGCAAGCTGCTTCTCTCGGTTGAGCGCGCCCGCATTGGTGAGGACCTGCACCCTGACGTAGTTGCCGTCTCCCTCGACGTTAGAGAGGGCGCCATCCGGCAGGTCGTGGATGAATGCCGCAGTGTTGTTGCGGAACATCGGGATGTTCGGGACCTGTTCGATCTTCATCAGCGTGGAAGCCAGCTCGCGTGCGAGGGCTTTTGGATTCGCGAACGTACCGGCCGTGGCATAGACGTCGATCATCGGCATGGGTTCTTCTCCTATTGCTTGATGGCAGCCACGTTCGCAGTTGCCTCGATCAACTGCACCACCTCGGCCGGATGGGACACCATCGCCAGGTGGCTGGAGGGCACCTCGATTATCGTTGCCCCCATGCGCTTGGCGAACATGCGCTCAGCATCGGGCGGGATCGCCTCGTCGTTGGTCGCGACTAGATACCAGGACGGATGCGACTTCCAGGCGGGCACCCCCATCACGTCCTCAAAGGTGCTCATCGACAGGCCCTGCTGAACCGCGTACATGACCTTTGCGCGGCTCCTCTCGACGTCGGAAGCAAAGTGCGTTACGAAGTCCTCCTCGGGTATCCAGGCGAAAGCCTGCTCATCGACGATGAGATGAGCGAGCGCCGGCGTCGGAGGGCCTCCGCTGAGCAGTCCGCCAAGCGATTCGCCCTTGTCGAGACCGAAGGCCGCGATATAGACGAGTGCCACAAGGTTCGGCGCATCCGTGCCCAGCGCGGTCATGATCTGACCGCCGTAGGAGTGGCCGGCGACGATCGTGGGCCCCGTCTGACGCCGCAGAACCTGGCGCAGGCGGGCGACGTCAGCCGCAAGCGAAGTCTCGGGAAACTGTGGCGCGGTGACGGTAAACCCTGACTCCTGTAACAGTCGGATCACATCGCTCCAGCTCGAACCATCCGCCCAGGCGCCGTGGACCAGCACAACGTTCGGTTTGTCACTCATGCTGAAGATCGTCAGCGCGGAGCCGGCCGCATCGCATGAGTCAACCGACTCGTTTCTTAATCGCCCACCCTGTCTGCAAGCGCGTCGCGCAGCTGGGCGCGCGCGGTGATCTCCAGCTTGGGAAATATTCGATAAAGGTGGCCACCGATCGTTCGTGGCGACAGGAAGAGGCGTTCCGCGATCCGGCGGTTCGACAGACCTTCGGCGGCGAGCTGAGCGATCTGTAGCTCCTGCGCCGTCAGGCGATCACGGAGATCAGGCGCACGCCGCCCGACCCTCTCCCCGGTTGCCCGCAGCTCCTGGCGCGCGCGCCCGCTCCAGGCGGCTGCACCAAGGGCATCGAAGAGCGTCACGCTTTCCCTCAGCGGCGACCGCGATTCGGCACTGCGCCGCTGCCGTCGCAACCAGCGACCAAGCGAGAACAATGTCCTGGCTCGAAGGAACGGATAGCCGGCCAGGTCCTGAGCCAACGCCGCGGCGAAGAGAGGCTCCGACTGATCGTCCGCGGCCAGTAGCGGCCTGGCGCATGCCAGGTTCAGGCTGAGAATCGGCGGCTCTGAATGTCTGGAGATTGCTTCCAGGTCCCCGATCACTTCGGTGAGCCGGCTGGTCTGTCCGCTGCCGGCGGCAGATTCGACGAGGTCCAGCAGAGCCTGCCAGCGCATGAAGCGGTGGAACGCAGAGTCGTTGTCGTCGAAGACAGGCCACAGGTGTTGGAAGGCGTCGTCGTGCCGTCCATCGCCGAGGGCGGCGGCGCCGCGAGCGAGGTGCGCGGTCGCGAGTAGCGGTCCACCCTTCATGGCCAGAAGCGCCCGCTCCGGTTCAGCCAGCACTGATTCGAGGTCTGCTTCGTTTCCGCGGAGCGCCGTCACCAGGGCGCCTATCAGCTCAGCGGTAAGACCGTATCGGGGCTGCGTCGTGTCGCGCGCGAGACCGGCTGCCTCCTGAGCGGCCGCGGCGGCAGCCGGCCACTCGCCTGCGTGGGTCGCCGCCCACGCATAGTGCCCGAGAGCCTGCGTCAGAGGGACCAACCGCACCTGCTCGCGGAGGCCGTCGATCGCGGACGCAAGAAACCGGACTCCTGTTGTGACATCGCCGGCCTTCTCGGCAGCCATCCCCGCGTACATGGCCGCGACCGGGTCGGCCATCTCATGCAGCCGCATACCCGCGACCCGTTTCCGGATCGCCGGCCCTGTCAATTCGGGATGGGCGAGACCGACGACTACCAGCACGCGGGGGTCGTCGTCCGGCATCCCCATGGCCATCGCGGCCTCGACGAGATATTCCCGGGTTCGCGTCTTCGTGCGCGTCCACCAGGATCGATGTGCGATCGGCACCAGCGAGCGCAGGGCCATGTCGGCGTCGCCGCCGTCGCGCAGCTGTTCGGCGATCGAAACGAACGTTCTGGCGGCGCCGGACTCAAACCAGACGCTGCCACTGAGGATTTGTCGGAACCAGGCAAGCCGCGCCAGGTCGCGGTCGCCGAGATCGAACGACACCGCCTGATCGACCAGGCGGCGAGCACTTTCGACGAGACCAAGGTCATAGGCAATCTCCGCCGCGGCGACAAGGCGCGCTCCCTTTTTTGGCGAGTCCGCCGTCAAGGCGGCTGCGCGCTCCAGGGCCGCACCCGCAACTGTGACGGCGCCACGGGCGGCGGCCAGGCGGGCGTGTTGTTCGAGCGCGGAGGCGATGTTCTCGTCGGGTCCCTTGGCTGACATGGCGCGATGCCAGACCTGACGCTCTGGATCGGCGACGACCTCGCCGAGAGCCCTGTACATCTCGAGAATCTGTTGGGCAGAGGCGGCTTGACGGACAGCCGATCGGATGAGAGGGTGCCGGAACCGAACCCCGTCGTCGGCGATCGCGACCAGGTCCGCGTCAACAGCGGGTTGAAGGGATTCGATGCCGGCTCCGCTGGACCGCGCGATCTCGTCCAGGGACGCTCGGCTATCGAGCGCTGCCGCCAGGAGGGCTGCCCGCGTGTGCGGAGCAAGCTCGCCAAGCCGGTTGGCGAATGCCCGATCAAGCCGAGCCGTCAACGTCGTGGGCGGGGCCGAAAGCTGCACGCGCGATCGCCCCATGCTGCTCGCCAGCTCAACGAGCGCCAGGGGATTGCCCGACGCTTCTGCCAGAACTCTCGCGCGCACGACCGGGTGCAGCTCGGGCGCCTCGCGATCCAGCAAGTGGGCAGCCGCCGATGCGCTCAAGCGCTCGAGATCGATGGTTGGTAGGCGAGCGTCGTCGAAAGGGGCCGCCTGCTCCTGCCTGATCGCGGCCACCAGTCCAACGTGCTCGACTTCCAGCCGGCGGGCAATGAAAGCAATGACGTTGAGGGTCGAACGGTCCAGCCACTGCGCGTCGTCCACGATCAATACAAGCGGTACCGAGTCAGCCACGTCGCAGATGAGCTGAAAGGCCGCGACCGCAACACGGAACGGATCCGGCGTGTGGTCGACGCCCAACCCGAGTGCGGCCTCGAGGACTTGCCGCTGAGACTCGGGTTGCTGCGCCAAAGCTCCGATGACCGGGCGCAGGAGTTGGTGCAGGCCCGCAAAAGCTACCTCGGCTTCTGATTCGACCCCGACGGTGACCAGCGGACGGGCACCCTGCGCCTCCGCCCGCCCACGCACTCGTTGAAGCAGCGCCGACTTTCCGATGCCGGCCTCGCCCCGGACCACAATTGTTCCGCCGCCGTCGCCAAGACGGTCTACCAGCGCGTCCAGGACTGCGCACTCCTGCTCGCGCTCGATCAGTACGGGGCCCGTGTCGACCAGGGGAGCCCCGCTCATCGGGCGAGTATGAGCGCTACAGGTTATTCAACTCAGTTGATGCCCCAGCTCACGATTCGCTCGGGCGTGATACGCGCCCAAGGCTCATCTGACGGCACAGGGCCTCCTCCTCCTACTCCTCCAGCCTGCAGCACCGCCGTCCCCCTGACCTCGATGCCGCGCGGCGTCCACGGCGTGACGCTGGCGAGGTCGTCGATGACAATCGCGACCCGGGGATTGAAACGAATGTCGCGGTACTTCTTGGTGCTGCCGAAATGGCGGCCGCCAACTTCAATGGCGGCCGCGTCAGCCGAGACCCTGAACCCGACCGGCACCACGTGCGGCTGTCCGCCAGAGCCTGCGGTCGCCATCCGCGCCAGGCGCTGGCTGCGAAGGTACTCGAGCTCTTTTTCGGTGAAGGCGGCCACCTCGCTGGTCGTCCTCAGACAGTTGCGCGCTTGGAGGAGTTGACGAGTGTGTCCGCTTCATGCCTATCGATCGCGCGACCATTCAATCCTCCAAACGCATGCAGGTCGCCGCCGACCTCGATTCGCAGCGAATCGCGGACGCTGCCCGCTCGCACCGGCTCGAAGCCGGCAAGCCCTATGAGGCGCTCGACCTCGGACGCGGCCGCGGCGTCGTCCGTCGTGTAAAAGAGCACCGCTTTCTCTGGTGTTCGATGCGCGCTCGAACCAAGCAGGGGCGCCGGCAGCGTTCCAAACGCCTTGGCGTAACTGGCTCCCTCCGGAAGCCAGCCGCTGACGACCTCAGCGGCGGACTGCCCGTCTGGAAGCGTTCGCGAGATGTTTCCGTCCGCACCGACCGAGATCGGGTTCGAGGTATCGATGACCAGCTTGCCGGGCAAGAGGTCCGCGACCTCGTCGATTACGGTTTTCATCGGGCCAAGCCACAGGGCGAGGACGATCGTGTCTGCACGCTGTACCGCGTCGCGGTTGCTCGGCGCCGCCGTTGCCCGACTTCCGATCTCGGCGGCCAGCTTTGCGAGGTCGTCGGGGTTTACCGCCGAAATGACCACTGGCTCGCCGCCGGACGCAAGCTCGCGAGCCACTGTTCCGCCGATGTTTCCGATTCCGATGATTGCGGTTGTCATGTCAATCCTCCTTGAGCAGCCGTTCGGTGAGAACGATCTGGACGACTTCCTGCACTGTATCCGGGCGGGCCCAGTCGCGCTGGAGCTCAACCGCAAGCGCGACCCAACTGGTCGGCTTTGCACCCGCCTGAACGACACGCTCCAGGCCCGCGCGATGGGCGTCGACCGAAGTACCGCCGATCGCGTCGACGACCGGATAGACCTCGTAGCCCTCACGCATGGCGTCGAGTGCGGGGAACGCCATGCAGATCTCGGTCCAGAGGGCGCAGATGATGAGCTTTCGCCGGCCGGTCGCGCGAACCGCATTGAGAAAGTCGGGGTCTTCCCATGCATTGGTCGTGGTTCGGTCGATGGGCGGATTGTCAGCGAGCAGCTCAGCCAGCGGCGGCAACGTCGGCTTGCCGCGGCCCGTCCTGACGTTGATCGTGGAGTGCACGATCGGAAGGCCAAACAGTTTCGCGACCTTCACCGTCGAGACGGCGTTCTTGAGCAAGAGGTCGCGATCCATCGACCGGACGCCCGCGAGCTGGCTCGGCTGGTAGTCGATCACGGTCAGCGCCGAGTTCTTCGGAGTGAGCAGGTGATCGCCTAATTGATCACGAATCGCGGCGGTAACAGGAGCTGTGGTTGCCATCGGTTTCTCTTCTCTAGGGATGGACGTACGAGGCAAAGCCCAGATCCAGGCGGAGCGACTCCATGACCCAGAACGTGGTGCTCGCGGTGAAGACGTCGGCTGCCGCCAGCACGTCCCGATATTTGTCGATTACCGGCCCCGCCGCGGCGTCGGTGCAGGCGTCGAGGTAGCCCTTCACCCCGGCCCAGGCGTTTTCGCCGTATTTCTGGAAGAAAAGCGTCGGATCGACCTTGGGTAGCGTTGCCCTCACGCTGGCGTCGATGTCGGCCATGTACTGCTGGTGAAGAACCACGTCATCGCGAGTGCCAAGCCTCCCGAGGTGGCCTCCGATGTAGTGCTTCCACGGGTAGTTCAATGCGGTGGCGGGCGCCGCGACGTAGCCGGGCACGTCCTCGGTGAGATTGGAGATGTAGACCGGCGCCCATCCCGGGTTGACGATGTCGATGAGCATCAGGGTGTCGTGATCTGGGAAGTGAATGAAGATGTTGTCCGGCGAGTGGTTCGAGCCATGCCATGCCAGTTCGATGCGCTCGCCGCCGATCTTCAGCGTGCGGCGGTCGCCGAAGGTCTCGTCCGGCGCCGGCCGCGCCGGGTCGTTGTCCCTCAGCAGGAGCCGGCGGGTTTCCTCGTGACCGATGCGAACCACATTCTTGTCGAACACCGAAGAGGCACCCGCGTGGTCGGCGTGATGATGTGAGTAGACGAGGTGGGTCACCTTGTTGCTCACGCCGTTGGCTGCCGCGATCTCGTCCACCGCCCGCCGGATGTTGTTACCGATCGTTGGCGGCGCGTCGAACAGAACGACGCCATCCTTCGTGGTGAGGAACGCCGACTGATAGGTTCCGTCCGTAATCCAATACAGGTTTCGCTCCACGCGTCCGACGTAGTACCCCTGCTCATTGAGGGCGGGGCCAAGTGAGGACTTGGGGACTGGCGCGTAATCGGGAAGTGCTTCTGCCGTCGTGTTTGTTATGCCCATGGCCACAAGTTAGGTAGGCCGGCCATGGCTCCGCTTCTGGCGTGCGACTGTTTTTGCCGGCCCGAAGCCAGCCTGATGACTTAGCTGCAGAGCTGAAATGACTTAAACGCCGGGGGTGTTTTCTAAATATGGGCCAGGGGAAAGATCAGCGCGGGATGGGCGCTACCAGGCTGGTCGGCCGGGATGTTGAGCTGGCGCAGCTCGACACAGCTCTTACTGAGGCGGCGGAGCACGGCGGCGCTCTGTTCGTCACCGGAGCAGCCGGCATCGGCAAGACGTCCCTTCTGGACGTCGCAGCCAGCGACGCCCGCAGCCGCGGCTACAAGGTGCTCACGGTCACAGGTCTTGAAAGCGAGGCTGACCTTCCATTCGCGGGCTTGCACCAGCTTCTGCAGCCCGTACTGCCGTCGGCCGGAGCGCTTCCCGGTCCCCAGAAGAACGCGTTGCTCACCGCATTGGGAATGCGTGCCGGTGCGCCGCCCGAGGTGTTTCTTGTCGGCCTGGCCACGCTCAGCCTCATGGACGAGGTCGCCGACGAAAGGCCTCTGGTCGTGGTCGCGGACGACTTTCAATGGCTGGACGGTGCGACCTCCTCCGTCCTGAGCTTTGTCGCCCGCCGGCTCGAATCGACCCACATCCTCCTCATCTCCGGCCTGCGAGAGACCTTCCAGGCGGCCCTTCGGTCTCGCCAGCTGCCGGAGCTCCACGTCGAACCTCTGAGCGACACGGCATCGGCGGATCTGCTGGTATCGGTCGCACCAGGCCTGGACATTCAGACCCGCCGCCTGATTCTGGACGAGGCGTTGGGCAATCCACTGGCGCTGCTCGAGCTTCCACGTGCCTTGAGGTTGCAGGGCACCGACGGGCGCGAGGGCTCACTCAGAAGCATTCCGTTGACCGATCGGCTGGAGCAGACGTTCTCGGCACAAGCAGGTCAGCTTCCGAGGCTCACGCAAGCCGCGCTTCTGCTCATCGCACTGGACAAAGACCCCACCGTGAGCGACGTGCTGGGCGCAACGCGCAAGCAGGTGGGTGAAGAGGTCACCGTCGACGTCCTGCAACCAGCCCTCGACGCGGGCCTGATATCTGTCGCGGGCTCGACGGTTCGCTATCGCCACCCGCTCATGCGCTCAGCGCTTGATCAAGCGGCGACCGCGGGGGAGCGACGGAGCGCCCACCTCGCGTTTGCGGAGGTCGTCGCCGACCCCGACCGCCGGACCTGGCACCGCGCCAAGGCGGTGCTCGGCGAAGACGAGGGCACTGCCGCCGACCTCGAGATCACCGCCGGCCGGGCACAGGATCGTGGTGCGCTTGCGACGGCGCTCGGCGCTCTGGCGCTTGCCGCCTCGCTGACACCTCACGGTCCCGACAGAGCCAGGCGGCTGCTGGCGGCAGCCGAGCTGGCATTTCAGCTCGGGGATCCACCAGCCGTGGGTCGCCTCCTCGACTCGGCCGCCACATTGGAGCTTTCACCTCATGACGTCGCGCGAATGACTTGGCTGCGCGAAATCTTCCACGACGGCGCGCCAGGCGACCCCAACGCCATCGCGAGGTTGGTCGCCGTCGCGCGCGAGGCGGCCGCTGGAGGAGACCGAGACCTTTCACTCAACCTACTGCAAGGCGCTGCCCTTCGCTGCTGGTGGGACGACCCCGGCGCTGCAGCCAAGAACCTGGTCATCGACGCGGTTGAGCAAATCGGTGGCAACGTCCTGGACCCGCGCGCTCTCGAAATCCTTTCGCTCGCGGCGCCTGTCGACGCGGCGTCACGAATCGCGACGAGGGTTCGTAAGGCTGCCCAGGTCGATGACGCGGACCCGTCTCGCACACAAGTGCTGGCGTTTGCAGCATATGCGGCAGGCGACCGCGCTGAATCGATCCAGCTCATGGATCGCGCCGCCCCCCTCTTGCGCGCCCAGGGACGCCTAGGGCTGCTGGCTCAGCTGCTTGCAGTGCGCGGGTGGGCCGGAATCAACACCGGCCAACTCCGGGACGCAATTCGCACGATGGAGGAAGCCAATCAGCTCGCGGTCGAGACCAGCCAGCCGATCTGGACCGCCATCAGCAAGATGGGACGTGCTGCTTTGTCCGGCCTCCAGGGCGAAGAACGCACCGCCGAACGGCTCATCGCCGAGGCGACCGAACCTCTCGCCTCCCTAGGCCTTTCAATCGTTCCCGCTAAAGCGGAGTTTGCGCGCGGAGTCACGCACCTTACCGCCGGACGTCACTCAGAAGCCTTCGACCATTTCGTGCGCATGTTCGATCCTCACGGACCGGCATACCACGAGGTGGTGGCGCAGGCGGCCGCGCCCTACGTGATCGAGTGCGCGGTGCGCGCGGGACGAAACGACGAAGCGCGCCGCATGATGACGCTTCTCGAGGCGCTCGCCAAACGCACGCCGGCAGCCCTGGTACATATTGGTTTGCGCTTTGCACGTCCGTTGCTGGCGGACGATTCGGATGCCCAACACCTCTATGAGTTGGCGCTCGAGGCTGAGCCGAAGTGGCCATTCGACTTCGCCCGTCTGGAGATGTCGTACGGCAGCTGGTTACGACGGCAGCGCCGCATCACCGAATCGAGGCCGCACCTTAGGGCAGCGCGGGACATGTTCGACGCGCTCGGAGTGCTGCCCTGGGCGGACAAGGCGAGCGCGGAGCTCCGGGCTTCAGGCGAAAGGATGGCTGAGCCCGCGCGGGCGCCTCGCCAGTCCCTTTCGCCACAGGAGCTCCAGATCGCGCAGATGGCGGCGTCGGGACTCTCCAACCGTGAGATCGCCAATCGCTTGTTCCTGTCGCATCGCACGGTCGGCGCGCACCTATACCGCGTTTTCCCGAAACTCGGGATCGTTTCCCGGTTAGAGCTGGCCCGGGCTCTAGCGTCGCTCGAGCCGGCTCTGACGCGGTAAAACGGCGGGGCTCTCCGCCTGTTCTACGACTTCTGCGCCAGCCACGGAGGGGTGTACGCGCCAACCCCGTAGACGAAGGCAAGCAGGTCGTCCGCGGCCCACTCCTCGGCGATTTTTCCGTCCGCCACGCGGTACACATCGACCGCATCCCACCGGACGTGTTTGCCCGATGCGGGGATTCCGAGGAGGTCTCCCTTGTGTGTTCCCTCGACCACGGCGCGCACGGACACAATGTCTCGCTCGGCGATGATGTCCTGCTCCACGTTTCGCAGGTCCGGGAGGGCGGAGACGATGGCGCCGACCAGCCCGACGAAATTGTCGCGACCCTCGACTGTTCCCAGGGTTCCGCCGTGCCACTTCATGTCGGCCGTCAGATGGTCCGCCACTCGATCGGTCTGGTGCTGGTTGAACGCCGTTTCGATGAACGCGCGAACGATCCGCTTGTTTTCTTCCAGGTTGTTCTGAGCCGTCATCTCGCCCTCCTTTGCTTGTGTCGTGTGGGTGCTCATACGGGCAAGTTAGGTTGGCCAATCGAGTCTTGGCTTCGGACGGACGACTACTTCTTTGGCGACGGCTCGAGGTGGATGACTTACTCGCCGGACGGCGATGACTTAGCGGAGCGCCTCGAAATCTGTAATCCGGCGACTCGACTGAGCGCCCGAAACCGCACCCCCTAGGTAGCGATAGTTTCCGCAGGAAAATTGCGGCCCGGCTGTGATCCAACATGTGGCCCCCGCGAGGGCAAAGGGATGGCCTGCGAAGGCAGGTCTCGCGACCTCAGGCCGTGCGCGCTGTCGTTGCTCGCCGGCGCCACAGGCTGAAGCCGGTCATCGCGACCGCCAGCACAGGCACCAACCACCATGCGTTGACATCGGCGCGCAGCAATAATCCCGTGGTGACGAGCGCCAGGATCATCACGACAGCGACCATCCAGTCGTCGCCGAAGATGTAGCCATAGATGAATTTCCCGACCGCGCCGGCGACCCGCACCACCATGTTCACGACTGCGCCACCGCCAGCAACCGCGGTCTCGCGCGGCGCTCCAGACCGATGAAAATCGCCGCCGAGAGCGCGTAGAAGACCAGCAGCAGGACGATGTCGCCGTCGCTCTGCGGCCAGGTCACGCCGAGACCCTCGAGGGCCCAGAACGTGCCGAACGACGTGAGCAGCGTGCCGACCACCAACTGCAGGAAGCTGCGCGGGATCCGCTCGAGCGGACTCCTCCGGTTCGATGGGATGTTCCATCACCTTCTCTAGAGCGAGCGCTGCATCAGGTGATATCCCGAAATCGAGTCGGTGCTGCCGAGCCAACCAAACGTCGGTCACTGCTCGGTACCAATCGTCGTTGCATTCGGTAAAACCACCGGTCCATGCCGGCCCGCCGGGGCCGGTCGCTGGCGGAGCTGGTAATACGCTGTCCGCCTCTCCAACTCCTGTACAAGAGCGCTCGCGGCATTGCGGCCAGGGGACGTGGTGGTCGTCTTTACAGGTTTATGAATCCGCCAGATGTTCAAGGACGAACGCTTCGACCTCTTCGCTTTTGCCCTTGACCGCGAATCTCCCGAGTGGGCGGACTGACGCCAGGTCGCGTATGAGCGCATACGTCGGCGCCGAGACCACGACCTGACCCGGGATCGCACCCGTCTGGAGCCGGGCGGCGAGATTCACAGCGTCACCGTGCGCGACGTAGTTCCGCAGTTCCTCGCTCCCGATGTTGCCTACAAGCGCTGCACCTGTCGCAATTCCCACCCGGAATCGGGGGAGCGATGGGTCCTCAGTGACAATGGCCTCGATGGCGCGCTGCATCGCAAGAGCCGTCCGGGCAGCGGCGAGAGCGTGGCGAGGCTGCTCGACTGGTGCGTTCCAGACCGCCACGATCGCGTCTCCAGCGAATTGGATGATCGTGCCGCCGTTGGCGAAGACCACCGGCACCACCGCACTGAAATAGCGATTGAGCGCGAAGACCGTCTCGCGGGGCGGCCTACTCTCGGTGAACGGGGTGAATCCGGCGAGGTCGGCGAAGAGCGCCGTTACCTCGCGGTTCTCACCACCGAGGGCGGCGCGACCAGGATCGGAGAGTAGCGAACGCACGATCTGCGGTGAGAGGTACTGGCCGAAGAGACGGTGCACTGCTGCGAAGGCCCGGTCGCGCTCGTGCACGAAGGCGTAGAGGGCGACGAACACCACGATTGAGACAGCCGTGATGTTGACGATGAACATTGCGCCAACGAGACCGGCAGGCAGGTTGTTCGCACTGCGCAGCCTTCCGCCGAAGATGCCGACGGCGAGGATCAGTACAAGGTATGCGACAAACCATCGGAGCGCTTCACGCGGGTTGGCGAAGGCGAGGGCGCCGAGCGGCGCGAAGAACGCCCAGAGAACAACGACGCTCGAGGGAACGAAGCCGCCCAGCACGACCATGAGGGCGAAAGGGAGAGCGAGCATGAGGCTGAGCTGAGTGAAGCGGAAGACATCGTATCGGCGCGTCACGGTCAACATGACGATGGTCAGGAGGGAGAGGACCGTGTAAGTGAGTGGTATCGCCCCTCCGAGCGGTTCCCCGAATACGATGTACGCGAGCCCCCAGAAGATGGCGAGAACGCTGATGAGCAGCGACAGCCCGACAAGGAGCCCGCGCTGCAATCGCTCATGCTCGGTATCAGCTGGGGTGGCACCGATGGCAGCGAAGCGCGCGAGCAGTCGGGCCATCGTGTCGGCTAGATGCTACCGCTGGGGCGCCGGATCCGCCCGCGCGCATCCCGACCCGAAATGACAGACCCATCCGCATCCGCACCGCGGACGACCACGAACTCTTCAGACGTCGACTAGTGGACCGGCCTCAACAAGCAGTTCGCGCGCGGCGGCTTCGTTAGTGGGTGTCAGCTGAACATTCATCGCTCGAGCCATCCCGGCCTTGAGCAGCTCGATCTCGATAGCTCCGATGCCACCGCCCACCTCGAGAAGCGTCTTGCCCTCGACTCCCGCTCTTTGATGAATCGAAGATTCGCTTGAAGGTTCCGTCGAGGCCCTTGCGCCGGTACCGCTTTGCATCCCCGGCCGCATTCTTTTCGCTGAAGATTTGCCGGTAACCATTCGGTGTGCAGCAGTCGCTCACGTCGAGCGGCGGGCTCGAATCGAGTAGCCCAGCGTCCCAAACTCCCGAGCGCTCTCTTCTCCGCGTGCTCCCGCAAATGTGTCGAGTGGATTGGCCAACTCAACGTCGATGAGTCCGGCGCCGCCGATCACCGTCTCCCACCCTGCGCACGGCAGGGCGCCTGCGATTCAACCTGTCCAGAGATCGATGTCACGAAGCGCCTCCTCAGGGACGGGGCGCTCAAGGCAGATGTCGGCGACCGTCATCCGGCCTCCGGGCTTTAGCACCCGAAAGATCTGACGATAGACGCCGATCTTGTCCGGGCACAGGTTGATCACGCCATTAGAGATCACGACATCCGCCCACCCATCTTCGATGGGCAGGTCTTCGATCAGGCCCTCGCGAAACTCGACATTGTCTAGCCCCAACTTGACTGCCATCGACCGGCTGCGATACAGCATCTCAGGAGTCATGTCGACTCCAATCACCTTTCCTTCGTTACCGACCCAGAGCGCCGCCAGGAACGAATCCATTCCGGCTCCGGAGCCGAGATCGACAACTTTCTCACCAGGCTTCGGCCCGCCCCAAAAGAAAGGATTGCCTACGCCAGCAAAAGCTTCGCAGGCGTAATCGGGAAGCTGGTCGAGCGGCGTCGCCGGATAGCCGAGTCGAATCGCGTGGGGCCGCCCGGTATGGAAGTGATACTCGGCGGTGGGGTCCTCTGCGACTTCGCGATACTTCTCGCGCACTTCCTTGCGCAGCGCTTCCAGATCGACCACCTCGAGTATCTCGGCCATCGTCTTCTCCTAACAATTTTCCGACGGATGATCTGCTTTGACCGCCGTCGCCATGAACACTTCACCCTGGTAGAGGTACTGCTCGCCGTCGGCCGCTGAGAGACGTCTTCGAACCCGGCCCAAGCAAGCCGCACGGTCCGTCTCGGTCAGAGACAGAAGCCTCAGGCGCGAGCTGCTACGTACCTGATAGTCGAAGTGAGCTTCCGGTCGCCATCGGTGCTCAATCGACTCACTCCAAACCTTGATCGATCCGAAGCCTGCCTTCCCGAGCAAAGTCGTCATCTTCTGAGCGCTGTCGCAGCAAGCCCGATTGTCGACGGCAGGCAGCTCGAGCATCTGGGCGCCAGCCGATTGCAGCTCGTCATCCCAAATGGCATTGGCCGGCGCCATGTTTTCCGACCCCCATGTAACCGTGCCCACTGCGCCTCTCGGCTGCAACACACGATTCACCTCCCCAAGGCACTGCTCGGGGTATGTCAGGTGAAAGAGGACGAAAGCGACGACCGCCACCTGGAACCCGTTGGCGGGTAGCGCCAGGTTTTGCACATCCATTAGTGCAAGTGGGCCCGAGTGCTTGTCTTTGGCCAGGCGAAGCATGCCCGGTGAACGATCGACGCCGACGATCATCGCGCTTGGAGCAGCACGCGTTATCGCCGGCAGCAATGCGCCCGCGCCAGTGCCAATGTCGACGACGCTCCTGGTCGTGTTGGATAGAGGAAGGTGTGCAATGAGACGCTCGCCAACCGGCCGGATGATCGGACTCCACAATGCTTCATAGGCTTCGGCGCGCTGTGTGTATCGGTCGGCCAGCATCGCCGTCTGCTGATTCGCCGGAGTAACCGTGCCCACGGAGGGTGCGTACCGCTTCCGGCGCAAAAGCGCAGTACGGTCCACGGCAATAAGCCACGACCTCCCGCTCCCGTGGTAACTCCCGCAGCCTCTGCTCCAACTCGGCAAGCGGAATCGAAACTGCGCCGGCAACATGCGCAGCTTGATACTCCTCCGCAGGTCGGACGTCGACCACCACCAACGGTTCGCCCGACCTGAGTCGGGCCAGAAGCTCATCGCCGCTGATCGCTTCGAGGCCTTCCCGGGAACCCAGATACGCCTCGACGAGGCCCCGAACGCCCGGCAGCCTTTCAGCCGCCAACGAGCGCAACGCCACCCAGAACCGGTAGACGGCCGGCGAGGCCAGCCGATACCGAACGCGCGTCCCCTCCCTGGTGGCGGCGACAAGTCCGGCCTCCTTCAAGACCTGCAGGTGACGGCTGGTGTTGGCGACCGACATGGCGACCTGGCGCGACAACTCCTCGACGCTCCTCTCGCCGTTGGCCAGCACGTCGACGATCTCTACCCGGCGTCCGCTTGCGGCGGCCTGCGCGACCCGGGCGAATTGATCGAAGAGCTCGATCTTCAACGCTCGCTCTGTCATCGCTCGCCAGTATCCCCCAGTTTAGGTGGTCTGTCAAGAATTCAATTGATCTCTTGACAATTTGAGAAGCAGCGCTGACAATGCGGCCCAGCGGACTTCTGGAGGTGATTGAGATGATCGAGCAGAGGCGCGTTCCGATGGCCGAGGCAGACCTGGCGCTGGTTGCTGCGGGGGCCACCTCGCACAAGTTCCTGGAGTTGCTGGCCGCGCGCGACTTCGAAAGGCTGGTTGCCTCCCTGGCAAGCGACGCCCATGCTCGGTTCCTACTTCCCCACGGGCTGGAGGAGTACGACGGCCGAGACGCGATCGTTGCCCGGATCAGGAGCTGGTTCGGGTCGGCTTCGGTCTTCGACCTCGCCGCCTCAACCGAGGACGAGGTCGGAATGCGGCACCGCATCAGCTGGCGGTTCAACGTCGTGCGCGACGGCTCGCGCCAGGTAATCGAGCAGGTTGTTTACCTGGACCTCAGCCCTCAGGGCATTGAACGGATCGATCTCCTCTGTTCCGGATTCCTGGCCGAGCCGGGTATCGCCGTCGGCCCGGCTCAGGTCTTCGACGCCGGCGACATGGGCTGCGCCGACGGCCTGGCTCAGGAGTTCCGGCGCCAGATCGCCAAGCTCTCGATCGGCGGAACGCTGGAGGTCGTCGTCCGCGATCCGGCCGCCAAAGAGGATCTGCCCTCTCTGGCAAGGCTGCTCGGGCAGCGGATCACGTCCACTGAGGCGCACGACGACGGGCGCCTCACCATCACTGTGGAGAGACAGAAATGAACGAGAAGCTGATCTTCAACTGCACCTGGGGCCGTGAAGAGCCGGAGCGAGCAACGCTGCCCTTCATTGCCGCCAACATCGCGGCCACGGCGGGACAGGATGCAGTTGTCCTCTGCACGATCGAAGCGGTTCGCCTGGGGTGCAAGGGCGGCAGCGAGGGCGTCGAGGCGAACGGGCTTCCGAAGCTCCACGATCTTATGACTGAGTTCATCGCCAACCAGGGCAAGGTGTGGCTTTGCGGGGCCTGCGCCAAACCGCGGGGCATCTCCCCAGAGCAGCTGGTAGACGGCGTGAGCATCGTCGGGGCCGCCAAGATAGTGGAAGAGATCGTCGCCGGTGCCAAGACGGTCGCCTTCGCCTGAAGCAAAGACAAGTCAGCGAGACTCCTGGAGAAGACGGACATGACGGCTGACCGCATCACGGTCGCCGAACTCCAGGAGCTTCTCGCTGCAGGCCAGCCGGTCACCGTTCTCGACGTCCGGTCGCCCTCGGATGTTGATTGATGGACCGGGCCGACAACAGTGCACGTATCTGCGTGACAGCCGTCGGTCGACTGGACGTTCACAGCGACGTCGACTGGCGATTCGATCTGGTAAATGCAATCAATGGCCGCTTGCCCCTAGAGACGTGGCGATCCAGGGTCCTGCTACGCGCTCGCGAGAGGGCGGCGAAAGCGTTAGGCCTTGGCGATCTTCAACTTTCGGGCTTGACCCCAGCGGTCACGTCGGAACGTTGATGCCAGAGCAGATCTACGCCATCGAAAACAAATGCGACGCGACGAAGTTTGCTCGAGCGGTCAGTCCATGCCCGTAACAGCGAGGTCTTTCCGCTTCCCGGCGGCGCTGAGATGATCGTGACCCGTCTGGTCACAGCGCGATCCAGTCGTTCGAGGAGGATTTCCCGGTCGAGCAGGCCCCGAGTCACAACCGAAACCTGTCCAGAGGTCGGCTGCTCGAGCCGCGGTTTGCGCTGCGTCGTCGCCAAGTTGGTCATCCTCCCCCCGTCGGCCGCTTCGTTGATCCTAGTGCACGATCATTTGGTCCGCGCCTAAGCCGTCCACTCAGGCGGCCGCTAGGGTCGCCACACCCTTGCGGCCGGATCTCGCGCTCCTGCCGCGCGGCCGTCGCTGGCGGATGTGTAGTGGCATTACGGCGGGTCAGGTACCCGACGCCTAACCTATTTATCGACGGTGTCGTTTACAAGACAACTACAACACGGCGCTTTGCTGGAGGCCCTAACTACGGCTGCACTTGATGAATGACCAAACGGCGGTGACTGCCTGGCCCGCACTTCCGTACGAGGAGTGGCGTGAGACACGGAACACGCTGCATATGTACACGCAGGTGATCGGCAAGCTGCGCTTGGCGCTGTGTCCCTTTGAGCCCCAGTGGGCCCACGTTCCGCTCTACGTCACGACACGCGGGCTGACAACGTCGCCCATGCCAGTCGGGCTGCGAACCATCGATGCCGAATTTGACCTCATCGGCAATGAGTTGCTGATACACAGCAGCGACGGCCATACGGAGCGACGCCCGCTTGGGGGAGACGTCGCGGATTTCTATCACGACGTGATGCGCATGCTCCGACGCATGCATGTAGACGTGGTGATATCGGCCCTTCCGTCGGAGATCACAGAACCCATTCCTTTTCCGGACGACCACACGCACGGCACGTACCACACCGAGGACGCGGCGCGGTTCTTCCGGGTGCTTTCGATTATCGCCGTGGTAATGAAGGAACATCGCGCACGCTTTCGGGGACGGACTACGCCAGTGAACTTTTTTTGGGGCACTTTCGACCTTGCCGTTACGCGGTACTCGGGCCGATCGATTGATCCACGGCCAGATGCCGGGATCATTGAACGCGTGGGCGGAGACGCTGAGGCGATCTGTGCGGGCTGGTGGCCTGGCGACGAGCGCGTGAGCTATCCCGCGTTCCTACGCCTACGCCTACCCTGCTCCTGAAAATATCCAGAGTCTCGCCATCCAGCCCGGCAGCGCCGCGTGGAATCCCTCCGCTGGGGAGTTCCTCCTTCCTTACGAAGCAGCGCGCTCACAGACCGATCCACGCCAAGCCGTCCTCGACTTTCTCGGCAGCACCTACGCAGGCGCGGCCGACCTGTTGCGTTGGGATAGCTCGCTGGCCCACGTCGCGGCGCCCATCTCAGGTCCGCGGCACCGGGCAGATTCCCAGGAGTTTCGCCGATGACCGACAAATGCCGGCATCTAGATCAGATCAAAGACGTGACGCCGTCGGGGACGGGTTGTGTGGAGTGTTTGGCCGCAGGACGTCGAGACTGGGTGCATCTGCGAGTGTGTCAGAAATGCGGGCACGTTGGGTGTTGTGACAACTCGCCGGGAAGGCACTCCACGGCTCACAACCGGACGGCAGCACATCCCATCATTCGGTCGTTCGAACCGGGTAAGGACTGGTACTACTGCTTCGCGGACGATCTCATGTTCGAACTCGACGGTGCACCCCCTGCTCCGTCGCACCCCTAGGCTCTTAGCCGCCGACGCTGCCGCTCGATCGGCGGTTCGTGTATCAGATTCGCGAGCTCGGCACGGTACCTGTCATCGCCCTCCACGTGCTCGGACACACTCACGCGACCTAGTTGATAGATGACGGAGTGGACGTGGGAACGGTCGGCGAAAGACTCGGCCATGACTCGATCCAGACGCCCTTGACTCTGGCTGGACATCGCTCAGACATACCAAGGCCCCAGCAGGACACACGCGGATGGGGAATGCGGACGGGAGCGCGGGACCGATGGGCACCGGTCCCGCGCCGGTGTTCATGGCAGCTTCTGCAGCCCTGCGGCGGTGAGCAGGTACCCGGGGGCTGTGGTCGCCGGGTCCGCCCGTACCAGGTCCACTAGGGCTGACCCGGCCATCTCGGGGGTCAACAGTTCCCCAAGCTGCTTCAGGTATGCCTCTTCGGTCTGGCCGCCTCGGGCCGCGTACGCCCGAACCCCCCGCCTTCCAACGTCTCCGAACGGAGTCATCCTGGGCATCACCGCCGTGACGGTAATGTCCAGCCCGGCACGGCGCGACTCCTCCTGGGCGTATTCCGCAATAAACCGCTGGGTGGCCTTGGACCCGGCGTACCCTCCGCTAGCGGGTGATCCGTTGATGGCAGCTCCGCTGCTCACTACCACCACCCTGCTGCCAGGCGGCAGCGGCTTCAGCAGTACCTCACGCAGCCAGGTGAACGCGATCTTGACATCGGTGTGCCAGTTGACGGAGAACGTCTCCCACGTCTGGTATTGGAGGGGACGCATCATAGGGTTGGCGCCGGCGACCAGGATAAGAACCTCTGGACCGTACTGGTCCAGCAGGCTCCATGCCACCGTCCCGTCAGCCGCATCCGCGACCTCGGTCCGGATGTTTGCGCTGGTGGCGGCCAGCTCGGCAAGTGCTGGGCCGGACCGGGCGACCGCGACCACCGGAGCACCAGCGTCGGCGAACGCACGAGCGATCCCACGCCCCAAGCCCCGGCTAGCGCCAACGACGACAGTGGTCCTACCCGACAAGTCACTCATGTTGGTCCTCTTCTTTTGCGTGTCCATGGGTTCACTGGCCCTCGTACTCGTCGTGGCGGCGCCACCACAAGCCGGTCTCGTTGCGACCGAGTGGCGCGCGGTCGAGCCACTGGTACATACCCCAGAGGCCGTCTATCCCGCGCTCGTAGGCCGAGTAGGTGTGGTAGACGACGCCATCCTCGAGCGCGAACGCGCTCACGCCGGGCCCTTCTCGCCTGTATGTCGGCCAGTCGGTTCCAACGCTCGACGTGATCTCGGCGATGAACGGATTCTTCTCGGCGCCCTCCGGCAGCCGTAAGTCGACTTCGCGGAAGTTGTATTCGACGGTTCCCGAGTCCCACTCCTCCTTGGTGTGCGCCGCATGGAAGTCGTAGTTGAAGTCGCTGTCGAAAGATGACGCCCAGGGGAAGCTCCAGCCCATCCGCCGCTTGTACGCCTGCAGTTTCGCGAGCGGAGCCCGCGACACCGCGCTCAGCGTGACGTCGTGATTCGCGAGGTGGACGACGGAGCCGTCGAAGCCGTCCGCGATCGCCGAGCAGGACGGACACCCTGCCTTGTAATCGGGGCCGAACATGAAGTGATAGATGAGGAGCTGCGAGCGTCCTCTGAAGAGATCGGCGAGGGATGCTGTGCCCTCATCGGTCTCGAAGCGGTACTCCTTGTCGATTCGGACCCAGGGCAGCTCCTGCCGCCGCTGCGCCACTTCGTCGCCGCGCCGCGTCAGGGCCTTCTCAGCCTCGAGCAGCTCCAGCCGGGCCGCAAGCCACTCTTCACGTGTTCCGATCTTGTGGTCGGTCATTGTTTTCTTCCTACTTGTGGTTACAACGGGTTGGCGTGGCCTCCGCCACCGATGGCGTCTGCCATCGTTGGCGTGACGGCGTCGAGTCGTCGTGGTCAGCCCAGCTAAGTGCTGTGCGCAGTTGTCCGACGAATCTCTGTCCGGGCCGAAGTTGCACTGTGTCCCTGCCCTTGCTTATGACTTGACGGGCTCTGCTTCTACTAGTGCCGCAAACTGGCGCTCGAGCGCCTTGGCCGCACCACTACGCCAGCTCTCCGCCATGGACTCCGACACGGGATCGGGGAAGATGTCCTCCTCGCCTTTCTCCACTCCATCGAAGATGGCTCGCGCTACGGACTCCGGAGAGAACTTCGGTATGTCGAGGCCTCGGGACATATCGGTGTCCACGGGGCCGGTCATGACGGCATGTACCCGAACGCCCTGTCCGGCCAAATGAGCTCGCAGCGTCTGTGACAGGTTGAACGCGGCCGCCTTAGAGATCGAGTAGGCCGGCATGACCGGCATGGCGGCAAAGGCCGTTATCGACAGAACGTTGACGATGGCTCCCCGAGAACGAGTCAGCAACGACAGGAAAGCCTGCGTCACGCCGTACGTGCCAAACAGATTGACGGCGAGGCTCCGTTCGAGCGCGGCACGATCGGTCCAGCCATCGTAGAGACCCAAGCCGGCGTTATTGATGAGGATATCGAGAGATTCGACTCTCTCGACCGCTGCCTGAATCTGCGCAGCGTTGGTTACGTCCAGGGTCAAAGGCGTGACGCGCCCATCCGAGTGGGCCAAGGGCTGCCGCGTACCCGCATACACCCGCTTCGCGCCTCTCCTCAAGGCTTCCTCGACCAGCGCCTTTCCGATACCGCGATTGGCCCCGGTCACCAGAACTGCTTTGTCTGCGATTCTCATATACCCTCCTAGGTAATAAATTCCGCGTACCGCGGAACCGAGTGTCGGCTCAATTCGCTTTCTGTAGCGTATGATACATAAATGAAGATTCCAATGCAAGCGAAGGGAGTGTCGAGCCGCCGCATCACCGCACCAGGCCGTTCGCGAGGACGGCCGCGGGCGTTTGACCGGGAAGTGGCGCTCGATCGGGCCCTGGGTCTGTTCTGGGCTCGAGGTTTCGAAGGAACGTCGATCTCGGATCTGACGGACGCCTTGGACATCAACCCGCCGAGCCTGTACGCCGCCTTCGGATCGAAAGAGGAACTATTCCGTGAGGCCCTCGGCCTATACGTGCGGGCTTACGGAATCCCGATCGAGCGAGCCATCGCGGAAGAGAAAACTGCTCTGGACGTCATCGTGCGCATCCTGCTCGAAGCGGCCCGACTCTTCCCGGCCGGCGCAACGCCGGGAGGCTGCCTGGTCTCCTCCGGCAGCTTGAACTGCGCCCCGGATCATCGCTCGATAGCCGATTTCGTGGCTGCTGACCGAGAGTGGATAGTGACTGCGCTCGAGCAGAGGATCACGGCTGGGAAGGCAAAGGGTGAGATTCCTCGGGACGCTGATCCGGCCGCTCTGGCCCGGTATGTCTCGACCGTTATTTCGGGTATGTCAGTACAAGCGCGGGACGGAGCCGATGAGGCGACCCTGTTGGCGATCGCAGAGGTTGCGCTGGCTGCCTGGCCATCGCGTCCGCGAAGCCCTCAGCACAGCCGTCCGAGTAGACGGTCTGGACGAGCGAGTCGATAAGGAATCGGGCTACCAAGGGACACGATCTTCAGTCGGCTGGTGCTGCTGTAGGGCGGCATAAGTGCATCGTTCATGCCGCCCTCGCATTGGCGCGACTACCGAACGTCCTGGGCGCAGGCGGGGCGCAAGTGAGCCTACGCAGAGGTAGTCAGAAGGGCTCTAGAGGGTCTCTCTACGGGGGAGATTGTTGGTCGGGGGCCCGGGATTTGAACCCGGGGCCTCACGGTCCCGAACCACGCGACAGTTCGTCCAACAACGCCGTTTCTAACCGATTTCAGGTCAAAATTTCTACATTCGGACCAGCCCGCGTCTATGAGTGAGCCGTTTTTCTAGCGGACTACTACACGAACTACTACATGACCAGGCCGCGTGGGAGTCTTAAGAGTCGTCCGTCGGTCACGTTCTGCCTCGTGGCCGTTGATCGATCTCCGAGATCTATTGCGCGCCAGCTGCGGCAACCATCGCTGCCATCAGGTCGACAGCTTGGGCGCTGTCGAGCCCGTTCTCCCGGACCAACGAGCTCCAAGCCCCGAACCCAATCGCGAGTCCGACCGCGGCGCCGACGCGGGCTCGCCGCCGGCCTCGTTGTCGCCGTCCCCGCATCAGCGTGGCGTGCATCACCGAGAGCTGGCGTTGGAAGCCCTCGACAGGAGGTCTAAGAGCGGACACGAGTGGCGCGTCCCTGAAGACGTTGTCAAGCATCCTCTGATTGTGTTCATACCATTGATAAAGCTCTGCGAGAGCGCGCTGGAGACGCTGAGATGGATCCTCGATTTCGACCCAAGCGTCCGGACTCGGCGTCGGGTTGAGGGACAACCAGTGCATCGAGCAAGCGCCAAACAAGGCATCCTCGTCTGGAAAGTGGCGGTAGACAGTGCCGCGCTGGACGCCCGCCTCCTCGGCGACTGCCGTCACCGTAGTCCGGAGTGGGCCGACGGTACCGTGAAGCTTCATCGCCGCCTCGGTGATTCGTAGCCGGGTCTGAGCCTCGAGCTCGGCGCGACGAAGTTGGCGGTACCGGCGCCGCGCCATTACGGCGTCTGATCCGGTGCCGGCGTCCGCACTGTTTGTGCGCTCCGCCTCCTTCCTGGCAATTTCACCGGTCACCACTGTTCGATCGATATTGACACACACCATAGCAGTGTGTATATTCGCCGCACAATACTGTTTTACGAATATGGAGGTGCTCCAATGACGGCAGCGAGCCAGACGCTTCAGCGCTCCGACGCAGCCCGGGGAACCTGGGCCCGGGTGTTCCGAATCTTCTTCGCGCTCGTGCCAACCCCAGCCGTGCGAGCGATCAGGAAGGCCGTCCAGATCGGCCCGATCGAGGAGCTCGTCATCGTCGGTCGGAGGAGCGGCCACGACCGTCGCGTTTTGATCGTGCTCGCACAAGTTGGCAGCCTCTGGTATGTCGGCCACCCGAACGGCGACAGCGCGAATTGGGTGCTCAATCTGATCGCCGCGGGCCGGGCAACGGTGATCACCCGGGCTGGCGCGACCGCCGTCCGTGCCGTCCTGCTGGGGCCCGGCGAAGAACGGAACATCGCGATTCGAGAGCACACGAGTCAGCAGAAGGCACTGCCGACCCGGCTGCTCTATCGAGCAGCCCGGGCGTACATCAGGTCGGCCGGAGCGTTCTTCCGCCTCGAGGCTGAGACGGAGAAATGAGCTCGCGCCTGTCCCTGTCAACCCTCTCGCAGCTCACGGGCTGCAGCTGTTCGGAGGAAACGTGATGGCAGCAATCCAGAGAACCCGGATCTCGTCGTCGGTCGTCGGCATCGTTCGTCTCTGGTTGCTCGTGTTCGTGCCGTTTGTAGTCCTACCGTTCCTGTTCCTCTCCGGGATCGTGGTGCCTCACACGGCGCTGTGGGGCCATGCGGTGTTCCACCTCATCTATCTGCCGATCGCGGCCGCCGCGTGGTGGGCGCTCTGGCGTTTCGTGCGCGAGCCCTCGCACCTCGCCCTGCGCGTGGTCGCGGCTTTGATGCTGCTCTGCCAGACCTCCTTTCTCTTCGGTCACGCCGGCGAGCTAGTGTCGGTGGTGCAGCGGGGCTTCTTCAGCGCACCTTACTCAATCTTTTCAGAGAACCCTCACATGTTCTTCGCGACCTTCGCGGTGGCCGGGATCATGGCGAGCGAGCTGCTGCTCATCGTGCTGACAGTAACTGCTGTCGTCCAGCGACTCCTCCGCCGTTCGCCGAGTGTCACGGGTGGGCCAGCTTACGAATAGAGGGGTGCTCGATGGACGCAACGTCCCAGACGCTTTCACCACTTCGACGCGACCCGGGGTTCGCGCATTGCCAAGGCCCTCCACTCGCGCTCGATGAGGTCGACTGACACGTGAAAAGGGGCAAAGAAGGTCAGAGAACGTGTCTCAGATTCTTGCTGGTTTCCGTGTTGGTGGTGACTGCGTGCAGCAGCAGCGGTCCCCAGCCGGCAGGACCCAGGTCTATGGCGCCCAGTGTTGACCTGTGCGCAGACGCGCTCGCGCCAGTGCCTGCAGGGCCCACCAACGGGAAACTGGTCGGGACCGTCAACCAGGGCCGGATTCTCATTGCGATCGAAGCCGTCCCGCCGGCGGGGGCGGCCGAGGAGGGCACGATCGGCCTTGCGTATATCGATGCCAGCGGCATCCACGTGGTCCCGATGGCGCGCGACGGGACGCTCGCTCACCCCGCGTGGGCCCCCGACGGCAGGATCGTGTTCGACAGCGAGCGGGCGGGTGGTCGCCACTTTTTCCGTATCGCAACGGATGGCAGCGGCCTCACCCAGATCACGAAGGAGGCGGGCAGCGGCGAACAGGACGTGTCGTTCTCATCCGACGGCGGCCGGATCGCCTACGAGCACTACAGCTGCGTCGAAGAGCGCGATTTCGGCATCCAGGTCGCTAAGGCCGACGGGAGCAATCCGGTCGCTCTGAACGAGCCGTTTCCGCTGCACAGCGTCGCTGGTGAAAGTGACGCGGCCTTCTCGCATGACGGCAAGAGCGTGGCGTTCGTGCGGTCCGTGGACGACAGCCATGGGGCGGTCTGGGTCGTTCCCGCCGCGGGTGGCGAGGCCAGGCGGCTTACAAGCGACGACTTTGGGGCCGCCTACCCCCGCTGGTCGCCGGACGGAAAGCAGATCCTCTTCGCAGGCGTCGAGGATCGCGCGTTGTGGGTGGTCCCGGCGGCCGGCGGCGAGCCGCGCCGCGTTTTCAAGCACGACGCTGCGACCTGGGAGCTCGAGGGCGACTGGTCCCCTGATGGATCGCAGATCGTGTTCAAGGTCTACACGCCCGGGTGGGACCACAACGAGCTCCGGATCGCCGCTGCGGACGGCACCCATGAACGAACGGTCTGGGTCGGCAAGCAGTCGACGGCTGAGACTCCGCACTGGGGCCCATAGGACGATCCCCGGCTTCGTTCCCGGAGCCGTGATGCCGCGTGAGCGGCCGCCGGCATCCGGGCCCGAGACTATTCTCTCTCGACGTAACTATTCGCGCCGCGCGGAGCTGCGCAACAACGGGGGTTGGCTCGACCCGGCGACTGAGCAGTGCTTCTGGAAACTGTGATCCGGCTGTGATCCGGCAACAGCCGTGACACCAGGATCGTATTCGGATTTTGGTCGGGGGCCCGGATTTGAACCCGGGGCCTCACGGTCCCGAACTCTGAGACCTTCCGTCCAGAAACGCTCGGAACGATCGGTTTCAGGTCGATTTCTCTAACTCAGCCGGCCTCTCCGTCCAGACTTGAGCCGTTCTTCCGTCGGATTACTACATGAAGTGCTACATGACGGTCCGTCAAGAGATCACGCCGCGAACATCGGGCAGGTCCTGTAGCAATGTGTCCGGATGTTGGAACGATTGCTCACGGGATCCCAGTGTTATCTGAAGGATTCGAATTGCGTCGATCAGCCTCGAGGTCAGCTCGGAGCTGATGACCTCGTCAAGGTCAAGCCGCGAAATGGCGTCGCGCCTGCCTCTCTACAAACGGTTGTGACCCCCCGGCGGGATCCAGATTCACCGCTCTAGTTCGCTCACATCCAGCGGCTAGGCTACGCAAGAGGGGATGTCATCGGATCAGCGCGTCGAAGAGGTTATC
>WNFW01001103.1_pt1 | contig 25574 bp, 35 predicted proteins | sample 5400131 | NCBI WGS metagenome assembly WNFW01 (sample SAMN13153362, study PRJNA577476) | soil metagenome | isolation source: 20 cm soil or saprolite under grassland replicate 1 | place: USA:California | collected 2016-06-15 | reverse complement strand
GGTGTTTGGAAACGCCGGGGAGGCTCAGGTCGAACGGCTTGGCCAGCTCCGTGACCGAGGCCTCGCCCTCTGCAAGACGAGCCAGGATCGCCCGCCGGGTGGGATCGGCGAGGGCTGCAAACGTGACGCTCAGGTGGTCGTTAGTCATCGTACTTTGCCATTTAGCTAATTAACTACTCGGTAGAATACTGCCCCGCAGAAGCCGCTGTCAAGGGGCATCTCGAGGTTCAGATCGTCCGGTGCGGTTGGGGCCTGCTCGCATTGATCAAGACCGCGGCGACGAGGGGGGCGCCCGCGAAGCCGGCCGCCGCGCTGACGGCGACGGTATTCAGGAGCGCGGTGCCCAGCGAACCTCCGACCTGGCTGGCGGCGTTGACCGTCGCAGAAGCCACCCCTGCCTCGCGCGGATCAACGCGCTGCGTCGCCGTGCTGAAGGCGGGAACCATCACGCACGAGATACCCAGACCGAGGAGGACCTCCGCCGGCAGCACCAGCGACAGGTAGGCTCCCGCCGGTTGGAGCTGGGTCAGCAGCGCCATGCCCGCCGCCGCGACCAAGGCTCCGGGCGCCATCAGCGCCCGCGGCGGCACGTGGGGCATGAGGCGGCTCGCGATCAACCACGAACCCGCCTGTGAGCCCACGCTCAGGGGAAGAAAGGCGAGTCCGGCCTGCAAAGGGGTGTAGTGCAGGACTGCCTGCAGGTAGTAGGTGAGGAAGAGGAACGCGCCGAACATGCCGGCGATCACAAGCGCGACCACGATGTAGGCGCCGCCGCGGTTGCGGTCGGCGAGGATGCGCAGCGGAAGCAGGGGGTGCGGCGTCCGCGCCTCTCGCAAGACGAACAGAGCCAGGGTCGCGACGCTGGCCGTAAGCAGGCCGATCACCGATGCCGACGACCAGCCCGACCTCACTGCTTCGGTGCACGCGTAGACGAGCGCGACCAATCCCGCGGTCGCCAGCACAACTCCCGGCAGGTCGAATCGCGCGCGCACTCGGGCGCCGGAGCTCGGCAGAACGATCCAGCCTCCGACCGCGGCCAGGATGGCGATCGGCAGGTTGACGTACAGGCACCAGCGCCAGGTGAGGTACTGCGTGAGCACGCCACCAACAAGGAGGCCGATCGCGGCGCCGCTGCCGGCGATCGATCCGTAAACCGCGAACGCGGTAGCTCGCTCGCGCGGCTGCGTGAACGTGACCGCCACCAACGACAGGGCAGTTGGGGCGAGCAGGGCGGCGAAAGCGCCCTGCAGCGCTCGTGCCGCGACGAGCACGGCAAAAGTCGGCGCGGCGCCCCCGATCATCGAGGCGACCGCAAACCCGGCCAGACCGATCAGGAAGACGCGCTTGCGCCCGGCGAAATCCGCGATCCGGCCCCCGAGGAGAAGCAGGCCGCCGAACGAGAGCGTGTACGCGGTGACGACCCATTGCCGGTCGGCGTCCGAAGCGCCCAACGCCGCCTGCGCTGACGGCAGCGCGATGCTGACGATCGTGGCGTCGAGGGCGATCATCAATTGCGCCACCGCGATGACGCCAAGCGCTGTCCACCGGCTGCGCGATGGCTCGCCGGCCGTCGAGACCTCTTCGCGCCTGGCCGCGGGACTGCTCATGCCGATTGGACCTGACGCACGGTGAAGAGGCTGCCGGCAAGACCGGCCGCCAGGCCGATCACCACGGCGACGAACGAGGCGAGAAGGTCCGGCTTCACCGTCATGATGAACACCACCGCGACCGCCGTACCCACGCGGGCAGACCACGAGATGGCCGCCGTCCGCATGCTCACGCGGCCGCGCAGGAGGCCGATCCCGGTGATCGCCCCGCTCACGGCGATCAGAACCCAGGTGGTGAGGCCTACTTCGACCCAGCCGGACCAGCCGGCGCTCGAGGCGACCATGTAGAGACCTGGCACCAGGATCAGCAGTGCCGAGATCGGTCCGAGAATGCGGTTGAATCGCGCCCCTGTGGTTCCCTGCCGGCGCGTAATGCCCTCGACCGTGAGGAGCACGAAAAGCAGGAGCGCTCCGACGATGTGAAGGAACAACGCGATCGAATAACCAGTCATTGGACTTACCTCCTGAACTCCCAGCCTTGCGGTTAGTCACCATAAACTTATGGTGACTAAAATAATATAGCAGCTCCATCTATTCCGATACAATCGCCTACGTGGCCGGTACGGTCGGGCTCCGGGAACGCAAGAAGCAGCAGACTCGTCAGCAGATCTTCGAGGCCGCCCGCGCCCTCTTCGAGGCGAAGGGCTTCGACCGCGTCAGCGTGGCTGAGATAGCCCGTACCGCGGATGTCTCCGAGGTGACGGTCTTCAACTACTTTCCCACCAAGGAGGACCTCTTTTACGGCGGTATGCAGTTCTTCGAGGAGGAGTTGATCGAATCAGTGCGCGGTCGCCCGACCGGGGAGTCCGTGATCAAGGCCTTTCGGCGACGGTTGCTGGCGGGCGCCGCGCGTCTGGAGACAAGGCAAAGCGCCGACCTGATAATGAAGGCGGCTCGGGCCGTCCCCGCCAGTCCCTCGCTGGCCGCCCGCGAGCGCGAGATCATGGACCGCTACACGGCGCGCCTGGCCGAGCTGCTGGCCCAGGAGACCGGAGCCGATCCCACCGATATCGAGCCCCTCAGCGTCGCGAGCGCGCTGATGGCCACCCACCGCACCCTGGTCGGCCACGTGCGCCGGCGCGTCCTCGCGGGACATCGTGGCGCGCGGCTCGCCGACGACTATCGCTCGCAGGCGCGGCGCGCTTTCGCCAGGCTTGAACGCGGCCTGGCCGGCTACGCCGTCAAGAAATAGCTGTTCCTGGTTTGCGAGGAAGTACCCGGCAGAGCCGGGATGGGTCTAGCGCGCGGCTTTGAGCGCTGCCTTGAGGTCGGAGACGCCCAGGTATGCGTTGAGCTTGCGCGCGCTGCCAGCCGACCCCACGTACAGGTATTCGATGTTCACGCCGGCTCGGCCCAGCTTGGTCGCCACTCTGCCCAGCGCGCCAGGCGAGTCGGACAGCGTCACGGCGAGGACCTCCTCTTCAGTGAACTGCCACCCGCGCGAGGCGAAGACCTTGCGGGCGGTAGCCGGCTTGTCGACGACCATCCGCACCGCGCCGCGGCCGCCCTCGGTCGCGCCCATGACCGCCTCGATGTTGGTCTTCTTCTCCCCCAGAGCGCTGGCGATCTCGCCCAGCACACCCGGCTGATCCGCCACCCACAGCGTCAGTTGTTTTGCCCTCGCCATCCCCTGAATCCTCCTTTGAAAAGACGCCGGAATCGAGGCAAGTGTAGGCACGTTTAGCGAGTCCGCAAGGGTGGTATTTCCGGCTTCGGAGCAATTCTCCAGGTCAAATTTTCAGGAGGTGAGCGAAAAGATGGCTATGAATCGCTGGAGTCCGATGAGAGATTTCGACAGGCTGTTCACCGACTTCTTCAGCTCGCCGCTCGTCGAGAACGGGGGCGAAGCACGGACCTGGTACCTGCCGCTCGACATCGTCGACCGCGGCCAGGCCTACCAGGTGAAGGCTGCGGTGCCGGGCTTCAAGCCGGAGGACGTCGAGGTGACGTTCGCCGATGGCGTGCTGAGGATCAATGCGCAGCGTAAGCACGAGGCCGAGTCGGCCGACGGCAACTACCTGCGCCGCGAGCTGACCTTTGGTAACTTCACACGAAGCATCCAGCTGCCAGGCGAGATCAAGCAGCAGGACATCAAGGCCAACTTCGAGAATGGGATGCTGACGGTCGACCTTCCCAAGGTCCCGGCCCCCCAGCCGGTGAAGATCCCGGTCGGCAGTGCGGCCGGCAAGGAGCTCGTCGGAGCCAACTCCAAGCAGTAACCGAAGTTTTCTGGGGCCGCCCTCGGGCGGCCCCGACATATTTAGTAGACGCGCGAAGTCAGCGGGCCAGCGCCTGCGAGGTCACGCGAAGCCCGAGCCCGACGAGCACGGCGCCCAACAGCCCGTCGATCACCCTGCGCACCTCGCCCCTGCGAAGCCAACCGCTCATGCGCTCGACCGCGAACGCATAGACGACGAGCCACGCCAGTGTGAGCAGGCAGAAATTGAACCCCAGCGCCAGCAGCAAGACGAAACTGGAATGCGGGCCGGCAAACTGCGGCAGCAGGCTGATGAAGAACGCGACCATCTTCGCGTTCGACAGGTTGCTGAGGATTCCCTGGACGAGCGCCGAGCGGGGCGCAAGCTGCACCGAGGTGGATGAGGTCATCACCTCATTCGAAGGCCGGCGAGAGATCGCGCCGGCCAGCGACCGCCCTCCGAGGTAGATGAGGTACGCCGCCCCGGCGAGCCGGATCGCGAGAAACAGCGGCCCTGACGCGGCCAGGACCACGGCCAGCCCCGCGCTGGTCGCCACCGTCCAGATCGCCTGCCCCGCCGCGACCCCGAACGCAGTGGCGATGCCCGCCCGGCGCCGCCCGAGCAGCGTGTTGCGAATTGTGAGAGCGGTGTCCTGCCCCGGGGTGCAGATCACCAGCAGCGAGACTCCGAGAAACGCCACGTAGGCGGCCAGCCCGATCATCGAATCCCCATTGTCAGACTGTCGGCATCGAGGCGGAGCTCTGGAGATGCCGGCACTGTGGACGGCGGTTCGCCAACCGCAACCAGTCACACGCATGCGGCCGCTACCGACTTGATGATCACTTCGTAGGATGCGACACCAAGGTCGTGGCAGCGTTTCGCGCGCTGGTCGCCGCAGCCAGGCGCAACGGCCCGGTCACGGTGCTGCCTGAGAAGACGCGAATCGCCTGCCAGGTCCGGATGAGCTTCGCCGCCTTCACTCTCAAGAAACACTTGCTCCACGGGCATGTCGTGCTCGCGCGCAGGCGGGACAGCGCACGCTTCACGAAGATCTGGGGACCATCACCTCGCAACCAGGTCCACGAGTTCAGGCTCCGCGGGCCTGACGATGTCGACGAAGAAGTCGCCGACTGGCTACGTGAGGCTTACGCCGTGGGCCAGCAGAAACACCTTGCCTCGCCGGGGCACAAGACCACGCAGATCAACTAGACCGAGGCGTAAGAGCGCAGTCGCGCGGCGTGCCCGGTCCGGCGGAGCTTCTCGAGCGCCTGGCGCTCCAGCTGGCGCACCGTCTCGCGGCTCGTCCCGAGCCGCCGGGCGACCTCGTCCAGCGCGCGCTGGTGGCCATCGCCGAGGCCGAACCGCAGCTGGATCACGCGCCGCTCGCGAGGCTGCAGGACGCCCAGCACATCGTCGAGCTGGTCCTTGAGGTCCGTCCGCATCGCCGCGCTGGCGGGCGACTCGGCGTTGACGTCCTCGATCAGGTGGCCGAGCTCGGTGTCGCCCTCCTCGCCGATCGGCGTCTCGAGCGACAGGGTGTCACGCGAGGTCTGGCGCAAAGCCTGTACCTCAAGCGTGGTCAGTCCGAGCTCCTCGCCGATCTCCTCGTCGGTCGGCTGGCGGCCGAGCGAATCGCGCAGGCGGTCAGTGATCCGAACCAGCTTGTTGGTCTGGTCGCCGATATGGATCGGCAGGCGGATCGTCCGCGCCTGGTCGCCGATCGCGCGCAGCACCGCCTGGCGGATCCACCAGGTCGCGTAGGTGGAGAACTTGAAGCCGCGGCGGTGGTCGAACTTGGCGACCGCCCGCATCAGGCCGACGTTGCCCTCCTGGATCAGGTCCAGAAGCGGCATCCCGCGGCCCTGGTACTTCTTGGCGATTGAAACCACCAACCGCAGATTGGCCTCCGTCATCCGGCGGCGGGCGGCGTCCGAACCGGCCTCGATCTGCTTGGCCAGCTCGACCTCCTGCTCCTTGGTCAGCAGCGTGCCGCGGCCGATCTCGCGAAGGTAGGCGCCCAACGCGTCAGCGTCGGCCTCCCCCGGCTCGGGGGCCGTCTGCGGCCGCTCCTCGAGCCCTGAAAGCACGTCGGCCAGGCCCGATGCGGACTCCTGGGAGATCGCCCGGTCGTCGTCCTCAGACGCGTCAAGCCATACGGAGACGGAAGATTGGAATTGCATGCACGTCTGATTTACCCCGCAGGGCGCCCCCGCAAACCAGTCTTGACAATCTCCAGACGCCGGCGCGTAAGGTGGTTTGCAAGACCAAATCAGGGAGGTGTGCCCATGAGGATCGCATGCGTGCTGGGCCCGAAGTTCGAGGACTCTGAATTCAAGGAACCCTACGACGCATTCCGAGATGCCGGACACGAGGTCACGGTGGTCGGCCTCGAGGCCCGCTCTCAGCTCGAGGGCGACAAAGGAAAGGTCAGAGCGACCGTGGACAAGTCGTTCCAGGATGTGAAGCCCGACCAGTTCGACGCGCTGTTCATCCCGGGCGGGTCGAGCCCGGACAAGCTGCGAGCCCACGAGGAAGCGGTGGCTTTCGTCAAACCATTCATGCGAGCCGGCAAACCCGTGTTCGCGATCTGCCACGGGCCGCAGCTCCTGCTCACTGCGGACGAGTACAAGAACCACCGCATGACCGCGTGGAAGACGGTGCAGGGGGACCTCAAGAAGGCCGGCGCCAACGTGGTCGATCAAGAGGTGGTCGTCGACCGCAACCTGGTCACGTCGCGCCAGCCGTCCGATATTCCTGCTTTCATCAAGGAATCGCTGAAGGTACTGGAGCAGATTCCGGCGCGACGCTAGTCGCGATCTCGCCACACCTGGACGACGCCGTCCTCGGCTGCGCGGACCTGGTGGCCGCGCATCCGGGGGCGGTCGTGGTGACCGTGACCGCCGGCAAGCCGCCGCCCCACCCGTTGACAGACTGGGATCGTCAATGCGGATTCGCGGAGTCGGATGATGTCGTCGGCGCACGGCGTGCGGAGGACAAGGCTGCGCTCGCCCAGCTCGGCTCTCAGCCGGTGTGGCTCGAATTTCTCGACCGCCAGTACAGGGACGGCGAGCCGCCAGCACAGCCGGGGGTTGCTCGCGCCATCGAAGCCATCCTGCGAGACCGCGCGCCCGAGATGATCGCTTCGCCGCTCGGACTCTCCCACCCCGACCATCTCGTCACAGCGTCGGCTTGCCTGGACGTCGCGCGCGGCAGGCGAGCGGTCACGTGGATCATTTACGAGGACGCGATCTATCGCGCCATCGCCGGCGCTACCGACGAAGCATTGGCGCGACTCAAGCACTACCGATTCGCACTGCGGCCACTGGAAGTCTCAGCGACGTCTCGCAAGAGCGCCGCGGTCGATTGCTATTCCACGCAGCTGAAGGGGCTCGGCAACCTCATCCGAGATGCCTACCGGCCGGAGAGGTACTGGTCGGTGATCACCGAAGCGTGAGCTGGCTGAACTTCGAGGTCAGGACCACCCGCCGGGCGCAGCTCGTGAACATCACGGAGCGAGTCGCCGAAGTTGTACAGCGGTCAGAAGTGGCCGAGGGCACCTGCGTCGTCTTCATCCCGCACACGACCGCCGGCGTGACCATCAACGAGGGCGCCGATCCCGACGTCGCCAATGACATCGCGTCACATCTGTCGGAGCTGGTGCCCAAAGAGGCGGCATTCGAGCACACGGAGGGCAACTCGGACTCGCACATCAAGACCATGCTCAGCGGTCCCTCGTGCCTGGCGCCCGTGCGGGAGGGGAAGCTGGCGCTGGGCCAGTGGCAGGCCATCTTCCTATGCGAGTGGGATGGGCCGCGGACCCGCCGCGTCGAGGTGGCCGTCTCCTCGCTCTAGCTCAGAGGACCGAGGCTTTCGCCCATCAGCTTTTCGGGCTCGACGATAACCAGCCCGCCACGACGGATCTCGACAAGGCCCTCGCGCCTGAGTGCCTGCAGGACGTTCGCGACCACCTCGCGTACCGAACCGACCGCGTTGGCCAGCTCCTGCTGAGTCCCCAGGACATGCATCCCGGCAGAGACGCCTCCGGACACCTCGGCGCGGTCCAGAATCGCGCAGACCACCCGCTGGCGGACCGATCCGACCGATCGCACGTACAGCGACTTATGGGTCGAGTGCAGGACGGTGGTGAGCTCCTCGATGAGCGCCCACGCGAACTGTGGCATGGCAACCGACAGCTCCTTTATCCGGGCCGCGTCGATGAATAGGAGCTCGCACGGTTCAAGCGCCTGGACCGCCCTCGTGATTTGCGGTTGCCGCGGCGCGAAAACCCCGGTCATATCGCCGGCCGCGAGGTAGCGGGTCGTGACCTGGCCGCCATCTGGGCGGGCGATGTATGCCCTCAGGGTGCCGCGAAGCACGACGCCGGCTTTCGGGGAGTCATCCCATCGGAGAGCCACCGCCCCAGCGGGATATTCCACTCGGTGGCCTCCCGCGACCACGGCCGAAACGACCTCCTCGGACAGCCGGCTGAGCAGTCCGCGAGTGCGGGCCTGGCCGAGCCATTCCGGGACCTGGAGAGCGCCCGCGCGCGGATCGTGGAGAGATTTATGCAACCTGTAACCCGATTGTACTGTGCAATGGTTTACTTCGATGTGCAGCCATGATGTTAAAGTACAGAGCTGAGAGATTGCTGAACACCGCAGAGGCAGCTCGCTTTCTTCGCGTCAGTCAGGCCTCGATTCGACGCTGGAGCGACTCTGGATTGCTCGCCGCCAGGCGGGTGGGGCGGCGGCGCGAGAGGAGGTTCAACGAGGCGGACCTTCAGGCTTTCATGCAGCAGCCTTCGACCACGCATGCCGCCGCAGACGCATCGACCGTGAACGTCGGCGGAGAGCGGGTCGAGGTCCCCGGTCACCTCGCGACGCTGTACAGCACAGACGCCGGCAGACTTCGCCTCACGCTGCCATTCCTGGCTGAAGGCTTGCGGCGCCGGGAGCCCTGTTTTTTGGTGGCCACAGGCGCAGAGCGCAGGAGATACACCGACGCTCTGGGCGACCTGGAGAAAGCTTCCAGGGATGGGTTGTTCAATGCCGTCAGCTTCCGGGACGGCACGGCGGCAGGCGCGATCACCGAGTGGGAGGCATACCTGGCCGACAGTCGCGACAAGGGACCGAACCTGATCCGGATCGTCGGCGAGATGGTGTCCGAACGGGAGATGTTCGTCTCCGAGGAAGAGATGCTCCGCTACGAGGAGGCTTTCGAGGTCATGTGTCGCCGTTACACCGTTGTGGTGATCTGCCAGTACGACGTGCGGCAGTTCGACGGCGTTGCGCTGCTGCGGGCGTTGAAGGCCCATCCAGACCTTTTCGGTCGCATGGGCACCTTCCTCAACTAGTCCGATATGCTCCCGGAAAAGGGGACCGAAAAGGGCTAGTTGACCAGCTCCAGCTCTCGCGCCGTGACCACGGTGTTCACCAGGGAATGCGTTCCCAGCTTGCCGCTGATCGACCGGATGTGGGTGCGTGCCGTCGCATAGCTGATTCCGAGCCGTCGTGCGATCTCGCGGGTCCCCACGCCGTCAGCAATGAGCTGCAGGACCTCCCGCTCCCGCGGGCTCAAGCTGTCACGCGTGCGGGCTCGATCTCTGCCCGTGCTGACGAGGCGAGCGACGGCCGTCGGCGAGATCATGCTGATGCCGTTGGCGGCCTTGCGCACCGCGTCGAGCACATTGGACGCTGGGTCGGATTTCAACAGGTACGCGCTGGCCCCGGCTTCGACGGCAGCGAGGCGGGCATCGTCGCTGCCGTCCCGACTCAAGAACACAAAGCGCGTGGTCGGAAACGTCCGCCGAATCACCAGCGCCGCGTCGCGTCCCGTGCCGTCGTCGAGGTGGAAGTCCATGACCACGACATCCGGCGCGGCCAGGGGCGGCAAGGTGGCGGCGTCCTGGACTGAGCTTGCTTTGCCGACAACCTCCATATCGCTCTGACCGTCGAGGAGCAGCCCCAGGCTCTCGGACACGAGCTGGTGGTTTTCCACGATGACGACGCGAATACGCCGCGTGAGGCTGCTGGGTGGGGGCGGGGATGGCGGTTCGCGACGAACCTTCAGCTGGGCCAAAATGCCTACCTCAGGACAGCTCGGCCCGCCTCGTCGTGTAACGGGCCTCCAGCTGCTCCACCACCGCGGCGAAGTGCGGGCGCTCGTCGACTCGAGCCACCCGAAGTCGCTCGCGAAACGTGCCCAACCATCCACAGATCTCTTCCAGACTGTCGATGGCGGGTACGTGCACCCCTGGGAAAGGCAAAGGGGCCAGACCCTCCCTCCGGCTCTTGGCCCCTTGCCCAGACGTAGCCCCCCGGTGTAGCGAAGTGATCCTGCTGCTGCCTGCAGCCATGCCGGGGCTCACGATAGCGCGCTCTACGCAACATTCAGGGTCTAAATTTGCGTGCCGGTTCGGGCGTTCGGGTGTAGATTCAATGACGTGGAGGCAAGGGTGGTGCTGCCCGAGGCCAAGCGCGCATGGGCCGACTTTCCAGGCGAGGATGTAACCACCTCTGTCTTGCCCGAGGTCGCGGGGTGGATCGCAATCTACGAAGAGCTCGCTTCAGTCCTCCGCTCGGTGATCGCGCGGGCGGACGGCACCGATGAGGCTGCACAGCTGCGGGCGAGCCTCCTCTGGATCGACGACCGCCTTGGCATGTGGCGTGACCGGCATGCCGAGCTCGCCGGCGTCGTCATCGATCGCGTGGACCACACCCTCACCTACGGGGGCAAGTCGCTGCGCCTGACCCGGCGCGAGGCCGACCTGCTCGACTTCCTGCTGCGGCATCCGCGACGGCCTTTCACCAGCAAGCAGCTGGCCACGCTCGCCTGGCACAACTCCCGCCTCTCGGACGCCCAGGTACGCACGTACATCATGCGTCTGCGAAGCAGGCTGCGAGAGGTCGGGCTGGAAGAGGTGATCACGGTCGTCCGCAACCGCGGCTACGGCATCGCGGCAGCGATGGGTCTGGGTGCCGAGCGATGACCGAGCTCACGCGCCCGCCGACCATCCCTGACTCGCTCATCTCGTCGCGCCTTCTGATGCTGCAGTCGAAACGCCTGATCCTGGCCTCGCTCGAGCGCCGCTTTCGGAAGCAACCGCTCGAGTCGCTGCGGGCCAGGGTCGACCACACGCGCCAGGAGACGCTCAACGCGCATGAGCGATATTGCCTATCGCTGTTGACATGGGGCACCGGCGAAACACCCCATTACTGGCCGGTTGCCTACGGGCGGCTCGTCGATACTGCGGACAGGCTGTCAAGCAAGCTGCGAGGGGTCGCGCGCGACCTGCCGTACCCGGACAGGTACCAGGCGGCCACCGATGTGGAGATGCTCGAGACCCTCGCCGAGAGGTGGCGCCAATCGATTCGCACCTCGATCACGGCGGTCGCCTAGCCGGCCAGGGCCTTCAGCTCCTCCATCACAAGCACGACCCCGCCTGGCTTTTCGCCGTCCCCCAGCGCATGGGCGACCACGCGGCAGCGGATCTGACGCCCCTTCCGCGTCGTCGCGACGACAACAAGCTCGTCGTGGCGCTTTGCCCCGCCGCTCCCCGCCTGGACCAGCTTGCGCAGCTGTTCCGCCGGGAGCCCGATGTCCAGGTCGAAGAACGACTGCCCGACTACCTCATCTGACCGCACGCCCCACAGGTCGGCGGCCCGCTCGTTCCAGACCTGGACCCGTCCGCTTCTGTCGAGGACCGCGGCCCCGACCTCGATGTTGCCGGTGATCGCCAGGAGCAGGGTGTTCAGGCGCTCGACCTCCGCCCTGCGCAAGGCCAGGTCGGTGTTGATGCTGTTCAGCTCTGAGTTGGTCGACTCGAGCTCCTCGTTCAGGGTTTCCAGCTCCTCGTTGGTCGACTGCAGCTCCTCGTTGGTCGTCTCCAGCTCCTCGACGGTCGACTGCAGCTCCTCGTTGGTGGTCTCGAGCTCCTCCCTGTTGGACTGCAGCTCCTGCCTCATCCGCAGGACGTCCGCCCGCAGCTGGATCTGACCCGATATGTCGAACATGCTGATGGTCGTTCCGACAACCGAACCGTCCTCGTCGATGAGCGGCACGACGTGGAGGTCAAAAGTCGCCGGCGTGCCGTCGCTCCTTTTGAGCTCGACGCCCTGGAGAGAGGTCGGTCGCCGCTCGCGAAAGACCATATCGATCGGGGTCCGGAGATCGATCGGGTTGTAGGAAAGCGCGAGGTCCTTCAGGGCGCGACCGGTGTCCGATTGAGGGACATCGAAGAGCTCGCGGGCTGCCTGGTTGATGCTCACGAGAACACCCATCGCGTCGACGACGATCTGCGGGTTTGGGGTGCCCTCGGTGGCAAGCTCGCGGACGCGCAGCTGCTTCGCCACCTGGTTTGTCGCTTCCAGGCTGCCCGACTGCGCCAGCAGCACGAGCCGTTCCCGGAGCTGCAGGCGCGCGACCTTCGAGAAGATGCGCTCCTTGAGGTCCAGCGGCGTGAAGAGGGCCGTGTGGGTGAGCAGCATCTCGGCCCGCCCGAGGAACAGGTAACCCTCGTGGTCGAGCGCGTAGTGGAACCTGGCGAGGATTCGGCCCTGTGTCTCCGCGGTGAAGTAGATGAGCGTGTTGCGGCAGATCAGCAGGTCGAGCCGCGAGATCGGCGCGTCCTGCGTGAGGTCGTGGCGCCCAAAGATGATCGTCCGCCGGAGGGCGGCGCGAAAGACAAACCGCTCACCCTGCCGTTCGAAGAACCGATCCTTGATGGCCGCGTCGAGCGAGCTCACCTCCTTGGCGGAGTAGCCCGCTCGTGCCTTGCTCAGGGCCTGCTCGTCGACGTCGGTGGCATAGATCTTGACCCGATCGAGGTACGCCTCCTCACCCATGGCCTGGCAGAGCAGGATCGCGGCCGAGTAAGCCTCCTCGCCCGAGGACGAGCCGGCGCTCCAGACGCGAATGTCGCCGGACTTGGCGACGATCCTGGGCACGACGTTCTTGCCCAGGTAGTCCCATGCCGGGGGATCACGGAAGAACTCGGTGACATTGATCAGGATCTTGTCGAACAGGATCGCGAACTCTTCGGCATGCACCTGCAGGTAGTCGTGGTACGCGCGAAAGTCATGGATGCCGAGCTCGTGGGCCCTCTGCGTCACCCTCCGCATGAGGCTCGCCCGTTTGTACCCCGTGAAGTCGAAGCCCCGCGCGTCGCGAAGGTATTCGATGAGGCGCTCGAAATCGGTGCCGTCCTGCATGGTCATTCGCCGGCCTGGGCACCCACGAGCGCCGTCAGGGTCGGCGCTATCTCTTCGAGAGGCAGCACGAAGTCAACGGCGCCCGTCTTGATGGCGGCGGATGGCATACCGAAGAATTCTGAGGAAGCCTCATCCTGCGCGACTACGGTGCCGCCTCGCTGCTTGATCGCGGTCACGCCCAGAGCGCCGTCGTGTCCACTGCCCGTCAGCACGACCGCGATCGCCCGATCGCCGTAAGCGGCCGCAACCGATTCGAACAGGAGATCCGCCGATGGCCTGACGAAGTTGACGAGCTCACTGTCGGTCAGGGTCAAGGTGCCCTTGCGCTTGATGAGCATGTGGCGGTCCGGCGGAGCGAGAAAGACGTGATCTGGCTCGAGCTGCATGCCTTCTTCAGCGTGCATCACGGACATGGGTGACTGGCGGCCGATCACCTGCGGCATCAGGCTGCGATGGCGCGGGTCGACATGCTGGACGATGACGACGATCGCGCCCAGCTTCGCGGGCAGCCGGGCGAGGAGAAGGCTCAGGGCGTTGACGCCACCGGCCGAGGCTGCGATGGCGATGATCTCGAAAGCGCTCTGTGGGCGATCCGGGTCGTTCAGTCGGGGCCGCGACTCCGGCCGCCCTGCATCTCGGCCGCTCGGATCTTCCAGAAGTCGCGCCGTTGCTCGAAACGAGAGGCCTGCATCTCGAGCAGGAGGACGTCCGTCTCGAGGATCGCCCGCGAGACTTCCGGCTGCGAGCGCTCGGCGTAGCGATGGCAAAGGTCGAGGAGCTCGTGTTTGAACTTGATGAGCTCGTCGTAGGTGTGGGCCCAGTTGCGAGCGTCCTCCAGGCTCGCGTTGGTGGGGTTCTCGCCCAGCAGGCGATAACCCGGGTCGCCGATTCGTTGTAGGAACGCCGTCGCCATCACCTCACGTCGCTGCATCAGAGTCCTGTTCTTTCCATATCCCGATAACCGGACCGCGCAGATTTGTACCTGTCATCATGCTCCCGATCGGCGCCGGGCGCACCTCGGAGCTGGAGGGGGAGCGATGGATCGACAGCCACGGGCGGAGGTCGTGGGCAGCCTGCTGAGGCCCGAGTTCTTGACCACGGCGCGCAAGCAGCTCGAGTCGGGCGAGATCGACCCAGCCCGTTTCAAGGAAGTCGAGGACCGCGCCGTCGACGAGGCGGTGGCGGCCCAGGTCGCGGCCGGGATCGACGTCGTCACGGACGGCGAGCAGCGGCGCTACGCGTTCTTCGGCCACCTCGTCGACGCGATGGCGGGGTTCGACAAGTTCGGGGGCTGGGCGATTCCCTTCCGCGACGAGAAGGGCGAGGAGCTTGTCTTCAAGCGTCCGGTCGTCGTCGAGAAGCTGCGTCCGCTGCGCAACATGGCCGCCGAGGAGTTCACCTACCTCAGGGCGAAGACAAGAGCGCCGGTCAAGGTGACCATGATCAGCGCCCAGCAGGCCGCCGCCTACTACGACCCCGAGAAGTCGAAGGGTGCTTACCCGACACGTGACGCTTACCTCGCCGACATCGTCGAGCTGAGTCGCCGTGAGGTCGATGAGCTGGTCCGCCTCGGATGCACGTATGTCCAGATCGACGCACCTCAGTACGCCGCCTTGCTCGACCCCGAGCTTCGCGAGGGCTATCGCAAGCGCGGCAGCGATCCGGAAAAGCTGATCGACACGTGCATCGAGATGGACAACGCGATCATCGGCGGCCATCCTGGGGTCACGTTTGCCATGCACATCTGTCGCGGCAACAACCAGAGCAAGTTCTACGCCGCCGGGGACTACGAGCCGATCGCACGCATATTTGAAAGGACGAGATTCAATCGCTTCCTGCTCGAGTACGACGACGCGCGCTCGGGCGGATTCGAGCCTCTGAAGCACGTGCCCGAAGATCGATTCGTCGTCCTCGGCCTCGTTACAAGTAAGACGCCGGGGCTCGAAAGCGAGGACGAGCTCAAGCGAAGGATCGAGGAAGCTGCTCGGTACATCCCGCTTGAACGGCTTGCCCTCAGCCCGCAATGCGGATTTGCATCGACCATGGAAGGGAACCGGCTCAGCCCGTTCGAGCAGCAGAAAAAGCTGCTGCTTGTGGGCAGCGTTGCCCGCTCCGTCTGGGGGTGACCAACACGAATTCCTTAAGATCGAAGTAGTGCTGCGGAAGGCGAACACATCTGAGCCGGCGGTGCTCGGCGATCAGTTTGCGCTCCTCGTTTCCAGTGTCGTGGACTATGCGATCTTCATGCTCGACCCGGGGGGCACGATCGTGTCCTGGAACGAGGGCGCTCAGCGCATCAAAGGCTATGCAGCCGATGAGATCATCGGCCGCCACTTCTCGATCTTCTATTCGCATGAGGAGGCACGAAACAGGAAGCCCGACTGGGAGCTCGAGGTTGCCAAACGCGAGGGCCGCTACGAGGAAGAGGGCTGGCGCGTGCGCAAGGACGGCTCGCGCTTCTGGGCCAGCGTCGTGATCACCGCGCTGCGCGACGACTCAGGCCGCCTGCGCGGATTCGGCAAGGTCACGCGCGACCTCACCGAGCGCCACGAGACGGAGGAACGCCGCAACGCGGAACGCGAAGTGGAAGCCGCCCGCTTGCGTATTCATGCGGCCCGGATGGCGGACCTCGAACGGACCAAGACTGAATTTCTCAATCTGGCATCACACGAGCTGCGAGGGCCGCTGACCGTGGTTCGCGGCTACAACTCGATGCTCGAGGACGGATCGCTCCCGCCCGACCAGTTCGCGCCGGTGGCGCGCCTCCTGGAGGCGAAACTCGCGCAGATGGACCTCCTGATCGAGCAGATGCTGGAGACGGCGCGGCTCGAATACGACAGCCTCCAGCTCTACCGCGAAAAGTTCGACCTGCGGTGGATCGCGCAGGAGCAGCTCGACATCTTCCGGCCGCTCGCCCAGGGCCACCACTTCGCGATCGACGCGGCACACCAGCCCCTCATCGTCGAAGGCGATCGCTCGCGTATCGGAACGATCATCGCGAACTTCCTGGACAACGCGCTCAAGTACTCCCCTGACGGGGGCGAGATCTGCTGCACGACGGGTCGCAGAGGCGCCAACATCTTTGTCAGCGTGCGTGACCAGGGCATCGGCATCGCGCCGGAGCACCTGTCGCGACTGTTCACGCGTTTTGGCCGGCTGCCCACCGAACAGAACGTGAGCATCACCGGCACCGGCCTCGGCCTCTTCCTGTGCAAGGAGATCGCGTCGCGCCACGGCGGCGATATCACCGTCAACTCCAAGCCCGGCGCCGGCAGCGAGTTCACCCTGGTGCTGCCCGCGGTCCGCTGACGCTTCACCTCCCCGCTCGCCCCGGGGGGGCTCGCCGAGAGCTGGCTTCGCCAGGCTCGGCGGAAGAGGGGGTCTCCCCCTTGTCGGAGATCGGCGGCGAAGCCGCCGGCTGGGCTGACGCTCCACCTCCCCGCTCGCCGGGGAGGTCGGCGGCGAAGCCGCCGGGAGGGGGGCTGGTCAAGCACTATCCTGGCGTCTATGAACCTGCCATCCGGCGTGACCTCGCACACCGCCCAAACGAAACGATTGCGCATGCGGTACATCGAGTCCGGACCCGCCGACGGAGTGCCGGTGGTCATGATCCACGGCAACCTGTCGACCGGCCGGTTCTTCGAGCACCTCATGCCCGGCGCGCCCGACACCTACCGCATCATCGCGCCCGACATGCGAGCGTTCGGCGACACGGAGCGCAAGCCGATGGACGCCACGCGCGGCCTGCGTGATTGGGCCGACGACACGGCCGGGCTGCTGGAGACTCTCGGCATCACGCGCCCGCCGCACCTGGTCGGCTGGTCGACCGGCGGCGCCGCCATCGCCAACTACGCCGAGGACCGCACGGTGGCGTCGCTGACTTTCATCGACCCCGTGTCGCCCTACGGCTTTGGCGGTACGAAGCTCGACGGCACGCCGTGCTTCCCCGACTTCGCCGGCACGGGCGGCGGCACCGGAAATCCCGAGTTCATCAAGCGGATCGCCGACCACGACACATCTGAAGAGTCGCCGTTCTCGCCGCGCAACGTCATCAACAGCTCCTACTGGGCGGCCTCCCACCGTGAGCCGAAGGAGCGCGAGGACATGCTGCTCGAGGAGGTCTTGAAGTCGGAGACGGGCGACGACGGCAACCCGGGCGACTCGACCGCGTCGCCAAACTGGCCGGGCATGGCGCCGGGCACCCGTGGGGTGCTCAACGCGCTTTCCGGGAAGTACTCCAACTGGAGCGGCATCGTGGAAGTCGAGCCCAAGCCGCCGGTCCTGTGGACCCACGGCACGGCTGACATCGTGGTCGCCGATGGCTCCGCCTGGGAGATGGGCACGCTGGGCAAGCTGGGATACGTCCCCGGCTGGCCGGGCGAAGAGGTGTTCCCGCCGCAGGCCATGGTGACCCAGATCCGCAACGTGCTCGAGCAGTACCGCAAGAAGGGCGGTCGCGTCGAGATGGAGATGTTCGAGGGTTCGGGCCACGGTCCACTCTTCGATGCGGCCGAGCGATGGAGCAACGTCTTCTTCAAGTTCCTCGCATCGGTGGAGGTGCCAGCCAGGGTCTAGGGGCAAACTCCTTCCCACGTTTGGCGAGGATTCCCGAAGCCGGATTGTCCGGACAAACCGAACATGAGTCCGATGCAAACCTCGGACTGTCCGGACTATCCGGGTTGGCGGGACTCCCCAAAGATGGGGAAGAGTTAGTACATTTGTTCGGTGGAGCAGCCTTCGGCCGAGGCGATGGCGCTCGGGCTCAACATCGCCGACCCGGCGACCCTGGTCATCGATCTGAACTGCGCCTTCGCGTCGATCGAGCAGCAGCGCGACCCCGAGCTGCGCGGGCGGGTCCTGGCCATCGCGGCCTACGCCACCGACGCCGCGACCATCGTCTCGTCGTCGCGCGAGGCACGCGATCTCGGCATCAAGACCGGTATGCGAGTCTTCGAGGCCAAGGCGATTTTCCCTCACGTGCTCGTGCGCGAGCCCAACCCGCCGCTTTACCGCGAGGTGTCCGACAAGCTGATCGAGATCATGGTCAGGCACAGCCCCGACGTCCTGCGGATGTCGATCGACGAAGCGTCGACGCCTGGCAATCAAGAGAGCGATCCGAGAGGAGATCGGCGAATGCGTGACCGCATCCGTCGGCGTCTCGACCTCGATCTGGATGGCCAAGCAGGCCTCCAACCTGGACAAGCGCGACGGCCTGCAGCGGATCGATCACAGGAACCTGGTTGCGGTTTTCGAGCGCCTGACCCTGACCGACCTTTCGGGCATCGCAGAGGCGACCGCCCGCCGGCTCGCCCGCGGCGGCATCCACACGCCTGTCCAGTTCCTCCGCGCGACAGCTCCCCGCCTGCGCCTTGCCGGCATGCATGCCGAGGTCGCCCGAGGATGGAGCATGCGGTTGCGTGGATTCGAGGTCGGCGGCTTCGAGAGCGTCAAGCGGAAGAGCTACAGCCACTCCCACGTCATGGCCCACGCCACCGCTTCGCAGCGCGACCTCGAAGAGCTGCTGATGCGCCTTTCGGACATGGTCGGCCGGCGCCTTCGCGCAGCGAACCGGCGCGGCAGCATCGTTTCGGTCGGCGTCGTGTATCGGCCCGACCCCGGCCATTTCTCGAGGCAGGCGAAGCAGCCCGAGCCGGTCGCCACCGCCGACGAGATCTATCAGGCCGCGTTGAAGCTGCTCGCGGCGCGGGATCCTCGGCTGACGGTCGGAACGCTCGGCGTCGGTGTCTCAGCGCTCAGTGACGGCGATAGCGGGCAGCTCGACCTCTTCACGGAACGCGTGCGTCCGCGAGGCGAGCGGCTGGAGGCTGCGGTCGACGCGATCCGCGATCGGTTCGGTGAGGACGCGGTCCAACGTTCGCGGCTGTTGGGCCGAGCTCGGGTGGTGCGGGACCGCATCGCGTTCGGGAATACAGGCCACCCAGATGAATCCAGGCGAAATACATCGTGACATTCCTTCCCATAAGGGTGATGATGCGATCATGGCCTCCAGAAGGGAGGAGGCCGCCGGGGCGGCCTGGGAAGGCGCCGATCTCGAGCGACCGATCAGTGGCGAAAACCCGGAGTCAGAGTCGCTGGCGGAAGCCCGTCGCTGGGTTGTTGTCTACGGACACCTGGTCAAGCTCGAGCAGGAGCTCTTCGACCTCCTCGCCAAAGTGATCCCAACCATGCCCCGGGAGGCGCAGCGCGAGGCTGAAGAGACAAACCTGCCGGTCCTGGCGTCGCAGGTGGAACGGTTCCGCCACCGCCTCGACTACTGGGTGAAGCGCCAGCACGGGCTCGAGCAGAAGCGGCCCTAGCGGCCCAGCCAGTCCCGGGTCTCTTCGACGGACCCAAAGTAGGCGACCTTCATCGTCCCTTCAGGGACCTGGCTCAAGCGCTCGCGCAGGCTGTCCGCGGCCAGGTCGCTGATCGGTAGAACAATCGCGAATCGCTTGAGGCCGGCCCGGATCGCGTGCGGGATCCACTCTCGGTTCGCGCGTTCCTGGTCGGCCGGGTTCAGAACCCGCTGCCGGCGGCAGTCGGCGAGCAGGCGGGAGCCGCCATGGTCCTTGAGCGCCTCGATCTCCGAATCGAGCAGGGCCCGGAACTCAGCCGTGTTCGCCCATCCCTCCCACTCCACGAGCACAGCGCTGTTGGGAGCGTCCCACCTGACGCTCGCGACGCCGGGCACGTGGAAATAGGTGTCATCCGTCATGTATGCCGACTTACAACTCAACGTAACAAAAGGCAAGGTCAGGCGAGGAGAGTTACCCGAACCTCCACCTCGTCGCGTTGGATGATTCGTCTGTGCCGAACGCAAAGGCGGTAGCCGGCAGGACTCGGTAGAGGTCGAGCGGGGGCGGCCCGGCGGTCGGCGCGCCCTCACCGTGGAATGCGCCATCCCGCGGCTCGGCGTCCCAACCGTATTTGACCATGTAGGCCGCTGCAGCCCGCTCCACGATCGCCGGGTCCGTCACCACTGCCGCCGTCCCCTCGACGACGACGTCAAGCCCCTCCGTGGCCGTCGTCAGCGCGCATCTGGCGTCGCGGGCCAGGTTCCGCGCTTTCTGAGTGTGCGCTCCAGCGCAGAAATAGACATCACCGTCGATGCACACCGCAAGTAAGGGCATCACGTGAGGTCTTCCATCCGCTCGCGCCGTGGCCAGCCAGAAAGTCCTGGCCTCTTCAAGATGCTCGACAACCTTGGCCCAGGACGTCTTCGGCCTCAAATCGTCCGGGCCATAGACGCGCGCCGCGCTTGGTTGCGCTCGAGGCATCAGAAGGTCTGCGACCACGCGGATTCCGGCTCGATCAGAAACACGACGCGGTCTTCGCGCAGCGGATAGGGCGCGCCGATGTACTTCTGTGACATGCGGTCGATGATCTTCCAAGCTTCGTCACCCTCGAGCCGCTCGCATACCCGACCCCGCACCTGCGCCATGACGTTCGGTTGCCGCACGTCCGTCATCGAGATCGAGACGCGTGGATCGCGTTCGAGGTTTTGAGCCTTGCGTGATCTTGGGCTTGTAAGCACCGCGACCCGTCCCTGTTCCAGACCGACCCACACCGGGACGCTGTGCGGGCTTCCATCTGGAAGGATGGTCGCGATGTGGGCGTTGCTCGGCGCATCGACCATCTCGCGGACCGGGTCAGGAAGCTGGTTCATACGTGAGGAGAACGTTTCCGTTGCGAAAGTCGCGCCGGCTCCGCAGCTTCAATGGGATGGGGCGCGTCGCCGAGCTGGCCAGCGATCTGCCCGAGCCGATCAGTATCGGGTTGATGATGATGCGCAACTCGTCGAGCAAGCCCTGCTCCATGAGGCTGGTCGTGAGCACGGAGCTGCCCAGGACGAGTAGCTTCTGGCCCTTTTCCCGCAGCTCGTTCGGATCGTTGACCAGCGTGGAGCTGTTCCATTCCGGTTCAGGCTTTTGGAGCGTTCGTGAGACCACGATTTTCGGCGCGCGGTTCATCCGCGATGAAACCTCGGGATCCGTCCTGATCGCCTCTTCGCTCGGCCAGTACTCCGCCATCCCCTTGTAGGTGGCGCGACCGAAGACCAGGCAGTCGAATTCATCGAGCTGCTCGATGGCGAACTCGTTGAACTCGTCGTCGACCTGGTGCCAGTCGATATCCCAGGGCTTGTCACCCTCGAAGTAACCGTCGAGGCTCACCATGATGAAGGAGGCGATCACGCCGCCGCCTCGCAACTGACGCAACCCTCGTCAACCACGACAACGGTCTGGCTGCGCAGCAACCAGGCCGAGGTGCCCAGCGTCACGACGACGATGCCGGCTCCGATCAGCCATGCGAAGTGGTATCCGCCCGCCAATGCGGTGGTGACGTCGAAGCCACTGCGGACCAACTCCAGCGAGCGGGAGCCGGCTAGCGTCGCCAGAACCGCAAGACCAAGCGCCCCGCCGACCTGGCCGGTCGTGTTCAGAAGACCGGAGGCAAGGCCGGCGTCGGTCGGGTGCACGTCTGCCATCGCGATCATCGTGAGCGCCGGAAACGCCAGCCCGCCGCCCAGCCCGAGCAGCAACATCGGCGCCAGCAGGTGGGTCACGTAGTTCGCGTCGGTGGGTCCAAATCCGACCATCGCGAGCGCCAGCCCGGCCACGACCTGGCCGGTCACCAGCATCGCGCCGGCGCCGAACCGGTTGATCAGCTGCGCGGAGAAGCGGATCGAGAAGAGAGCCATCACGATGGCCACCGGCAGGAAGGCGAGCCCGATCGCCATCGGGCCGTAGCCCAGCACGCGCTCGAGGTCGAGCGAGCCGAGGAAAAAGAAGCTGAAGAACGAGGTCGACATCAAGGCCTGCACGATGTTCGTGCCGGCGACCTTGCGGGAGTCGAACACGCGCAGCGGAAGGATCGGGTTGCGTCCGCGGGCCTGGCGCACGACGAACGCCCCGAGGAGCGCCACCGCGACACCTCCGAGGACGAGCGTGCGTGGGGAGCCGAGCCCGTACTCCGAGGTCTGGACGATGGTGTACACACCCAGCATGAGCGCGGCCGTTACCATGATCGCGCCCAACACATCCGCTCCCTGACCAAGGCCGATGCCCTTGTCAGCGGCCAGCAGGCGACCCGCCGCGATCGCGGTGACGATGCCGAGTGGCAGGTTGACGAAGAAGATCCAGTGCCAGCTCACCACCTGCGTGATCAGTCCACCGGCGAGCAGCCCAATCGCCGCACCCGCCGAGGCAACGAAGCTGAAGATGCCGAATGCCTTGGCGCGCTCGAGCGGCTCGGGGAAAAGCGTGACGATCATGGCGAGAATCACAGCCGAGCTCACCGCACCGCCGACACCCTGCACGAAGCGCGCCCCGATCAGCATGGGCTGCCCGAAGGAAAGACCGCAAAGCACGGACGCGCCGGTGAAGATGCCGAGGCCGACCAGGTAGACCCGCTTACGACCCAGCAAGTCCCCCACCCGGCCCGCGAGCAGAAGGAGCCCGCCGAACGCGATGAGGTACGCGTTGACGACCCACGCCAGCCCGGACTGCGAGAAGCCGAGATCGATCTGGATCGACGGCAGCGCCACGTTCACGATCGTCATGTCCACAACGATCAAAAGAAAACCCGTGCACAGGACGATGAGTGAGAGCCAGCGTGAATTCTTCATGCTCGGTTAGACCTCCCCCGGCCGCAAAACTCATCGCCTTCGAACCGATTAGTTCGAGGGAGGTATTCCGTCTAGGAGATCGATGTCGACCGAGACGGTCATCCTGGACTGTGCCCGATGCAAACGTCCAGACATCGCCACGATCGACCGCATCGCACGGACCCGGCTGGAGGCCCGCCGCCGCGGCTGCGAGATGCGGCTGCGCAATCCAAACGTCGCCACCCTGGAGCTCATCGCGCTCCTGGGCCTGGAGCGAGTCCTAGGCGTCGAGGTGCAGCGGCAGCCCGAATAGCGGGAAGAGCTTCGCCGTGTCGAGGAAGAACGTGAACTCGCCGATCCGCCCGCCGGAGATGTCGAGCACCTGCAGCGCCCATGGGTCGAAGCCGCCGTTGGGGCTTGGCTTGTACTGACCGAAGGTGGGCATGCCGTTGGCGCTGATCGTCGGAATGACCCGCGACCCCTCGCAGCCTATGCCCGGCCCAAACCACCACCTGAGAATGTCATCGCGGCCGCTCAGCCACATATCGTAGGGCGGCATTGACTGCCTGGCGTCTTCCCGGATCAGGCTCGTCAACGCGCTCAGGTCGTACGCCTCGAAGGCGGCGACGTACCGCTCCAGCATGGCGCGGTCCGCGGCCCTCAGCGGCTGCGCACGAGTCGCGCCGTCGGCGTTGGTCTTGGCGAGCGTCGCGCGGGCGCGCTGCAAGGCACTGTTGACGGACTGCACCGAGGTGTCCAGCAGCTCAGCGACCTCGGTCGCCTGCCAGTCCAGGACCTCGCGAAGGATCAGCACCGCGCGTTGCTTGGCGGGCAACTGCTGCAGCGCGGCCACGAACGCCAGCCGGATCGATTCGTTGGCCACGGCGACGTCGGCCGGATCGCGGTCGGGCGCGATCAGGCTCAGCGGGATCGGTTCGAGCCACGTCACCTCCGCAGGGACGTGAAGGTTGGCCTCGATCGGTTCGCACGAAGGACCCATGTCCATCGGCCGCTCGCGACGCTCCTTGCCCTTGAGCACGTCAAGGCAGACATTGGTCGCGATCCGGTATAGCCAGGACCGCATTGCCGAGCGGCCCTCGAACTTGTCGCGGCTGCGCCAGGCGCGGACGAAGGCGTCCTGCACCGCGTCTTCGGCGTCGAACGGCGAGCCGAGCATCCGGTAGCAGTACGCGATCAACTCACCGCGGTACTGCTCGAGCTCGCCAAACGAATGGGCAGGCGAGAGCGTCGAGGTCTGCATCTAGCCGATTCTAAGAGTTAGGCGGCGGCGCTTTCTTCAGGCCAGTTTGGAGGCGGCTTCGCCAGCCTGGTCGTCGAGCCAATCCATCCCACAGTTGAAGGCGTGGTCGACGCTGTCGTGACTGTGCGAGCACCCCCACTTGGGTTCGCGAAAGCGGTCCGCTTCGTCGTATGCCTCTGCGCGGTACACCAGCGCGGGGACCCCGCCCCGGCCGGGCGGCCCGTGAGAGGCCATGACCCTGATCTTCATAGCCACGGCGCAAACCTAGGACGCCGCTCCGCGCCTTGTCATCGTTCAATTGAGGTATCGGTCCAAGCCTGAATTCGTATTCAAATCAAAAAGGTTTGAAAACCATCAGGCCGAATAGCATCACCAGCGCCGGCACGCCCACCCACACAGCCAGCAGCGGCCTGGCGCCGGCAAGGCGCGCCGCGACCGCCTCGTCCGACTCCTTCACGGCGTCCCGCGCCATGTAATACGGACGGGCCACGAAGACCATTGCGGCGAAGACGACGATCAGCAATGCCAGCGACGCCCACGGCCAGACCTTGCCCGACCAGGGTCCAGCAAACGTCATCCATATCCCGGTGATGATCACGACCAGGATTGCTGGATTGGATAGAAAAGACGATTGCTGGGAGAGCCGAAGAAGGGAGCGGCTCTGATTCGAAACTGGTCCGCGGAGCAGGAGCGATGCGCCGCCGGAGACGCCGTGGGCGAAGAGGAACGTCGCCACCGCGAGGAGGTGGAGGAAGAGCAGCCAGGTGTACGGGCTCGGCATCGGCGTGATGCTAAGTGATCCGGCTTCCGAGCTCCGCCGGGGGATCCGGCCCCAGCAACCGCAGCTTGCCGTCCTCCTCGGTGGCGGCGAGGACGAGCACCTCCGAGCTCACACCCGCAACACGGCGGGGTGGCAGGTTGACGACGCATATGACCTGGCGGTGGAGCAGCTCATCGCGCGCGTACTCGGTCTTCAGCGCCGCGGCCGAATGGCGAGTTCCCAGCGGCCCAAAGTCGATCCTCAGCCTGTATGACGGCTTGCGCGCCTCGGGAAGATCCGCGACGTCGACGATCATGCCGACCCGCATGTCAAGGCGCTGGAAGTCGTCGATCGTGATCGTCATCTGACCAGCGAAACGACGAGCAGGGCCTCGCCCACGTGGTAGGGGACGAGATTGACGATCCGGCCGAACGGGACCGGCCTGACGAATCGATTCCACGCCAGGATCGCATCCGAATAGAAGAAGAGAAGCGCGCCGCAAAGCGCGACGAGCGAACCGGTGCCGCCCGCCGACGCGACCATGACCACGAACACCGCGACGTAAACAATGACCGGAGCCACAAGCTTCGGCCGGCTGTTGCGCAGGGCGCGGTAGATCGGCGGCATGAACGCGGCAACCGAGGCCAGAGCGACCACGACCGCGATCGCGAGCAGTGCGACGTTGAGGTCGCGGGCGCGAAAGCCCGCGATGTACGCGATGTGCTCGACCAGCGCGGCGACCAGGCCCGCCAGGAACATGTCCTTCGGCAGCATGAGGAAGACATCGCTGGCCAGGCCCAGCACGAGGGCGACGATGAAAAAAGCCCTTTCGGCCGAGCTGGCCGGGCGCAGGGCGAGGGCGACCGCGATCAGGCCGATCATGACCGCGGGCTTGGCCGCATATTCGAGCCGCCGGTTCGAGGCCAAGACGGCCA
>WNFW01000786.1_pt1 | contig 25578 bp, 18 predicted proteins | sample 5400131 | NCBI WGS metagenome assembly WNFW01 (sample SAMN13153362, study PRJNA577476) | soil metagenome | isolation source: 20 cm soil or saprolite under grassland replicate 1 | place: USA:California | collected 2016-06-15 | reverse complement strand
TTCCATTCTGGATTCCGTACCGGGATCCAGCACTGGGATGTGCGGAGCGCTCGGCTTCTGATTCAGCGCCGGCTCGTAACCGATCGCGCTCAGCAGCGCGTCGGACTCGGGAGTCCCGTTCGATGCATAGGTGTGCAGCATTACCAGGCTACGCGCGCCCTGATAAGCGGAGCGGAGCCGGGGAATTCTGCTGCGGGCGAGACGCTGGAGTACGCGCTCCCGCGCCGGATGCGAGAGCCGGGAGAATGGCCTCGCACGCGCTGACACGCTCGCGATGAACAGCGGATTCTCCAGCAGCCGCAGGAAAAGCCGGAACGCGTCGCACTTCGCGGGCTCTATCGCTTCGAGCGCCGCAGCGACTCGCGCACTCACGCCGAGATCGCTCGCCGCCATGCTGAACAGCACCGGGTCTTCGTCCTTCTCAAACGCGAGCGATGGGACGAAGGTATCGCAGAGTGCGTCGAGCGCTTCTGTCTCGCGGGGCTGCAGAGTCATAACGCGAGGGCTAAGTGGTGCGGATTATCGCGCCACATACAATAGTGAAGAAGCGGTCCAGCGGCGACGGAGACTTCCTCGCCCGTTTTGTCGGTTTGCCAGAGGAGCAGTCTCCGAGGGAACGCCGCCAAACTTGCGGTCGTCGTCCGGACGACGAATCTTATGGCGTCGACGAGGAGGTTTTCTGGCAGGATATGACTTCACCCAACGGGTTCGCGGCGCGCTGATAAAGGCCCGCGACGAAGCGCACAGTCGCTACCACGAGTACGTGGGAACGGAGCATCTCCTGCTCGGCCTCCTCGCCGAGGAGGATGCGCTGGTGATGGACGTCCTCGAGAACCTGGGCGCGACGCCAACGGAGATTCAGGGTGCTGTCGATCGCATCGTCGACAAAGGCCAACCGGGAACGAGGGCGCGGATCCCGGACCTCCCTTACACATCGCGAGCGAGGGTAGTTCTCGACCAGTCAATCGCTGTCGCGCACGAGTTCGGCGACGGGTACGTCGGAACGCAGCATCTCCTGCTTGGTCTCGTTCGCGAGCGACAGGGAATCGCGGCGCAGGTTCTCGCCTCGGCCGGACTGACCGAGCCCAGAGTCCGCCACGAGATCGTCCGACTGCTTCAGGGTGAGGGCGTCGCGGCGGCGCTCGGCATCGAGGGCACGGCCATTCCCGCTGAGACCCAGGTTCCGCTCAGCATCGCCGTCGAAGTGAGATACGAAGACGGAACGCTCGCCAAGAAAATCTTTACTTCCAAAGACGAGGCGATCGGATTCCTGCGCGACAAGGCGCGGGAGTAGCGCCCGCTGCCTGCCTGGTAGCTACCGCTCGAGCTCCTGCACCCGCTTCACGGCGATCCGAATCGGCACGAAGGTAGCCGCCAGACAAACCAGCGCCGCCCCGCCAAATCCGATCCACATCGCCGACGGGTCCGGATCTGCATGCAGCAAACGCGCGCCCACGTACTGGTAGACCGGCCGCGCCTCGAGGATGATGACGAGCCCGATCAGCACGACCGACGCCATCATCAGGACGAGCCCTCCGAAGGACGTTGGAATTTGCGCCGCGTTCTCGGTGTTGAACTTCGGGAAGAGCGCACCAAAGCCGAGCGCGAGCCCGGCGATCGCAAACGTCATCATGGTGATGGTGAATATCGAGACGCCCATCATGAAGCCGCTCACCTGGAGTAGCACGTCGGTCGCGAACACGAGTCCGAGCGCGAGCACAAGCAAGGGAATAGTGCCGACCCAGAACTTCGACCAGAGCAGCTGGCGCATCTCGAGCGGGCTGGAGCGCAAAAGCCAGAGAGTGCGTCCCTCCAGACTGATTCCCGGAAAGATGAATCGCGCCGCGATCGAAGCGAGGACGAACCCTGCCAGAATGAGATTCACGAACGGGATCACGTTGGCGAGGAAGAAGGTGACTCCTTCGCCGTGGAGCGGAAGAAACTTGATGTTGAACACGTACACGACGACGAGCACCGTCAACAGAATTAGCTGCGACCATTGTGTCGTATCGCGGAAGAAAAGCCGCATCTCCTTGAGCACGAGCTCGCGGCGCATCACTCCCCACGGCGTCAACGCGCGCGCAACGAGCCGTCCGGGCGTGCCTTGACGCGCCCAACGCTCGCCACTCTCCTGCGATTTGCTGAAGCCACGCGCATACAGCCACCGATGCAGCAGCGCGCCGAGCACGATCGCCATTCCCGCCGTCGACCAGAGCAGGTAGAAATGCAGAATCTCCGGATCATTTCTCAGCCAGGTCATGATCCCCTGCGCCGCCCACTCGCTCGGTAGCCAGGGAGATGTGGGTCCGCGGAGCAGCGCGATGAACTCGACGAGCGAGCGAAAGCCTTCCGGGCGCGCCAGTCTCTCGGGCCGGACGAGGCGAAACACGAGCACGAGTCCGGCCGCAGCCAGAATCGCGATGACGCTCAGGATGTCGCGAGTGCGCCGCGCGGGAAAAATGTTGACGAGCAGAAGCGTCACGGCACTCCCGATCGCCGCAGGAATAAAAAGAAAGGGCAGAACTGCCGCGATCGCGACGAGCGGATAGAGCGGTCCACCATTGTAGACGATACCGTACGCCGTAAGAACGGGCGTCGCGACGAGAACCACCATCCAGCTCGAGTGCGCTGTCGTCTCGAGAAGCTTTGCGCCGTATAATCGCAACCAATCGACCGGTGCGGCAACGAGCAGATCGAGATCTTTCGCGAGAAAAAACCCCGACAGCGCGGTGACGACGTTCGACAGAATGAGAATGCCGAAAAGGCTCACGAACATCAGGCCCAGTAGCTTGGCGGCGAGCAGGGCGCCAATCTCCGGGATGCCGCGAAAATATTTCAGCAGTCGGTACAACAGCCCGAACACGAAGAACCAGAAGACACCTCCAATCACGGCGAAGAGAATCAGCCGCCCCGACCGGTTCTCGGTCTTGCCGAGCGGCCTGGCCTTTATCGCCAGAAACTTCGGCGACAACAGGTGCTGGATGGAAACGGTGCCCGGCTTGGCCGCGCGAGCCGGCGCGACGGGCAGAGATATCGCCTCGGTGCTCATCGACATGCCGACTCACTATGCATCGAGCACTTCCATCGCGTCCCTGGCCGCGCGCTCGCCGGTGAGCTTGAGAAAAATCTCTTCGAGACCGCCGCCACCAGTCGCCTCATCGCGCAGGTCCTGAATCGTGCCCACCGCGCGGATTCGGCCCTGCTGGATGATCGCGATCCGATCGCACAGCGTCTCTGCTACCTCGAGCGTATGCGTCGACATCATGATGGTGTGGCCGCGCTTCACGTATTCGCGAAACAGGTCCTTCAGAATTCGCGCTGCCTTCGGATCAAGCCCGACCATCGGCTCGTCGACGACGATCACTTCCGGACGATGGATGAATGCGCTGGAGATGATGAGCTTCTGCCTCATGCCGTGGCTGTAGCTCTCGACCAGCTCGTCAGCCCACTCCTCGAGATCGAACAGCGCCATGAGCTCGCGTCCGCGGTGCTCGACCTTGTCACCGTCCTGTCCGTAGAGTCCCGCGACGAAGCGTAGAAACTCGGCTCCCGTCAGCTTCTCGTAGATGAACGGACGGTCAGGAATGAATCCGAGCTTCGCCTTTGCGGCGAGTGGATTCTCGGCCAGGTCGATGCCGGCGAGGTGAATTGTCCCGGCGGTTGGCTGCAGAATTCCGGCGATCATGCGGAGCGTCGTCGTCTTTCCGGCGCCGTTGGGACCGAGGAACCCGAACAGCTCGCCGTCGGGAACGCTCAGATCGATGGCGTCGACAGCTGTGAATGATCCGTACTTCTTGGTTAGCGTGCGCAGCTCTATCATCTCAATTTGGATTTCTTGCGTTCGTTTAGAGTGGTGTCCTGTTTTGCCTTGACGTTCTTGAACGCGATCTCGAATGCGGTGCGCATGGCGGAAAGGCCTGCGGCTTGTGCCGCCACGACGCGCCCCTCGGCATCGACCCAGGCTGTCACGCCGAGAGAAGCCGGTCCATCGATCCGCCACGCGCGTACCGTGTCACGATGCGCTGGCGCCCAGCTTCCACTCGCGTCCACCGCCGCACTGTCCACGACAGTGAACAGCGACTCGGCGCGAATACTCAGCTCGGGACGAATGACGACCCGCGCAGTAGGCTCGAAAATCGACATTCTCTGCTTTCGTCCGATCTCGTGCGCGCCACTAAGCATGAAGGCAACTGGCGCCAGCGACGGCGTGAAGAGCGGCGCTCGGAACGTGTAATGCGCCGGAGGATGGCCACCGGTCGTCTTCGTGCCAGCGATGAAGAGCAACGTGTCCTCCTCGACCGATGCGTTGATCGAGAACGGATGCGTCGGTCTGGCGATGTCGACGGTCAGGTCGGCGAGGCGGAACCCGCGCGTGAGCCTCGTCTGCCAGCGCGCCGACGTTCGCTCGATGCCCTTTGCCGTCGGATAGTCGCCGACGAAATACTCCTCGCTCACCAGCGTGTTGACGGTCGTATCGACCGACGACGAAGCCGCGCCGATTTGCTGGCCATCGCGCTCGACAACGTAATAAAAGGTCTCCGGCTGCAGCCTCAGCGCGACATCAGACAGCTGCTGCGCCTCGCTTCTATTGGCGTTGCGACGGAACATCATCGCCATGCCGCCGATCCATAGCGCAATTATGAGGGCGGCCAGAACTCCGCGACTGTATTTCATTTGGTCGACCGCGCGCGTTCGGCGCGACGATCAGGGCAGGCTCGGGGCTTCACCCCTATTAGACGATTGTGAGGCTCGTCTCGCTATTAATCCGTGGATTGCGCCGGAACGGGTCTTGAGTATGACTACTACCTCGATTTCGTCGGCGAGCTTGTCTTCCCAGCGATAAAGGGACCGCGCCCCCGGGAGAATCGTTCCGCAGGCGACCAGTCGCCGGTCCAGCAGTGCCCGAACGAACTTCGCCGCTTCGTCGGTGTTGGCGAGTGTGGTGAGGACGACAACGGCGTCGGTGTGGCCCAATTCAGATCCGGATGAAGGTGACAAGAATCTAATCACTGCCAGTGGCAAGCGCGCTTGCTCACCACGCATCTTTCGAGAGCCCCTCCCACAGGTAAATGAGTCTCGATCCTGCCCATTACATAAATCGGGAACTGAGCTGGCTCGAGTTCAACGCGCGCGTTCTCCACGAAGCGTTCGATCCGCGCAATCGGCTCCTCGAGCGTGTCAAATTCCTCGCGATTTTCAGCACGAACCTCGACGAGTTTCACATGGTGAGAGTCGCCGGGCTCCGGCGCCAAATCGCCGCGGGCGTGCAGCATGTTCCGCCCGATGGAATGGCAGCCGCTGAGGAGCTGGAAGCAGTCACCGCGCGCGTGACAGGATTGCTGGACCAGCAGCGTCGATGCTTGTACGACTCGCTGCTTCCCGAGTTGGATCAGCACGGCATCAAGCTGCTGAAGATGGCCGATCTCACGGCCGAGGAGCGACAACACGCCGACGAGTTTTTCGCCGCGGAAGTATTTCCGATCCTTACACCGCTCACCCTCGAGCCCGGGCGCCCCTTCCCGTACATCTCCAACCTGGCGCTTTCGCTTGGCGTCGAGATTTACGATCGCGAGAGCGGGCGTTGCCGTTTCGCCCGCGTGAAAGTCCCGAAGAGTCTTCCGCGGTTTGTTCGATTTGGCGAACCGGGGCGCTTCGTTCCGCTCGAGCAGATAGTCGGCGCCAACCTCGGCGCGCTTTTCCCCGGCATGGAGATTCGCAGCTTCAACGCGTTCCGCGTCATCCGGTATTCGGATTTCGAAGTCTTTCACTCCGGCGATGACGATGATCTGCTCACGATGATCGAGGAGCAGATTTTCCAGCGTCGGTTTGCTGAAGTGGTTCGGGTCGAAGTCGAGACCGGTATATCGATGGAGCTTCGGAATCTTCTTCTCGAAGCGCTGCGCGCCGATCAGCCGCCGGAGATGCCGGAGCTGACTGACTCGGATCTGGTCGAGGCGGGACCGCTGCTCGACCTCGGGCGTCTGACGCAGCTCGCGACGCTCGACATTCCGGACCTTCGTGATCCGCCATTTACCCCGGTTACGCCACCCGAGCTACAAGACTCGTCCCGTTCCATCTTCGAGGCAATCCGCGAGCGCGACATCCTCGTTCACCACCCGTTCGATTCTTTCGATACTACCGTCGAGCGCTTTATCACCACGGCTGCGTTCGACGAGAACGTCCTCGCCATCAAGATTTCGCTGTATCGAACATCGGGCGACACAGAGATAGTGCGCGCGCTCACCGAGGCGGCGCAGCGCGGAAAACGCGTTGCGGTGCTGATCGAGCTGCAAGCGCGATTCGACGAAGTGAACAACATCGCCTGGGCCCGCACGCTCGAGGCAGTGGGGGTCAACGTCGGGTACGGGATTCCTGGCTTTAAGACCCACGCCAAGATTGCGGTAGTGCTGCGCCGCGAATCTGACGGCATTCGGCGCTACGTCCACATCGGCTCCGGAAACTACAATTCCGAAACCGCGCGCGTTTATACCGACCTCGGCCTGCTCACGAGCGATCAGTCCATCGGCGCAGATTTGACTGATCTGTTCAACGTGCTGACTGGGGTCTCGTCCCAGGAAGGCTACACGAATCTCCTTGTCGCGCCGCGCAACATGCGACAGCGATTCAGCGACATGATCAGGCGCGAAGCGGAAAACGCGAAAGCGGGGAAGCAGGCGCGAATCATCGCCAAGATGAATGCGCTCGTCGATCCGGAGATAATCGAGAGCCTTTACGACGCTTCCCGCTCCGGCGTACGAATCGACTTGATCGTGCGCGGAATCTGCTGCCTCAGGCCTGGAGTGCCCGGAGTTAGCGACCGCATCAGCGTGATCAGCATCGTCGGACGCTTTCTCGAGCATTGCCGCATTTTCTATTTCTACAACGCCGGCAACGAGGAGCTCTATTTCGGCTCAGCCGACTGGATGCCCCGCAACCTCGATCGGCGCGTCGAGGTCATCGCTCGAATAGAAGACCGACGACTCCATCCACGAATATGCGCACTTCTCGAGACCTGCCTCGCCGACAACCGCGAGGCGTGGGATCTCGCCGCGGACGGGAGCTACTCTCAACGCAAGCCCGGAAAGGGTCCGGTTGTGGCGACGCACGAACGGTTGCTCGTGAATTCGTGGGGACTTCTGCCGCTGCCGGAAACGACTGACAAAGAATCGTCACGTGGGTCACAGTCGTCGCGCGTCAGAAGCGGGCTCGCGGGTCTGGTGGACCGTGTCCGCGGCCGCAGAGCGGGGTGACGATCAGTCCGCGGCGCCGATCTCGTCGTCGTAGGTCATAACGGATCCGTCGGGCGCCACGATCTCCACCGGAACTCCGGCCAGATCAGAGAGCAACTTCGATTTCCGGCTAGCGCCCCACAGCTCCAGGCGCAGGTTGTAGGCATGCTTCGTCGGCACGGGCGTAAGTCTTAGCGCCCGCTCCATCCAGCGAACCTTTATTTCGGAAACGGCGCACGCATGACCGCGATCGAAACCGTCCGCGACGCGCAGGATCGCTGACAAGCGCTTGATCGTGTCCCGCATCGAACGCTCGAGGCCACCGTAGTTGGTGTGCTTTTTTTTGGGCTCGGCGCCGCGGTGATAACGTGCGACGTTCGCGACGATTATTTGCTCGACCGGCGTCATGCCGAGCAGCTCGGCGTGTTCGATCAGGTGAAGCGAATGCTTGTTGTGCTTGTCGTAGTTGATGTGGTACCCGATGTCGTGGAGAACCGCGGCGTCCGACAACAGTCTTCGGTCGTCCGGGATACACCCCAGCCGCTCTCCAATCGAATCGAAGAGCTGCAGCGCCAGCTTCTGGACCTGCTTCGCGTGCGGCTCTTCGTAATGCGTGCGCTCCGCGAGCTCGCGGACCGAACGCTCACGCGCTTCGCCGCGGTCGGTATTGGATGGAGCGACGCGCGCTGTTTCGAGCAGGATGCCTTCCCTTATTCCGTAGCTCGACACGACGATCTCTCTGGCCTCGAGCCGCGCTACGACCTCCGCCGCGACGGCGAGCCCGGCGACAATGATGTCGCTGCGTCCGGCGTGGAGACCCGGAACACCCTGCCGCTCGGAGCCTGACATGTTGCGCAGAACGTCCACCATGTGCTCCAGGTCCACGCGCGGTATCACCGTGCCGTGAACGGTCTTCGCGTTCTCCATCCCCGATCGCGCCAGATACACCGATGCGAGATTCGTGAACGTGCCGCCGGAGCAGACGATCCGCGCCGCGTGCCAGTGCCGCGCCGAGAGATGCCGTCGGAGCTCGAGACGGACATGCTTGCGCAGCTTGCGCATTCCTTTCTTCTTCGGATCACCGGCGGCGCCCAGATATTCCTCGGTCATCCTGATCGCGCCCAACGGCAGCGAGATGAGCCGCTCGACAAGACCATCGGCGCTGAGGGCGAGCTCGAGTGACCCGCCGCCGATATCCATCACAACCGCGCGACCTACCGCAAGATCGAAGTGCGCCAGCGCGCTCCGAAAGGCGAGACGGGCTTCGTCGTCACCGTGGAGAACTTTCACTCTCAGTCCGGTTTCCTCGCGCACGAGCGCGAGGAACTGGTCGCCGTTGGCAGCATCGCGAACTGCGCTCGTCGCGACGACTTCGGTGCGCTTTACGCCTAGCTGATTGGCAAGCGTTGCCATTCTGCTGAGCACAGTCAGCGCGTTCTGAATTGCGATCTCGCTCAACGTGCCGCGCTCATAAAGTCCGGCGCCCAGCCTTGGGGCTGCCTTCATTTCGTCGACGACGCGAATTACTCCCGTCGGCGAAACGTCGGCGATCGTTTGTCGAATCGAGTTCGAGCCGATGTCGATCGCGGACACGCGAATCTCCGCATCGCTCCTGGGCGCGGAAGCGTCTGCGGTACTGAGAGTCAGGTGAGGACTGCTGGACGTGGCCATGTCTCTAAGTTGACGCCTGGTGTCGCGATGCGAAACGGCGAGTTATCGGCTCGACAGCAAAATCAGCAAGCGCTGTTTCAGCGGAGCGCAGCTAGTGACAGCTCCGCCCGGCGACATCCCAGACGGTGCCGTCGGCGTCGAGGAATTCGTGGCGGTACCGATCGGCGGCAAGCTCGAGCTTGAGAGCTCCAAAGTGTCCATGGATGCGCACGACGGAATTTCGCGCCAGCGGATAGCGTATGCCGCGCAGCTGGCCGCCGCCGGTTCCAGCAATGATCTCCTCGATTCCATTGGCGGAATCCGCGACGCCGAGCGGAGTCTGCGGAAGAAACCGCTCGTAATGATGCTCGTGTCCGTTCAACACCAGGTCGACCTTGCCGTCGAAAAGTATTTGCCAGATGGTCTGCATCTCGTTCGTCCCGCCGTACTGGCCCGAGCTGAAGAGCGGGCGGTGAAAATAGGCGGCAGTGCACAGTGCGGGATGATTCTTGAGATCCTGGCGCAGCCAGGCTTCCTGGTCGCGCGCGTGCAACTGGTCTGGATCTTCGAAGTAAAGCTCGCTGTTGAGCGAGACGACGTGCCATTTGCCAACGTCGTAGCTGTAGTAGCTCCGGTCCGGTGGACCTGCGCGCTGGCCGAAGTACGCGAAGTAGGGGTCGAGATTTCCGCTGTCGTAGTCGTGATTTCCCGGTGCTGGCCGAATCAGCTGCAGAATACGCGAAGTTCCCCACGACGGAGAAAAGCAGCGCGGAAAATCGTTGGTCACTCCGCCCGGTCCCGAGGGATAAGCATTGTCGCCCAGCGTAACGACGACGCGCGCAGTCGCCGTCGCGCTGTCCGCTCGCAGTACGCTGTCGACAATCGCCCCGGTCGCCTCATCACCGGACGTACCACATACGGCGATGTCTCCCGCGCCAATCATGAGCGCCGCGTCCTTTAGGCGAAGCGTGTCGAGGGTAGCCAGCTGGCGGCGCGTCGGCGGCTCATCGCGGGAGCACGCGCAGAAGATCGCCGCGATTAAGGCGGCACGCGCTCCATTCACCTCAAAACGCGAAACCGAAGTTGGTGACGACTCTCCGTTGACTGCGATTTGTTAGCAACACGTTGAAGCTCTTTCCCGGATCCAGGAAGCCGACCCAGAAGCCGCCGCCAGCGGCCGTGTGCCAGCCGCCCGGCGAGTCCCCGTTTACATAAACTCGCGCCGCATCCACGAACCCGATCGCGCCGACATCGAGTGGAAGAATGAAAGGGAAGCGCGCGAGCGGAACCCGCAACTCCGTCGTCCCATAGAGCGACGCATCGCCCGCGTATCGCTGCTTTTCTTCAGTTCTGAACGTCTCCGATCCACCAAGGAACGCGGCGTCGAAATATGGAAATGGGCCCCAGAGTTTCTTTCCGCCGGCTCGCAGCGCCAGCACTGGCTTCTTCGCAACAGGTAAGGTGAAGAACGCCGCAGCAAATCCGTCGAGCGACTCGTACGGAGTCCTGACATCCCACAACCCGGGATATCCGGTGCCGGTGATGTCGAGCTCGGCACGCGGCTTCAGTGTGTCCGGAACGTACCGGGTATCGTAGTGCATCCGTAACTGCAATCCGGCCTGCCCGAAGTGGGTGAATCCGTATGGCTGCTGCTGCGCGATGAAGCGGTTGCTCAAGCTGTCGGTGCTGGTGTAGCGGACGACCGGTCCGAGGAAGATCTCGCTCACCGGACTGAGCGAGCGCCCGACGGCCGGGCGGAATTGCCACTGTCGCTGCCTGACATCGTAGAAGCGTCCGCGCAGATCCGGCACGTCGTTCCCGAAGCCGTGGAATTGAACTACTTCGAACTGCGACATGCTCGCGCTGACCGGAATGTGCGTGTCGGACTCCTCGAATCGCTTGTCCAGCGCGGTACGAACCCGGAAGCGATTGCTCGCCGCGGAATAGGCGAGGTCAGCTTCGGTCATGCTCGCGTACGGCACGGAACGAAATCCGTAGCGATACCTTGCAACTCCGACGACCGGATAAATGCCGAGCCCTCGCTGGGAATGAACGCCGACAACCGGACGCATCGCGCCGCCGCGATCCTTCTGCGGCGGTATCAGCTTTCCGTACGCGCGCAGCCACGGGCGTCGGTTGAAGGAATGATTAAAGGCGTTGTCGAGATTGATTTTCTCGTCCACGGTGTCCCGCGCATACTTGACGTTCTCGACCGTTCCAGCGTCGTAGAATCGCGTTGGATTTCTTCTCCCAGCGACGGTAGAAAGATCCGTAAACGTGTTCGACCCGTTTCCGCCGATGATCCGCACCGGAATGCTCCGTTGTACCGTGCCCTCGACAGTCGCGCGGTCGTTTCCCCCGTGCAGATAGATGCGGATCTCTTTTGTCTCTGCCGAGATGAAACGGCGAGAGAAATAGGGAGCGCTGTCGCCGGACTGAATTCGAACATCGACGACGCCATCGGCGGAGCGAACAACGCTCGCCTGATCGTCGGCGTCAGTTCCATGTATGTCCGTAACTGTCCATAACTCGCCGTAGTACTTGTCGGCCGCACCACGGAGCGCGTTACGGCGCGCCTTGAGCTTGGCGGCAACGGCGCGCGAGCTGTTCGCATATTCCGGCGGCATCGCTCGAACCGCGTCGTCGATGACCGGATCGGTAATTTTTTGGGATAGGCTGATGGCGACTGAATCCCAAACCGACTTGTCCAGACTGGCGAGCATCCTCCGGTCGAACTCGTCGGCATTGGCAAACACCGCAGTGGGATCGGGATAGGTGGCGCGGAAGGTGATGAGATTCGGCAGTGCCCTGCGCGCGATGTTCATCAGCAGGCCATCGTAGGAGACGAAAACCTTGTCTCGATCGCGCGGGATGGGTTCCCACGGCGCAGCCTCCTTCTTGTTGAATCGCGCCCATTTCCATTGATCGGGGTGTCGGTCGTTATCGCCCAGCAGCAGATCGATCTCGCGCGCGGCCAGCAGCTGTCGCACATCGACCGCCATCCCCGGATCGGCATTCATGCGGGCGAGCAGCGTGTCGCTATCGATGATTTTCTCGGCGCCGGCGAACGCGCGACCCTCCTTCGGTACGCTCGGATACTCTTCAACCATTCCGAGAATGTTGGCAAAATCCTTTCTGAACTCGCCGAGGAGCGGGTCGTCCGGCATGAAGTACAGTTTCGGGGTTGCATGCAGCAGGCCCTCCGCCTCGATCATGGGAGCAGCCGCAATTGCGCCCGTGGGATGCGATGCGCTCCCCTCGTCGCGCACGACGTACCAGATCACCGTGTGCCGATATTGATCGCTGAGGATGAGATTTGTCTTCCGCACCTGCCGGAAGACGTATTCGAAGCTGTCGGGCGCAATAAGGCGCAGCGATTTAGCCTGCGCCCCGCCGCCTTCCTTCACCGGTTTAAGACCGCCGTGGAATGTCTTCAGGTCGAGGATCGGAACCTTTATGGGGGTCGTCCAGGCGTCGCGATAGTTGTCACCCAGCAGAGCGCGATGAAGATGTCCGGCTTTGTAGATGTCGCCCGCGATCACGACAATGCTGTCCGGACCAACTTTCCTCACGACCGTGGTTTGCGCGCCAATGTCTGGACTCGGACAGATCAGGATTATCGCTCCGATGCCGAGTGCCAGCTGAATCCGTGAGCAGAACATTTTGCTATCGAGCCGTCTTGGATGGTTCATCTGAGTGCCAGCGGTAGAGCGTGATGTCCGCGGGGCGGTGCGTTGCCTCGTCGCTCACGATGAGAATGCTGTCTCGCGTAATGGTCACGCCTTCCGCCTGATCGTGGCCCGGCGGAAGAGGCTCGGACCGCACTACCTCACCCTGCGGCGTAATTACCGCCAGCGCCTTTTCCTTCGATGCGATCAATACGTAGTTCCCGGTGAGCGGGTCGATCGTGATGTCGGACGGACGAAACGTTGGCCACTTGTTGGCGCCGATTACTTCTTTCATCGGTATCGTGATCATTGACGGCGTCGTGGCGTCGGTAACCGGCAGAGTCAGACGGTAAATCACGAGCTCATGACGCAGGTTTTTGTCTGCGACCTTCTTGCAGACGAGAACGAGTCTCGTGCTGTCCGGCTCGTAGGTCATGCTCTCGAATTGGCATTCGTGTCCCAAATGCGTGTCGTACCTCGTGTATGGCGCTTCCTGCCCATCGGCCGCTTCCTTGAACCGATACAGCTTCCCGTTGCTCTCGAGCAGATAGATGTCTGTTCCTACAGTTGTGATCGCCTCGAAATCACCCTTCGGGTCGCCACTCAGCATGAACCGCTTCAACATCACGCCGGTTCTTGGATCGATCTCGTATACCCTTCCGACATTATCGTCGTGGGCGAGCAGCGTTCCCCGGGCGGTGAGGGTGAGACCTGAAATCTCACGGAGCTCGGGCGGGACGATCCACATCGCGAGCGGTGGGGTCGTGGCAGGGTTGGCATCGGCGATCGCGACCCGGTGAGCGAGTTCCTGATTTCGCGCTGTCTCTACGGCGCGCAACTGCGCGGCCTTCGCCTCTGGCGCCTGACGACAGGCCGCGACCCCGGAGACGAGACTCAGGAGCAATGTGATGGCGCGCCGATTCATCATCCTTTTGTGGCGCTCTTTTCGTCGAGTGCTTCGCCGGTTTCCAGATTTGCCGTGTCGATTAGTCCGTCGGCGTTCTGATGGATTGCGGTGAGCAGGTCGTCGCGCGGCACTGACTTCTTTAGCCGGGTCAGGTAGTAGATCTCGGAAGGCTTGCCGGTGTTCGTCACGACCTCGTCCAGATCCCAGCGTTTTGTCTTTTTTGCCAGAACTTTCTCCACAAGCGACTGGGCAGCCGGCACGTCGTTGCTCGTGACCGTGAGAACCGAGTCGAAGCGCGGCTTCTTTTTCTTCTTTCCGAGGACGTTGCGCACCCGCTTGAAGCGGTCGGCCAGCTCTTCGGCCTTCTCGGGAGTGAGCGATAGCACCAGGTCCCGATCCGGGATCTCCTGCTCGCCGGTCGCACTCGCGAGAGTGTTCAAAGGACCGCTCCACTGCGACGCGGCGGTCGGGGTCAGAACGTTGCGACCGTAGTCGTAACGCCAGGTGAAAAGAAGAACAAAGTTGAAGACGATGGAGATCAGCGCCCCCACGGCGAGAGACTGGACGCCGGCCGAAAACCCAACGACGATGCCGAGGAAGATGTAGACGAGGTCTCGCGTGTCGCGGAGCGTCGTGCGGAATCGCACAGCCGCCATCACTCCGGCGAGGCTGAAAGCGAGCGCAAGGCTGTTCTGCACTATGAACACGATCCCGGCGACCACGAGTGGCAGGATGATCAGCGTCTGCACGATCGACTGGTTGTGGCCGGGTACGGGCCGCGCGGACATGTACACCCACGTCACCGGGAGCATCAGAGCAAGCGTCCCGATAAGAATGAACAGCGTGGTTGCCGCGAGATCGCCGAGTGTTCCCGGTCCGAAGCCGATGACGGAGGCGTTCCCCTCGTTGAGGGCGTCCGTGAGCACCGTCGGACCCTGCGCTACATCGGCGAGACCTTTAGCCGCAACCCGCTGCAGGGCACTCGGGAAGAAATACGCGATCAGAAGAACGATTATCGCGAGGACGCCGTAGTACGCCAGCAGGCGCCGCGACGGGCGGTCAGACTTCAGAGTTATGACGTCGATAAGGCTCTTGAGGACTGGCATGGTCGACCTCAAGTGCAAATTGGGCGCCCATTTCGGCCGCTCATAGGGTGCGGCTTGAGTCTCGCCGCGCAACTGGCGAATTTACAAGGCTATGCCAGAAGAATCCCTGATCGTCCGCGGTGCCCGCGAGCACAACCTCCGTAATATCGACGTCACGATCCCGCGGGACCGCCTGACCGTCATCACCGGCCTCTCGGGCTCGGGCAAGTCCTCGCTCGCTTTCGACACCATTTACGCCGAGGGACAGCGCCGGTACGTGGAGTCGCTCTCGGCGTATGCACGGCAGTTCCTCGGGCTCATGGAAAAGCCGGACGTCGACTCGATCGAGGGGCTCTCACCGGCGATTTCCATCGAGCAGAAGAGCGCAGGCCATAACCCGCGTTCAACCGTTGGGACGGTTACAGAGATCTACGACTACCTGCGACTTCTCTACGCCCGCGCCGGAACCCCGCACTGCCCGAATTGCGGCCGGCCCGTCGAGCGGCAGAGCTCGGGGCAGATCGCCGACGCCATCCTCGTCTGGCCGGAAGGCAGCAAGATCGAGATCCTGGCGCCCCTCGTGCGCGGGCGCAAAGGCGAGTTCCGTGAGCTGTTCGATGCCGCTCGCAAACAGGGTTTCGTTCGCGCGATCGTGGACGGCGAGCTCGTCGAGGTCGCTAACCCGCCGAAGCTCAATCGGCGGATGAACCATACAATCTCGGTTGTCGTCGACCGGCTAGTCGTGCGCGCCGAAGACCGAGGCCGCCTCAACGACTCGCTGGAGACCGCGCTCAAGCTCGCGGAAGGACTCGTCGAAGTTCAGCGCGCCGACGATCGGAGCATCCACCTCTTCTCCGAGAAGTACGGGTGCCCCGAGTGCGGCATCTCGCTGCCCGAGCTCGAGCCGCGACATTTTTCCTTCAACTCCCCCTTCGGCGCCTGTCCCGCCTGCGGCGGACTCGGATCCCGCCGCGAAGTGAGCGAAGAGCTCATACTCGGCGATCCGAGCATCAGCATCCTCGAGGGCGTCGTGCTGCCATGGGGAGAACCCGATGGATACCTCAAGAAGGTCATCCTGCCGGGGCTCGCGAAGCAGTTCGGATTCAACCTGAACTCGCCGTGGGGACAGCTCAGCGAAGAAGTCCGCGAGAAGCTTCTCTATGGTACAGGCGGCAAGGGCGGCCGGCGCGTCGACACCTCGGGCACCCACTGGGAAGGAATTATTTCCAACATCCAGCGCCGCTACGATGAAACTGAATCCGATTCAGTCCGTCTCGAGCTGGAGGAATTCATGCAGGCGCGTGCGTGCACGACCTGCGGTGGACGCAGGCTGAAGCCGGAATCGCTCGCTGTAACGCTCGCCGGGCGGAATATCGGCGATGTCGTGCAATTGTCCATCACGGAGGCGCAAAGCTTTTTCGAGAGTGTTCCAGTGCGTTCCGATGGCAAGCCGGGTCTCGACCCCGAGATTGCCGCCCCAATCCTCAAGGAAGTGCGTGAGCGTTTGCGGTTTCTGAACGATGTCGGACTCGAGTACCTCACCCTGGGCCGGTCGGCGGAATCTCTTTCCGGCGGCGAAGCGCAGCGCATTCGCCTTGCGACGCAAATCGGATCTCGTCTGGTTGGCGTGCTCTACATTCTCGACGAGCCGTCGATTGGGCTGCACCAGCGCGACAACGCTCGCCTTCTCAACACCCTTCGCCAGCTCCGCGACCTCGGCAACACTGTCATTGTCGTCGAGCACGACGAAGAGACGATGGAGGCGGCCGATCATCTGATCGACCTCGGGCCTGGTGCGGGAAAGCACGGCGGCCTCGTCATCGCCGAAGGTACCGTCGATGAAGTGCGCGCCAACCAGGATTCGATCACTGGGCGTTATCTGCGCGGTGAGCTGGAGATACCGATTCCCGAAGTCCGTCGCGGGATGGATTCTGCCCGCGTCATTCGCATCGAAGGAGCGCGCGAGCACAACCTGCGCAATCTCGACGTCGAGATCCCCCTTGGTTTGTTCGTCGCGATTACGGGAGTTTCCGGCAGCGGCAAATCGACGCTGATCGAGGACATTCTGCACCGCTCGATGGCGCGCCATTTCTACCGCGCGCGCGTCATCCCCGGGGCGCACAATCGCATCACCGGGTTGCAACACCTCGACAAGGTCATCGACATCGATCAGAGCCCGATCGGGCGCACGCCACGATCCAACCCGGCGACGTACACTGGTTTGTTCACGCCGATCCGCGAGCTGTTCGCCGAGCTGCCCGAAGCGAAGATCCGAGGCTACGGCCCGGGAAGATTTTCGTTCAACGTGAAGGGTGGCCGCTGCGAGGCGTGCGAAGGCGACGGACTCGTGAAGATCGAAATGCATTTTCTTCCCGACGTCTACGTGCCGTGCGATGTCTGCAAAGGAAAGCGCTACAATCGCGAGACCCTCGAGGTCCGGTTCCGCGGACTGAGCATCGCCGACGTCCTCGAGCAAACTGTAGAGGACGCGTTGACGTTCTTCGAGAATCAGCCGCGCGTCAGGCAGAAGTTGCAGACTCTCTTCGATGTCGGACTCGGCTACATTCACCTCGGGCAATCGGCGACAACTCTCTCGGGCGGCGAGGCGCAACGCGTCAAACTGGCCGCCGAGCTTTCGAAGCGCGACACGGGGCGGACCTTCTACATCTTGGACGAGCCGACGACCGGTTTGCACTTCGAGGATGTGCGGATGCTTCTGAGCGTGCTGCACCGTCTTGTTGACCGCGGGAACACCGTACTCGTCATTGAGCACAACCTCGACGTCATCAAGACCGCCGACTGGATCGTCGATCTCGGCCCCGAGGGCGGACTTCGTGGCGGCGACGTCGTGGCCACTGGAACTCCGGAAAATGTTGCGGAAGTAAAGGAGTCCTATACCGGTCAGTATTTGAAGCCTTTCCTCGGCAGGGTTAGAAACGAACCGGCGCGTAGCAAGCTCGCGTTGAAAGAAAGGCCCGCAATCTCAAGGGAGCGAACAGCAGGCAGTCGCTAAGGTTTGTTGCAGCCGGTGCTGTTCTGTTGCAGTCGCTCGCAGCCCGTGGCCGCTCCGCCGACAGCCCCTAGCCGGTAGTCGTAAGTTGCAGTTTGCAGTATGACCTCGGAGGCAAGAAAGATGGTGAGTCTGCTGGACATCATTGGCCCGGTCATGGTCGGACCGTCCTCCTCGCACACTGCCGGAGCGTGCCGGCTCGGTCTCCTCGCGCGCGGCCTCATCGGCGGAACGCCGCAAACCGGGCTCCTTCAACTCCACGGCTCCTTTGCGCGAACGGGTGAAGGCCACGGCACTGACAAGGCGCTGGTCGGCGGACTGCTTGGTTTTCGCCCCGATGACGAGCGCCTTCGCGACGCTCTTCAGATCGCCGAGCGCGAGGGTCTCGACTACAAATTCGAGAAGACGACGATTGCCGACGCGGCGCACCCGAACACGGTCCGAATCTCGATCGAGCTCAATGACAGCAAGGCGACCATGCTCGGATCGTCTCTTGGCGCTGGCCGGATCCTCGTCCAGGAGATCGACGGCTACCCGGTCGAAGTCACCGGAAACTTACACACCATCGTTCTCGTAGCTGAGGATAGGAAGGGTTCGATCGCCAGAATCACGGGGATTCTGGCCGAGCACGAGATCAACATTGCAACGCTGAGGCTGTCGAGAAAGGAGAGGGGCGGCGACGCTTTTATGGTCATCGAGTGCGACGAGGAGCCCGACAAAAAGGCGGGCGAGGAATTGAGAGCGCTCGATTGGGTTAGATGGACGCGTCGGCTTCCCAAGGTGAGCGGGGGCTGATTGTACAAGGCGCTCGCTGACGCGATAAGAGACGCGGAGAAGGAGAAGAAAACGCTGGCGCAGGTTGCGCTGGATACGGAAGCTCGCGATCAGGGCAGGCCCGTGGCAGACATTCGAGCCGCACTGCAACGAGCGCTCGACGTCATGCGAAGCGCAATCGAAAAGGGATTGACCGGCGATCTCTACTCGGCTTCGGGATTGGTTGGGGGCGATGCTGCAAAGCTGCGAAAAAATCCGAAAGGACCATTGGCGGAGACTCCGTTCCGCGACATTCTGACCCGAGCGCTTGCGGTGCAGGAGGTGAACGCCGCGATGGGCGTGATCGTCGCCGCGCCGACGGCGGGCGGGGCAGGGATTCTACCGGCGATTCTCACCGGACTTGCGAAGGCGAGGTCGGTGTCTGACGAGAAAGTCGTCGATGGACTGGCGACGGCAGGATTGATTGGGGCAGTGGTGGCGGAACGTGCGTCGCTTTCTGGCGCCGAAGGCGGATGTCAGGCCGAGACGGGCGCCGCGGCGGGAATGGCGGCTGGTGCCGCGACGGAGATGCTGGGCGGAACGCCATCGCAGGTTGGACATGCGGTGGCGCTCACGATGCAGGGAACGCTGGGGCTGGTTTGCGATCCGCTGGGTGGGCTCGTCGAACTGCCGTGCGTCTTCAGGAACGCGACGGGCTCGGCTATCGCGCTGGCGGGAATCGAGATGGCGCTGGCCGGAATAACCTTCGCGATCCCTGTCGACGAGGTGATCGACGTGATGGGTGAGATCGGGCGTGAGATGGATGTTCGATACCGCGAGACGGCAGGTGGCGGACTTGCGGCGACGCCGACGGGGCGTCGGTTGGCAAAGGAGCGGCTGTATCAGATCAAGAGGTCGGACGGCTGATATTATCTAGTTAAGAGCTGGTGAAATGTGTACTTTCGCCGGGAGGTTCGAGCAGGACTTTGAAGGTTCGACGAGAGCCTAGAAGTGACGCGTTGTGGGTTGTCGGTAGCACAGTTCCCGGTTGCCGGTTAACTGCGGTGCGAACTTGTCGGCCCGCCATCTACGGTAAGAGCAACCGCAATTGATTGTTTCATAGACGCCACTTCGAAAAGTTCGCACCGCCGTTCACCGGGAACAGGCAACCGTGCTACTCGCAACCCGCAACGCGTCACTTGTAAGTTTAGAGAACCTTCCCTACTCCTATTTATGAATATCTTCGACAGAATCGCGATGCTCTTCCGCTCGAACGTCAACGCGGTGATTTCCGAGTTCGAGCAGCCCGAGAAGATGCTCAACCAGATCATTCTCGACATGCGCTCGCAGCTCGTTAAGGCGAAGCAGCAGGTCGCGGCCGCCATCGCCGATGAAAAGCGCCTCCAGGACCAGACCAGGCAGGAGCTAAAGGAAGCGGAGGACTGGGAGCGGAGAGCGATGCTGGCGGTCCAGCAGAATCAGGACGAGCTCGCCAAGCAGGCGCTCATTCGCCGCGGCGAGCACATGTCACGCGGCGACCAGCTCAACCTCACCTGGCAGGCGCACAAGCAGGAAACCGATCGTCTCAAGGATTCTTTGCGCAGCCTCAACGACAACATCGAAGAGGCGAATCGCAAAAAGAATCTCCTCCTCGCCAAGCAGCGGCGCGCGGATGCGCAGAAGCGAATCAACGAGACGATGTCCCACATCTCGGAGAAATCGGCCTTCGAGGCTTTCGCACGAATGGAGGAGAAGATCGACGCGAACGAGCGCAAGGTGAGAGCGAGCGCTGAGATCGAAGAGGAGTTCTCAGGCGACAAGCTGGCGAACGACTTCAAGCGACTCGAAGCGGCCGGGGGAAACCAGTCCGCCGAGATGCTGCTGATTCAGCTGAAGCAGAAGATGGGAGTCTTGCCCGCGGGAACTCAGCTGAATAACAAGGCGCTCGGCGCCGGTCAGCTTCCCGAAGAGGAAGCCGTCGAGGTCGAAGAGATCCACGACGAGAACAAGTAGCATTGGCTAGCGCCGTCGCTCCGGGTGGGAGGGCCAGAGTAGCGCCGATTCTCGCCGGCGTAATTCTGACTCTGTTGCTCCTATGGATGTTGGGAGCGACGGCCGACGTCTTCCTCCTCCTCTTCATCGCTATCCTCATCTCGCTGTACCTCGGTGCGGTGAGAGATCTCCTCGTCGAGAAGGGGAAAGTCCCGCCAAGGATCGCGTTCTTCCTTTCCATTTTCGGGACCGCGGCCGCTCTGCTCGGCCTGTTTGCGATTCTGCTGCCGCCAGTGGTGGAGCAGACGCGAGCGTTGATAGTCGTGATGCCCCAATACATCGAGGCGTGGGAGACGGGCATAGATCATTTCGTCGCGCGGTTCCCAGCGATGCACGACGTCTGGAAGCCGGGCGAGCATCCACTCATCAGCGCAGTGTACGATCAGCTCGCGGGTCAGGCACAACTACTTGTGCCGAGGGTGCTGTCGTTCGTGCACGTACTGATCGACTGCTTCGCGGTCATCGTGATGAGCATCTATCTCGCTCTCCAGCCCGGCGTGTACAGGGAGTGGCTCATCGCGCTCTTTCCGCCGATTCATCGCGATCTGGTGCGCGACGTCTTGCGGGATCTCGCCGATGGGCTGCGCGCCTACATCGTCGGCCAGCTCCTGACGATGACCTTCCTCGCCGCGCTGACCGCGGCTGGTCTCTACATACTCGGCGTTCCCTACTGGCTGACGTTCGGAGTATTCACGGGTCTTGTCGCGGTGGTTCCGTTCTTCGGAACGCTCTTGTCGACAACCCTGCCAGCGCTGTTCGTGCTTGGCTCACCCGGTGGCGGAACGCGCGCAATCTACGTGCTCCTGCTCGGCGTGGTGATTCATCTGATCGAGGGGAATCTCGTTTCTCCGCTCGTCATGTCGAAGAAGATCGACATGCCGCCGGTTCTCACGATCACCTCGGTTCTGGTCATTGGTAAGCTGCTTGGGCCGCTCGGTCTCGTCGTCGCGCTGCCGACCCTCGTCACGGTGATGGTGATCGTGCGGCGGATTCTCATCAACCGCATCTACGAGGGCAAAGGATTCCGGAAGAGCACGCGTGACCGGATTTTCGTTCTGCGCGTGCCGGTGCCCGACGGAGGAGTGATCGTGCCGTCGATGCCGCCGGCCGATTTGATCGCGCTGCGCGAGAAGCGCGCGCTCAAGAAAACAGGCTAGCTCACAGAGTCCCGAGGCGACTCAGAGTCAGCTGAATCCGCGTTCCTGAAAAGTTTTGATCGCCGACGAGGTCCCACACGCCGGTCGCGATCGGATCCAACACAAAATTCATGTCGCGGACAAACGTGTCGGCCGTTTGGTGGAAGTTGACCACGTTGCCGTTCGTCGTCCACGTCCCGCCCATGTCATCGTCACGTGCCGCGAACGCGCCCGACGCGGCGAGATGCAGATGGCCCGTAGTCGAGCCGTCACTCGCGAGCGTGATCTGCAGCGTGCTGCCGATCAGGAGCTGGTTTGTCTGACCCGAGGCGCCCGTCGTCATGAAAGCGGACGCCGTGTAGCTGCCCGCGAGCGGCTGAGACGGTGCCGTCGAATCCCCGCCGCACGCGGCTAGCGCCACGCCCAGAAACGCCGGAGCGATTCTCGTTAACGGTCGTGTTTTTTGCGTCCACCGATTGTGCGGCATTCGCCACCCCCCAATTCGCGGTTCGAGTGCACTATGCGGATCACGCGTGAAAGAATCACGCCATTCAGCGATGCAATGCTTCCAGCAGCCCTCCAACGATTCGTCAATGTCGGCCGCGCGGTGCAATCGTGCCGACCTATTCACGCCGAAGGCCGCCAGAATGCAGCTCGCATTGTCGGTGAGAGCACTCACCAAGACCTATCACTCCGGCTCGAAGGGTCGCTCGACGGCCATTCCCGCACTGCGTGATGTGTCGTTCGATGTACATGCCGGCGAAATAGTAGGACTCGTCGGTAGACCGGGCGCCGGGAAATCGACGCTGCTCCTGTGCCTCGCCGGCCTGCTGCGGTCCGACGAAGGAACTATCAGCTGGTTTGGCGAGCAGGTCACCGGTCATCACGTTCCGCCCGGGCTCGCCTATGCACCGCAACGCGCGGGTTACTATTCGTTTCTCACCGTCCGAGAAGCGCTCGAATATTATGCGACGCTTCACGATCTCTCCTCCGCGAACCGCGCCGCTCAGGTCGAGGCGGCGCTGAGGGAAGTCGGCCTGTTGATTCATGCGAGTCGGCGCGTGAGCAGTCTTCCTCCGAGCCTTCTACAGCGTCTCGGTCTCGCCCAAGCGCTGATCGGATCGCCGCGAGTGATACTCCTCGACGAGACTCTGTCTGGAGAGGGGCTTCTCTTCGACAAGGACATAGTCGCCTTGCTTACGAGACTGAGTCGGCGTGGCATCACGCTTATTCTTGCCGCGCCCAACCCCGTCGAGCTCCATCGAATTACGGCGCGCATCATCAATATCGTGGAAGGTCGGGTCGTCGCCTCATCGCGGGAGCGCGTTGCCGTTAGCAGAGTGGCTGAGCGATTCGGTTGACCCTCCATCTGGGCGCGCCTAGCTTCCGCGAATGCCCGCGCCCGATCTTCGGCTGTACAACACGCTCACCCGCAAAATCGAATCGTTTGGCCCCGCCGATGGTGAAACGGTTCGCATCTACGCCTGCGGGCCCACCGTCTACAAACCCGCGCACCTCGGCAATTTCCGCACGTTCTTGTTCGAGGACCTGCTTCGACGCGTAATCGTTTTACGGGGCTGGAAGGTCTTCCAGGTTATGAATCTCACCGATGTCGATGACAAGATCATCAAGGCGGCGAGCGAGCGCGGAACAAGCATCAGCGAAGTCACGACGCCGATCACGAAAATTTTTCATGCTGACCGTGGCTTTCTCCGCATCCGTGACGCGGAGCTCTATCCCAAGGCGACCGACCACATTCCGGAGATGATTGCGATCGTCGAGAAACTCGTCGCGAGAAAGCTCGCATACCTGGCTGACGACGGGAGCGTCTATTTCGCGATCGACAAGTTCAAGGATTATGGAAAGCTCTCGCGCCTCGACACACGCGAGGTAAAGGCGGGCGCGCGCGTGATGCAGGACGATTACTCAAAAGAAAACGCGCAGGACTTTGCGCTCTGGAAAGCCGCCAAGGAAGAAGACGAGGCCACGGGTGCGGCGTGGGATTCGCCCTGGGGACGAGGACGTCCCGGATGGCACCTCGAATGCTCGGCGATGGCGATGAAATACCTTGGCGAGACGCTGGACATTCACTGCGGCGGAATCGATCTCATCTTCCCGCACCACGAGGACGAAATCGCGCAGTCCGAGGGTGCAACCGGAAGGCCGTTCTCACGCTTCTGGTGCCACGGCGAATTCCTGCTCACCGACGGCAGCAAAATGGCCAAGCGACTCGGCAACGTCGCCACGGTGCAGGATCTTCGGGATCAAAGCGTGCCGGCCGCGGCTTTCCGTCACTTCGTTTTCTCGACTCACTATCGGAAGCAACTCAACATGTCGAGCGAGGCACTCGAGGCATCGATGGAAGGCGTGCGCCGGATCGCGGATTTTGCCGAGCGACTGGCTGGCGCCAGGGCCGCCACCCCCGAGCTGGAGAAGATTGCCGAAGACGCCGAGGCCGAAGTAACCGCCGCCCTGTTCGACGATTTGAATGCGCCGATAGCGTTGGGCGCGCTCTTCACCTTCGTGCGCAGAGCAAACGCCGAGCTCGATCGCAATGGAATTGACCAACGAGCGCTCGAGAAAGCGCGCTCAGTTTTTGCGAGGATCAATTCGGTGCTGGATGTGGTTCCCGAGACGATGGGGCCGGATCCGGAATTGGTGCGCTGGGTGGAAGAGCGCCTGAGCGCACGGAAGGATGCTCGCGCGCGTCGCGATTTCACCGACGCTGACAGAATCCGCGCCGAGATCGAAGCAAGGGGAATCGCGATCGAGGACACGCCGCAGGGGACGAAATGGAAGACGCTTCGCTGAGAGTCGTTCAGACGATCAGGTCCAGCGATTCGATCAAAGCGCCACCCGTCTCGCTCGTTCTCTTCGCGGCGATGATAGCCTGCGGGCTACCGACACTCGTCGGGTTGACTCGCCCCCCTAAGTTGGCTATTCTACTAGGCTTGCGATGAAAAATCGCTGTTGTTGCTGACGTAGCTCAATTGGCAGAGCAGCTGATTTGTAATCAGCAGGTTGGGAGTTCGATTCTCCCCGTCAGCTCTGCCGAGTCACGGTGGTTCCGATGTGCCGCTTCGGGTACCCGTTCAGGACAAAAGGGGGAGCGAAAATCGGTGGGGTTCCTGAGTGGCCAAAAGGAGCAGACTGTAAATCTGCCGGCTTACGCCTTCGAAGGTTCGAATCCTTCCCCCACCATGACAAATAGAGGGGTCGGATTTTTTTGTAGGACTGCCGTTGTCGGCAATCCCCAATGCAGTTGTTGGAGTTCGCAGTGGTCCGTAGTTCGAAGTCATGCGGGAGTAGCTCAGTTGGTAGAGCGCTAGCCTTCCAAGCTTGATGTCGCGGGTTCGAGTCCCGTCTCCCGCTCTGAGAGGAGGCTTCGCAGGGCAGTCTGAGCGGTGATTGGCAGCGAAGCTTTAGAAGCAAGATTGAAAGGCAACAGCGATGGTAAACGAAGCCGCTCGCGTAGCTCAGTTGGTAGAGCACACCCTTGGTAAGGGTGAGGTCATCGGTTCAATCCCGATCGCGAGCTTGCACTAAAAACGAAACACGCTTGAGGACGAAATGAGCAAAGAGAAATTTCAGCGTACGAAGCCCCACGTGAACGTCGGCACGATTGGCCACGTCGATCACGGGAAGACGACCTTGACCGCGGCCATCACTGCGATCCAGGCCAAGAAGGGCTTGGCTCAGACCGTAGCGTTCGACCAGATCGACAAGGCCCCGGAAGAAAGAGAGCGAGGAATCACGATCGCCACGGCTCACGTCGAGTACGAGTCGGACAAGAGACACTACGCGCATGTCGACTGTCCGGGACACGCCGATTACGTGAAGAACATGATCACCGGTGCGGCCCAGATGGACGGAGCGATTCTGGTTGTCTCGGCCGCCGATGGCCCGATGCCACAGACCCGTGAGCATATCTTGCTCGCCAAGCAGGTGAACGTGCCCTACATCATCGTGTTCATGAACAAGGTGGACATGGTGGACGACGCCGAGCTGCTGGAGCTGGTGGAGCTGGAAGTAAGAGAGCTCCTTAGCTCCTACGACTTCCCGGGCGACGACACGCCGATCATCAAGGG
>WNFW01001339.1_pt1 | contig 25587 bp, 29 predicted proteins | sample 5400131 | NCBI WGS metagenome assembly WNFW01 (sample SAMN13153362, study PRJNA577476) | soil metagenome | isolation source: 20 cm soil or saprolite under grassland replicate 1 | place: USA:California | collected 2016-06-15 | reverse complement strand
TGGGACGATGCTGATGGTGACCGTTTCGAACGGGCAGTGGCTCGGCGGCGCGTTTCGGATAGCACCGCAGGCATCAGTCATCGATGGCAGGCTCAATACGTGCTTTTTTCGCGACGCGGGTGTCGTGCAGCGAGTAAGACTCTTCGCCGGCGCCCTGCGCGGAACACATCTCGGCATGCGGGCGGTGACGAGTGCGAGCGTTGCGCAGCTCACGCTCACTTTCTCGACCGCTCCCATGATGGAAATGGACGGCGAGCTACGCAGCGCGCGGTCGAAAAGAGTTGATCTGAAATGCGTTCCGCGAGCGCTCGCCGTGATTGCCGCTGACGGCGCAGTGCGCTGACCGGAGCGCCGCCAGCTAGATGGGCGGAATCATCAGTACGACGGTATCGCCGGGCGCGACAGTTATCTCCTGACTGACAGAGGCGCGATTGCCGCCGATTGGGTCGGCAACGAAACGCAGAGGGGTGAGACCGCCGACCAGCATCTTCGGTATGTCGAAGTTTGTCTTTCCGTTTCCTGTCGCGATTCCAAGCCGTACGCGCTGAGTGCTCCGCGCCGCGTACACGGTCATGTCGAGGAATCCCTGATTATCGACCTGAACGACGGTCGGTGCATTCTGGTTGGTCGTGCCGGAGCCGTGAGCGAAGGCATTGCACGCCGCTACAGCAATTAGAGCGAACGTGATTAGTGCGAATTTCATGACGGGCCTGCTATGACGAAGTGCGTGTAGTTGCGAAGGGCATAATGCGTTCCAGTGACAGCCATCGTAGGTTTGGAGGAGAATGCTCAAGCCGCTGATAATCGGAATCGCCGGCGGATCCGGATCGGGAAAATCGACCGTCGCGAAAAATGTCGCTGAACTTTTGACGACGTCGTCCGTCGCGTTTATCGACATGGATGCGTATTACAAGAATTTCCCCAGTCTGTCCCTCGCCGAACGACGAAAGCTCAATTGGGACCACCCGGCTGCGTTCGATTACGACTTGCTGTGCGCGCATCTCGTCGCTCTCTCGCAGCGAATGCCGATCGACAAGCCCGAGTACGATTTCGTGACGCACCTTCGCCGCGCGCAGCCAACGCGCGTGGAGGCAGCCGATGTTGTGGTTATCGACGGAATCCTGCTGTTCGTCGACGAGCGAGTAAGAGAGTTGTGCGACGTGAAGGTTTTCGTCGACGCAGATGCCGACGTCAGGCTGATTCGACGAATCGAGCGTGACACTCACGATCGCGGCAGGCCGCTCGACGAGATCCTTGAGCAGTACCTCTCAACTGTGCAGCCGATGCATCTTCAGTTCGTCGAACCCAGCAAGCGGTACGCGGACGTGATCGTTCCGCGAGGAGGACACAACGCCGTCGCCATCGAGATGATCGTCGCTAAGATTCAGCGCCGACTGCAGCACGGATCGGCCGCCGATGGGGCGCGCCGTACATCATCAGCACGGCAGCCAAGCCCCCAAGAGCGAACATGACGGACCACACGCCCATCGGTCCTTTCGCCGCGAGAAGCTGAGTTCCGATCCATGGACCAGTCGTGAGGGCGACGCTCAACGACATACTGTAAGCGCCCATGTACGCGCCGCGTCGATTCTCGGGAGCGATCTCCCCGAGGTGCGCCGCCATCGCGGGGAACAGCATCATTTCTCCAAACGTCCAGAGGACAACAGTGACGAGTATTCCAGACACGGAGGTGACTATCGCCAGCGAGCCAAATCCGATTGCGAAGAGCATACAACCGGCAAAGAGCGCCCACGAGTTGGGCCAATGGGCAGTTGCCCCGTTGAGAGGGACTTCGAGCGCGACGATCAGCAGAGTGTTGATCGTGAACAGAGTTCCGTAGAACGCCGGCGACAGATTTAGGTACTGCACCATATAAAGCGGCAGCGCGGATTCGTGCTGAAAGAACACGATGCCCACGAGAAACGCGGCGGTAAGGAAAATCATCAGGCGGGCATCACGCAGGAGACTGCGCGCATCGGATCGATCGCCGGCCGAGTCACTCGAGCTCTCCGTCCGCATTGTCGGCGTCTGCCAGGTGGATAGTGAAAGCACCAGGCCAGCGAGAATCGTCGTCAGAGCATCCACGACGAACATCGCGTGGAAGGAAACGGTGGCGAGGAATCCCCCAAGCGCGGGGCCGATGCTCATGCCGAGGTTGATCGCGAGGCGATTGAGTGCGTACGCGGGCTTGCGTTGGTCGGGCGACACGACGTGCGTAATCGCCGCGAGACTCGCTGGTCGGAACATCTCGGCACACGCTCCCCACACCATCGTGATGGCGTAGACCGCGGCGCGGCTTCGCGCGTAAGGAAAGAGCAACAATACCGTTCCGGACATGAGCAGCGACCCACGCATAATTGGGAGCGCGCCGATCCGATCACTGAGCCGACCAGCGATCGGACCGGCGATGATGGCCGCCGCACCATACAGGGCGAACGCGAGACCGGCCTGACCCGGGCTGAATCGGAGCTCGCGCGTCAGGTAAACGATCAGAAACGGAAGAACCATCATCCCCGCGCGATTGATCAGATTGGTCGCGAAGAGCAGCCATATCTCGCGTGGCAATCCACCGAGCCCGCGCCAGGGATTCAGCCGTGAGTCCGCAAACGAAAACGGCCACCGGTTAAGTGGCCGTCTCGTTTCGCGGCTGGTCGGCTCAGTTGTCAGGCCCATAATGCGCCGTGCAGGAATCGAACCTGCAACCTAATGATTAAGAGTCATTTGCTCTGCCAATTGAGCTAACGGCGCTTGCGATCGCTTGGCGCGCCAGGAGGGAATCGAACCCCCGACCCACAGCTTAGAAGGCTGTTGCTCTATCCAACTGAGCTACTGGCGCGTTACGACGCGAAAGGTAGCGGCTACGGCAATTCGAATCAATTCCTTCGCGGTGACGCGCGGACCAATCACCCGGGAGAACTTACGCTACGAACAAGAATGGTTTTTTAGTCGCCAGCCGCGCCCGATGCGAGACTCTCGGCGAGAACGCCTTGCAACTTTCTCGTCAGCTCTCCGGGGACACCCTTCCCTACCGGTTTGTCATCGAGTCGCACCACCGGCATGACATCAGCGGTGGTCCCGGTGAGAAACAGCTCGCTCAGTCGCGGAATCTCCGCAACTTTGATGGGAGTTTCGTCGAGATCGATGCTGAGCTCGCGCGCAAGGTCGCGAAGTACCGAGCGCGTTATGCCCGGCAGAATGTGCGTATCACACGGGTGTGTGCGAAGGCAACCGTCGACCACGCCGAAGAAATTCGTCTTTGCGCCTTCCGTCACGACCCCATCGCGCACGAGCATTGCTTCGAAAGCCCCACGCTCTTTCGCTGTCTGCGACGCGAGCACGTTGGGGAGAAGGTTCAAGGTCTTGAGGTCGCACCGAGCCCAACGCAAATCGGGATGGGATATCGCCGACGCGCCTCTCTCCGCCAGCTCGACGTACGGATTGAAGCGAGCTACCGAGATGTACACGCTCGGCGCTACCTCGGGCTCCGGAAAGGCGTGGGCGCGAGTCGCCACACCGCGCGTCACCTGCATGTACACTATCGCTTCGCCCTGGAGTAGCCGATTCTCCTTGAGCAGCCGCTTTCCAATGTCCACAAACCGTTCGGGCGAGTCTTCCGCCGAGAGTGAGATACGGACACCTTCGAGACTCCGGGTCAACCGGTCGTTGTGGAATCGTGTGGCGAACAATCGGCCACCAATCGCGCGAAGAACTTCGTAGACTCCGTCACCGAAGACGAAGCCACGGTCTTCCACGGAGACGCGAGCCTCGGCGCGCGGAGTGAAGTCGCCGTTCACGTACACTACATCTGGCGAAGCCATGGAGTTGAGCTCGTTGTTGACTGACCGGCTGAAGATGCGCGCAAGGGGCGCTAAACAACAGCGGTGGCGTTTATCCCATTTTGGTGGCCGTGGCGGTGTACTGACAGCCGTCGGATCCGAATACCTGCGAAAATCCCGCGGCAGGATCGGTGAGGGTGCCGCCCGTAAGCGTGCCGCCGGCCGTCATCGTTGCGGGGGTTAGCTCCATCGCAGCCCCGTTACGCACACCGGGAGCTGTAAAGGTGAGATCTGTGGCGCCGCTGCTCAGCGAGACCGCGCCAATCAACCCCTGCACCGCGCCGCTAATGGGATTGGTCCACGTGCTCGTCGTGCTGCTCACGGTACCGTCGCTCAGGATGTCGAGATGAGTCGTGATCACCTGTCCGCTCGCCAGAGCGCTCGTGCACGGCAGGCTGGTAGTTCTTTGCAGGGTGAAGGACCAGTTGCCACTGGCTTGCGTCGGCGTGATTGCGCCACCGCCATTACCTCCGAAGCCAATGAGGGCGTCGGCGCTGTTCTCACACGCGACGGTCACGATGAGGAGGCCGAGGCCAAGGATTATGGGTCGCCGATGCACGTGTAGCCTCCAAGGTCTGCTAGATTCCGTTTCCACGGAACAGGTGCAATTCGTTTGCCGTAAGTTTTACGCGCCGAAACTGTGACGTGCTGACACCGTACGGGCTAATGGCGCGGACAACCTGCAAGGACCGATATGCCTCCTGATCCAAACCTTATCGTTCACGAAGTTTTTTCCTGGGTCGTTCCCGGACTTGTAACCATCGTACTCGGCTTTCCGATTGTTCGACTGATCACAAAATGGCTGGAGCCTCGTCCGGTCCCGCCACGGGAGCTCAGCACGATCAGCGGGCGCCTCGAGAAGATCGAAGCCGCTGTCGACGCGATCGCACTCGAGGTTGAGAGGATCTCCGAGTCACAGCGCTTCACGGCAAGGCTGCAATCCGAGCAGCATTCGGCAAGGCTTCCAGCGCCAAGCGGTGCATCTGGTCACTGATGTGTTGGGACTGCTCTGCGATTATAAGAAAAAAAAGGAGCGTCTTTCGACGCTCCCTTTTTACATCTATCGATCAGGCCGATTACACACAGGTAATCACGCCGTTAGTCATGTCGCAGGTCTTGGCAGACTGCGAGTGCGTGGCGGTCGCGCTCCAGGAAGGCGGCGGGCCGGCAACGTTTGTTGCGACGATCGTTACGTTCTGCGACGGCGTGAACCCCTGAAGAGGCGCGGCCATCGTCGCGGTTCCACCGAAGTATGAGCCACCGTTGTCGGCAGCGTACTGCTCTTCGTAGGTCGCGAGGTTACGGAGGTCCGACTTCATCTGTGCGACGTAAGCCTTGTCCTTCGTATTTGCAAATTTCGGAATCGCAATCGCGGCAAGGATGCCGATGATGACGACGACGATAAGAAGTTCGATAAGTGTAAAACCCTTTTTGGTGCTCATTTGATTTTCTCCCGAATCAGTTGGCGACGGCGACACGCTGCCGTCAACATAGAACAGACGGGACGTTTCGCTTTACCGCAACCCGTACTATGGCAAGCGCTTGGCCAAACAGATGTGGGACAGTAAGCCCTGTACTTACAAGGAGTTACGTGCCTAATCTAAAGTTGATTATAGGGACTTTTGGTTGCAATTTGCCACCCCGAATGCAAATCGCTAACGGGGTTTCGCCGATCATTTCGACAGCGCGAAAACAGCCCCACCATCTGCGCTGGGGCTCTTATTCTAGGTAGTCGGGGCGCCCGGATTTGAACCGGGGACCTCCTGCTCCCAAAGCAGGCGCGATACCGGGCTACGCTACGCCCCGAGGTGAGAGCAACTTACTATAGCCTGCCTTGTGCGCGCAACGCGCTCAATAATGCGCGAAACGCACGGGCACGGTGACTGAGTGCGGCGGTCTTTTCTATCGATGATTCCGCGAACGTCCCGCCCAGTTCTTCCGCCTCGAAATAGGGGTCGTATCCGAAGCCTGCGCTGCCGCGCGGGTTCTCGAGAACTCGCCCGTGGATTTCTCCGCGACGCATTTCTTCCACCTCGGAATCCTTGAAGGCAGCGACGCAGACGTAGCGTGCGGCATCCGTGAATTGGTGCCCTCGTTGTCCACGCGCCTCTTTCATTCGCGTTCGCAACTTCGCGTTGTTCGCCGCGTCGAGGGCGGCGCTATCGAGATCCTTGCGTCCCGACCATCGCTTGCTGTGCACACCAGGCTCGCCGCCAAGCGCATCCACGCTCATCCCGGAATCGTCACCAAACGTCGCGAGTCCGGACGCTTCGAAAAAATATCGGGCCTTCGCGAGCGCATTCTCCTCGAACGTATCGAAGCGCTCCAGCTCTTCCTCGGCAGCGGTCTTCGGAATCCCTAACGCACCCGGATCGGTGACGTCCAGGCGGAATTCCGAGAAAATCTGGTGCAGCTCGCGAAGCTTCCCCTCGCTGCGCGTCGCGAGCAGGAAACGACGGCCAGTCACTCCGATAACGCTTTCGTCTGACCGGCGTCGAGCTTCCGGATCCCGGAAATCGCGAGGTCCAGCAGGGCATCTAGCTGACCGCGGTCGAAGGTCCCGTGCTCACCAGTTCCCTGCACTTCCACAAACTTGCCTTCACTACTCATCACCACATTCATATCGATTTCAGCCCGCACATCCTCTTCGTAGTCGAGATCGAGTCGCGGCTCTCCATCGATGAGGCCGACACTGACTGCGGCAACGCGCCTCTTTACCGGCGTCTGAGAGAGCTGCCCGTTTGTCACCATCCACTCGAACGCGTCGACGATGGCCACTGACGCTCCAGTGATGGCAGCTGTCCGTGTTCCGCCATCGGCAACGAGCACGTCACAATCGAGCTTCACGGTGAACTCTCCAAACTTGAAATCGTCAAGCATCGCCCGGACGCTGCGGCCGATGAGTCGCTGTATCTCCTGCGTGCGACCGCCGAGCTGTGCGCGCTCGCGGGATGTGCGTGTCCGGGTCGCGCGCGGAAGCATCGCGTATTCCGCCGTGAGCCAACCCTCGCCGCTGCCGCGTCTCCAGCCGGGAACCCCCTCCTCTACCGATGCCGTGCACAAAACCCGGGTCGCTCCGAAAGAGATCACGCATGAGCCTTCGGCGTAAGGCGCGACACCGCGCTCGAAAGTGAGCGGCCGCAGATCCGATGCGGCGCGTCCACTGCGCTGCGATTTAGCCGTTTTCACTGAGTTTCCGAATGATTGCCGTGGTCGAATGACCGGGAGTCAATGGCACCACAACCGCGCGCCCGCCCCAACTCTTCACTTCCGAAGCTCCAACAATTGTCTCCTCCGAATAATCGCCGCCCTTGACGATCACGTCGGGCCTGAGATGTCGGACCAGATTGAGCGGAGTATCGTCGGGGAAAATTACGACGAGATCCACGCATTCGAGCGCGGCGAGGAGGTAGGCGCGCTCGGCATCGCTGCGCACGGGACGTGTGGACCCTTTGAGACGGCGGACCGAATCGTCGCTGTTGACGCCAACGATGAGAGCCTCTGCTGTCTTACGAGCGGCCGTGAGGATGTCGATGTGCCCGCTGTGTAGCAGGTCGAAGACGCCATTCGTGAAAGCGATCCGATCTTTTCTTCCAGCCCGCCATCGCTCGGCCTCCGCCCACGTAGCAATCTTCGTTGCGGGATCTCGCGGCTTCAGAGTCTGCTCGCCGCCGAGGGGTGGAAGTGAATCACCTGCTCTTTCTTCATTGGCAGTCTGATTATCTCGTCGTAGTCGCTCGAGATTGTGATTACCGTCGGACTGCGCTGAATCGTGATCAGCTCGGCACCCGGTGGTAGTTGCAAGGTATCGGCGAGCGCGGCCAAACGACTCGTGATTTGATCGTCGGTCTTCGTCGTCGCGAATCTTGCCTCCTGACCCATCGCGTCCTTGAACTGATAAAAACGGAAATACGCTTCGCCGACGTCGACAGCGAAATACGCGCAGACCGCGAGAATGAGCAACACGATCAAACAGCCGAGTCTGCTCTCACCTCGCCGGTTCACCATTGCGATTGCGCGCCGTCGATCACGTCGTTGACGATTCGATCGATCGCCTGCTTTCTCCCGGCGGCTTCACCGCGTTCCTCATACTGTCCTTCGGCGATCAACCCTTTCCGCTGCCACAAGGTCTTGCCCGTGATCTGATCAACCATCTCGATGTCGACGACGAGCTGCAACATGCGCTTGGCCGTGGTCGCCTGCCTGTTGTTCGCGCTGTAACCGATGGGGATGTCGATTTCATAGCGCTGGATGGAGCCACGCACGACTGCGTTGGCCTTGGCTTCTGACGCATCGCGCAATCCGAGTCGATCGTGCAGTCGCGTTCGCAGAGCATCGGTTAGCTCACGCGGGAGTTCCGCCGTTGCAGTCTGGTTCTCGAACGGGACGATTGCGACCGTCCTTATGTGAGAGGGCAGCCCTCCCCCGGTGAAGCCATAGGGGATACAGGCGGTCAGCGCGATCAGGAGAAGACTATAAGCGCCAAATCGACGCATCGAAAGATCCAGGTTCATCGCGAAGTATCGTGAGCTCGAGTCGACGCCGTGCACGAGGAGCCTGGTAAACCAGAGCCCCGTTGGCGGCGCGGGTAAGGCTTTCGGTGATTTTTCCGCCCGAGATATGCTCGAGCGCCATCAACGTGTCACCTTTAATTGCCACCCTCCATTGTACTGGACTACCAACGTCGGCACGGAGCACGTCACCGTCGATGTGAACGACGGTGTCGGGAAGCGGTGGAATCGCCAGCCGTCCGAGCGCCGCCCACATCATTGGCGTCGGAGGAACATAGTGCCGAACCAGGTCAGCGTGTGGGGAGCGCAACGAATCCCCAATCAATAGAGCTGCGCCGCCGCCCAGTCCGCCGCCAAGGAAGAAGTCGAGTCGCGCACTATCCGGCGCGGCGGTCCGCACGGCGCCGTCGCCGCGAGCGGCGATCTCGCCTTCCTGGTAATCCCATCTGAATACGAGCTGTCGGTGGTCGGGACGTAACGTCAGAACCGGCAGCGATCGATCGGGTGCGAGTGTTCCCTTGAGCGGGGCGGCAGTTGGCACGCAACCGACAACGATTGCGGCCACCGCTAACGAGAAGAGCCTCATTTCGGATCGACGCGCGTAATGAGATCGCCCTGCACGAGACGATCGAGTACATCGTGGCCGCGAATCACGCGAGGTGCGGCTGCGGAGAGTGGGTGATGAAATACTGACTTCCGCCAGTGTCCGGACCCGAAAGCGCCATACCAACAGCGCCACGCTCGTACCGATGCCGATTCATTTCGTCTCGTATAGCGTAGCCTGGCCCGCCATTGCCATCATCTCGAGGGTCGCCGTCCTGAGCAACGAAATTCGGGACGACTCGGTGGAACCGCGTGTTACGATAATATCCAGACCGCGCCAGACTCAGAAAGTTCCATACCGTTATCGGAGCATCGGCGCCAAACAACTCGAGACGTATCGGGCCGCGCACGGTATTGATCGTCGCATTTACGGTTCTGCCAGCGTAGATGGGCATCGCAACCGACCGTACGATGCTCTCGTACCAGGCGATCGGTTTCGCCACCGGCGTGATGGCTCTCCATTTTGCCCAGACCGGCACCGCGCTGCCGGCCGCGCGCTCGAGCGGATCCGAAGGCGTGGGCGTCACGGCGAGCTGCGTCAGCCAGGTCGCACTGACACCGGCGCTGTCTTTCTTCCAGAGCGCCGCGACATACTGTATCGCGGCGAGTCGGGCGTCGTTCGCTGAATCTCGAGCTGCCTGACGGTAGCTGGCGAGGACCGCCGCGAGATCAGCGGTCGACGGCCGATCGGCGAGCGCGCCGATTATCGTAGCACGAACATAGAAATCAGGATCGCGAAGGCCATTCAAGAGCAGGACACGAACGCTGTCCTCGAGGGGAAGCCCGGAGCTCGGGACCAGTGCGCCGTATGCTGCCTCACGCACACGTGGATCCGGATCACGAGTCAGCGGGACAGTACGAGAGAACGCGAATCGCCGGTCGAGCGTGTCTCCTTCAGCGGCCGCGACTGCCGCCCTGAGGCGCCAGTCAGGACTAGAGGCCCACTCAGCGAGCACTGGCGGACGAAGGCCAGCGCGCGTCGCTGACACCAGGAGAGATGCGCGATAGGCGAGCGAGGTGTCGGCGGCCCACAGCGCCGAAAAGTCGTTCGAGTCCCTGGACAACGCGGTGCCGAAGCTTTGTGCCGCCGCGATGCGAACGTTCGGATCGTAGTCGCGCGTTGCGTAGGTCAGCGCCGCTTTGGCGATCGGACCATAGGTCCCGAGCGATCGAACAGCATTGACACGAACGTGGGGATCGAGATCGCCAACGAGGCGCGAGAGCACGGCAAATGCCCTGACGCCTAGCGAGTCTCCAGCCGCGGACTTCGCGAGTCCGCGCGCAATCTCAGCGCGCGTGCGTTGGTTTGCGCCAACCGGATTGGCATATGGCGCAGACGAATCTGTCGCGGGCTCCAGGTTCGTCGGCCGCGCGCGCACGGCTGGGGATGCCTCGAGGTCGATGAGATCACGAACGCCGCCGGAAGACCGCGTGCGCGCGATCGCGTACGACGCGCCCCAGACCACGGCTGGATTATCGTCGCGAAGGAAAGGCTCGATGGCCGCGAGCGGCACCGGCCTCAACTTCGCGGCGGCGAGGAGCAGCTGAATCGTGGTGTCGTGATCGTGAGCGCTCCTGAACGCAGCCGTTATCGCCGGGCGCGCCGAGGCGCCGATCTCCCCCAGTGCCCAAGCGGCCTCACGCGCAACTTCGTGGTTCAGAGTGAGCGCACCAGCAAGCGCCGCAAGCGACGCGGTGTCGCGCAGCAAACCAAGCGCGTAGGCAGCGTCGGCTCCGACGACTCGGTCGCGATCATTGAGCAGCGTACGCAAGCGGGAGGTGCCGGCGTTTCCGTGCTGGCCGCCGACCTGACCGATGGCGAGCGTCGCAAAGGCGCGGATGGGTTGCCAATTGCTTGCTAGCGCGCGATCGACAAGCATCGTGTCGAGCTGACGGGTGTCGGTCATCGCCAGGAGCCTGGCGTACAGATTGACCTCGCGGTTCCCGACGCCAGACGCCAAGTTCTGCCCGCGCGCTGAGACAGCGATCGCGACAACCAGCGTCGTACTTACGAATTGACTACGAAGCAGCATTCTCTAGCACCTTTCGAAGTCGTTCGGGCATGCTCGTGAGCCGCGATTCTCGCGTTAGGGAGGCAAGCTTGGTGGACGCCGTTACGAACCGCTCCCCAGTTTCGGCGTTGCTGATCACGTAATCGAACGTGATCGTGCGCGATCTCACATCGCTGATGGTAGTCGTGACGCGAATCAGATTGTCGTAGCGGGCGGCGGAGTGGAAACGAAGGCTGGCTTCGACGACCGCGAGCGTGACGTTCTGTCGCTCCAACTCAACGTACGGAGTGCCCAACGCGCGGATGAATTCAGTGCGTCCGATCTCGCACCAGATCAGATAGTTGGAATGATACACCACCTGCATCTGATCGGTCTCTGCATAGCGGACTCGGAATTCGACGGAGTGCGCCGTCCCGCGATTGGAGTGGGAAGTCATGTGAAAGAGAGAGGCGAAAATGGCCCGCGCCGGATGCTTTGTAAAGCCTGCATTCACGAGCTAACTTGAGCCGTGCTCAGCCCTCCCTGCTACATCGTGTCGGACTCCCACCTAGGTGTAGCGAGCCCGCAGATCGAGCGATCGTTCGTTTCGTTCCTGCGCAGCCTGGGTGGCGAAGCAAGATCCCTGATCATCAACGGCGACCTCTTCGATTTCTGGTTCGAGTGGAAGACGGTAATTCCACGCGGAAGCTTTCGTGCGCTCGCCGCGCTCGCCGACCTCAAGGATGCAGGGGTCAATATTCTGTGGGTCGCTGGGAACCATGATTGTTGGGGAGGCGAGGTCCTTCGTGAAGATGTCGGCATCGACTATGTAGTCGGCGCATGGGAAGGCGTTATCGCCGGGTGGAAGGTCCGCATAGAGCACGGCGATGGGTTGCGTGATCGCGAAGATCGCGGCTACCGCCTGATTCGTCCCATCATGCGGCATCCTCTCGCAATCCGCGCCTTCCGAATGTTGCATCCGGATTGGGCAAGCGGCCTCGCGCATGGTAGCTCGAACGCGAGCAGGAGCTACCGCGCGCGCGATGAAGGCAGAGGCCTTCGAAGCTACGCGAAACAGCAGCTCGAAGCCGCCAAAGATATAGATCTGCTCGTATACGGACATTCGCACGTTCCGGCACTCGAGCGGATGGAAGGAGGTGGCGTTTTCGGAAACGCTGGATCATGGCTCGATGCGCCGACGTTTCTGAAGCTGACGGACGAATTTGTCGAGCTCCGCCAATGGGACGGATCAGCCGAGGCTGAATGTCTCAACCATATCAATCGCTGACCCCAGAAAGCGCTGGCCGAGGCTCAGGAAAGTCTCGGGCGCATCTGACGCGATGAACCGGTAACGGGCGTTGTCCGGCGTACGGTTCTCGAGACCGTTGGCGCGCAATACCTCCGCTGCTTCTCTCGCGGTCTCGTGCGCGCTGTCGATCAACCGGACTTCGCGGCCGACGACGTTTCCAATGACGCCTTTCATCAACGGGTAGTGCGTGCATCCCAGCACGAGCGTATCGACTTCGGCTGACACGAGCGGCGCGAGATAGTTGCGGGCGATCGCGCGAGTCGGCTCGGTATCGACCCACCCTTCCTCGACAAGCGGCACGAACAGGGCGCACGCCTGCGCAGTGAGGCTGACATCAGGAAGAAGTTTTCTGATTTCCTTCTCATAAGCGCGGGACTTGATCGTTCCCGCGGTTCCGATCACACCGACGCGCTTCGTTTTCGTCGCTGACGCAGCAGCGCGCGCACCTGGCTCGATCACCCCGACGATCGGCAAGCGAAATTCCCGGCGGAGGGCTGGTAGAGCGTGCGCGGTTGCCGTGTTGCAAGCAACGACAACCGCTTTCACACCCTCGTTCTGTAGATAGGACGTAATCTCTCTGCTATAACGAAGGACTGTATCCGGACTCTTTGGCCCGTAGGGCACGCGTGCCGTGTCGCCAAAATAAATGATGCTCTCGTTCGGGAGCTGGTTCATCATTTCGCGAACAACCGTGAGGCCTCCGATGCCAGAATCAAAAACTCCGATCGGCGCCGAGTTTGTCAACGCATCCTCACGGTGGCGTAAATCCCGACTGAACGCGCTCCGGACACGACGCCGATGTTCGCGTTGAAGTCCCAAAGGTTCGCGGCGACGTAGGCATCGGCGCCGGAAAAGAGATGGTTGAAGACGATCGCGGCAACCCAGTCCTCATAATGCGTTCGCCGCGCCTTAATGCGATCCGGAGTGAAGCGACTGGCGATATACGTCTCGGGAATCGGCAGGCTCGTTTTCGGATCGATGATCGCGAGGCCCGTGACGGGATCGGTCCGGTAAGTAGCAACGACACTGTCCCTCGGCAGGCCTTTGGCCTCGCCGAGATCCTGAGCGGCCTTGCGCGCCATGCCGATTGCGCCGATCTCGATTACGGCGAACAGCATCGCGGCGCGGTCGCGACCGAAAATAGTCTGAGCGTATCCAGGGACCACGAGCGAAGTCAGAAACGCTCGCCGCGCAGTCATTGGCGGCTTCCGAGTCGTGTCCGGAGCGGCAGGCTGTGCAGGGCTGCGAGTCGCACTGCCGATTCCGGCGCGCGCGCTGTCGCGCTGTTGTGCCAGCGCCGGGCGCGGACAAAACAGCGTCACGCAAAATAAGGCGGGGAAAAGAGAGCTGGCGGGAGAGTGTGGGAATCGAACCCACCCGACCCTACGAAGTAGGGTCACAATGATTTTGAAGATCACGGAAGCCACCAGGCCCCATCCACCCCCACGCGTCTCACTCGACTGCGATCGCAACTTCTCCCCGGTCGATGACCTCGCCGATGACTACCGATCCCGCGACGCGTGAAAGATAGTTAGCGACGCGGCTACGATCGACGCATACCGCGAGTCCGCCCGAAGTCTGGGGATCGTGCAGAATCGCGCGGTCCTCCTCCGCTCCCTTCGTCCAGCGAACCATCTCGCGCAGAAACTCGGCGTTTCTCTTCGCCCCGTCCGTCATGAATCCAGCTCTCACCGCCTCGCGAACACCGGGCAGGATGGGAACGGCGTCGAGGTTCATGCGAACCGTGACATTGCTGGCACGGGCGACGTGCGAGAGATGGCCGAGAAGGCCGAAGCCGGTAATGTCTGTTGCGCAGCGAGAACCGACGGCCAACGCGGCCCGGCTCGCCACACCGTTCAACTGCTTCATGCCATCGAGCATTGCACGCTCGGCCTCGGGCGAGAGTTTACCGCGCTTTCCAGCCGTCGCCAGAATTCCATTTCCGAGTGGTTTCGTGAGCACCAGCTGGTCTCCCGCCTTTGCGCCTGCGTTGGTGAGGAGAAAGTTCGGGTGTGCGCGGCCGGTGACAGCGAGGCCATACTTTAGCTCCGTATCGATAACGGTATGTCCGCCCACGATCAGCGCCTCGGCTTCGTGCACTTTCTCCTGACCACCGGCAAGGATTCCGCTCAGCACTTCCAGAGGCAGCTCGCTCGTCGGAAACGCGACGATGTTCAGAGCGGTCATGGGTTGACCACCCATCGCGTAGACATCGGAAAGCGCGTTTGCCGCCGCGATCTGCCCGAAGTCAAAAGGATCGTCGACGATGGGCGCAAAGAAATCCACGGTCTGCACCAGCGCGAAATCGTCGGAGATACGAAAGACGCCGGCGTCGTCGAAGGTTTCTCTACCGACGAGCAAACGCGGATCGGATTTTACAGGAAGCGCGGCCAGCGCGCGGGATAGGTCACCCGGACCCATTTTAGACGCTCAACCGGCGCAGCGCGCGAACGCCGTAAGTCGAAAAAGCTCTTCGCGCGTTTTCGACGTGCTCACGCGATACCCGGCTGTTATTTCGAGGGAAGCGCGGCTATCGCGTCGATCTCGACCATTGCGCCACGCGGAAGTGCGGGAACCTGTATCGTCGAACGAGCGGGACGCGCATCACCGAGCCATTTGCCATAGACCTCGTTGACGGTCGGAAAATGGGCGAGGTCGTGGAGATAGACCGTCGTTTTGACGACGTCGTTCCACGACACGCCTGCCGCGCTCAACACTTCCTGCAGGTTTTGCATCACTCGGTTCGTCTGCTCGACTATTCCTCCCTCGATGATTTTCCCGGCGACAGGATCCAGGGGAATCTGTCCGGCTGTGAAGAGAAAGCCGTTGGCGATGACTCCCTGCGAATACGGTCCGATGGCTGAAGGCGCCTTGTCGGTGCTGATCTTTTTGAGTGCCATGCATTGCTCCCGTCTGGTAGCATCAAAAGGGCCGCGTCGATGGAACCGCGAATGTTACACACTATGCAGCGGCTGAGGCCAGGCCAAAAAGACTGTCGGCGTTAGTTGCGGTGATGCGGCCCAGCTCCTCGGCACTCTCACCGCGGGCGGCAGCGATCTTGGCAAGTGTGTGGACGACCCAGGCGGGTTCGTTGCGCTTTCCGCGGAAAGGCACGGGAGCGAGATACGGCGAATCTGATTCAACCAGCAGCCGGTCACGGGGAACGAGCCGTATGAGGTCGTCGTCCGTCCACTTTTTGAAGGTTACGATTCCGCTGAAGGAGACGTACCACCCGAGATCGACCGCGAACTCAGCCAGCGAGTGCGACCCCGTATAGCAGTGCAAGACTCCGCTGCCGCCGATGGTCTGAGCTTCCCGAATCAGTGCGCGAGTGTCGTCCTCCGCATCTCGCGTATGGACGACGACGGGTTTTTTTATTTCGCCAGCGAGCGCGATCTGGGCCGAGAATGCCGCGCGTTGGGCATCGCGCGGAGAATTATCGTAGTGATAGTCGAGTCCACACTCACCGACCGCGACACCATTCTCTCCGATCAGCTCGCGCAGCTTCGGAATGTCGCGCGACGCGTCGAAGTCGGCCGCGTCGTGCGGATGGATGCCCGCGGTCGCAAAGACGAATCCCCTGTTCCGAGAGGCATACCCGGCCGCCGTTGCCGCGGCCGAGAGGGATTCGCCGATGCAGATGATCGCTCTCGCGCCCGCCTCGCGGGCGCGCGCGACTACCGCGTCGCGGTCGCCGGAGAACGCCGGGTCCGCGAGGTGGGCGTGGCTGTCGATGAAGATCGACGTGCGTCCGTGCGACGGGGCCATTTGCGCTCGATCCAGAGGAGCACGGGCGCGGCCACGTAAATAGAGCTGAAGGTTCCGGTAACAATTCCGAACGCCATCACCCAGGCGAACGGACGGATCACTTCTCCGGCAAAGAAAAGAAGCGCGAGCGTCGCCGCGAACGCGGTCGCGTGGGTAAGGACCGATCGAGGCAGGGTCTCGTTGATGGAGCGATTGAGCGTCTCGTAAAGAGTCTCCTTCCGTCCCTTGCGCAGATTCTCACGTACGCGATCGAAGATGATAATCGTGTCGTTTAGCGAATAGCCGAGGACGGTCAGCAGACCCGCGACGACCGTTAGCGAAATCTCGAGGTGCATCAATTTCAGGAACGCAATCGTCGTGAAAACGTCGTGGCTCGTCGCAATGACCGCGGCTGTCGCGAAGCGCCACTCGAACCGGATCGAGAGGTAGATCAGCGTAATGAGGAAGGATAGGAGGATTGCGATGATCGCTCCGCGACGAAGCTCGCTCCCGACGCGTGGACCAACAGCCTCGGTACGTATGACCTTGAGGCTGTTTCCTGGGAACTTCTGCCTCAGAACCTGCTCGATCCTTACAGCGACATTCTCCGCGCCTCTGGATTGCGCCGCGACCGCGGTGGAGTTTTGCGCACGCACCGTGAACTCGCGATTGCTGCCGAACTGCTGAATCTCGGCGCCACCAATTCCCGCATGGTCGAGGGTCGAGCGAATCTCACCCACGTCAGGTGGCTGGGCGAACTGCAGCTGCATTAGCGTTCCACCCGTAAACTCGATGCTGTAGTTCGGGGCCTTGATGGCAAGAGAAGCAAAGCCAAGCAGGATGAAGGCGATGGTGATCGCCGCCATCACCTTCCACCAGCGGATGAAATCGTAGTTGGTATCGTGAAGAATTCGAAGCATCAGATGCTCAGTGACTGCTGGGCGCCGCGCGAGCGGTCGAGCCACAGCATGTAAAAAGTACGGACGACGAAGATCGAGGTGACCATCGAGGCGGCAATACCGGCGAGAAGGGTGACGGCGAATCCGCGCACCGGACCCGTGCCGTATTGATAGAGAACTGCGGCAGTAAGCGCCGTCGAGACGTTGGAGTCGACGATCGCACTCATGGCGTGGCGAAAGCCTTCATCGATGGCGGTCCTGACAGTCTTGCCGTGCGCAAGCTCCTCTCGTATTCGCTCGAATATCAGGACGTTGGCGTCCACGGCAATACCGATCGACAGCACGAATCCGGCGAGGCCCGGCAGCGTGAGCACGGCACTGAACCATGCGAGCGCCGCAAGCGTGTACAGGATGTAGAGCGCGAGCCCTGCGACAGCGAGCGCGCCCGAGAAGCGGTAGTAGCCGAGCATGATGACGATAACGAGACTGACCGCGATCACTCCGGCGGTGATACCCTTGTGGATCGAATCCTGGCCAAGGCTCGCGCCGATCTGCGTGAGATCCTCCACTTTGAGAGGAACGGGCAGCGAACCAGCCCTCAGCACGAGAGCGAGGTCCTGCGCAGCCTGGAGGTCCTTGCCTCCCATCGTGATCTGACCGCGCGCCCCAATGGCACTCTGAATAATCGGAGGCTGACCCATCACTCGCTGATCGAGCACGATCGCCATGTAGTCCTTGATGTGCCGGGAAGTCTCAGTCCGAAAGCGGCGCGCACCTTCATTGCTCATGACGAATTCAACGAGGTTTCCCTCCGTCGGAGACGTATTGGGCTTCGCGCCAGTGAGGTATTCGCCGGTGATGATCGCCTTCGCGTCCAGCACATAGAATGGGCGATAGGTTCGGTTCGCATACGAGAGCGTATCGCTGCTCCACCGAATCACCTTGCCGGGCGGCAAAGCGGCGGCGACCTCAGGCATACCCAGATACTGAGTTACCAATGGGACGTCGGTTTGCGCGACGTAGTATTCGCCGGGCAGACGTCCTTGTTGCACGAGCTTGGAGAAAGCGCCGGGTCCGCCAACGATTCCCGCGGCCGCTTTCGCGCTGTCCGTCTTTGCGGTGTCGGCTTTCTTCGAGGTGTCAGCCGTAAAGAGCGACTGGAGCCCGGCGTTGGCCGTGTCCTTTTTGCCCGTCGCCGGCGCCGCAGCGACCGCCACTTTCGCGTCCTTCAGGATCGCATCGATCCGCGGCAGCGATTTATCGAGCGCCTGGGTCTTGTCCGTAATCTGAAACTCGAGAAACGCCGACTTTTGCACGACGTCCTGAGCTCGACGCGGATCATCGATGCCTGGCAGCTCAACGATGATGCGGTCATTTCCGGCCTTTTGAACCACCGGCTCCGATACGCCGAACTCGTCGATTCGGTTGCGTACTACTTTGAGCGCGTTGTCAATCGCCTTCCCCTTGTCGGGAACCGGGCCCTTCGACTCGTCAACTTCGAGCGCGAGGTGCATTCCGCCCTGTAGATCGAGGCCTTTCTTCAATGGAACGCGACGCACCGTATCGTATACGAACTCGCCGTTGCGCTTGACGCGCTCGACCACGGTGCGCGGAAAAAGCGCCCAAACGGACGCGGCTATGAGCGCGATTATGCAGATAATTCGGTACTTCAGACTCATTCTACTGAACTGGGGAAAGGGTGCACATCGAGATTAGCCTTTAAGGTTACCCGGGCCGCTGAAGAGAGTCAACGCGTTTCTGGCTTCGCGCTCGTCGTGCGTGAGCTGCTTCGCGAGCTGCTCCGCCGAGGAGAATTTTCGGGTTTCGCGCAGCCTCGCGATGAAGTCGACGCGTACTTGCGACCCATAAAAATCTCCAGCAGTGTCGAAGAGGTGCACCTCGAGTGACGTTGTTGAATCGCCGAATGTCGGACGCGGGCCAAGGTTCATCATTCCGCCGACCGCTCCGGCCGGCGTCTGGACTCGCACAGCATATACACCTTCCGGCGGCAGAAGCTTCCTCGGGGGTGGCGGACCGAGATTCAGCGTCGGAAAGCCGATCGTGCGGCCCCGCTGCGATCCAGGAATTACTCTGCCGCTAGCGGAATAGGGTCGTCCAAGGCCATCGGCAGCTCTCGCCAAATCGCCTCCCGCGACCGCCCGGCGAATCGATGTCGACGATACGGCGTGACCGTCCTGGGTGGAAACGGGATCGACGACATCAACCCGGAACCCGTCCCGCTCTCCGAGTGTGCGGAGAACACCAACGTTGCCAGCGCGCTGGCGTCCGAACCCGTGATCGTAACCGATCAACAATTCCTGGAGTCGAAAGCAGCGCCGTAGAATAAGCTCCACGAAATCTTCCGCCGAGTAGGCAGCGAGCTCCGGAGTAAATGGCACCACGGCCAGATAATTGAGACCAGTCTCGGCCAGCACTTCGAGCTTCTCATCGTGGGTCGTGAGTGCCAGGGGAGCCGCTGCCGGATTCACTATTTCGAGGGGATGCGGCTCGAAGGTGATGAGGACGCTCGGAATCTTGAGCACACGAGACCGGTTCACGAGCCGGCCGACGACATCTTGATGTCCGCGGTGTACTCCGTCGAAAGTCCCGACAGTGATGACGGTTCCCGTGACGTAGGGCGGAAGCCCCGAATCGTCGGACGCGGCAAGGCGATTACGCATCGGCTACGACGCGTAGCGATCTGATTCGCGTGCGATCGGCAACGAGATTCTCCAGCGTCGACGCGTCCTGAACATCGAACGCTCCTACACGGGTGCGCCGGAGAGACGCGAGGTGCGCGGCGGAACCGACGAGCCGTCCCAGATCACGCGCGAGAGCGCGAATGTAGGTGCCGCCGCTGCACGTGATGACTGCCGAAACCGAGTCGTCGGTGACAGAGCTCAATACCCAACCGTGAACGACAACATCAACCGGCGTCAGCTCAAGCGGCACTCCGCGGCGCGCGGCGTCGTACGCGCGCACACCGTCCACGCTTTTCGCGGAATAGGCCGGTGGAACCTGGGAGATGTCACCGGTCAAAGATTCCACCGCTTTCGCGAATGCGCTCTTGAGCGGAAGCGGTGACGTGCGAATTACCGTTCCGGTCGCGTCGTCGGTATCGGTTTCCTCTCCGAAACTGATGGTGGCTTGATACACCTTCGGCTCGGTGTCGAGGAACGTTGCGAGCCGCGTCGCCCGGCCAAGAAGAAGGACAAGAAGTCCGGTCGCGAATGGGTCAAGGGTGCCAAGGTGGCCAATGCTTCGCTCACCATACATGCGCCGAACGTGCTGGACGACGTCGTGCGACGTCATTCCCGCCGGCTTGTCTACTAGCAGCAAACCCTCGACTGTTGGCGGGGGCTCGTTCGAACGGTCAGTCTTCTTTCCGTCCACTTTCCGGAGCGGCGGCATCATTCTTCTTCACGTCAGCGAGGAGCGACTCGATACGGGCAGCGCGGGCAATCGTATCGTCTTCCTTGAACTGGATGTCGGGCGCGACACGAAGCCGTAGCTGCTGCCCGACACGAGAACGAAGATGCGAGGCGACGCTATTCAGCCCATCGAAGGTCGCCTGTTTTTCGGTATCACTGCCAAGCACGCTCACGTATACGCGGGCGTGCCGGAGGTCGGGGCTGACCTCGGCTGCCGTCACCGTCACGAAGCCGACGATGCGCGGATCCTTGGCCGATTCAGTGAGGAAAGTCGCGACCTCCATGCGGACCGCTTCGGCGACGCGGTCCGCTCGGCGGGTGTTACGCAGACGCGCCCGCCGCCGAGGTCAAAGTGCGCGCCACCTGCTCCTTGCGGTAGCATTCGAGCACGTCACCGACTTTGATATCGTTGAAGTTCTCGACGCCAATGCCGCACTCGAATCCTTCGCGCACTTCCTTGACGTCGTCCTTGAAGCGACGGAGCGAGGAGATGGCTCCGTCATAAACCTCGACGCCATCGCGAATGACCCGAACGCGGCCCTGTCGATTGATGACTCCATTGCGCACGGAGCATCCCGCGATGACCCCCATACGCGGCACCTTGAAGAGCTCGCGGACCTCGGCTTCTCCGAGAACGACTTCCTTCTCTTCGGGACGAAGCATGCCTTCGAGCGCTGCTCTGACGTCTTCCACAGCCTCGTAGATGATCTTGTAGAGCTTGATGTCGACGCCTTCGCGCTCGGCAGCGGCACGAGCGTTATTGTCAGGCCGTACGTGGAATCCGACGATGATCGCTCCCGACGCGCGTGCCAGAAGAATGTCGCTCTCAGTAATGGCGCCGACGCCACGGTGGATGACGTCGACTGAAACCTCTTCGTTCGAGAGCTGGCCGAGGGCGTCGGCGAGAGCTTCCGCCGGACCGCCTTGATCTGCCTTGATGACAATGCGCAGAGTCCGTTTCTGCCCGGGAGCTGTTTGCGACATGAAGTCCTCGAGCGAAACCACACCCTTTGCGGTGCGGCGACTCTTCGCCTCGCGATCGAGGCGTTGACGACGCTGCGCAATCTCCCGTGATTCCATCGCGTCCTCGACGACGACGAACTGGTCGCCGGCCATCGGCACTCCGCCAATGCCGAGGATCTGAGCAGGGATTGCGGGACCAGCATCCTTGATGCTGCGACCACGCTCGTCAAGCAGCGCTCTCACGCGGCCGGAGTACATGCCGCAAATGAAATCGTCGCCGACGTGGAGAGTGCCGTTGTTGACCAGAATCGTCGCAATCGCACCCTTTCCCGGATCCAGCTGCGCTTCGATCACTGCTCCGGTTGCGCCGCGGTTCGGATTCGCCTTGAGGTCGAGAATCTCGGCCTGCAGCAGAATCTGATCGAGAAGCGAATCGATGTTCGTTCCCTTCTTCGCCGACACCTCGCTCGAAAGCACGGTGCCGCCGAATTCCTCGAGCACGACTCCGTGCTGCAGCAGATCCTGTTTCACCTTCATCGGATTCGCGCCGGGGAGGTCGATCTTGTTGATCGCAACAATCATTGGCACGCCCGCGTTCTTCGCGTGCGAAATCGCTTCGATGGTTTGCGGCATCACCTGATCGTCGGCAGCGACGACGAGAACTACAATGTCCGTCACCTGCGCGCCGCGCGCGCGCATTGCCGTAAATGCTTCGTGGCCCGGAGTATCGAGGAAGGTGATCGCCTTCCCACCGGGAAGCGAAACGTGATAGGCGCCAATGTGCTGCGTGATCCCGCCAGACTCGCCGGCGACGACGTTCGATTTACGGATGTAATCGAGAAGCGACGTCTTTCCGTGGTCGACGTGACCCATGATCGTCACGACGGGTGGGCGAGACTCGAGCTGCTCAGCGGTGTCTTCCGCCGTCGGCGTCGTCTTCAGATCGGCCGCGTACTCCTCTTCCTTCACGGCCTGGAAACCGAACTCGCCGGCAATCAACTCGATCTGATCGAAGTCGAGACGCTGGTTGATGGTCACCATAAGGCCAAGATTCTTGAAGGCAAATCCGACGATCTGAACGGCGGGAACCTTGAGGATCTGTGCGAGCTCGCTAACGGTGATGAACTCGTTGACGCGGACGGTTTTCTTTTCGCGCTCGACCTCGGCTTGGCGCTGGGCGGCGAGCTCCTCCCGGTAGGTGCCGTCTTCCGCCCGACGCGCACCGCCGCGACGGATGGGACCGCGCATCGACGCCATTGTCTTACCAATGTTCGCCGACACCGCTTCCTGATCGACACCGCGCTTTCCTTTCTTGCCGCGGCGCGCGCCGCGATCTTCACCGCGCCCCGGACTGCGGTCCTCCCGACGTGGCGGTGCGGTGCCAGCGCCAGGCGCCGCTGAAGCGACTGGTCGCGGTGGAGCGTAGGGCGCACCTGTCGCAATCGGCCGCGGCCGTGGCGCACCGGGAACTACAGGCTGCGGACGCTGCCGCTCGCGCCCATCGACGCGCTCAGGCGCCTGTGGGGCGGGAGCGGCGCTCGGCCGCGCCGGCGCGGAGGGTCTTGGGCGCTCGACTGCAGGAGCTTCCGCAGGCATCGAAGCGGCAATCGGAGTCGGTACAGCAGATGGCGCTATTGGAGCCGGCGCTTTCGTTTCGAGAAGAGCCGGAGCTTCAGCCGCTGGCGCCTCGATTACCGGTTCAATAGCAGCGCGGCGCCGACGTCGCGTCGCGTCGGCTGGTGCCGGCGTCTCCGCTTTGGTCTCGGGCGCAGGGGCTGCGGCGGCCGTTCCGCGACGACGACGAGTAGCAGCGGTCGGAGCGGCGACGCGCGCGCGCTTTTCGCGCTCCCAGCGCGCACGAATGCGAGCGACCTGATCGTCGCTCAGCGGACTGAGATGGCTGCGCACTGGAACGTCCATCTGGCGAAGGAGGTTGATCACCTCATCGCTGGAAATTCCGAATTCGCCCGCCAGATCATGTACTCGAAGCTTGCTCAACCCAACTCCTCCTTACGGACATCCGGCATCGGCTCGGGTTTCAACCCCCGAATGCCCATTGCCAGACCCTTGTCGACAATCCCTATAACCGCAGTCGTTTCACGTCCTACCGCCGCACCCAATTCGTGGGCCGGCGGTCCAGCAAAAACCTCGATCCCGCGAGCGTGCAGAAGCGGTAGAACTTTCTCCAAACTGTTGCTTGAAGCGTCGGGCGCCGCAATAGCCAGCTGCAACTTTCCGTGTCTTGCCGCGTCTCGCACCCGCTCAACTCCAATGACCGCGCCCCGCCCGCGAACACCAAGGCCGATAAGGCCGAGGAGCTTGCGCTTGAGGACCATGTCCATCGTCAACTACTCCGCCTTTTTTCCTTCCTCATCGGCAGTAACATCGGGCGCGGAAGCGTTACCACCCTCCGACGCCATTTCGCTGCTTGCCTCCGCGTCGGCTTCCGTCGTAGCTACCGCCTCTTCGGCGGCATCAGGAGCTTCGTCGGTCGTGAGCTCATTGATTATTGCCATCAAGCGATCGGCTTCTTCCGGAGCAATGCCCGGGAGACGCAGAAAATCCTCACGCTCGAGATCGATGATATCGTCGAGGGTCCGGTAGCCCGCCTCCTCGAGAACGGCAACGGTCGCCGGCTGCATTCCGTCAAGCTCGGCCAAGCGGGGGTTGACGCCGGAGACCGGCTCGTCGGCGGGAAGCGGAGCGAAGATTGGCTGATCGCTGCCTCTCTCCATCCACTCCCTGCTCGAGTAAAGCTCGATCTTCCACTCGGTCAGCTCCGACGCGAGCCGGACGTTCTGACCATTGCGTCCGATTGCCAGCGAGAGCTGGTCCTCGTCGACGATCGCCTGAATCGTCTTCGTGGCCGGATCGCTGAACACGCGCGCGACTCGCGCAGGCGCAAGCGCGAGTTTGGCAAACCGCTCGGGATCGGCCGACCACGGCACGATGTCGATTCGTTCACCGCCCAATTCATTTACAACCGCCTGCACCCGTGAGCCCTTGAGGCCCACGCATGCTCCGACTGGATCGACGGAATCGTCCCGCGAGAAGACCGCGATCTTGGTGCGGCTGCCGACTTCGCGGGCGCTCGCCCGAATCTCGACGAGATTCTGCTGTATCTCCGGCACCTCGAGCTTGAAGAGCGCTTTCACAAAGAGCGCATCGGCGCGACTCAGAACGAGGCGAGGACCCTTGGGAGTCTCCTCGACGCGCTTGAGGACCGCGCGGATAGGATCGCCCTGGTGAAAGTGCTCGCGGTGGTTCTGCTCGCGGTACGGAATTATCGCTTCAGCTTCGCGGAACTTGTTGAGCATGATGACGAGCTTCCCGCGCTCGATCTGCTGGACTTCGCCGGAGAGAAGATCGCCCACCCGGCTCGAAAACTCGTCGCGGATCTTGGAGCGCTCGCCTTCCCTGACGCGCTGGATGATTCGCTGTTTGGCCGCCTGCACCGCCGTTCTTCCGAACTCGGCGAAGTCGACCGGAATCTCCATCTGGTCGCCGATCTGAAAGTCCGGGTCCTCGAAGCGGGCTTCCTCCAGTGAGATCTGGCTCGCGGGATCGGTCACTTCCTCGACGACCGTCTTGAGAAGCACAATACGGATTGCGCCTTTGTTCTCATCGATGTCGACTTCAGCCTGCACCGTTGGCCCGTGCTTCTTGGCGAGAGCGGCGTTGATACCGTCCTCGAGAAGCCCATGCAATTCAGCCCGGTCGATCTGTTTCGAGTTGGTCAACTCGCGGATCGCCGTCAGAATCTCTACCGAAGCTGCCATGTCTCAACCCTACCTTTTCCAGTGAAACGCCAGCCGGGCCTTCTCGACCGCGGCAAGCGGAAAGCGTCGCTCATCGCCACGCTCATCATGCACAATCACAGTTTCCTGACCGGCGTCTCCTTCGACGCCGACAATCTCCACTTCATCGGTACGCCTGCCTGCCGGATCGCCCACCACGCTGGTGGTGACAACCGCAGTCTTACCCGCGAACCTCGTCCAATCCTTCGCACCGCGAAGTGGTCGCTCGATCCCCGGCGACGACACCTCGAGAACGTATCGCCTGCCCCCAAAATCTTCCGCGTCCAGTCTCGCTTCGATCGTGCGCGACGCCGTCGCACAATCCTCGACCGTCACCTTTTCACCGTCCTCGCGTTCGACGCGGACGTCGATAACGGGACGGCCCTTGCTTCCCCCGACCTTGAGTTCGAAAAGCTCTAGTCCAAGCGGCTTAATTTCTGAAGCCACAAGAGTTTCCAGCGTTTCGTTCATACAGCTTCGAGGTTTCTTCCAGAGACAAA
>WNFW01000904.1_pt1 | contig 25591 bp, 22 predicted proteins | sample 5400131 | NCBI WGS metagenome assembly WNFW01 (sample SAMN13153362, study PRJNA577476) | soil metagenome | isolation source: 20 cm soil or saprolite under grassland replicate 1 | place: USA:California | collected 2016-06-15 | reverse complement strand
CGCGCAAAACGTGTGCAGTCATTGCCGAGGTGGTTGTTTTGCCGTGCATTCCGGCGACAACGATGCTGCGCTTCGCGCGCATGAGCGACGCGAGAGCTTCGGCGCGACGCGCGATAGGTTTTGCCAAATCGCGTGCTCTTACGAGAATTGGATTGTCAGCCTTAATGGCCGAGGAAAAAACAACAAGCTCCGCGGCGTCTGCATGTTCCGGAAGATGCTGTTCAACAAAGCGCAGACCGAGCCGCTGCAATCGATCCGTTTCCATTGAGGTCACCTTGTCTGAGCCACTGACCACATGCCCGAGCTCAATCAAAAGCGCAGCGAGACCGCTCATACCGCTGCCAGCCACTCCGACGAGATGAACCCGGTGACGCTCACGCGTGAGAAACCGCGGCAAATCAAGCCCTGGCACGCGATCAGAGAGCGCGGCACCTTTTTCAGACGCGAGATTCATGAGTGGTGTATTTCTCCATGGTCGTAGCCACGCGGCCAGCCGCGTCTTTCGGCGCCAGACGCGAGCTATTCACAGCCATCTGCTCAATTTTCTGCCGATCTTGCATCAACTCGCCAATCCTGCGCGCGAGCAGTTCGCCCGAGAGCTCCGATTCCTTGAGAAGAATCGCTGCGTCAACGTCGGCATAAATTTCTGCATTGCGGGTCTGATGATCGTCAGTGGCATAGGGAAATGGGATCAAGATGCCCGGTAGCGAAAAAGCTGCGAACTCAGCGAGACTGGCCGCGCCGGCTCGCGCGACAACGAGATCAGCGGCGCTGTAAACTTCTTCCATTCGATGGTGGAATGCGGCGATGTAAGCTGGGACGTTTTCGCGGCGATAGTTGTCTGCAACGAGGTGTTCATCCCGCGCGCCCGAAAGATGGATCACTTGCAGTGGCACACCTTGCAAGAATGGGAGCGATTTGATCAGCGCCTGATTGATTCCACTTGCTCCCTGGCTGCCTCCCATCACAAGCAACGTGGGCAGGTCCTCATCCAGTCCGAGTTTTTGACGCGCGACACGTCGATCCAAGCGCACTAGCTCGTTCCGGACCGGTGTGCCGGTGACTTCGGTGTGTGCTTTTGGAAAGAAAGGCGCGCATTCCTTGAAGCCGAGCATCACCGCGTGCACGATCCGCGCCGTCAATCGGTTCGCCTTTCCTGGGACGGCGTTTGATTCGTGAATAAAGGTGGCAATGCCGCGTATTCGTCCCGCCAACACGGGAGCCGTGGAAGTGAATCCACCCATGCCCAGAACTACCTGAGGTTTGAATTTGCGGTAAAGAGAGCGGCAAAGGGACAAGCTTTCATAAAAGCGGTGAAGGAAACCAAAGAACGCCGGAGAAAAAGGCGACGGCAATCCAACGCTCGGCAATTTTTCAACTTGAAAACTCGTGCGCCCGGAAAGCGCCAGAGCATCAATATCCTTTTCAGAAATCAACAACATCACTTCGTGGCCGCGATCCCGCAGCACTTCCGCCACGGCGATGCCGGGGAAAAGATGGCCTCCAGTGCCTCCGCATGCGATCACTGCATTCATAAATTTCTAGTCTTTGGTTGCCGCGGAAAATTCACAAAATTGATCACTCGTTTTCAAATTCGCGGTGTTATCCGAGCATGCATCGTAGCGTGCTTCTTAGGCGGCGGCTCGAGAATGCCCTGGCGATAAATATTCAGCAGTAAGCCAACGCCGAACATGCACGTGACGAGGTTAGATCCTCCGTAGCTGATAAAAGGCAGTGGTAGCCCTTTGTTTGGCAGTAGCGAGGTGGTCACGCCAATGTTGACTGCGGCCTGCAAAGCAAGGAGCGAAACCACGCCGCAGCCCAGGAGCAGGCCGAAACGATCCTTGGCGTGTAACGCAATCATGGTGCCGCAGACAATTATCACTATGAATAGAAAAACCACGAGGAGACTAAACCGCAGACCAAGCTCTTCGCCGACAATTGGAAAAATAAAATCGGTGTGCGCATAAGGCAGATAAAGCATCTTCTGGCGCCCGTTGCCCAGGCCGAGCCCTTCCATTCCGCCACTGCCCCAGGCGATTAACGCCTGCATCTGCTGCAAACCAGCATCTTCTTTGAAAAGCTGTGGATGAAGAAAAGCGGAGAGCCGTCCCATGCGCTCCGAGATTCGCGTAGCAACGACTAAAAGGCCGCCCAGCCCAGCGAGCGATATAGTGCCAAGCCATAGAGGATTGGTTCCGGCAATGAACATTACTACAAAGGCGGTGGTTCCGATCAGAGCCGTCGTTCCCAAATCGACTTCGCCAAGCACAAGCACAGCCGGCAGGCTGACGATCGCAAGCGGAAGAATAAATCCCAAGAGCAGTTTGCGGTTGGGTGGTTCATATCGCGCAAACCAGGCGGCGAGAAAGAAGACGACGGCCAGCTTTGCCAGTTCCGATGGCTGAAGAGTAATTGGGCCCAACCCAATCCATCGGCGGGAGCCATTCAGGCGCATGCCGATGTGCGGGACATAGCAAAGCGTCAAAACTGCCACCGCCACGGCAAACCAAAGCCACCACGTCCGTTGCCATAAATGATAATCGATCAGCGCAGCAAAGATGCAGACCACAAGTCCGACGCCAAACCACATCGCCTGGCGTTTGATGAAGAAATAAACGTCTCCGTGACTATCACGTGCAAACGCGCTCGTGCTGAAAAGCATGACAATGCCGATGACGAGTAGTCCCAGCACTGCCAGAAAAAGGATATAAGCGCTCTTACGATGCATTGTATGAAGTCATCCAATAAATGACATTTCGAGCCGGCTTGCAGGTTGCTGTGTCGATTTTCACTTCTTATTCTTCTTCTGGTTAGTTGCTTTTGCCGTCGTGGATTTTGAGTTCGTTGTTTCTGGAATCAGGAGCTTTTGCCCGATCCGCAATTTGTGAGGGTCTTCGATGTGGTTCAGAGAGATAAGATTGTTATAAGAAACCTTAAGCTTCTTTGCGATTGCGACCGGGTTATCGCCCTTCTTTACAGTGTAAGTTTTTCCAGAAGCCGGAGCCGTTTTCGCATGTTCGTCCTTCGACGGCGAATGTGAAACTTTCGCATCGTCATGCGGCGCCATTTGCTTTGCCGAGACCGCAGGTCGTGCCTTGGCAACCTCAGCATGAACTGGCGTTTCGGTCGTGTCAGCGGCGTTATTTTCCGCCTGTGCTGGGGCCGCCGGCACAAATGAACTCTCTCGCGTCTTGATCGCGTTGAACGCGATAATTCCAGAGACGGCAACCACGTGTAAGAGCAGAACTATCAGCAGCGCTCGCGATAACTTCATATTTGGTTCGGGGATGTCCTCGAAATCCATTCCCGCAGCAGCGGAGGGGCGCCGCGCGGTTGCTGCTCGGAATTTCTTATATCTGAAGAGTTGCGGGATTTTCATTTGTCGGTTTGCGGCAGGGCCCGCACCAGTGCGCGAAATTGATCACCTCGATCGCCGTAGCTTTTGAACATGTCGAAGGATGATGTGCCTGGTGAAAACAGGACCACTTCCCCTGGTCTTGCGTCGGCATGTGCGCGCTCAACTGCGTTCGCGAGCGAGTTTGCGATTTCGCACTCGACTGCACCGTTCCAGGAACGGCTGATGCTCTCGGCCATTTCGCCGATCAAAATTGTCGATCTAACCTTCTCTTTCACCAGGGACCGAAGTGGATCAAAGCTAAACCCTTTGTTCTTACCGCCAGCGATCAGAATCACCGGCTTGTCTTGCGCACGCAGCGCTTTATCCACTGCGTCGAGGTTTGTCGCCTTGGAGTCGTTTATGTAGCCGACGCCGCCGACTTCCCGCACAAATTCGCAACGGTGCGGTCGCGGCTCGTACGCACACAGCGGCGGCACCATCTCCCTTAACGACAATCCGCGCGCCACGCCGGCGGCGAGTGTCGCCATAAAATTTTCAATGTTGTGCAAGCCGCGCAGTTTGGCATCCGCCAGCCGCAGGACTGGTTCGTCATGATAAACGATCGCACCTTGTGAGAGGCGGAAGTCTGCCTGATTTACGTAAGCACTAAAGGTTACCGTTCGAGGGCGAATTGCGGGCAGTTTTTCCATGGCGTTTACCACTGCGACGTCCGTTTCGGTCTGATTTTCGAAAATGCGCAGCTTGGCCGCGCGATAATCAGACACAGACCGATACCGGTCGAGATGATCGGGAGCGAAGTTGAGCCAGAGGCTAACGGATGGATGAAAGGTGTGGATCGCTTCCAGTTGGAATGAGCTCACTTCTACTGTGAGCACATCGAATGGCTGCTTTTCGCGCGCCACTTCTGAAAGGGGTTTGCCAATATTTCCGCAAGCAATCGTTCGCTGACCGCAAGCGTTTAACATTTCGGCCAGCAATTCGGTCGTTGTCGTTTTGCCGTTCGTGCCCGTAACAGCGATGACCGGAATTTCACAGGAGCGCCAGCCCAGCTCGAGTTCGCTGATTATTTCAATTCCGCGCGCGAAAAAATTGCGCGCCAGCCGGGAATCCGGATCGATGCCCGGACTTAGGATGGCCATGTGATAGGCGGCTGAATGTTCATCAGCTGCGGCGCCCCAAATCACACGGACACCGTGCGCCCGCAGATTGTCTAGGGTTGATTTGAGTAACTTCTTCTCCTCCGCGCTATCCAACACCGTGACCTGTGCGCCCTCTGACCGGAGCAAGAGTGCCGCAGCGTTGCCGCTCAATCCTGCTCCAAGAACAGCTATGTTTTGATTTTCGTAGCGCCCTTTGTTCATCTCAGTTTGAGTGTCGCTAAACCAAGCAAGGCGAAGATGATTGAGAGAATCCAGAATCGAACGATGACGGTCGTTTCCTTCCAGCCAGTCAGCTCGAAATGATGGTGAAGCGGCGACATGACGAAAAATCGCTTGCCTGTCAGTTTGAAGCTCAACACCTGCAAAATGACTGAGACGGCTTCGATGACGAAAACGCCGCCGACGACGACCAAAAGCAGTTCCTGCTTACAACAAATTGCGACCACGCCCAGCATGCCGCCGATCGCCAGCGATCCGGTATCCCCCATGAAAACTTTGGCTGGATAGCAATTAAACCAGAGAAAACCGAGGCCCGCGCCGATGAGTGCCGAGCAAACAACCGTCAGTTCGCCGGCAAAAGGGTAAAACGGGACTTGCAAGTATTCCGCGATTCGGAAATTGCCAGCAGCATAAGACAGCAATGCATACGCAAATGCTGCGGTGATGGTGCAACCGGTCGCCAATCCATCGAGCCCGTCGGTGAGGTTCACCGCGTTCGACGACCCGACGATGACGAGTGCGAAAAACACGAACGTAAACCAACTCATGTTCGCAATGACAGGCGCCTTAACAAACGGCACGTACAGGGCGCGCGCCTGCACTTCTAACAAAGGATTAGTGAGGAAGACGGTGGTGATAATTGCTGCAAGAGCGATTTGGCAGACGAGTTTGATTCGGCCGCTGATGCCTTCGGACTTTTTCTTCGTGACCTTGAGATAATCATCGGCGAACCCGAGCCCCCCGAGAAAGACCATGCTGAATAGAGCCAGCCAAACGAATCGGTTGTCGAGCCGGGCCCACATGACACTGGACACAACAACGGCTCCGATAACCAGCACACCTCCCATGGTGGGCGTGCCTGCCTTGACGCCATGCAGCTCCGCAAGACGGTGAACCTCCGATGCTCCGCGAATCGGTTGTCCCAGCTTCAGCGCAATTAGTATTCGGATGACAAAATTTCCAAAAATTAGGGTGCCTACGAACGCCGTTACCGCCGCAGCAATGGCTCGGAAAGTTACATAGAGGAAAACGTTAAACCCGATGAAGCGATCACTCAGGTGATGGAGGTAGTACATCATGGCGATGTAACGAGTGCCGAATGGCGGAGGCCAAAATGCTCGATCACTTCCTCTGTTCGCGCGGCGCGGCTGCCTTTGATCAGGACTAGGTCGCCGGGGGCGGCGATCTCGCCCAAAACTTCTGCGGCTTCCGACGTTGACTTTACAATGGTCGTTTTTCGCAAGCCTGCTTGCCCTGCTGCATCAGCAATCGCGGCCGCGATGTCTCCTATCGCGATCAACTGATCAATCTTTAACACGGCGGCGGTTTCACCCACCTCGCGATGCCCGCGTTCTGATTGGTCGCCCAATTCGCGCATTTCGCCCAGGACCGCGATGCGCTTTCCGTCGGCATCCAGCTCAACCAGGGTTCGCAACGCCGCTTTCATCGAATCCGGATTTGCGTTGTAGCTGTCGTCGAGAAATTGCACGCCGCCGATATCCTTGATTTGCGAACGCGCCCTGGTGAGCGGCGCGGCGGCCAGCTCAGCCGCGCATTCCTCCAGCGAGAGACCAAATGCACGACCCGCCGCAACCGCCAGCAGCGCGTTCTGAACCATATGCAAACCAGGCACGGACAACTGGGCGCGGCAGCGATGCGCGCCCTCGAGAATTGTGAAATCTGCTCCGGTTCCGCTCTGAGTAATTTCAGCAGCTTGAATGCTGCCGGAATTCGTACCAGCCAAAATCACTTTCCTGCGCGCGCGGGACGCGATGGTCTTGGTAAACAGGTCGTCCGCATTCAAAATGATCGCTCCATCGGCGCCAACAGCCTCAGCGAGCGCCGCTTTCTCTTCTGCAATTTTTTCGCGGGAACCCATGAACTCAATGTGTGCCACGCCAATATTTGTGATGATGGCTACATCGGGCGCCGCCACTTTCGCCAGGGTCGCAATTTCACCAGGATGGTTCATGCCGATCTCCCACACACCGATCTCGTCTGCGGAGGTGGCCTCCAAAATTGTTCGCGGCAAGCCGACATGATTATTGAAGTTTCCTTCCGTTTTCGTGACTCGAAAACGGTGGGCGAGCACTGCTGCGGTAAAGTCCTTTGTGCTGGTCTTGCCGTTGCTTCCAGTGATCGCAACCACCTTTAGCGTGAGTGATTTTCTGTAGTTGGCCGCGAGGTCCTGGTACGCCTGCAGAGTGTTCTTCGCACGGATCAAGGCGAAGTTTTTTGGAATCTCTCCGTTCCAAGTAGACTCAACGATTGCGCCGGCTGCACCGATTTGCGCGGCCGACTCGACAAAATTGTGTCCATCGAAATTCTCACCCCGCAATGCGACGAACAATTCGCTGGACTTAAGTGTCCGCGAATCGGTGCTGACTTTGTTAACCACGACGGTTTGATCGCCGGACGAAATCGAGCCCCCGGCAAGTTGCGCGATTTGAGACAGTGGAAGCGAATTCATAGCGCGGAAACTCGCGAGCGCTCGTGCCTCGGAATTCTGTGCGATTTACTCCCCAGGAAATTGAAAAACAGATTCATGATGACAAAAACTCGACGGGATGGTTCTCAATTGCGCGTCGCGCGACTTGGATATCGTCGAACGGGATCGTGTAATCGCCGAACTCCTGATAATTTTCGTGTCCCTTGCCCGCAATCAATACAATGTCTCGCGGTCGAGCGAGTGCAATAGCGCGGTCGATTGCCTGGGTGCGATCAACCATTTTTTCATACCGGTTCGAGCGAAATCCTTTTTCGATCTCGGCGATGATCGCGTCTGGATCTTCCTTGCGCGGATTATCAGACGTGATGATGGAGTAGTCAGCCAGGCGATCGGCCATCTCAGCCATCAGGGGACGCTTTTGCCGGTCGCGATCGCCGCCGCAGCCAAAAACGGCAATCAAACGCTGCGGCTCTAGTTCCCGAAGCGTTTTCAGAACGTTGCCGAGGGCGTCGGGCGTGTGCGCATAATCGACGAAAACCTGGAATTGTCGCTTCGCTGGAACTAATTCCAAACGTCCCGGGGTTTGCGGGGACTTGGCAAGACTAAACACCGCGTTTCGCAGGTTGATTCCCAGAGCATCGGCCGCAGCCAGCGCAGCGAGCGAATTTGTCACGTTAAAGCGGCCAATTAATGGGAGACGAACCAGATAACTCTTGCCGTGGGCGTCCAGTTGATAGGACGTGCCGCTGAATTCGCCGCGATAATTTGAAGCGCGGAAATCCGCGCGCGTCCCCATTCCGTAACTGACAACCGCGACGCGTTTATCGATTTTGTCGAGCAATTGCTGGCCGTAACGGTCATCGATATTCACAATTGCAACTGGTTTGCGTTTTCTTTTCTGATTCGCGAGTCCTGTGAACAGCTTCAGCTTGGCATCGAAGTAGTTTTCCATTGTGCCGTGAAAATCGAGATGGTCCTGGGTGAGATTTGTAAAGACAGCGACGTTCCATTCGATGCCCCGCGTGCGGTCCTGGGCGAGTGCATGCGAAGAAACTTCCATCGCCGCTGCCTTACAACCGGCGCCGGCGATCTGCGCCATCAGCTCTTGCAAATCCAGCGACTCCGGGGTGGTGCGGATTGCCGGCAGAAGCCGCTCGCCGATCTCGTAGCGCACCGTGCCGATTAGTCCGCATCGCAGACCAGCGCTTTCACAGATGTGCTTGATCAAAAACGTCGTGGTGGTTTTGCCATTCGTGCCTGTGACCGCCGCCAGTTTCAATTTGCGCGCCGGGTATTCGTAAAAAGTCGCCGAAAAATCGGCGAGCGCAGTACGCGTGTTCTCAACGACGAGACAGGTAACGCGCGGATCTTTTTCCTCGCGTTCAGCGACGATCACGGACGCGCCTTTTGCGATGGCTTGACCGATGAATTGGTGGCCATCGACCTTCTCGCCTCGCAATGCCACGAACAGGGTGTTCCTTTGCACTCGCCGCGAGTCATACGCGATGTTTTCCACCGGGCGATCAAGTGGCCCGATGACCTGGCGAACTGGAGTCGCGGCGAGGAGAGTCTTGAGCTGCATGAGGCTTTAACATCCCGAGGCGAGGCATTCAATGGTGCGAGGCATTGGTTAAGGCGATTCGCTCCGTCGACGCAGTCTTTTTGACTCGCACAGCCGGTATCGTTTTTTCCACTCGCTGTAGGGGAATCGCTTTGCGAATCTCCTCATGCGGCTCAAGATCAAGATAGCGGGCGGCTTTCTCCGCGAGCCGGGCAAAGATTGGCCCCGCAACAAGCCCGCCGTAATTCAACTCGGGTTTGCTCGTGTGTGCATCATCGAGCACCACCAGACCGACAAACTCGGGATGCTCGGCGGGCAGATATCCAGCGAAAGAAACGACATACTTTCCTTGTTCATATCCGCCTCGAGGATCAACCTTCTGCGCGGTTCCCGTTTTCCCGGCAATGGTAAACCCTGGCACGGCAGCGGCAGCGGCTGTGCCGTTATCGCTGACCACTCCTCGAAGCGCATCACCAATTTCTTTGGCAGTTTCAGAAGAAATGACCTGGCGCAACACCACTGGGGAAAGTGCGCTGACGGTCTTGCCCTCGGACGTCCTGATTGATTTCACTATTCGCGGCATGACCAGTTTGCCGCCATTGGCAATCGTCGCCATTGCGACTGTCATTTGCAACGGCGTCACCCCGATCTCGTGCCCCATCGGAATACGGGTGATGGAGATTTTGCTCCAGGATTGCGGAGGCCGCAGGAGCCCATTGATTTCGCCTGGTAGCTCAACTCCCGTGCGCTCGCCAAATCCGAAACGTCGAATGTACTCGTAGAACTTCTGTTCGCCCACAGTGAGCGCGAGTTTAGCCGCTCCGATATTGCTCGATTTAATGAGAATGTCGCGCACGCTCAGGTACGAAAACGCCCGATGATCGTGCAAGGCGGCGCCGCCGAAGTTCCAGAGACCGTTCTCGCAAAAGATGCTCGAATCAGGCCGCAGTTTGTGTTCATTGAGAACTGCTGCGGCCGCGACGATCTTGAAAGTCGAGCCCGGTTCCATCATGTCGATGATGGCCCGATTTTTCATGTGATCGGGCTTCGCTTCCGAGCGGAGGTTTAGATCAAAGTGCGGCCGATTGGCCATCGCCAGGATTTCTCCTGTCTGGGGCCGCATGAGAATAATGGTGGCTTTTTGCGGCGAATATTGCTGCATCGCGGCGTCGATTTCATTCTCGACAATGTTCTGCAGTCCAAGATCCACCGTCAGATGGACCTCATAACCATCGCGAGGAGCCCGCTCCTGTCCGCGATAAGGTACGATCTCCTCTCCAGCCCGGTTGTGTTCGATGAAACGATAGCCGTCCTGCCCATGAAGGTATTGCTCCATCGAGGCCTCCACGCCCTGGATACCGTGATGATCAAAGTCGGTAAATCCAATGACGTGACAGAGCATTGAGCCATTGGGGTAAATGCGCGTGGCGTCATGCTCGAAATAAATCCCGCGCAAATTGCCGGCACGAAGTTTCTCACGCAGCGCCTTTGTAGTGTGCTCGGACACTTCGCGCTTGATCACGATGTAACGGCGTCCGCTGCTTAATTTTGCCGCGACCTCTTCGGACGAGATATCAAGTTCGTTGCTTACCAAATCAACGATCGCTTTCCGATTATTAAGGTGCGTGGCGTCCGCCACCACTGTTTCTACAGGAACGTTGTGTGCGAGAACCTCGTTGTTGGCATCGAGAATCGTGCCGCGCTCGGCATAGATAGTTTGCTTGTAAACGTTTTTTACTGCAGCGAGACCGGCATATTCGTCGTGTTTTATGGCCTGCAGATAAATTAGGCGAAACGAAAAGATGCTAAACAAGCCGATAAAAGCAGCGCATACCAACACGCAACGTCTTCGGCTGTTTGGATTCATTTTGGTGCAGAGGGGTTAGCTACAGGCTGGATCGTATCCTCGTCCGGTGAACGGGGAGGAATCGTCAGGCGTACGATATTTGCCTCGGAAATGGGAATCATTTTCAGATAGCGTTCCTTCAATCGGCGTTGCAACGCCGAGCGTGACGTGAATGCCGCGATTTGCGCGGTGGCTACATCATTTTGAGTGCGCAAACTGATAAGCTCATTCTCAACTGCTTTTCTGCGCTCGCCCAGATGATAGAGCTGCAGTGTCAAATAAACATAGCTCAACCCGGCCAGCGCCAGAAAGGCAGTCATCACGATCCATCGCGCCAGCGAAGCCGCGTTTACCTTATTACAGTTTCTTTGACGCGAACGGTTCATTTATTTTCTCGGCCACGCGCAACTTTGCGCTCCGCGAGCGGGGATTCGCGCGCTGTTCTTCGTCGGCCGGCTCCATCGGTTTGGGTGTAACCAATTTAAGGTCGTAATCGGGATTGCGGCGTGGTTCTGGCCACTCCGGCTTGTCGAGCCACTCCCGGCTGTGATCGCGAAAGAAGTTCTTCACGATCCTATCCTCCAGTGAATGAAAGGTGACCACCCCGAAGCGCGCGCCCAGCGCAAGTCGTGAAGTTAAAACGCGCAATCCATCTTCAAGCGCGCCAAGCTCATCATTTACTTTCATCCGCAGCGCTTGAAAAACCTGAGTGGCTGGATGTTGACGTCCGTGCCTGCCGACCAACTTTTCGATCGCCCGCGCCAGGGGCAGAGTTTCACGAAACGGAGAAGTCTTACGCATCTTGACGATGAGGCTGGCGATTCTGCGCGCGGCTGGTTCCTCGCCCAGCTCACGAAACAACCGCGTCAACTCCTCTTCGTCATATTCATTTATGATATTAGCGGCGGTGAGTTCCGTTTGCGGGTCCATGCGCATGTCGAGCGGACCGTTTCGCACAAAGCTGAAACCACGCGCCGCGTTTTCGAGCTGGCGCGACGAAACACCAAGATCAAGAAGCGCGCCGCCGATGGTGCGGATGTCCAGCTCATTGAGCACCCAGGCTGTGTTTCGGAAATTCGCCTGCCGCACGATGAGCCGGCGGCCGAAGCGTGCCAGTCGCTCGCTTACATGCTTTACCGCATCAGGATCCTGATCCAGGGCCAGAACATCGGCGCCACTTTCCAACAGCGTCTCGGTGTGCCCACCACCACCACATGTTCCATCTACGATGAGCACGCCTGCTTTCGGCTTGAGCAATTCCAGCACTTCCCTCTGCAAAACTGGACGGTGATATACGAACTCCTCCGTTGCATTTGTCTCCTCTTCGCCAGCTCGCGGATCAACCGCCAGCCAGGCAGGTGGCGCACACCACAATAGGGTAGCAACATTTTGACGAATCATCGGCTCATAAACCAATTGCACTTGCCACGTGCTGGTAAGTGGGCGTTTCCTCTTCGTGCGCCCGTTTCCAGCGTTGCAAATTCCAAATTTCAAAACGGCCCTGTCCGCCTACGAGCGCGACCTCGCCTTTCAATCCAACCTTTCGACAAAGGTCTTCCGGCAATACCAGCCGGCCTTGTCGGTCCGCGCCTGCATGCTGAGCGCGAGAATGCAAATGGCGCAGGAAGACGCGCCGATCACGTGCGGCGACAGTCTGATTTATTTCCGCAGCCGAACTCATTTTTGAAAACTCCGATGGCGGCATGACGATCAGGAATTGATGAGTCGCCTCCGGCAGGAGAATGAATTCTTCCGGACGACCGCGTCGCCAGCGAGAGGGAATCGTGATCCGATTCTTGTCGTCGATGGAATGCCGGAACTCTCCGGCGTAGAGTCGTTCGGGTTGGGAATCGGCGTCCATTGGTCAAGTGGAGCAATCGTCCATTCTGCCCCACTTGACCCCACTTTTAACCACCTCTACAACCCGCGGTCAATAAAAATTTTCAGGCTTATTGCACCCAGCGGTCTTCACCGTAAGCTCGTCAGGTCATGAAATTTTTTCCCCGCAGACTGGCGATCTCTTGTGCTTTTCTTATCTGCGGTGCCGCAACCGGGCTTAGCCAGTCTTCAGAGCAAGCTCCCGGTGGTGCTGTGCGGGTCACTGTGACGATGCATCCAGACGGCTCACGCACCGTTTACAACTTCGACAATGCACAGCATAAGGCGGTGGCCACGACCACTGGTCAGGATGGCAAACTTCGCGAGACGATTCGTTATGAACTGGATGACGCGGGGCGTTTTTCCAGCGGAGAAATCTCCGGACCTGACGGCCGTGTCCGGCTCAAGAGCCGCTACAAGTACGACAATGCGGGGCGCATACTTGAAGAAGCGCAAAGCGCACCAGACGGCACTCTTCAGCATAAAATCGTTTACAGTTACGACTCGTCCGGAAAGCAGACTGGCTATTCCATCTTCGATGCGTCCGGAAAATTGCTGGGCCGCACCGGTGCCGCAATGAGCCGCCCGTCTCCTTCCGCAAAACCGCGGGAGAAAGCCCGGCGATGATTTCCCGTTTTTGAATAACTCGACGCGAGAGGCTCACGCTTGCCACCGAGGGGCAGCAGACAGCCTTAGGTTGTTGGCTTGCCACAGTTGGGAAAGAGCATTAGAAAAATCGGCGTGATTGATTACATCCAAAAGGGCGGCTTGTTGATGTGGCCAATTCTGGGCTGCAGTATCATCTCGATTGCTGTTTTCGCCGAACGCCTGTTCTACCTGCATCGTGCCACGATTCACGTAGGCGAGTTCTTGAAGGGACTTTCGAATCTTGTTCGACGTCGTAATTTCGCCGAGGCACTGCATGAATCAGCGGGCACATCGGGGCCGGTGGCGCGGGTGATTCATTCAGCCATTATCCGGCACGATGCGCCTCGGGCGGAACTGCGCGATATCGTACAAGAAAGCGCCCAGCTTGAAGTACCGAAGCTGGAGCGATTTCTCCCGGTCCTGGCTACCATCGCGTTTCTGACGCCGCTGCTTGGATTACTAGGGACCGTCACCGGAATGATCGACGCTTTTGGTACAATCGCTTCGAGCGGGGGTTACGCGACAGTTACTGAGCTTTCCAGCGGCGTTTATAAGAGTTTGCTGACCACCGCGGCAGGCCTGGTCGTCGCGACGCCGACTTTTGTCGCTTACAGTTATCTTTCCTCGCGCGTAAACACAATGCTTCATGACATGGAACGCGCAGGAATCGAAATCGTCCACATGCTAACTGAAAGCCGCCCGATCAGTGGCATTATCAGCTTTCAACAACCGGATGAGATCGCGCGCGAGATTGAAGCGCGCCAGGACCTTTGAGTGGAAGAGTCTTAAGTTTTCAGTTTTAAGTCTTAGCACTCCGCGCCCGGGACACTTAGCACCTAAAACTTAAAGCTTACGTGTTCATGAAACTCAGCCGAACAACAAACTACAATTTTGGCTGGGTTGTGCTGATCGCGCTGGTAGACGTCGCTTTTCTCCTCGTTTTCTTCCTCTTGCTCAGTTCGAATTTCATCTTGCAGCAAGGCATCTCGATTTCGATGCCGTTCTCGCGCTTTACGCTCGGTCCACAGACCAGCCATCAAATCATCAGCATCAGTGGCGGAGCAGTTCCGGCCATCTATTTCCAAGACCAAAGAGTCACCATGGAGCAACTCGGGCCATTACTGGAAGCCGCCAAGCGCAATGACCAATCAATCATCATCAAGGCCGACCGTTCAACTTCCTACGAAACCGTTGCCGAGGTGGCAAATGCTGCGCTCGAACACGGCATCACCGCGGTAGCGTTGGCTGCCAGCCCGCCGCGATGAACAGCATCATCTCGGAGAGCGCAGCCGAACCACTTGTTTTTAGCTGGGATTCGCCTCGGCGCGGAAAACTTGCGATCACACTTTTTCTGGCGCTTTCTTTGGTGGCGCACGCTCTTTGCTTTTACATCTTTCAGATCGTTTATCCGCCAACGATCGCGCTTTTGCCGCCGCCAGCCCGCGTCACGTTCATCACACCTGCCTCCGAAGAAGGTCGCACGCTGCTTCGCTGGATAGATTCGGAAGATCCTGCGCTTGCTTTTACAACTCGACGTCCATCCGACGCAAGGCTCCCGGCTCTGCCAAAGGCTGAACACGTGCCATCCTATTTCGCGATACAGCCCACGTTGAAGGAGATTCCGCCCTTGGAACGTGATCTGCGCATCCCGAGTTGCCAGGCGCCCGGTGCGGTACGGCTCGTTCGGCAGAAAGCCACTCGCGCCATGGGTGCCTTCACAACGTCCGTTTCATTCTCAAGCGATTTGAATGTTTTTGGCGCTCCGACCTTGCCAGAGCAGAATTTTGTCGCTTCCAACGAGCAGGCACCCCAGACCGTTCGTTTTCGGGTGGCCATTAACAAGCTTGGAGAAATTCGACATTGTTTTCCGATCAATTCATCAGGTGATCCTGCGTTGGATCAACAAGCTCGTTTGTATGTGGCGCGTTGCCGCTTTTCCAAAAGTGCCGCGAATCCTGGCAAGGCCGATTCGTTGCTGGCTTGGGGGGTCGCGACAATCCAGTGGGGAAATGACATCGCGAGCCCGCAGCCACGAGGGGGAGCCAGCGCGACCCCATGATTCGCGTCAGTCTTGCTACTCTTGTCACGATTTATTTGCTGCTTTTTCTTGCGGCGGTTTTCCTCTTCTGGATAGTTGGAGAATGGAATCGCCGGCGGCGGGAGCGACGAGCTCTGCAGCACCGGTTGCGTTGCGTGATTTGCGCGTTCGAATTCGAAGATCGAACCGACGCGCTGCTTCCCCGGTGCCCGCACTGCGGAAGTTTGAACGAACGATTCAAGATGGAGCGAATTTAATATGGGAATGTGGATAGGCCGAAATCGCAAAGCCCGTGTGACCTACGGATTTGACGAAATCGCGCTCGTACCGGGGCGCATAACGATCAACCCGAATGAAGTCGACATCAGGTTCCGTTTGCCGCGGAAAGACGCAGAACCGCTGGAGTTGAAAATCCCCGTTCTCGCCAGCGCCATGGATGGGGTGGTGGATGTGCGTTTTTCCGTCGCTATGAACAAATTGGGCGGGCTCGCTGTTCTGAATCTCGAAGGAGTGCAAACCCGCTACAAAAACCCGCAGGAGGTGCTGCAAAAGATCGTCGAAGCCAACAAGTCCGAAATTACTGCGCTGCTGCAACGGATCTACCAGGAACCCATCCAGAAGGATCTGATCGCAGCGCGTGTGCGCCAGATCAAAGACGGCGGCGTATTGGCTGCGGTAAGTTCTATTCCGCAGCGTGCCGCTGAATTCGGCAAGATCGCGCAAGATGCTGGGGCTGATGTTTTCGTGGTGCAAAGCACGGTTTCCACCGTGCGACACATTTCGTCGGAGTATAAGTCGCTTGATTTGGAAAAGTTTTGCCGTGAAATGCGCATTCCGGTGATCGTCGGGAACACGGTCGGCTATGACGTGACGCTCGAGATCATGGAGTGCGGCCCGGCTGCAGTTTTAGTTGGCGTCGGACCAGGAGCCGCTTGCACCTCACGCGGCGTGCTTGGACTTGGTGTTCCGCAGGTGACCGCAACAGTTGATTGTGCGGCTGCGCGTGATGCTTATTTCAAGAAAACGTCACGGTACGTGCCGATCGTCACTGACGGAGGCATGAGCAAAGGCGGCGATGTTTGCAAGGCGCTGGCCTGCGGCGCTGATGCGGTCATGGTGGGCAGTGCATTCGCAAAGGCGCACGAAGCTCCTGGCCGGGGCTACCATTGGGGAATGGCCACTCCGCACGCAAACCTTCCACGAGGGACCCGCATCAGAGTGGGCGCTACGGGATCGCTTAAGCAAATTCTGTTTGGGCCGGCAGAAGTGGACGATGGCAGCCAGAACCTGATTGGCGCCATCACCACGTGCATGGGCAACGTCGGCGCGCGCAACATTGCTGAGTTTCAACAAACGGAGATTATCATTGCGCCTTCCATCAAGACCGAAGGCAAACTCTTCCAAAGCGTTCAAAGCGTCGGAATGGGAACCAGCTAGGATTACTGAGCGATTTAGTAATTCAGAGATTTAACGATTGACCTCACGGTAGATCGCTCGACCATTTAGACCCTTAAATCGCCAAATGAATAACGATCGCAGAGTTGTTATTACGGGTCTGGGTGCCATCTCGCCGCTTGGCAACGACGTCGAGACGTTTTGGTCTAATCTTAAGAACGGGGTCAGCGGCATTCAGGTAATCGATGCGTTCGACCCCAGCGCATACGATTGCCGAATCGGTGGGCAAGTCTGCGAGTTCGATCCGAAACCATTCTTCAAAAATCCGAAGGATGTCCGCCGCACGGATCGATTCACACAGCTTGCAATGGCGGCGGCAAAAATGGCGGTTGAAGACAGCGGGATTGATATCGAAAACCTCGAACGACGCGACCGTTTCGGCGTCATCGTTAGCACCGGAATCGGCGGACTAAAAACACTTCAGGACCAACTCACGATCCTGTTGACGAAAGGTCCCTCGCGAACTTCGCCGTTCACTATTCCGATGCTGATCAGCAATATGGCCACTGGCGTCATCTCCATGGAGTTCAACCTGCGCGGGCCTAATTTGTGTATTGTTACAGCTTGCGCGACATCGAATAACGCCATTGGTGAATCGTGGCGAATTATAAAGTTTGGTGACGCGGATATCTTTCTCGCAGGTGGCTCGGAGGCGTCCATTGTCGAGATTGGTCTTGCAGGATTCTCAGCCATGAAGGCGCTGAGCACCCGCAACGACGAACCCGAGCGCGCTTCGCGGCCATTCGATCGCGATCGCGACGGTTTTGTGATGAGCGAAGGCGCAGGAGTTGTCGTGGTGGAGGAATTGGAGCATGCCAGGGCGCGCGGCGCGAAGATTTACTGCGAACTCACAGGATACGGCGTCTCCGCGGACGCTTACCACATGACGGCGCCGCCGCCGGACGGTCAAGGCGCCGCCCGTGCCATGCAACTCGCGCTCGAGCACGCCCGCATATCTCCGGACCAGGTCGATTACATTAACGCGCACGCCACTTCCACCGATATCGGCGACATCTGCGAGACCCGCGCGATCAAACAGGTCTTCGGAGACACCGCTTATAAGGTTGCCATCAGCTCCACCAAATCGATGACCGGCCATTTGTTAGGCGGCGCCGGCGGAGTCGAGATGGCCGCCTGCGCTCTCGCCATCCGCGATGGAGTAATTCCGCCGACGATCAATCTGGAAAATCCGGGCGAAGAATGCGATCTCGATTACACACCGAACGTCGCCCGGGAAAAGAAAGTGCGCGTCGCTCTCAATAACTCCTTCGGCTTTGGCGGTCACAACGCGACACTGGTCGCCACCGCATTTGAGAAATAGTAAGGCGCGCCGCAACCTGGCTGCCTCACTTTGACTAATCACTAGTGACAAGTGACCTTTCAGTTTCTGAACGAGGCGGGCATAGCTTAATGGTAAAGTTCCAGCCTTCCAAGCTGGCCATGCGGGTTCGATTCCCGTTGCCCGCTCAGTAAAAAGGTATGTTACGATAAACAAATGAAGGTCATCAAACTTTTTGCCCTTCTTGTTTGTTTGGTATTGATCATCCTGGTCTATAGATCATACGCCAGTCGAACATCGGGCGATACTTCGCAAAAAATCGCTGGATCCTACGAGCCCCGCACCCGCACTTACTATATCGCCGCTGAAGATGTCGCGTGGGATTATGCCAACGAGGAGGCCACGGATCCGTACACGGGCGTCGCCATACCCAAGCCGTGGGGCCCCCAGACTAGATATCAGAAGATGAGATATGTTGAATACACTGACGATACATTTACTACTAAAAAGCCCCAGCCCGCTTGGCTGGGGATTCTCGGCCCGATCATCCGGGGCGTTGAAGGCGACACAATCAAGGCAGTATTCTACAACAAGGCTGGACCGTTCCCATTCGTCAGTCCTACCAACCCCCCAAAACCATATAGTATGCATCCGCACGGGCTTCTATATGACAAAGATAACGAAGGCGCCCTGATGCATACGAGTGAAGGTGATAGAGGACAAGGAGAAAATGCCAAGCATGGTAAAGGGTGGAGCTGCTATTAGGGAGAAAATGGCAAGCATGGCAAAGGGTGAAGCTCATGAGGACAAGGAGAAAATGGCAAGCCTGCCAAAGGGAGCAGGCGATGAAGTGATGCCGGGAAAGAAATACACGTACACGTAGCACGTATGGAAACAGGCGGCACCTGGACCAAATGAAGGTGGATCAAAAATTTGGATGTATCACTCGCACGTAGATCCTACCCAGGATATCTATGACGGCCTTACAGGGCCGATCATCATTACCAGTGCACAATATGCCAATAGTGACGGCACTCCGAATGATGTCAGCAAGGAATTCGTCACGATGTTCATGGTTTTTGATGAGTCAAAGCCTGGGATGACCGACGATCAAATTGAAGGGAAAATGAAGCATGCAATTAATGGTTATATCTTTGATAATCTTCCGGGCCTTGAGATGAATAAGGGGGAACATATCCGCTGGCATCTTATCGGCATGGGCAACGAGGTCGATCTCCACACTCCTCACTGGCACGCCAATGTTGTTCTTGATCGAGGTGCTTATACCGACGTCGTAGACCTATTACCGGCAACGATGAAGAGCGTTGATATGACCGCTGACAATCCAGGTTTGTGGATGTTTCATTGTCACGTTTCTGATCATGTAAAAGCCGGCATGACGGCAATGTATAAAGTCAGATAACTCAGCAGAGCGTCCGTCCACGCGTTCGTGCCTTCGCGACATTGATAGGCGGTCACCGCCGTATCGCTCTGCCGCGCGAGCTTCGAGCACGGGAACGGGTGCAGCATTTTGATTTTCGAGTTCACAGGATCTTGATATAATGAGATCAATGAAAGTAGGTCAACGGCTCGGTTTATTCTTGATCGCGGGACTTCTTTGTAGTGCGCTTCCAACGCTCCTTATTCGGAGACGATGATTGACACCAGCACGCAGAAACGAAACGCAGTCCTGCCTGATGCACCGCCGCAGCCGCCGCTGACCTATCAGCCAGGTGTAGATCCCGGGCCAGGGTTCGGCCCCCCCGGGGGCCACTAGGAACCCTGATTTTCCGCCAAGTTTTTAGTCGTCAACGGCCATTGGATGTCTGTTACGGGTTTCTACAAATCCGGGCTCGATTCCCGTTGACCGCTATTGATCCGGCGCAAGCAGTTCGCGGTTTCTCCAGGTGAATCCGACACCCGAGTAGATCGTCAGCGCTACCGTAACCCACACCAGCACCGGGCCGGCTTCGCCCCATGCCCGCATCCACCACGTTGACGTTTCGTTGGCATAGCGCAGTTCGGCAATTGAAAGAAGCGCGAGGAAGAAAATAATAGTGATGATTTGCCACGAAGTCTTCTGTTTACCCAGGCTTTCCGCTGGAAGAATTCGCCCTTTGGCGCTGGCCATCAAGCGCAATCCGGTAATCAAAAAATCTCGGGCCACCACCGTCGTCGCTGCCCAGGCCGGCACTGCCTTCAGCGGCACCAGTGAAATGAATGCGGCGGCGACCATTATCTTGTCTACGAGCGGATCCATCAGTTTCCCAAAGTTAGAAATTAATCCGTACCGACGGGCAATTTCTCCATCGATAAAGTCCGTCAGGCCCGCGATCAGAAAAATCACCAGCGCAGCCGTGCGCGCGTAATGCCATGAAGAATTGAGCGCGAGCACAAAAACGACTGTAAGCCCGAGCCGGCTCAGAGTAATCCGATTCGCCCAGTTCATTTGTTTGTAGCCGCCATCCCTGCCATAGCCGGCCGTGAGGCGGGCCGCTTGTCATCACCGGCCTTGAAGCGGGCCCTCTTCCAAATCGGTACTTTCTTCTTCAACTCATCCACGATCCATTGACTGGCTTGAAATCCTTCGCTGCGATGCGCACTTGCCACCCGCAGAAAAAGCGATGGTTCGCCAACCGCGATAAATCCGATTCTGTGATGAATGATAATCAGCTCAAGTCGAAATTTGTCCGCGGCCTGCTCGGCAATTTGTCTCAACTGATGCTTGGCCATTTGACGATGCGCTTCGTATTCGATTCCTTCGATCTCGCCTCCATTTTCAAGCCTCCGCACGATTCCCCAGAATTCGACCATTGCTCCTGCCTCGATAGGGTGCTTTTGCGGCGCATCAAGCGGCGCTTCGGTCAGTAAAATTTCGCAAACGAGATTTGCCATGCGCTCAAGGTGCTCGTTACAGTGGTGCATTCTCCAAAGGAATAAGAAAAGAAGATACTAAAATGACAACCAATCAACGTGATATTGGCCTGATCGGCCTGGGTGTGATGGGCGAGAACCTCGTGCTCAACATGGAATCGAAGGGATTTTCCGTCGCTGTGTTCAATCGCACAACTGAAGTTACCGACAAATTCGCTGCCGGCCGTGCGAGGGAAAAAAACATTCAGCCGACGCGCACGATACAAGAATTTGTCGCTGCGCTGAGAAAACCGCGCATAGCGATGATGATGGTGAAAGCCGGCCCGCCTGTGGATGCCGTGATTGGTGAACTCGCCCCGCTCCTCGAACAGGGCGACGTGATCATTGATGGAGGCAATTCACTTTTCACTGATACACAGCGGCGTGGAAAAGAATTGGAGGAAAAAGGTATTCATTTCGTCGGCATGGGCGTGTCCGGCGGTGAAGAAGGCGCGCTCAAAGGGCCTTCGCTGATGCCGGGCGGTTCACGTGAGTCATGGGAAAATATCGCGCCGATTTTCCGCAAGATTGCTGCGCAAGTGGATGGCGAACCGTGTTGCCGGTACATGGGCCCGGGCGGCGCCGGTCATTATGTCAAGATGGTCCACAACGGCATCGAGTACGGCGATATCCAGTTGATCTGCGAAGCGTATGCGATCCTCAAAGACGTCCTGCAGATGGATGCTTCGCAACTCGCCGACACGTTTGCCGAGTGGAACAAAGGCGAGCTGGAAAGCTATCTCATCGAAATCACATCCGAGGTTTTTCGAAAGATTGATCCCGACACCGGCAAGCCGCTCGTCGACGTGATACTCGACAAAGCGGGACAAAAAGGAACCGGCATCTGGACACTTCAAGCTGCAATCCGCCAATACGTTGTCATTTCAACGATAAACGCCGCAGTTGAAGCGCGAGTTATCTCTTCGCGAAAAGAAGATCGGGTCGCCGCGTCGAAAATTCTGCCACAACCGAGGGTTCGGAATTTCAAAGGCAATCGCGCTCGGTTAATCGATGCAGTGCGCGATGCACTTTACGCGTCGAAAATTGTGTCGTATGCGCAGGGAATGGAGCTTCTGCGTTCTGGAAGCGCCGAATACAAGTGGGACCTCAACCTGAGCGACATCGCTACCATCTGGCGAGGTGGGTGCATCATTCGCGCGAAATTTTTGAACCGAATCGTCGAAGCATATCAGCGCGGTCCCGACCTGCACAACCTGCTGCTCGATCGCTATTTCACGAGGGCGATTAGGAAGGCGCAGCCGAAATGGCGTCTGGTTACCTCGCTAGCCGTTAAACATGGTGTGGCAGCCCCGGCGTTTTCCGCCTCGCTCGCTTACTTCGATAGTTATCGTTCCGCTCGTTTGCCGGCGAATCTCCTGCAAGCACAGCGCGATTTCTTTGGCGCACATACGTACGAGCGGATCGACAAGCCCGGCGTGTTTCATACCGAGTGGCTGGAGCCCGAGCAAAAACCAGCCGAAAAAGCGACCGAACCAAAAACGCCCCCGCCGCATCACGCTGGCGAATGACGGCAATATGGGAGGGACCTTAGTGTCCCGATGTTGAGAAAAGAATCGCGGTACTGCAGCGGCTCCGACATTTACCTGAAATCATGGGACTCGCTCCCCATGAGTTGTTCGTCTGTGAGGGGTTTGATCTCGCGTGCTTTAATCAAAACAACATTATCTGAATTTTGCACTTCCCCTTCGATGAGCAGGAAGGCTTCTTCAGTGATCAAAAGCCGAAAACGTTCAAACAAGTCCGGTTCAACGATCGCATTCGAAACGCCGGTCTCATCTTCGAGGCTGATAAAAACAAATCCTTTAGCCGTACCCGGACGCTGCCGGCAAATTACGTTCCCGGCGATCTGAATGCTTGAACCGTGTTGTGCGTAAACGAGATCGATCGCACGCCAGATATTCGGTAAACTTTCGCGTAACAATTTCATCGGGTGCGGCCCGGTCGTCAGGTTCATTGTTTCGTAATCCGCCTTTACGCGCTCGGGTAATGTCATTGGGGCAAGTGGCGATTCCGATATCTGGGGAGCGCACGCTTCCAGCGTGCTGGTTTCGGCATTCTGCCGAAACAATCTTTTCAAAGTCCGCAAATGCAGAATGCATTCGCCAGCACGCTGCAAGCGTGCGCTCCCCAGAAGATCATCGTGTAGCGTTTCTTCGATTTCCCACATTGCCGCGCGACGATGTTCGGCAAAACAATTCAACGCCCCCAATTCCGCCAGTGTGCGTAATTCGTCTTTGGTCACGGGAACTCTCCGTTTGAAATCATCTAACGCCGCGAAGTTTTGATCTTGCCGTTGTCGCACCAGCTCTTCGCCGTGCTCCTGGCGCAGTCCGTTCACGACGCAAAGCCCAAGCCGGAACGTATCGTCATCGATTACGGTGCAGCGCCAATCTGATTTCAGAACACAGACTGGCTTAATTTTCACGCCATGGCGTTGTGCATCTTTGACAATCGTCGAGGGCGTGTAAAAGCCCATCGGCTGATTATTCAACAAGCTGGCATAAAATTCCGGGGGGCGATGCACTTTTAAATACGCGCTCCCATACGCGAGAATGGCGAAACTGATCGCGTGCGATTCGGGAAATCCGTAAAGCGCAAACGAGCTGATTGACTGAATGATTTTATCAATTTTCTCCGGTGCCACGCCTTTCCGTTCCATCGCCAGGCGTAATTTCCCGCAGACTTTGTTCATCCGTTCTTCGGAACGGTGGAAACTTAGGGCACGTCGCAACTCTTCCGCTTCGTCGCCGGAAAAATCCGCCATTACCATGGCGATTTTCAGCATTTGCTCCTGAAACAGCGGCACACCGAGCGTGCGTTCGAGCACCGGCTTCAGACGATCGTCAAAATAAGTCACTGGCTCCTTTTTAGCCCGACGCGCGAGATACGGGTGCACCATGTCCCCCTGAATCGGTCCCGGCCGGATAATTGCCACTTCAATCACAACATCGTAAAAACATTTCGGCTTCATCCGCGGCAGCGTTGCCATTTGCGCGCGGCTCTCGATTTGAAACACGCCGATAGTGTCGGCGTGCTGCATAATCTCGAATGTCGCGGCATCATCTTTCGGTATGTGTGCGAGATCCAGCGGTCGGCCGCGTTCGCGACAAAGCTCCAACGCATCCTGCATTACCGACATCATTCCGAGCCCAAGGAGATCGACTTTCACGATTCCCAAGTCTTCGCAGTCGTCCTTGTCCCATTGAGCCACGACACGGCCGGGCATGGACGCGTTTTCCAGCGGTACAAACGAACTCAGTTTGTTCTGGCAAATAATCATTCCGCCTGAGTGCTGGCCAAGATGCCGCGGCAATCCGTAAATCGCATGATACAATCGAATGAACGCCTCCATGCGTGGATGACCTTTCGGCAAACCAGCCTGCTCGATTTGCGATGCGAGCTCGAGCGTGTGCGGAAAATCGCCGCTGGCAAACAAATGTGAGAACCGATCGATGATGCTTGGAGAAAAATTGAGCGCCTTGCCGATTTCGCGCGCGGCGCTGCGTCCGCGATAGCTGATGACGTTTGCGGTCATCGCTGCGCCGTGTTTGCCGTAGCGGCGATAAATTTCTTGAATCACTGCTTCGCGCCGGTCACCGCTGGGAAGATCGAGATCTATATCCGGCCATCCTTTGCGGCTTTCGTTGAGGAACCGTTCGAACACGAGGTGATTTTCCACGGGATCAACCGGCGTGATTCCCAGGCAATAACAGACTGCACTGTTCGCAGCGCTGCCGCGGCCCTGGACCATAATATTGTGTTCGCGACAGAAATTGATGATGTCCCAAACAATCAAAAAGTACCCAGCGAAACCGAGCTTGGTTATCAGCGCTAGTTCTTCCTCGAGCTGACGTTTCACTTTCGTGCTGATTGATGCATAACGCTGTTGCGCGCCGAACCAGACGATGGTGCGCAAAAACGAATCCATCGTGTGACCGGCAGGCACCGGAAATTCGGGAAATTCGTATCCGAGATTCTCCAGTGAAAACGTGAGCCGCTCGGCCAGGCGCGACGTATTTTCGATGGCTTCCGGGAAGTCCGCGAAAATTGCTCTCATTTCGCGATCATTCTTCAGATGCCGTTCGGCATTTCGCGTCAGCAATTTTCCGGCGGCATCGAGATGAGTGTGTTCACGAATGCAGGTGAAAACATCCAGCACCTGGCGTCCGTATGGTTTCGCGTATTGCACGCCGTTTGTGGCGATAAGCGACAAGCGATTTGCTCGGGCGAAATCAATCAGTTCGCGATTGATGCGGTCCTCGCCCCGAAGGAAATGCCGCTGAATTTCAACGAAGAGATTTTCCCGTCCGAAGGCGTCGATCAAAAACCGCGCTCGGTTTGCAATTGTCTGGGGAGCGCGGGCGCCTCGCCCGCACTTTTCGGCGCCCCCGCCGAAAAGCCCCGAAGACGTGTCACGCGAGGCGCGTGACACAGCGGGCGAGGCGCCCGCGCTCCCCGATCCAAACAATGCCATCAGCCCGTGTGCAAATTGCGGCAACTCATTCCATCGCACTGCGCATTTGCCTTTTTCGCTCCGCAAATGCGCCTGCGTTAAGAGCTCGCACAAGTTTTTGTACCCAGTCCGATCTTCGACCAACACAGGCAAAATGCCGCCGTCTTCCATTGACAATTCACAGCCGATAATTGGCCGCAGGCCATACTCGCGCGCAGCGACAGAAAATCGTTGCGCACCGTAAACGCCGTTGCGATCGAGCAAAGCCATTGCAGGCATTTCCAGTTCTGATGCGACTTCGGCCAGTTGC
>WNFW01000705.1_pt1 | contig 25616 bp, 34 predicted proteins | sample 5400131 | NCBI WGS metagenome assembly WNFW01 (sample SAMN13153362, study PRJNA577476) | soil metagenome | isolation source: 20 cm soil or saprolite under grassland replicate 1 | place: USA:California | collected 2016-06-15 | reverse complement strand
GGTCAAGGCCGAGGTGCGCGTCGCCCTCATCAGCGAGGGACGGGCACAGCCGATACCGAAAGCGCTGCGGACCCTGCTGAAGGCCGATCTGCTCTAGCTATCGGGCGATAGGCATTGGGCCATCGACTCGTCGCCACGCCGCGATACACTCGGGCAGCAGTCACCATTGAGGTGACGCAGCAATCACCGTTCGAGGTCACCATGTCGCGTCCGCCGCTGCCGCCGTTCACCAGAGAAACCGCCGCCCAAAAGGTCCGCATGGCCGAAGACGCCTGGAATTCGCGCGATCCCGGGCGCGTGGCGCTGGCCTATACCGAAGACAGCCGCTGGCGCAACCGCTCCGAATTCTTCGAAGGCCGCGCCGCGATCGTCGCGTTCCTCACCCGCAAATGGAGCAGAGAACATGAGTATCGCCTGATCAAGGATCTCTGGGCGTTCGATCAGAACCGCATCGCGGTGCGGTTTCAGTATGAGTGGCACGACGATGCCGGGCAGTGGCATCGTGCCTACGGCAACGAGCAATGGGAGTTCGACGAGGCCGGCCTGATGCGCCGCCGCGAAGCCAGCATCAACGATGTCGCGATCGCCGAAACAGACCGCCGCTTCCGCTGGCCCGCGCCGGGCCCCAGGCCGGCGGATGTGCCGGGATTGGGCGAGAATCCGTTTTAGGGACGGGATTGCGATTGACGTTCCCCGGACGCTGCGCAGCGCGAAAGCGGTGCGCTGCTGATCCGGGGTCCATCTCCTTTGGGTCCCGGCTCTGCGGCGCAGCGCTGAAGAGGCGCTGCGTCGCGTCCGGGACACGAGTTCGTTTTACGCCGCCGCCTTGTGGCGCGCGAGTTCGGCCTTGTACAATTCGAACTCTTCTGCGACCGCTTTCGCGATGCTGGGGCGCGCGCGCAGCCGTTCGTAATAGGCTTTCACGGTTGGCCATTTCGCGAGTTCAATCGGCGGCGTCGCCATGGTCCAGTTGATGACTGTGACGAGGTAGGCATCTGCGACGCTGAAATGATCGAGCAGGAATTCGCGGCCCCTCAGATAATTGTCGAGATAGTCGAGCCGTGATAGCCCCTTGCCGAGGATGTATGTCTTCACTTCCGGCGGCGCCTTCTTGTCGAGCATCGGCACGAACAATCCCTTGTGCAATTCGGTGCCGATGAAGCAGAGCCATTGATGCAACCGGCTGCGCTCCATGCCGGGGCCGGTGGCGATGCCGGCCTTCGGAAAGCGGTCGGCGACATATTGCAGGATCGCGGCGTTCTCGGTCAGCACCAGCCCGTCATCGGTGCGCAGCGTCGGCACCAGGCCGAGCGGGTTGACTTGCCAAAAATCCGAGCCGTCATTCTGCACGATTTTGGTCTTCGGATCGACCTCGAGATAATTGGCCTCGGCGCCGGCTTCATACAGCGCAACGCGGGTCGCCAGCGAGCAGGCCAGCGGCGAGAAATACAGGTCCATGGATGCCTCCTTGGCTTTTCGGTTCAGTTGGCTTGAGCCGGGGGTTGATTTTTATACTGTCTCGCATAATATAACTCGGGTCAAGGAATTTATTGCGAAATGGTACAAAAAAATAAAAAGCCGTTGTCGCAGGCAAAAACCGGTGTGGCCGAGCCAGTTAAGCGCCGCGGCCGGCCGCGCGCGTATCAGCCCGAAATCGCGCTCGGCAAGGCGCTCGATCTGTTTCGCAAGGACGGTTTTGCCGCCACCTCGCTCGACGATCTCTCCGCCGCCACCGGCATGAACCGGCCGAGCCTTTATGGTGCGTTCGGCGACAAGCGCGAGCTCTACATCAAGAGTTATGCGCGCTACCGCGCCGACGCCCGTGCGGCGATGATCGACATCTTCAGGGACGAACTGCCGATCCGCAAACGGCTGCAGCGCATCTTCGCGGTGGCGCTGGATATTTATCTGTCCGGCGAGGCCGGCCCGCGCGGCTGCTTCACGGTGATGACGGCAGCCTCCGAAGCGGTGTCCGATCCCGAGATCCGCGCCATGGTGCTGGAAGGATTTTCCGAACTCGACAAAGCGTTCGCGACGTGTTTCCGCCAGGCAAAGGAGAAGGGCGAGCTGCCGGCGTCGGCCGATTCCGCCGTGCTTGCGCAATTGGCGTCCGCGACCATCCACACCATCGCCATCCGCGCCCGCGCGCGCGTGCCGCGCAAGGACCTCGAAGCGATCGTGAAGGGCGCGGTCGATGTGATGGTTGGGCCGGCGCGGGAATAGCAATGACCGCCGGGCGTGAGCCGGATCAGCCAACGGGTTGCGCCAACGGCGAATGCGCGCCCGATCATGAACTCCGCAACACGCAAGTGCGGTCGTGTCGCGGCTCTGCCTGTTGTTACGCTCCTTTCCAGGGTCTGCCCGACAGGCACATCAGTCGAATTTTGCCGATGTCGCCTGGCTGGCCCGGCCATGACGAGCCTGGAGTCTAGTCCGGTGACGAAACCGATGGGCCCCCACGTGCTGAATACCCTGCAGGAGCCCGCCATCGGGCTCGCCCATCGGGTCCGGCCTTTGGCCGGCCCGATGCCAGGCTCCGGCCGAGCCGCAGTGGCGAGGCAGGATGGTGTTTTCGTTGCTAATAGCCGCGCGCGGGATCGACGACGTTCTCCAGCGCGCCGCCCGCCTCAAAGCGTTCGATCTGGCGCGCCACATATTTCGAGATCTCGTCGGGATCGGTGTCGGCGGCGTTGTGCGGCGTCACCACGACCTTTGGGTGGCTCCAGAACGGGCTGTCAGCCGGCAGCGGTTCCATGGCGTAGACATCCAGCGATGCGGCCCCCAAGGTGCCATCATCCAGGCATTGCAGAATGTCGGCCTCGTTCTGCAGGCCGCCCCGACCGGCATTGATCAGGACCGGCGCACCCATCGGGCTGTTGCGGTCGAGTTGTGCGAACAATTCCCGATTCAGGATGTGTCGCGTATCCAGTGTCAGCGGCAGCAGGCAGACGAGGATATCGGTCCGCGCCAGAAACGACCCGAGTTGCGCTTGGCCATGGAAGCATTCGATACCGTCGATTGCCTTGCGATTTCTGCTCCAGCCCGACACGCGAAAGCCGAGCCGCCGCAGCGCGCCGGCGGAGTCAGCGCCAAGCGTTCCGAGGCCCATGATGCCCACCGAAATCGCAGCGGCCGGCCATTGAAACCTTGGCGCCCAGCGTTTTTCGCGTTGGCAGGCGCGCAGATAAAGCTCCTGCCGGTGATGCATCAGCACGTGCAGCACGACATATTCCGTCATTCGGTTGGTGAGATCGCCGACCGCGACCCGAACCAGCGGCACCTTCGGCAGGCTCGTATCCGCCATCAGTGCATCGACGCCGGCGCCGAGATTGAAAATGACGCGCAGATTTGGAAATGCCGCAAGCTCGCCCGGCGCCGGCTTCCAGACCGCGGCGTAGCGAACCTCGGCGGGATCGAACGCCATATCAGGCAGCCGCAACACGCGACGGTCCTTGCAGACATCATCGAACCGGCTCTGCCATCGCTCGGGCGACCAGTTTTCGGTCCCGCCGTGCACCAGCAGGGCGAGCGCGCCTTTGTTCATCGGATTTTGCCTCATGATCGCGGAATTGCAGACGAGCTTATCGGCCCGGGTTTCCCCCCGCAAAATATTTCCGATTCCCTGTCGGCTCGGGGCATACTGCAACGTCCTTGAAACGAACAGGAACTCTTCCGCCATGCTCTACGCCATCCTTTGCTATCACGATGAAGACACCGTCGGTTCCTGGACCAGGGAACAGGACGCCGCCGTCATGAAGAAACTGGCCGTCGTGCAGGACAAATTGACAAAACAAGGCCGGCTCGGGCCGGTGGCGCGGCTGTTGCCGACGACCGCGGCGACCTTGCTCGGCTTCTATGTCGTCGATTGCAAGAACCTCGACGAGGCGCTCGACGTCGCGCGCGATCTTGGCGCGGCCAATCCCGGCGGTGCCTATGAAATCCGCCCGGTCGGCGTGATGGCACAGGGGAGCATCAAGAGGTGACCGACACCGCCTGGATCGATGCCGCGCTGACCTCGGCACGTCCCCAGGCGGTCGGCGCGCTGTTGCGCTATTTCCGCGATCTCGATACCGCCGAGGAAGCGTTTCAGAACGCCTGCCTGCGGGCGCTGAAAAGCTGGCCGCAGAACGGCCCGCCGCGCGACCCCGCCGCTTGGCTGATCATGGTCGGACGCAATGTCGCGATCGACGATATCAGGCGCAGCCGCAAGCAGGAGCCGTTGCCCGAGGACGAGGCGATCTCCGATCTCGACGACGCCGAGGACGCATTGGCCGAACGGCTCGACGGCTCGCATTATCGCGACGACATCCTGCGGCTGCTGTTCATCTGCTGCCATCCCGACCTGCCGGCGACACAGCAGATCGCGCTGGCGTTGCGCATCGTCTCCGGGCTGACCGTGAAGCAGATCGCGCGGGCATTCCTGGTCAGCGAGGCGGCGATGGAGCAGCGCATCACGCGCGCGAAAGCTCGCGTCGCCGATGCCGATGTGCCGTTCGAGACGCCGGGCGCTGCGGAGCGTAGCGAGCGGCTCTCCGCCGTCGCGGCGATGATCTACCTGATTTTCAACGAAGGCTATTCCGCAAGCGGTGACACCGCCGAGATCCGCAGCACCCTTTGTGAGGAGGCCATTCGCCTGGCGCGGCTGTTGCTGCGGCTATTCCAGAGCGAGCCCGAGATCATGGGGCTGACGGCGCTGCTGCTGCTGCAGCATGCCCGTGCGGCGGCCCGCTTCGACGCCGAGGGCGCGTTCGTGCTGCTCGACGATCAGGATCGTTCACTCTGGAATCAGAAGATGATCGCGGAGGGGCTGGCGCTGATCGACAAGGCGATGCGCCATCGCCGCAGCGGGCCGTATCAAGTCCAGGCGGCGATTGCGGCCTTGCATGCCCGCGCCCCGAAACCCGAAGATACCGACTGGACCCAGATCGATCTGCTCTACGGCGCGCTCGAGCTCATGCAGCCGTCGCCGGTGGTGACGCTCAATCGCGCGGTCGCGGTGTCCAAGGTGCGCGGGGCGGAAGCCGCGCTTGACATGATCGAGCCGCTGGCGTCCCGGCTTTCAAATTATTTTCATTTCTTCGGCGTGCGCGGCGCGTTCCTGATGCAGCTCGGCCGCAATGACGAGGCCCGGGTGGCGTTCGACCGCGCCATCGCGCTTGCCAACACCTCGGCGGAAGCCGCCCATATCCGGATGCATCTCGACCGCCTGATGCGCGACAGCCAGCCGCGCGGTTCCAGGATCTCGAAAAAATAATTGGTCCATCTGTCGGATTCGGCGGGTCTCGTTCGTCCTTGGATTGTGCATCACCAATCCGTCGAAGGAGACGCGCGATGAACATCCAGACCAGCAAAACCACCGACGAAGCCCGGATTCGTACCCTGATCGACCAGCGCGTGAAAGCACTGCACGCGAAAGACGCCCAAGCGGTGCTGTCGTGTCTCGCCGCGGATTTTATCGCGTTCTCGCTGGCGCCGCCGCTGATCTCGACTATGACCGAGGCCAAGGCCTACGAGGCCTGGTTCTCGATATGGCAGGGGCCGATCGGCACCGAAATCCGTGACCTCGTCATCGACGTCAGTGGCGATCTCGGCGTCAGCCACAGCCTCAATTTGATGACCGGCACTTCGAGCGGCGGGCACGACGTCAAGCTCTGGTACCGCCAGACCCTGAGCTTCCGCAAGATCGACGGCGAATGGAAGATCGCGCACGAGCACGCTTCGGTGCCGTTCTACATGGATGGCAGCTTCCGCGCCGCGATCGACCTCAAACCGTAAAGTCCGACATCCAGACGAGCTGTTTCTATCCAGGAGAAAAGCCATGCCGACGACTGCCGAGACCGCACCGGTATCGAAACCCGCGCTCTGGTTGGGCCGCGTTCTCAGCGGTCTCGTCATCCTGTTCCTGCTGTTCGACGGCACCATCAAGCTGGTGCCGTGGCCCGTTGTCACGGAAACCATGGACAGGATCGGTTATGGTTCGAGCGAAACTCTGGCGCGAAGCCTGGGGCTGATTACGGTCGTGTGCACCATCCTTTACGCGACCCCGCCGACCTCGATCCTCGGTGCGATCCTGCTGACCGGCTATCTCGGCGGCGCGATGGCGTCGCATGTCCGGATCGGCAGCCCGCTGTTCAGCCACATCCTGTTCGGGTTTTATCTCGGCCTGATGGTGTGGGGCGGGCTCTGGTTGCGCGACGGGCGCTTGCGTTCGCTGATGCCCTTCCGCCGCTGACCTGCTTCGACGACATCCAACAGATACGGAGCCACCGATGTTCGAGACCATTGCCATTATCGCCGTCGTCCTCGCGGTCGCGATTGCGATCGTGCTGGTTCTGGCCGCGACCAAGCCGGATAGGCTGCGCGTCCAGCGCGCGACTACCGTCAAGGCGCCGCCGGAAAAGATCTTCCCCCTGATCAACGATTTTCATCAATGGGGAACCTGGTCGCCCTACGAGACCAAGGATCCCGCGATGAAGCGCAGCTATGGCGGCGCTGCCAGCGGCAAGGGCGCGATCTATGGCTGGGAGGGCAACAACAATGTCGGTTGCGGCCGCATGGAAATTATCGACGCCGCGGCGCCTTCCAAAATCGTGATCAAGCTCGATTTCTTGAAGCCGTTCGAGGGGCACAACACCGCCGAATTCACAATGCTGCCGCAGGGCGATGCTACCTATTTGACTTGGGCGATGCATGGCCCGTCGCCTTTCATGTCGAAGCTGATTCAGGTGTTCATCAACATGGACAACATGATCGGCAAGGATTTTGAAACTGGTCTCGCCAACCTGAAGCGGCTCACCGAGGCATAACCGGCACTTCGAAGCGTCAACCACCAAGGAGCAAGCGATGAAGGTCAATCCCTATCTGTACTACAACGGCAATTGTGAAGCAGCGTTCAAGTTTTACGAAAAGGTGCTGGGTGCCAAGATCGAGATGATGATGACGCATGAGGGCGCGCCGGCAGAGATGCAGACACCGCCCGAATGGAAGAAGAAGATCATGCACGCCCGGGTCTCGATCGACGGCGAGGTGGTCATGGCATCGGACGCGCCTCCCGGCCATTTTCATCAGCCGCAAGGTTTTTCGGTATCGCTCTCGGTCGAGAACCCCGCAGAGGCCGAGCGCAAGTTCAAGGCTCTGTCCGAAGGCGGCAGCGTGAACATGCCGTTCGAGAAGACCTTCTTCTCGAAGGGCTTTGGCATGTGCGTCGATCAGTTCGGCATTCCCTGGATGGTGATCTCCCCGATGGAGCAATGATCGCCCAGTGGCCGATCGCGCGCTACCGGCACGAGGGATAAATCGCCGCGAGCTCGCGCCCGCGCAACAGCAGCAGGCGCGAGGTCAACCCGCCGCGGCGGCGAATCCAGCCCCGCACCGCGGAGGGATACGCCGCCAGCACCAGCTCGGAGGCTTCCGGCTCGGCATACATCCGGCCGAGCTGGTCGACCGATCGTGCGGCGTGAAATCCCAGCACCGCCCGGCGCGTCACGCAGATGTGGTCGTTCGGCACGATGCTGAGCACCAATGTGCAGGCCGACAGGCACGGTCCGTCGATCACGACGCGCTCACCCGAAGCCCGCACCCGCTCGAACAGATCGAGAAACGGGCCGACTTGTCCGCCCGGACTGGCGAGGATGCGGACCTCGGCTTGCGCCGCCACTGCTGCAAGCGCGCACCACAGGGCCGCGAGAAGAGCCGTCTTGACGATCGCAGTTTGCATGTTCAGCGGCTCCCTTGCGCAATAGCTGCTTCAATTAATCAGCCACAGGTCGCCCGACAAGGTTCCGTCATTGGTCCGCGCCGGAAACGCCGGCCTCGGAAAATGTGGCCATGCCGGCATGGCAGGCCAGCGCCGCGCGCGCGAGCAGGATCGCGACGCCTGCGCCCGAAGCTTCGCCGAGTCGCATGTTAAGATCGAGCAGCGGCTCGAGGCCGAGTTCGCGCAACAAAGCACGGTGAGCTCTCTCGGCGGAGACGTGCCCTGCGCGGCAATGATCCACAATGCCGGGTTCCAGACGTGCAAGCGGCAGGATGGCGGCGGTGGCAACGAATCCATCGATCAGCACGGGAATGTGATGGCGCCGCGCCGCCAGGATTGCGCCCGCGATTGCGGCGAGTTCGCGTCCACCCAGCGCCCCAGCCACCGCCAACGGATCGCCTGTTATCGCGCGATGAAAGTCGAGCGCCGCCTCGATCGCCGCGTGCTTGCGCGCCAGCCCGGCGTCGTCGACGCCGGTGCCGCGGCCGGCCCAGCGCTCCGCCCCGCCGCCAAGCAATGCCGCGCACACCACAGCCGCCGTCGTCGTATTGGCGATACCCATCTCGCCGACCGCGAGCAGGTCGCTGTCCGGCGACACGGTTCGATATCCGATGTCGACAGCGCCCAGGAATTCATCGACGTCCATTGCCGCCACCACCGTGAAATCGCGCGTCGGCCGGTCGAGCCCGATCGGCACCACAAGCAGTTCCGCGCCGACCAGCGCAGCGATCTGGTTGATGGCCGCGCCGCCGCGTGCGAAATTCTCTACCATCTGTTCGGTGACCGCTTGCGGATAGGCGGAGACGCCGCGCGCGGCAATGCCATGATTGCCGGCAAACACCGTAATGGTGACGCGCTTGAGCCTCGGCTGCTCGCGGCCCTGCCAGCGCGCCAGCCAAATTGCAAGCTCTTCGAGACGGCCAAGACTTCCCGGCGGTTTTGTCAGTATCTGCTGGCGCAGTGTAGCGGCCTCCGCCGCGCGCGCATCACCCCGAGGCAGGTCGCGACAGAACGCGCGGATATCGTCTAGACTGTCGAACTGCATGCGATTCCCTTTCCGAGCGCGTCGCGAGCCAACCTATTCTCCGCGGATTTCTCTATCATGAATGACTGGCTCGACGATCTGATAACCGCGGTTGCCTTCCTGACCCGGCTGCCGATGCCGCATCCGATGGGCGCGAAGCCGAAAAATTTCGTCCGCGCGCACCGGATGTTTCCGCTTGTCGGCGCCGCGATCGGCGGCGCCGTGGGCCTGTTCTGTCTGGGCCTGCGCATGATCGGCGTGCCTGATCTTGCCGCGGCAGCACTTGCCTTGGGCGCAGGCGCGCTCCTGACCGGCGCATTGCACGAGGATGGACTGGCTGATGTCGCCGACGGATTCGGCGGCGGCCGTGACGTCGCCGCAAAGCTGGAGATCATGCGCGACAGCCGGCTCGGCACCTATGGCGCGCTGATCCTGATGGTGAGTTTTGTCACCAAGCTTTCCGCGCTGGCGGCACTTCCGGATGCCGCCGTGGCGCAGAGCCTGGTCGCGACGCATGCGCTGGCGCGCGGCGTGTTGCCTGCGATGTCGATGAGCCTGGATTACGCGCGCAAGGACGGGCTTGCCGCCAATGCCGGCCGGCCCGATCTCGCGACGGTGTCCATCGCTGCGGCATTTGCGCTCGTGATCGCCGCGCTGTCATTGCCGGCTGCCGGCGCGGTGCACGCCACGCTGGCGGCAGCCGCCGCGGCGGTCGGCATGGCTTGGCTCGCGCAACGGCAGATCGGCGGCCAGACCGGCGACGTGCTGGGCGGCGCGGAGCAGGTCGGGGAGACCGCGATCCTGGTGCTGCTCGCCGCGCGGCTGGCCTAGGCTTCATCGATGGGCGCCGAGACGAATCTCTGGCTGATCCGTCACGCGCCGGTCGACGGGCCGCGCGGCGTCATCCACGGTCCGGACGCGCCGGCCGACACCAGCGATGCCGCGGCTTTCGCCGCGCTCAAGGCGAGATTGCCGCAAAATGCACATGCCGTTTGCAGCCCGGCGCGGCGGACCTGGGAAACCGCGCTCGCGCTTGGGCTCGATCCGGTCAAGGAGAGCGCGTTTCGCGAACAGGATTTCGGGGCGTGGACCGGACGGCGGCACAATGATCTTGTCGCCGAACTTGGTGACGCCTATGGCGCGTTCTGGAAATCGCCGGCGAACAATCGGCCACCTGGCGGAGAGAGTTTCGTCGACCAGATTGGCCGCGCGGCTGCGGGACTCGCCACGCTGCCGGCAGGCGACGTCGTTGCTGTCGTGCATTCCGGCACCATTCGCGCCGTGCTCGCGATCGCACTTGATCTTGCGCCTGACAGCGGTTTGCGTTTTGTGATCGATCCGCTGTCGCTGACACGGATCGACCGCCTCGAAGGCGGCTGGCGCGTCGTCGCGGTCAATCAGCGCGTTTGAAGTCTTATCCGTTCCGTCGCTCGCCGCGCAGGGTAGGCAGCCCGATGCCGGCGGCGTCGAAGCCGCCATCGACGGCGAGAATCTGCCCGGTGATGTAGCTTGAGCGGTCGCTGCACAGAAAGAACACCGCTTCCGCCAGTTCCTCTTCGAGGCCGTAGCGATTGAGCGGTATGGCGTCGTGATAATCAGCGCGGATTTCCGGGGTGTGCACGGCTTTCGCCATCGCAGTCTCGACCGGGCCGGGTGCGACGCCGTTGACGCGAATGCCGAGCGAGGCCAGTTCGACCGCAAGCTGTTTCGTCAAATGCGCCAGGCCCGCCTTGCTGGTGCCGTAGGCCGAGCGCAGCGTCGAGGCGCGCACCGCTGAAATTGAAGTGATGTTGACGATCGCCCCGCCGCCATGGTCGCGCATCAGGGGTGTGGCCGCCTTGGTGCACAGGAACGGTCCGGTGAGATTGACCGCCAGCACCCGGCTCCAATCCTGATCGGAGGTTTCCAGGAGCGGCGCGAACACCGCGACGCCGGCATTGTTGATGAGTGCGTCGAGCCGGCCGAAGCGCCGTTCGATTTCGGCGACCGCGCTCGCAACTGCCTTCGCATCGGAGACATCGCAATGCAGCCCCAGCGTACGGCCGGCCGCGCCGAGCGATTCGACGCTCCTCCACAACAGTTCGCCCTCGATGTCGAGCAGCGCAACTCGCCAGCCCTCGGCGAGGAACCGTTTCGCGACCGCAAGTCCGATACCGCGCGCAGCACCGGTTACCAGCGCGACTTTTTGCAAGTCATCAATCATTTGCGTCCGCTCCGGAGTGTCCTCGCATGGTGCTTATAGCTTGTTGCCATGGGCCGTGTCCGGGACGCGGTGCAGCGTTCTCCGGGCGACGCGAGGTATCGCCCGGTTCACGCCGATCTTCACGATCTCAGTTCGATGCAGCCGTCCTGTTCTTGATGGCGCCAACGATGGCGGTCAGAACCGCACCCGCAACGCCGCCGCCGGCCACCTGGCCGATGATGCTGCCGATATCCGGCGTCGACGCGGAATTGGCGAGCAGCGGAATCAGCATGCCGAGGATCTGTCCCCCGGCGCCGCCGCCGATTGCCCCGGCGATGGTGTTTCCAAGCGTACCAAGATCGATATTCTTGGCGGCGCCTGCGGCGACATTGCCGCCGATGGCGCCGCTGATGATTTGTATGATCAGATTGACGAGTAATCCCGACATGACGCGATGCTCCCCTTTTCCGGTGTTCAGTTTCTGGTTGTGCGCGGTGCCGGACCATCGCCACGCGATAGAGTTTAGGCGCTTGGCCAGGGGAGGTCATGCTGCGCCCGCGAAGGATTCCCATAAAAATTGCGGAGATCTTTCGCTAGTCTCGACAAAGCGAAAGGAAGAAGCCCGATGAATATCATCGACGTCAGGGACATGCCGCCGGAACATTGGCGGCTGGGTGTGGAAACCCGCATGCTGATTTCCGCCAGCAATGGCGCGACGCAATTATGCATCTTCGAACAATGGATCGCGCCCGGGGCCGGCGCGCCGACCCACACCCATCCGGTCGAGGAGGTGCTGACCGTGCGTGACGGCGAAGCCGAAATGTGGATAGAGGACCAGCGCGTGCTGGTTTCGGTCGGGCAATCGCTGATCGTGCCAGCGCTGCGCAGGCACGGATTCCGCAATTCCGGCAACGTCACGCTTCACGTCCACGCGGTGCTGGCCTCGCCGGTGTTCGAAGCCACGATGGAGGGGACGACCGAGGTTACGCGGCGATGGGGATAGGCAACGCAAAAGATGCGCCGAAGAAAACAAGCACCGTATAATGAAGCTCGTCGTGCCCGGGCTCGTCCCGGGCATCCATGTCTTCACTGGATAGCGGCAAGAAAGGCGTGGATGGCCGGGACAAGGCCGGCCATGACGGAGAAAGCGATTGATCGAAACGAAAAACTCATCATTACCGCTTCCCCCTCCTCGCCACCACCTGCTCATACGCCTTCTGCAATCGCTCGCCGACCCTTGGTCCCGCCTTCTTCCGCCGCTTCACGCCGAGATGGGTCTCGCGCAGCTCGTCCATGAATTCGGCCCACATTTTCGGGCCGCCCTCGGTCAAGAGTTTGGCGCGGATGCCGAGTTCTTCGCTGACGGGAAGATATTTGAAACCCCAGCCCGACATCTGCGCCAGGGTCGGCAGCAGTTCGATGCCCTGTTCGGTCAGCGAGTAGATTCCCTTCTGCTTGTGGCTGGGATCGTCCTCCCTGGTGACGATGCCCTGCTCGAGCAGCGTCTTCAGCCGGTCGGCGAGGATGTTTGACGAAATGCCTTCGTCGGATTTGGTCAACAATTCGCGAAAATGCCGGCGGTTGCCGAACATCATGTCGCGGATGATCAACAGGCTCCATTTGTCGCCGACCACCTCCAGCGTGAGATTGATCGGGCAGCCCGAGCGCTGAGCCTCGTCCATTTGCAGTGTCCTGACCTGCGGCGAAAACGCCACGAAAAAACCGCTTGCAATATTGCACCAGTTATCCCAGAATACAACCAGTTGCAAAATGCAAGCAGTTGGGAGAGATGCGATGGCAAAGCTAATCATGTGGAACTTGATGACCCTCGACGGTTTCTTCGAGGGACCGAACCGCGACATCTCCTGGCATTTCGACGTCTGGGGCGAGGAACTGGAGCGGCTGTCGATCGAACAGTTGAAATCCGCAGGCGGCCTGATGTTCGGCCGCGTCACCTATCAACTGATGGCGAAGCATTGGCCGAACGCGACCGGCGAAGTCGCGGACTTCATGAACGCGTTACCGAAATATGTGTTTTCGCGCACGCTGATGCGGTCGGACTGGGCCAATACGCAGATGTTCGGCGCCGATATGCCTGACTCCGTGGCTCGATTGAAGCGTGAAAATGCCAGAGATATCTTCCTGTTCGGCAGCGCCGACCTTGCTGGAAGCTTGATTCCGCGAGGGTTAATCGACGAGTTTCGGATTGCCGTGAACCCGATCATTCTCGGCGGCGGAACGCCGCTGTTCAAGCAGGGCGAACGCGTAAAACTGAAGCCGCTCGGAAACCAGGTGCTGTCATCAGGCATTGTCATCCTGCGCTATGCGCCGACATAGGGAGGCTGCATGTCACTCACGCTGCATTACCATCCGCTGGCGTCGTTCTGCTGGAAGGCGCTGATCGCGTTGTACGAAAATGAAACGCCGACGCCAACATGATGGAGCCGTTCGGCGAAACCTGCAAAAACGTAACGGCCTATTTCGAGCGCCTGAAGGCGCGTCCCTCGATCGCGCGCGTGCTCCGGGAGGCCGAGCCGTATTTCAAGATGGTTCCGAGCTAGGGAGACCAAGATGGCTTCAGCAAACAAGGCAGACATCATCCGCGCGATCTTTGCCGCCTATCTGTCGAACGACCGTAAGGTTGTTGAGGATGCACTCACCGACGATTTCCGGTTCACGAGTCCCTATGATGACCGGATCGACAAGGCGACCTATTTCGAACGGTGCTGGCGCAACCGCGACTGGATCGCGCGGCACGAACTCGAAAAGATCTTCGTCGAAGGCGATGAAGCCTTTGTGACCTACAAATGCGTGGCCAGAGGCGGCAAGAATTTCCGCAATACCGAATTTTTCCTCTTCGAGGGTGACAAGGTCAAACGCATCGATGTCTATTTCGGCGCGACCTACGAAAATGGCGCTTTCGTCAAGCAACCGTCGTAGGGGCACACTTAGTCCCTTCATCCCGGCGCAACGGCTTGGCCATTATTCGCTGGAGGAGCGGCCCTTTGGCCGCGTCTCGAAAAGTGGGGCGGGAGGGTGCCAGATGGTTCGAGACGCGCGAAGACGCGCTCCTCACCATGAGGGATCCAGATGCGCCAGGGACGATGGCAATGACCTCGGAAATAATTTCGCGCGCCATGTCGGGGCGGCAAGACCCCGTTCGTCATGTTCACGAGCGATGGTTCGGCAGCAACCGGCGAACCGGCCAATTGATCAAAAGGAGTCCAATGATGCGATTCATGGTGATTGTGAAGGCCGACAGGAACAGCGAAGCCGGCGTGATGCCGACCACGGAAATGCTGACGGCGATGGGCAAGTTCAACGAGGAGATGGTGAAGGCCGGCGTGATGCTGGCGGGTGAGGGCCTGCATCCGACCTCGAAGGGTGCTCGGATTGATTTTTCCGGAAAACAGCCGAGCGTCAGCCGCGGTCCATTCGCCGTGACCGGGGATCTCGTCGCCGGCTTCTGGCTGATCCAGGTCAAATCGCTGGACGAGGCGATCGACTGGATGAAGCGCGCACCGTTCGATGACGGCGAGATCGAAATCCGGCAGATTTTCGATACGGAGGATTTCGGCGAGGCGCTGACGCCGGAATTGCGCGAACAGGAACAACGCCTGCGCGCCCAGGCGGCGAAGAAGTAACGCTCCATCTTCATTGTCATTCCGGGATGCGCCTTCGGTCGGCAATTGCCGACCTGAGACGCAGGCCCGGCGGCGGCCGGATTCACCGAATTGCAGGGCAATTCCAGACGTTAACGATTGTACAGGCGCCTCGCGGTGCTAGTGACCTTTGCGGCCGGCTCATGTAAAAGCCTTTCACATGAGCTGGCACAAGGAACAACGCCGCGCCGAGCGCGGCTACCATCACGGCAATCTGAAAGAGGCGCTGCTGCAGGCGGCGCTTGGGCTGATCGCGGAAAAAGGCGCGGCCGGTTTCACCTTTGCCGATGCCGCGCGCATGGCGGGCGTCAGCCCGGCGGCGCCGTACCGGCATTTTCGCGACCGCGACGAACTGCTTTCGAGCATCGCCCAGCGCGGCTTCGAGCAGTTTGAGGCGCTATTGACCCAGGCCTGGGACGACGGCCGTCCGGACACCGTCACGGCGTTCGAGCGGGTCGGCAAGGCCTATCTGGCATTTGCCCGCGAGGAGCCGGCGTTCTATTCGGCGATGTTCGAATCGGGGCTTCCGGTCGATCTTAACCCCACTCTATTAGCCGCTAGCGAGCGCGCTTTCGGCATTATCAGGGCCGCCGCGGAGCGCCTTGCCGCGCTCGCCCCGCCCGGCGTGCCGCGCCCGCCGGCGATGATGATGGCGCTGCATATCTGGTCGATGTCGCACGGCGTGGCGTCGCTGTTCGGACGCGGCGACGCGGCGCGCCGCAAGCTGCCAATGTCGCCCGAGGATCTCCTGGAAGCAGAAGTGCTGATCTATCTGCGCGGTCTGGGCTTCCCGACGGATCGCCGGCCACCCGGCGCAAAAGACCAGGCGGAGCAGAAGCCGCCCGGTCCTCCTCCAATTCCACCCACAGGTGCTCCTTCAGGTCCTTGGGGCAACCCAAAATAAATTCGGCGGGGCCGGTTGCGCCCCGCTTGACAAAAATCCGGGATGGGTTAGGTATGTAAATGTTATTTACATTCACAACGGCGTGATGCCGTCATGGAGAGGGAAATGGCCTACACCGCAGATGTCAATCGATGGCGCGGCCCCGATAGTGAGTCCTACCGCCCGCATATGCTTGATTCGCCCTGGCACCCCGGCTGGATCGCCGTCACCGTGCTCGGCTTCATCATCTGGTGGCCGATCGGGCTTGCCCTCCTCTTTTTCACACTCGGGAGCAGAAAAATGGCTTGTTGGGGTCACCAGGATCGCTGGTCGAATAAAATGGAGCGGATGCAGTACAAGATGGAGCGGATGCGCAACCACATGGAGCGCCGCGGCTTCCCCTTCGGTCCGCCCTCGAGCGGCAACCGCGCCTTCGACGAATACCGCATGGAGACCTTGCGGCGGCTCGAGGAAGAGCAGACCGAATTCCGCGATTTCCTCGATCGGCTGCGCCACGCCAAGGACAAGGAAGAGTTCGACCAGTTCATGGCGCAGCATCGCACCCGCCCGACGCCGCCGCCTACGGACGGTCAGCCCCAGGCGTAAGAGCCCAAGTTCTAAGGCTCAGCCTCAGGCGCAGTGCCCCCATCGAACCTGACGGCGACATAGCCGCCCGTTTGCGAAAGCAGGCGGGCGGTTTGCGTTATGCGCCGGCGCGATGCCTTGCAGGCTTGGTCGGAAGTGCCGCGACCTCCTGTCCGATCGCGTCATGCGCAAGGCGCAGATCATAGGCCGATTGCAGATTAAGCCAGAATTGCGGGCTGGTCTGGAACCAATGCCCGAGACGGAGTGCAGTATCGCCGCTGACGGCGCGCTTGCCTTGAATGATTTGCGAAATACGATTCGGCGGCACGGAGATCTGGCGCGACAGCTCAGTCGGAGTGACGTCAAGCTCGCTCAGCTCGTCAGCCAGAATTTCGCCGGGATGAATTGCGGGACGCGCCATCGTTATCTCCCCAATCAATGATAATCTACGATCTCTACGTTCGACGGACCTTTTGCCTGCTCCGGCCATTCAAAACATACCCGCCATTGCTGATTGATGCGAATTGAGTATTGGCCGGCCCGGTCCCCTTTCAAAGCTTCAAGCCGGTTGCTGGAGAGGCCCCGAAGATCGGTGAGGGTGGTGGCCGCATCCAATATCTCCAATCGTTTCCAACGCTGCCGATCAAAGCCCTGAAACGCCCGCACCAACTCTCCCTTGGCAAAAAGCTCCGTGCGCTTGTCCCTGAAGGTCAAGATCATGCGCAAGAGAGTCTAATAGTTTGGACGATGTACGTCAAACGTAAATATCCCGCGTGGTGGCTGACGCCCGCGGATCACGCTGCCGTCATTTGTGGCAGCCAAATTCCCCTTTGGTAACCTCGCATTAACCACGATTGGCGTCTGGTTAGGGGCGTTATGACGCGCTGAAAGCCCTTGTTTTGACATGTTGGCGGCGGAAGCAGACCCCGGCTTCGGACGGGCCTCCCATACGGACACGACAAGGCTCTCGCACTGGCGCTTGCAATGCGCCTTAAGGCGCAGTTGTGGAACACCGGCAGCCATTTGCTCCCGGAGGATTTGGGACACTTGCGTTGAGAGGATACCCTCTATGAATCCCGACGTTGGATCGCAAGCTTTGCCATCGATCGGCTCCGGCGTTTCGCTGTTCGATCTGGCGTTTCATGCGAGCTTTGTCGTGCAAGTCGTCATGATCGGGCTGCTCTCCTGTTCGGTATGGGTGTGGGCGATCGCGATTGACAAAGTCTTCCTGTATGCGCGCACCAAACGCGCCATGGACCGCTTCGAGCAGGCATTCTGGTCGGGGCAGTCGATCGAGGAGCTTTATCGCACGTTGTCAGCCAAGCCGACGCAATCGATGGCGGCCTGCTTCGTGGCCGCCATGCGCGAATGGAAGCGATCGTTCGAGAGCCAGTCGCGGTCGTTCGCCGGGCTTCAGATGCGAATCGAAAAGGTCATGAACGTTTCCATCGCCCGCGAAGTCGATCGGCTCGAACGCAGGCTTCTGGTGCTGGCGACGGTCGGGTCGGCGGGGCCATTCGTCGGCCTGTTCGGCACGGTCTGGGGCATCATGACGAGCTTCCAGTCGATCGCCGCCTCGAAGAACACCTCGCTGGCGGTGGTGGCCCCGGGCATCGCGGAAGCGCTGTTTGCCACCGCGGTCGGCCTTATCGCCGCCATTCCGGCAACTATCTTCTACAACAAGTTCACCTCCGAGGTGAACCGGCAGGCCCAGCGGCTGGAGGGATTTGCCGATGAATTTTCAGCAATCCTGTCGCGCCAGATCGACGAGCGGGCATGAGGCGCGATATATTATGGGCGCATAATGGGCACTAGATCATGGCGATGAACATGGCAGGTTCGTCGGGCGGCGGTCGCCGCGGCCGGCGCCGCGCGGTGATGGCCGAGATCAACGTTACGCCGATGGTCGACGTAATGCTGGTGTTGCTGATCATCTTCATGGTGTCGGCGCCGCTATTGACGGTGGGCGTGCCGCTCGATCTGCCGCAGACCCAGGCCAAGAGCCTGGAGCAGGACAAGACGCCGCTGCAGCTCTCGGTCGACATCAAGGGCAAGATCTTCATCAATGACACCGAAGTTGCAATCAATGAGCTGATACCGAAATTAAAGGCGATCACGGACGCCCGGGGCGGTCTGGACGAGCGTATATTCATGCGGGCGGACAAGAAGGCCGATTACGGAACCGTGGCGCGGGTCATGGGGCAGCTGTCGGGCGCTGGATTCAAGCGGCTGGCGCTGGTCACCGAAGTGGAGCAGGGGTCCTAAAGGGTGAAGGTCGACAAGACACTGGTGGCGTCTGCGGCCCTGCACGTCCTCGTGATCGGGTGGGGACTGACATCGTTCTCGTCCAAGGCGTTCGAGTCGATTCCGGAAGAGACCTTGCCCGTCGATATCATTTCCTCCGATCAGCTTGCCAAGGTGACCGCCGGCATGAAGTCCGGCAAAAAGGAAAATCCGAAACCGCTGGCGGAGAAAGTCGCCGAAGCCAAGCCGGTTGACGACGCCGTCGGCAAGATCACCGAGAAAGCTCCGGTCGTAACCGATACCGCGCCGCCGCCGCAGCCAAAGGTCGAGGACAAGCCGGTCGAGAAAAAGCCCGAACCGCCGAAGCCGGTCGCCGAGAGCAAGCCAAAGGAAGAGCCGAAGCCGATCGAGAAAAAGCCGGATCCGCCCAAGGTCGATCCGATCGCGGAAGCCTTGAAAAAGGAAGAGAAGAAGCCGCCGCCGAAACCGCAGGCCCAGGCCGCAAAGCCGCCCGAGCCGGCGAAGCCGAAGACGGAACGTACCTTCGATCAGTCGAAGATCGCAGCCTTGCTCGACAAGCGCGATCCGTCCCGGCAGGCCACTACTGGCGACACGCTGAATTCCAATGCTGCGTTGGGTCTTGCCCACGGCAAGGCTGCTGATAACTCGGCGACCTGGGGATCGATGTTCAAGTCTCAGGTCGAGCGCTGCTGGAAGAAACCCTATGGCGGAATCGAGTCGCAGAATCCGCAGGCTGCCTTTGTCATCAGACTGAAGCGTGACGGCACGCTTGAGGGAATGCCGGTTCCGGATGGAGCGCCGGCCACGCCGTATCTTCGCGTTTATCAGGAGAGCGCGTTGCGCGCGATCATCGAATGCCAGCCGTATAATTTGCCCGCAGCCTATTTCGAGGAATGGAGATATTTTGCGCCGGTGTTCACCGAACAGAAAACCTGAAGGCGCTCTCCTGACCGTGATCGCACCTATCAAGCAAAGTCTGCGACAATGACCGACAAAGATGGATTGCCCGACATGCCGTTCCAGCTGAGCCGCCGGCAGATGATTTCCGGAATGGCGTCGGCCGGTGTGCTGATGGGCGGTTCGGCGCGTAACGCCTTCGCCCAGGCGCCGAAGCGGGTTATCATCCCCGAGGGCGATTTCGCCCCATTGCCGATCGCGATCCCCAATTTCGTGGCCGGCACGCCGGCGGATGGCGAAGTCGGCGTCAACGTCGCCCAGGTCATTACCAACAACCTCAGGCGCAGCGGGCTGTTCGCGCCGATCGATCAGGCGGCCTTTATCGAAAAAATCGTCAATATCGACCTGGCGCCGCAGTTCCAGAACTGGAAGACGATCAACGCGCAGGCGCTGGTGACGGGTCGGATGACCCGCCAGCCCGACGGACGCTTAAAGGCTGAATTCCGCCTCTGGGACGTCAACACGGCCCAGCAACTTGCCGGCCAGCAATATTCCACGTCGCCGGAATACTGGCGGCGGATCGCGCATATCATTTCCGACCAGATCTACGAGCGCCTGACCGGAGAGAAGGGCTATTTCGACAGCCGCGTGGTGTTCGTCGATGAGACCGGATCCAAGGAACGGCGCGTCAAGCGGCTGGCGCTGATGGATCAGGATGGCGCCAACGTCCGCTACCTGACCCGCGGCGCCGATCTGGTGCTGACACCGCGATTCTCGCCCTCGACCCAGGAAATCACCTATATGGAATTCGGTCAGGGCGACCCGCGAGTCTATCTCCTCAACGTCGAGACCTTGCAGCGCGAGATCGTCGGCAATTTCCCCGGCATGTCGTTCTCGCCCCGGTTCTCGCCGGACGGCCAGCGCGTGATCATGAGCCTGCAGCAGGGCGGCAATTCAAACCTGTTCGTGATGGACCTGCGTTCGAAGTCGACGACGCGTCTCACCGATACGCCGGCGATCGATACTTCACCGTCCTACGCGCCCGACGGAGCCCGCATTTGCTTCGAGTCCGACCGCGGCGGAAAGCCGCAGATCTATGTGATGCCGGCGGCCGGCGGACCGGCGCAACGCATATCCTTCAGTGACGGCAGCTATTCGACCCCGGTCTGGTCGCCGCGCGGCGACTACATCGCCTTTACCAAGCAGGGCGGCGGACAGTTCTCCATCGGCATCATCAAGCCGGATGGTTCGGGCGAACGGATTCTCACCTCCGGATTCCACAATGAAGGCCCGACCTTCGCGCCGAACGGCCGCGTTCTGATGTTCTTCCGCGATCCCGGCGGCAACGCCGGACCTTCGCTGTTCACCGTGGACATTTCCGGACGTAACGAACAACGGGTTCCGACCCCCGGCTTCGCCTCCGATCCGGCGTGGTCGCCATTGCTGTCGTAAGGCCAACGCCGCCGGCATGACCGGCACTGAATCCGGTCGGCAAACCTTGCCTAGCTTGCTGATTTTCCGGGTGGATTTTTGTTCTGCCTGACCATAACAACTCCCCGGTAACGATGTTCCCTCAGAAAGACTTCATCTGCGACGGGTAAAACTACGCACCCCCGATAGGACGTGCGCGCGCCTGATGCAGCTTGCAAGCGAAACCAGAGAGCCTCATCAGAAGATCTCGCCGTCGATTTACGCGGCGCTGATCGATTCGCTGTTCCAGGATCCGGGGCCGCTGTTTGCGGGCGCGCTTTGCGCCGCTGTCGCGGCGATCATGACGGCGATGAAGACCGGCAACCCATGGCTCTGGCCATGTGTTGCGCTGCTGGTGGCGACCGGCGCCGTCCGTGCGCTCGACACCCGCCAATATCAGCGGCGCGGTCCCGGTCTGACGTCGAAGGAAGCGGCATGCTGGGAAGTTCGCTACCAGGTCGGCGCGATGCTCTACGCGGCCGCGCTCGGGCTATGGTGCGTTGTGGCGTTGCTGGGCAGCCGGGATGCCGTCGCACACATGATCTGCGTATCCGTCACGCTTTGCTACGTCGCGGCCGGCGGCGGCCGAACCTACGGCCGCCCGTGGATCTTTCACGTGCAAATGCTGCTGGCTTGCGGACCGCTGACACTGGCGCTGGCGTTCTATGGAAGCCCCTACTATTTCGGGATGGCGATCCTGAACGTGCTGTTTTTTTTCGCCCTCAAGCACATTTCGACGAGCCTGCAAAAGCTCTACGTGCGAGCGCTGGTTGCGCGCGAGCGCGAGGCGGCGCTGGCGAGCCAGTTCGACTCCGCGTTGAACAACATGCCGCACGGCCTCTGCATGTTTCGCGCCGACGGCCGGCTTGCCGTCGTCAATCATCGCTTCACCGAAATGATGAACCTGTCCGAGGATCTCGTGCGCCGCGGGGCGAGCGCGCCTGACATCGTCGCCGCCTGCGTCAAGGCCGGTTCGCTCTCGGACGCCAGCGGAACGATGATCTTGTCGGAGATCGAGGATACCCAGATCAGGGACATCGTCACGACGGATCCCGATATTACCAAGAGCAGGTCGCTGTCCTGGACGTTTCAACCGATGGCCGGCGGCGGCACCGTCGTGCTGCTGGAAGACATCACCGAACGGAAGGACGCAGAAGCCAGGATCAGCCATCTTGCGCGTTACGACGAGCTGACGGCCTTGCCCAACAGGGTCAATTTCCGCGACGAAATCGAGCGCTTGCTGGTCATTTCCCAAAATGCCGAGCGGCTGTCGGCCTTGCTTTTCGTCGATCTCGATCAATTCAAGCAGGTCAACGACACCCTGGGTCACCCTTGCGGGGATCAGCTGTTGTGCGCCGTCGCCAGCAGGTTGCGCGAAATGCTGCGTCCGGAGGATTTCGTGGCGCGATTCGGCGGCGACGAATTTGTGGTGTTCCAGCAGAACATCGCATCCAGCGAAGACGCCGCGAATCTCGCCCGGCGTATCGTCGACCGCCTCAGCGAGCGTTACAAGATCGACAATCATCTGGTCGAGATCGGCGCCAGCGTCGGCATCGCGATGACGTCGCCTGCCGGCATCAGCGCCGATACGCTGTTGAAGAACGCGGACATGGCGCTCTACCGCGCCAAGGCGGACGGCCGCGGAACCTTCTGCTTCTTCCATGACGAGATGGCGCAAACCGTCGAGGCTCGCCGCATTCTGGAACTGGACCTGCGCAAAGCGTTGGCCAACGAGGAGTTCGAGCTGTTCTACCAGCCGCTTGTCAATCTCAAATCCGGGCGAATCGGGACGTGCGAAGCACTGCTGCGCTGGAATCATCCGGTGCGCGGTACGGTTTCCCCGATCGATATCGTTCCGGTCGCCGAGGACATGGGTCTCATCGTCGATCTCGGCCGCTGGATCCTGCGCAAGGCCTGCATGGAATGCATGAAATGGCCGGAAGGCGTCAGCGTCGCGGTCAACTTCTCGCCGCAGCAGTTCCATCAACGCGATGTGCTGAGCGAGGTTCGTTACGCGCTCGAGGTCTCCGGGTTGCCTGCGCACCGGCTCGAAATCGAGATCACCGAATCGTCGTTGTTGCGCAATACGCAACTGACCCACGATGTGTTGTCGCAATTGCACATGATCGGGGTGCGAATATCGCTCGATGATTTCGGCACCGGCTATTCGAGCCTGAGCTACCTGCACAATTTCCCGTTGCAGAAGGTGAAGATCGATCGCTCGTTCCTGGAGGGGATCGACACCGACCGGCCGCTGACGCTGTTGCGCGGCGTGGCGCGGCTCAGTGCCGATCTGGGCATGCTGGTCGTGGTCGAAGGCATCGAGACCAACGAGCAGCTGGAACTGATCAGCGTCGACGGCACCGTGACCGAGGCGCAGGGCTATCTGTTCAGCCGGCCGGTGCCGGCGGTGCGGATACGCCAGTTGCTCAACGCATCGCATGGCCGCCGGCTGCCCGACGACAAGCTGATCGAGCTGCCGTCGCGATCGATCGCCTGAAAATCACCCCTAGCCGCCGCGTCTAAACCGGGCTGCGCGCTGCCTTATTTTTTGGGGCCGCGGAGTTAACCGTACTGCCGCGATTGCTTTGCAATCCATTAAGAAGCTGTTAATCTTCCTCCCTGCGCGCGCAAGTTGCTGAAGCTTGGTACACGCGCAAGTTGTTTGGACGTTGTAAGGAGTATCAAATGAGGTCGGCGGCTGAGCCAATCGCCCCTGTTCCAGAACGCAGCGCTGATCCCCTCGAACACGTCGACTACCGTCTTGCTGAAACCCCCGAGGAAAAAGACAAGATTTATCGCCTGCGCTACCGCGCGTATCTCCGCGAGGGGGCGATCCTGCCGTCGGAATCCGAGCGCGTCACCGATCGTTACGATGATTTGCCCAATAACTGGACTTTCGGGATCTTCCGCCACGGGCAGCTTTACAGCTCGATTCGGATCAGCGTTTTGACCAACGAGTGGCGAGGATCTCCATCGTCGGAAATGTTCAGCGATATCCTACATCCGGAGTTGGAACGAGGGAAAATCATCATCGATCCAACCCGATTCGTCGCCGACCCGGACAAGGCAAAAAGGTTTCCGGAACTTCCCTACATCACGGTGAGGCTCGGCTGGATTGCCTGCGGGCATTTCAACGCCGATATCGGCCTTGCCAATGTTCGCCCCGAGCACCGGGCGTTTTATCGCAAGGTGTTCCTGCAGCAGCCGCTTGGTGAACCGAGATTGTTCCCGGGACTGATCAAGCCGGTAGGGCTGATGGCCGCCCATTATCCGGCAATCCGGGAAAAAGTGTTCCAGCGCTTTCCTTATATGCGCTCTAGCGCCTTTGAACGGCGGATGCTGTTTCAGCGCCGCGGCGAGGGTGATTCTCCGATCGTATCCCACCCTCTCGTCCGACAATCCTGACGAAGTCGGCCCGCCTGTCCCGGCGGCGGGTTCCCCTGCGCGGCTTCGCGCGCCGGGCGCTGCTTAATCGGATTCCGGCCATCCTTGCATGGGTTTATCCCCGCAGTCCTCGCTTGCCTTCACCGTCGCGCCACATTTACAACTCATTAACTATCGCGGTTGCTTTTCGCCGTTTGCTGGCATTTGATCGGGTCCGGCAACACCCCATCAAGGTTGACGGAACGTTCGCTTAACCATCGCCCTGTAGACCGGATAACAGTCGAAAACGTGAGCGTGGAGGCTCCCGAATGAAACATCAGATGCGTATCCTCCAGGGATTGAAGCTGGCCGCGGTGCTCGCGGTGGCTCTGTCCATGGGCGCCTGCGCCAACAAGAACCTTGGCGCCGACGGCGCGATGGCAAGCGCGGCGACGCCGGGCAGCCAGCAGGATTTCGTGGTCAACGTCGGCGACCGCGTGTTCTTCGAGAGCGACCAGACGGATCTGACGCCGCAGGCGATCGCGACCCTGGAGAAGCAGGCGCAATGGCTGCAGACCTACAACCGCTATTCCTTCACCATTGAGGGTCACGCGGACGAGCGCGGCACCCGCGAATACAACATCGCGTTGGGTGCGCGGCGGGCTCAGTCCGTTCGCACCTACCTCGCCTCGCGCGGCATCGATCCCGGCCGGATGCGGACGATCTCCTACGGCAAGGAACGCCCGGTCGCGGTGTGCAACGACATCTCCTGCTGGTCGCAGAACCGCCGTGCCGTCACGGTGTTGAACGCCAGCTCCTGAGGCGTGGTTTTTCGCTGGATTTTGGGCCGGCGCCTTCGGGCGCCGGTTTTGTTTTGACGGCCTTGCTACCGCGACCGGTTTGTCTAAGTCACATTTTTGGCGTACTCCCTCCCTCAAGGTGATCCGGTTTCGATGTCATGCCGAATTCGTCGTCAGGCCAAAATGTCATCCAGATTTCATAGATTTACGCGCGCTGCGGTAACGTCCGCGATGCTGGTGCTGGGCTCGCAGGCGTTAGCGCAATCCTATGACGTCGACCCGGAAACTCGGATCCAGCAGCTTGAGAATCAGTTACGGCAACTGACCGGCCAGAATGAAGAGCTGCAATACCGCAACCGGCAGCTCGAGGACCGCCTGAGGTCGCTGCAAGGCGGCGCACCAGGCGTCCCAGGCGCTCAGCCTGCTGTTGCCCAGCCCAACATCGCCGCAGCGCCTACGATGCAGCCTGGTCCGCCCCTGCGGCAGCCGCAGGTCCAGCCGGGTTATGACCAGCAGGTCGCGGCGCCGGCGCCGATCGTCCAGGAATCACAGGGAGCGCCACAGGGAGCGCCACAGGGAGTTCTGCCGCAGGGCCGGCGCCGTGGCGATGCCTTCGACCCAAGCCAGGCCCCGAATGCCCCGGGCGTGCCGCAAGCGCTCGGCGGAGGGCAACTCCCGGTCCCGCCTGAAGCGCCTGTCGGGGCTCGCAGCGGACGCGGGGCAGGG
>WNFW01000808.1_pt1 | contig 25665 bp, 20 predicted proteins | sample 5400131 | NCBI WGS metagenome assembly WNFW01 (sample SAMN13153362, study PRJNA577476) | soil metagenome | isolation source: 20 cm soil or saprolite under grassland replicate 1 | place: USA:California | collected 2016-06-15 | reverse complement strand
AGCTGCTCGGCAACGACCTCGTCCGCCGGGCGTATCTCGGCGGCTGATCGTGGCGGAGCGCGTCTTCGGGCGCGCCGCCTCGGGCGCTGATGTCGTCAATCCCGACTTAGCGCCAAGGGATGCAAGACGTCGATCGCCCAGCCCACGTCCAGGCGCTCCCCCAGCCAACCCGGAGTGGCAGTGCGCGCGTGCAGGACAAGCCCCTCGGCATCGTGCTGTCCTCGTAGGATCTCGACGGGATCGCCGAGCACGGCCAGAGGAGGCGGCACCTCGGGCAGAGGCCGCCCATCCGGGCGGCGGAACCGAAGCTCGCCGTCCGGCTGTCGATCGACCTGGTAGCCCTCCTCATGAACGGCGCGATGGTGGCGGCGGCAGAGCAAGGCGAGATTCGAGAGCGTGGTGGGGCCCCCTCGCGCCCAGTGACGGATGTGATGGCCCTGCCCGAACCGGACCCCGCAGCCGGGGAACCGGCACCCGCGGTCTCGGTGATGAAGCGCTCTCCGCAGCGCCGGCGGAATCGTGCGTGTCCGGGCGCCGACCTCCAGCAGGCGCCCGTCTGCGTCGTGGCGCATCACGACCCGGCTCGCATCGCACGCCAGGCGCTGCGACGTTCCGGCCGGAACGCGCAGCCCGTCCTCGAGGACGGACTGACCGGCCTGGTCGGGGTCGGCCAGGACGGCGGCATCCACGTGGACCACCACCTGGTAGCGTTCTCCCGGCGCGCCAGGATCGATGCCGTGGTGGAGCGCGCTCTCGGCAAGCAGGGCTAGGGCGTCGGCCTGCTGCTGCTCCATCGTCGGCGGATCGGCCTCCGGCGCCTGGTCAGCCCGCCGCTGGTACAGGGCCTCACGGGCCGCGGCCAGCGCCTGCATGAGCAGGGCGCCGACCTCGGGGGCGAGTCGCCCTCGGATCCTCACGCTGCCGTCTTCATCGGGATACACGTGCAGCGCCCGGCCGGCGTGCTGGCGGTCGGCCTCTCGAGCCTCGGCCTTGCGGTCCATCCGGCGCCAGCCCCGCACGATCCGCTCGACGTGCGCGGCGGTGCCGGCGCGGCCCACCGCCAGGAGCCGCTCCTCGGTCTCCGGGGTCGCCACACGGGTCAACTCCCTGACCTTGGCGTAGGACAGCTCGCCGCGGGCGAGCGCGTGCCGAGCGCGCGCGCCACCCGGACGTGCTCCCGAGCCGCGCCCGGCGCGAACCCCACGCGCCAGGCGAGCCAGGCCGCGCACGAGCTGAATCCGGTATTCCAGCCCTCGCGGGTGTCGAACTCTCGAATGAGCTCGAGGAGGCGGGCGGTCGCGGCGTCGAGGTGGGCCGACAACTCGGCGATCTCGTCACCCAGGCGATCCAGTGAGAGTGTTGCCATGGCGAACCCCCCTTCTGCTGGGGCGACTCTACACCCGAGGTTCGGAGCCACCGGGGAGACGCGCCAATCGGCGATCGCGGCCCGTTCGACATTTTTGCAACGAACGCATCTGCGATGGTTTCTTCGCGCTTCTGTGGACCGCTGGGACGGCCTGAACCAGGTGGTGCCGACACGAGGCGACTGCCCCCACGGGAAGCTGTCAAGCGGAAATCGCAGGCGACCCGCCGCCGGGCGCGCCGCGAGGCTGGAGTAGAATAGCGTCGTGAGAAGACGGGGCGCGATCCGCTCGTGGTCCGGACGCCGTTCCCGGCTGTCCTGACATGGGCGGCGCCGTGCGCGTGCGCTTCGCCCCGAGCCCGACGGGGCACCTCCACGTGGGTGGCGCGCGCACCGCCCTCTTCAACTGGCTCTACGCGCGTCACCATCGCGGGGCCTTCGTCCTCCGGGTCGAGGACACCGACCGCGCGCGCTCGACCGACGAGGACCTCGCGGCGATCCTCGAGGCGCTCGAGTGGCTCGGCCTCGACTGGGACGAAGGGCCGCCGACACCGGGGTACCGCCAGAGCGAGCGTCTGGCGATCTATCGCGAGCACGCCGAGCGACTGCGCGCCGCCGGCCGCGCCTATTACTGCGACTGTCCCCCCGAGCTCCTGGAGCGCGAGCGTCAGGCCGCCCAGAAGCGCAAGGAGACCTTCCGGTACTCGGGGCGATGTCGCGACCGCGGCCTGGAACGCGGCGCGCTCCGCCTCCGGATCCCGGACACGGGTGCGACGGTCGTGAACGACCTGATCCACGGCCCGGTCACCTTCGATCACGGCCAGCTCGACGACTGGATCCTCGTCCGCACGGACGGGACGCCGACGTACAACTTCTGCGTCGTCGTGGACGACGTCACGATGCGGATCACACACGTGATTCGCGGCAACGACCATCTGTCGAACACCCCGAAGCAGATCCTCTGCTACGAGGCGCTCGGTTACCCCGTCCCCGAGATGGCGCACGTGTCGATGATCCTGGGGCCGGATCGGAGCCGGCTCTCCAAGCGCCACGGCGCGACCTCCGTTCAGGCGTTCCGTGACGCCGGCATTCCCGCCGACGCCATGGTCAACTACCTGGCCCGCCTGGGCTGGTCGCACGGGGACCAGGAGATTTTCACGCGGGAGGAGCTGATCGAGTTCTTCGACATCAAGGACGTCGCGGCATCGGGCGCGATCTTCGACGAGACCAAGCTCGAGTGGCTCTCGCACGAGTACCTCAAGCGGCAGGACGGCGCCGCGCTCGCGACGCTGGCGTTGCCGTTCATCCGGGCGGCGGGGCTCGAGCCGCCCGAGCCGGCCCGCCTCGCGCCGATGCTCGACACGCTCAAGGAGCGCGCGAAGACGCTCGTCGAGCTGGTGGCCGCCGGCCGGTTCTACTTCGAACCGCCCGCGGCGTACGAGCCGCAAGCGGCCGCGACGTACCTCACCGCCGAGGGCGCCGGGCGCCTCGAGACGCTGATCGCGCGGCTCGAGGCCGAGCCCGACTGGAGCGCCGCCGCGCTCGAGCGCGTCTACCGCGCGACCGTCGAGGCGCTCTCTCTCAAGCTCGTGGACCTGGCCCAGCTCTCGCGCCTGGCCGTGACGGGCGGCACGGCCTCGCCGCCGCTCTTCGAGGTGTTGGCCCTGCTCGGGCGCGACGAGGTACTCCGGCGCCTGCGCCGTGCGCGCGGGGTGGCGGAGGGCCGGGGATGAGGCTCCTGCTGGCCCGGCACGGCCAATCGGAGTGGAACCGGGTGCGGCGCTTCCAGGGCGCCAACGACGTCGGCCTGTCCGACGTCGGGCGCGCCCAGGCCGAGGCGCTGGGGCGCGCGGTGCGGAGCGGCTACCGCGTGGCCGTGGCCTACGTGAGCCCGATGCGCCGCGCGCGCGAGACGGCGGAGATCGCGCTCGCGGGGACCGCGATCGCGCGCGTGCCGTTGGAGGACCTCCGCGAGCTGTCGCTCGGCGAGTGGGAGGGCCGGACGGTGGACGAGGTCCGCGCTCTCGAGGGGGATCCGTATCGCGCCTGGGTCCGCGCCCCGCTCGACTGCCCGCCGCCGGGCGGCGAGGCGCTGCCGGAGGTCTCGACCCGGGTGCGGCGCGCCGTCGACCAGATCGGTGCCTGCCATCGAAACGGCGACGACGTGCTGGTCGTCGCGCACGGCGGCGTGATCAGCGTCTACCTCTGCCACCTGCTGGGCGTCTCGTTCAACGCGCTCTGGCGGCTCCGGATCGACAACGGCTCGCTGTCGATCGCGAGGCCCCCGCGGCTCGTGTGCGTCAACGACACCGCCCATCTCCCGCCGATGCCGAGGGTCACGGCGTGACGGTTCTGCTCGCGCTGTTCGGCGGGATGGCGCTGCTGCTCTACGGCATCCGCCTGAGCGGCGAGGCGCTCCAGCGGGCGCTCGGCGCGCGCCTGCGCGGCCTGCTGACCGGGCTCTCGCGCAACCGGATCCTGGCCGTCCTCTCGGGCGCGGCGATCACCGCGATCATCCAGTCCTCCGCGGCCACGACCCTCATGCTGATCGGCTTCGTCGCCGCCGGCCTCATGACCTTTCGGGCGACGCTCGGCGTGATTCTCGGCGCCGACATCGGCACGACGTTCACGGTGCAGCTGATCGCGTTCCGCGTCACCGACTATGCGCCGCTCCTGATCGGCCTCGGCTTCACGACCACGTTCGTCGCCCGCCGGCGGGTGCTGAAGGATGTCGGGCAGGCCCTCCTCGGGCTCGGGCTCCTGTTCCTCGGGCTCAAGCTGATCCTCGACAACGCCGGGATGCTCAAGGCCAGCCCGCTCGCGGTGGACCTTCTCGCCGCGATCGCGAACACCCCGATGGTCGGCGTCCTCGTCGGCGCGGTGTTCAGCGCGCTGGTGACGTCGTCGACGGCGACGCTCGGGCTCGCCCTCGCCTTCGCCCACCAGGGGCTGCTCGATCTCACCGGGGCCGTGCCGGTCGTGCTCGGCGCGAACATCGGCACGTGCGTCACCGCGCTCACGGCGTCGCTCGGCGCCGGGGCCGAGGCCAAGCGGGTGGCCGTCGCCCACATCGCCTTCAAGCTCCTCGGCGTCGCGCTCGTCTTCCCGTTCATCGGCCCGTTCACGGCCGTGGTGGCCAGCTCGGCCGCCGAACCGGCGCGCCAGCTCGCGAACGCGCACACCCTGTTCAACATCGGCATCAGCCTCGTCTTCCTGCCGTTCACACCGATGGCCGCGCGCGCGATCGAATCGCTCGTGCCGGACGCCCAGGAAGGCGACAGTCCGTTCCGGACCCGCTACCTGGACGAGCGAGCGCTCGAGCAGCCGGCCCTCGCGTTCGGCCAGGCGGCCCGCGAGGCGCTCCGGATGGCCGACGTGGTGCAGGCGATGCTCCGCGACGTGCCGGTGGTCTTCGCGAGCGACCATCAGGAGCTGCTGGACGACGTCTCACGGCGCGACGACCAGGTCGACTTCCTCGAGCGCGAGATCAAGCTGTTCCTCACGCGGCTCGGTCGCGCGGCGATGGGCCCCGACCTCTCGCGGAAAGAGATCGCGCTGATCTCCTTCATCGGCAACCTCGAGAACATCGGCGACATCATCGACAAGAACCTCATGGAGCTCGCCCGGAAGAAGATCTACCAGGGGCGGCGGTTCTCGGACGCGGGCTGGGCCCAGATCCAGGAGTTCCACGGGATGGTCTCCAAGAACCTCGAGCGGGCGATCGCCGCGTTCGCCGCGAACGACCGCGGGTTGGCGCAGGAGGTCCTCGACCAGCGCCCCCTGATCCGGACGCGCGAGCGCGACCTCCGCGAGTCCCACCTCGGGCGGCTCCGTGCGGGCCTCGCCGAGTCGATCGAAACGTCGGAGATCCACCTCGACATCCTGACGAACCTCAAGCGTGTGAGCTCGCACGTCTCGGCGCTCGCGATCTCGATCGTGGAGGAGGTGTGAGATGAAGAAGATCGAGGCCATCATCAAGCCGTTCAAGCTCGACGACGTGAAAGAGGCCCTCACGGAGCTCGGCGTCGTCGGCATGACCGTGACCGAGGTGCGCGGGTTCGGGCGGCAGAAGGGTCACACCGAGCTCTACCGCGGCTCCGAGTACACGGTGGACTTCCTTCCCAAGGTGAAGATCGAGGTCGTCGTCGCGGACGGTATGGTCGACAAGATCGTCTCGACGATCGTCGCCGCCGCGAAGACCGGCTCCATCGGCGACGGCAAGGTCTTCGTGCTCCCGATCAACGAGTCGATCCGCATCCGGACCGGAGAGACGGGCGAGTCGGCCGTCTGAACGCCACGCAGCGGGACTTCCGCCGGCTCGGGTTCGCCGACCCGGCCGCCGCGCTCTCCAACTTCGCGAGCCTCACGCCCACGCCGCGGGACGCGGAGCTCCTGGCGCCGATCGCCGCGCGGCTGATCGCGGCGCTCGCGGCCGCGCCCGACCCCGACATGGCGCTCAACAACCTCGAGCGCTACGCGGCGGCGGTCGACCGGTCCGTCTTCTACGCGACGCTCGCCCAGCACCCCGGCGCGCTGCCCCTGCTGGTCTGTGTCTTCGGCTCGAGTCAGTTCCTGGCCGACACCCTCCACCGGCGACCGCAGGCCCTCGCCTGGCTCCTCGAACCGCACACGATGCGGGTCTGGCTCCCCGAAGATCTCGCGGCCGAGCTCGCCCAGGCGCTCGGCCCCTTCGAGGGGCGCGTGGCGCGGATGAAGGTGCTGCGCCGCTTCAAGTATCGCCACCTCCTGCGCATCGGGGCCCGGGACCTCCTGGGCGACGCTGACCTCGCCGCGACGACCGAGGAGCTGGCGCATCTCGCCGACGCGTGCCTCGCCGAGGCGCTCGCGTTCACCGAGTCGGCGGCGCGCGTCGACTACGGCGCGCCGCTCGATCCGTCCGGCGCCGAGACGGGCGTGGCCGTCATCGCCATGGGCAAGCTCGGCGGCGAGGAGCTGAACTACGCGTCGGACATCGACCTCATATTCGTCTACGGCGCCGACGGCGAGACGGCGGGCGGGGGGCGCGGGCGCGTCGCGAACAACGAGTACTTCGCGCGCGTCTGCCGGGGGGTCGTGGCCTTCCTCGAGGAGGCCACCGAGGAGGGCTACGCGTTCCGGGTGGACCTCCGCCTCCGGCCCGAGGGGCGGATGGGATCCATCATCCTGTCGCTTCCCGGGTACCGCGACTACTATCGGGACCGCGCCGAGCTCTGGGAGCGTCAGGCGCTCGTCAAGGCGCGCGTCGCGGCCGGCGACCTCCGCGTGGGGGCGCGCTTCATGGCCGAGGTGCGCGAGGTCGTGTACCGGCCGGGCCTCGACGCGCGGATCGTCCCGGCGATTCGCACGATGAAGGCGCAGATCGACCGGACGCTCGAGGAAGAGGGCAGCGCGGCGGCGAACGTGAAGCTCGGCCGTGGCGGGATCCGTGAGATCGAGTTTCTCGTGCAGGCGCTCCAGCTCCTCTACGCCGGCGACGACGCGTGGCTCCGCGAGCGCAACACGCTGAAGGCGGTCTTCCGACTGACCGAACGCGGCTACCTGGCGCCCGACCTCGGGCGGATGCTGTCGGAGGCGTACGTGCACCTGCGCACCGTGGAGCACCGGCTGCAACTCCTCCACGAGTTTCAGACCCACACGCTGCCGTCCTCCGCGCTCGAGCTCGGGCGGCTCGCCCGGCGCGTCGGCATGCCCGGGCCGCCGGCGCAGGCGGCGCGTGCGTTCCGGGCGCGCCACCGCCGTGTCACCGCCGCCGTGCACCGCGCCTTCCGCGCGTTCTTCGCCGAGCGCGCCCCGGCGCCGCGCCGCCGGTTCCGGCTGCCGAGCGTGATGGCGCTCGGCGCGACCGGCTTCGCCGACCCCGAACGGGCGCGCCACAACCTCGGGCTCATTCTCGAGGGGCGCCCGCTCGTGCCGTACGCGGCCCAGCTCCGTGGGGCGCTCGAGCGCCTCTACCCGATGCTGCTCGACGCGCTCTGGAAGAGCCCCGACCCCGACGAGGCGCTCAACCAGTTCGAGCGCTTCCTGTCGGCGGCGGGCCCGCGCGCCGGGCTCGTCGAGCTCCTCGCCGGGAGCCCCGAGCTCCTCACCGGGCTCGTCCGCGTGTGCGCGGGCGGCGACCACCTGACGCAGCTCCTCATCGCCCAGCCCGAGCTCCTCGCCTCGCTCGCGGAGCCCGACCGGCTCCTCCGGCCCAAGGCGAAGCCGGCGTACCGCGCCGTGGTGGCCCAGGTCTTCGCGGCCGGGCTCGGGCCCGGCGAGCGGCGGGACCGATTGCGCCGGCTCAAGCAGGCGGAGGAGCTGACGATCGTGGGGCGGTACCTCTTGGGCGTGACGACGATCGAGGGCTACGCGCGCGAGATGACGGCGCTCGCCGAGGCCGTGCTGGCGGCGGGCTGGCTCCTGACGCTCGAGCCGCTCGTCGCCCGCCACGGCGTCCCGCGCGACGCGCAGGGCCGGTTCATCCCCGTGGTCGTCGTGGGGCTCGGTAAGCTCGGCGGCCGCGAGCTCATCACGGGCTCGGACCTCGACCTGTTCGTGGTGACGGGGGACGAGGGCCGGACCGACGGCGGCGACCCGATCGACGCCGCGTGGTTCTACAGCCTCGCCGTCGAGCGCCTGGCCGGCACGCTCGGCGACATCACGGCCGCCGGCGTCGCGTTCCCCGTGGACCTCCGGCTCCGGCCCGGCAGCAAGGGGAGCGGCTTCGCGTCGAGCGTCGCCGCCCTCGAGCGTTACTATGCGGAGTACGGCGACCTCTGGGAGCGCCAGACGCTCACGCGCGCGCGGCTCCTGACGGGGGATCGCCGGCTCGCGCGCCGCGTGCGTGCCGCGGTCCATGCGATCGTGTACGGGAGCGCGTTGCCGCGCGCGCAGCTGAAGGAGATCGCCGAGGTGCGCAAGCGCATGGAAGTCGAGCTGGGTCGGGAGACACGCGGCCGCTGGCACGTCAAGTACGGGCGGGGTGGGCTCGTGGACGTCGAGTTCCTCGCGCAGGCGCTCCAGCTCGTCCACGGCGGAGACCACGTCGAGGCGCGCGCGCCCGCCACGGTCGCCGCGCTCCACGGCCTCGCGCGCGCGGGCGCGCTCACGCCGGACGCGGCACACCGGCTCGCCGACCACTACCGCTTCCTCCGCCGCGTGTCCGCGGCCCTGCGCCTCTTGGGCGCCCGGCCGAGCGACACGCTCGAGCTCCACGGCCCCATGCCGGGGCGCGTGGCGAAGGCGCTCGGCTTCGCGTCGCGCCAGGCGTTTCTCGACGCCTACGCCGAGCGGCGGGACGCGGTCCGGGCGGCGTACCTGGAGGCCATGACGTGAGGGGCCGGCGATGAAAACCTTCTACGTCGTCGACGGGCACTCGCAGCTCTTTCGCGCCTACCACGCGGTCGGCTACCTCTCGACCTCTAAGGGGATCCCGACGCAGGCGGTGCTGATCCTGAGCACGATGCTGTGGAAGTTGATCCGGGAAGAGGAGCCCGACTACCTCGCGGTCGCCTGGGACCCTCCCGGGCCGACGTTCAGGGACGCGCTTTCCGCCGAGTACAAGGCGACGCGCGCGGCGATGCCCGACGACCTCGTGCGCCAGCTCCCGTACGTGCGGCGCCTCTTCGAGGCGCTCCGGATCCCGGTGATCGAGGTCGCGGGCTTCGAGGCGGACGACGTCCTCGCCACGCTCGTCGAGCGGGCCCTCGCGCTGCCCGACCTCGAGATGGTGGTCGTCACCGGGGACAAGGACCTGCTCCAGCTCGTCGGCCCGCGCGTGCGCGTCCTCTCCGTCTCCGGCCGCACGGGCGAGCCCGTCCTCTACGACGCGGCGAAGGTACGCGAGCGGTGGGGCGTCGAGCCCGGGCAGATCGCCGACGTGCTGGCGCTCATGGGCGACGCGATCGACAACATCAAGGGCGTTCACGGCGTCGGCGAGAAGACGGCCGTGAAGCTCATCGGCCAGTTCGGCTCCGTCGAGCGGCTCTACGAGAACCTGTTGCTCGTTCCGGGCAAGCTCCGCGAGACGCTCGCCGGCGGTCGCAAGGATGCGTTCCTCTCCCGCGAGCTGGCGACGCTCAACCGGTCCGTGCCGCTCGCGTTCGACCTCGAGGCCGCCCGCCGCGTCGAGCCCGACTGGACGAAGCTGCGGGCCCTCTGGATGGAGCTCGAGTTCACGCGGCTCCTCAAGGAGCTCCCCGCGCCCGTCGCCACCGTGAGCGACACGCCGGTCACCGTGCTCTCGGATCGTGCCGCCGTCGCCGCGTGGCTCGCGCCCGTCCCCGCTGGCGCGCCCCTCGCCCTCGACTGGGCGGGCGAGGCCCGGCCCCCGGACCCGCGCCTCGCAGCGGTCGCCGTCTTCCATCCGGCGGCCGGCGCCGCGCGGCTTGCCTCACCCGGCGACGTCGCGCCCGCCGGCCGCGAGGTCCGGATTCACGACGCAAAGCCGCTGCTCGAGGCGTGGCTCGGGGAAGGGGCGGCGGTGCCGCCGATTCAGGACAGCGCCGTGGCCGCGTATCTCCTCAACCCGGCGCGATCGGCCTATCGGCTCGAAGAATTGTGCCTCGAGGCGTTCGGCGAGTGCCCGCCAGCTCTCCCCACTCGCTCGGAGCCCGCCCCGGCCCCCACCGCCGAGGAGCTGGGGCGGGTGCTCGCCGAACGCGCGAGGTGGGTGTGGCGGTACTGGGAGCACGTGGCCGCGGAGCTCCGGGACAAAGAGCTTTGGCGGATCTACGAAGAGATCGAGCGCCCCCTGGTGCCGGTGCTCGCGCGCATGGAGCGCCACGGCATCCGCGTCGATCCCGCGCGCCTCGAGGCGTTCGCGAAGGAGCTCGAGCGGAGTCTCGACAACCTGACGCGGGACATCTGGGCGCTCGCCGGCGAGGAGTTCACGATCGCCTCGCCCAAGCAGCTCGCCCACATCCTTTTCGAGAAGCTCGGGCTGCCCGCGATCCGCCGGACGAAGACGGGCTACTCGACCGACGCCGACGTCCTGACCGAGCTCGCGCTCGGCCACGCGCTGCCCGCGAAGATCCTGGAGCACCGGATGCTGGCCAAGCTCAAGGGGACCTACGCCGACACCCTGCCGGCGCTCGTCAACCCGCGCACCGGCCGCATCCACACGACGTTCAACCAGCTCGTGGCGACGACCGGACGGCTCTCCTCGCAGGACCCGAACCTCATGAACATCCCGACCCGGACCGAGCTCGGCCGGCGGATCCGCGCCGCGTTCATCCCGGAGAAGGGGTGGCGGTTCGTCGCCGCCGACTACTCGCAGATCGAGCTCCGCATCCTCGCCCACCTGTCGGGCGACCCCGCGATCATCGAGGCGTTCCGGCGCGGCGAGGACATCCACACGCGCACGGCGTCGGAGGTGTTCAAGATCCCTCACACGGAGGTCACGCCGCTCCAGCGGACGATCGCCAAGAGCGCCAACTTCGCGATCCTCTACGGCGTCTCGGCCTTCGGGCTCTCGCAGGCGACGAAGATCGACCAGAAGGAGGCGCAGCGTTACATCACCGCGTACTTCGCGAGTCACCCGCGGGTGCGCGCGTTCATCGACGCGACGCTCGCGTTCGGCCGCGAGCACGGCTATGTGACCACGCTGCTCGGCCGCCGGCGCTACCTGCCCGACCTCAGGAGCGCGAACCCCGTGGCGAGGAACGCCGCCGAGCGCATGGCCATGAACGCCCCGGTCCAGGGGACCGCGAGCGACATGATCAAGATCGCGATGGTGCGGACCGAGGACGCGCTCGCCGCGCGCGGCCTCCGCGCGCGGATGCTGCTCCAGGTCCACGACGAGCTCCTCTTCGAGGCGCCGCCCGAAGAAGTCGCCGCGGTCGAGGCGCTCGCGCGCGAGGTCATGGAGGCGGCGCTGCCGCTCCAGGTCCCGGTCGTCGTCGACGTCAAGTCGGGCGCGGACTGGGCGGAGGTATGACGCGGCAGTTCCTGCTCGTGGGGCTGACGGGGTCCATCGCAACCGGCAAATCCACCGTCTCCGACGTCTTCCGGCGTCTCGGGTGCGTCATCATCGACGCCGACGTGCTCGCACGCGAAGTGGTCGAGCCCGGCCGGCCCGCCTACGACGACCTCGTGGGGGAATTCGGGCGCGGGATCCTCCAGCCCGACGGGACGCTCGACCGCAAGAAACTCGGCGCCATCGTCTTCGCCGCTCCCGCGAAGCGCGCGCGTCTCGAGGCGATCACCCACCCGCGGATCCGCGAGCGGTTCGCCGTGAGACTCGCGGAGCTGGCGGCGCGCGGCTTCGCCGGCATCGTCGTCTTCGACGCGCCGGTGCTGATCGAGAGCGGGGCCTCTGGGGCTATGGACCGCCTCGTCGTCGTGGTCACCGACGAGGCGACACAGGCTCGGCGTCTCATCGCGCGCGACGCGCTCGACCCCGCCGAGGCCGAGCAGCGGATCGCGAGCCAGATGCCCGTCGCGGCGAAGGCGAAGCTCGCGCACTACGTCGTCGACAACTCGGGCGACCGCGAGGCGACGATCGCCGAGGTGCGCCGGGTCCACGCGGCGCTCCTCGCCGACCTCAAGGCGCGAGGGCGTGCGGGCGACTAAGCGGCGTGCCCTCGGCCAGCACTTTCTCCGCGACGCCGGCGTCGCGCGCGCGATCGTCGATCTCGTCGCCCCCACGGCCGCGGACCTCGTCGTCGAGATCGGCCCCGGCGAGGGCGCGCTCACGGGGGAGCTCGTGCGCCGCGCCGGGCGGGTCGTGGCCCTCGAGATCGATCGCGGGCTCGCCGGGCGGCTCTCCGCACGCTTCCCGTCGATCGAGGTCGTCGAGGCCGACGCGCGCGTGTGGGAGTACGGCGCGATCGCGCGCCCCCGCGACGGGCGCGCGCTGGTCGTCGGCAACCTCCCGTACAGCGTGGGGAAGCCCATCCTGGCCGCGCTGATCGCCGCTCGCACCGCGATCGACGAGATGGCGCTCATGCTCCAGCGCGAGGTCGCCGAGCGGGTGGCGGCGCCGCCGGGCGGCAAGACGTACGGGAGCCTCTCGGTCCTGAGCCAGCTCTACTGCGACGCGCGCATCGCGCTCCGCGTGCCGCCGGGCGCGTTCCGCCCGCCGCCCGCGGTGGAGTCGGCGGTCCTCCACCTGCGCGTGCTTCGGGGCCCGCGCGTCGCGCTGTCGGACGAGCGCCGCTTCCACGCGGTCGTGCGCGCGGCGTTCGCGCAGCGGCGCAAGACGCTCGCGAACGCGCTGGCCGCCGGCCTCGGCGTGTCACTTGCGGTCGTGCGAGCGTCGGCCACAACCGCTGGTGTGGATCCCGGCCGGCGGGCCGAAACCCTCTCAATTCTTGAGTTTGCCGAGCTGGCTCGCCGGCTATGATGAGGCCATGGAGCATCGAGCCGTCGTCGCGGCGGCGCTACTCGCCGCAAGCCTGACCTCGCTCGCGGCGTCGACGCGTCTCTACCTGTGGCCGGACGCGCCCGGGCCGCTCCTGCTCCCCGCCGCACTGCCCTCGAGCGAGGCCATGCAAGCGTTCCCGGTCACGACGCGCAGCATCGAGATCAAGCCCGGCGACAACTTCGTGCGCGCGCTCACCCGCGGGAATGTGGGCACCCGCGCGGCCGCCGAGCTCGCGACGCTCTTCGCGCGGAACGGTGCGGAGCTCCGGAAGCTCCAGCCCCGCGACGCGCTCGAGGTCTCGTGGAACCTCCGCTTCGAGCCGATCGAGGTCCGCTACGCGCCGAGCCCCTGGGTGCGCTTCGCGGCCGTCCGCGCGAACGGCGTCTGGGCGATCACGCGCGCGGACACGTCGGCCGACGTGCGCGTCGAGGCGGTGCGGGGCGAGGTGAAGAGCTCGCTCTTCGAGGCGATCGACGCGGTCGGCGAGTCCCCGCAGCTCGTGATCGCGCTGGTCAACATCTTCGAGTGGGACTTCGACTTCACCGCCGACACTCGAACCGGGGATCGCTTCCGTCTCCTGGTCGAAAAGCGCTACGCGGGCGATTCCTTCGTGAACTACGGCCGGATCCTCGTCGCCCAGTACGCGAGCAACGGTCGCGTCATCTCCGGCGTCGGGTTCGAGGCCGGCGGCGAGGGCCGTTACGCCTTCTACGATCCTGACGGTCGCTCGCTCAAGAAGAGCTTCCTCAAGTCGCCCCTCGAGTTCTCGCGCATCACGTCGCGCTTCACCTACGCGCGTCCGCACCCGATCCTGGGCGGCACACTGCCCCACCTCGCCGTGGACTACGCCGCACCCACCGGCACGCCGATCCGGGCGGTCGCCGACGGCACCGTGTCCCACGCCGGACGGGATGGCGGCTACGGCCTCTCGGTGCAGATTCGCCACCGCTCGGGGTACAGGACCCTCTACGCGCATCTCTCCCGGCTCGGCCGCGACATCCGCGCGGGGGGGCGCGTGAACCAGCGGCAAGTGATCGGCTACGTCGGCTCGACCGGGATGAGCACCGGGCCGCATCTCCACTACGAGGTGATCAAGAACGGCCGACGCGTCAACCCGCTCGGGGAGAAGTTCGTTCCGGGCGAACCCATCCCGCGCGCCGAGCGCGCGGAGTTCGAGCGTTACACCCACGCCCTCATCGAACGCCTGGAGGCCGAGGCCGCCTTTTAAAGGCTCGGAGGGGGCTTTGCCCCCGCGGCGCCCGGAAGTTTCGACGCCACTCGCCCGGGTGCTACCATAGAGCCGCTCGACCGAAAGGAGTCTCCGTGGCGCCTCTGAGCGAGCCGGCCGTCCGGCTGATCCCCCTCGGCGGACTCGGCGAGATCGGTCTCAACATGATGCTCGTCGAGTCGGGCGACGATCTGATCGCCGTCGACTGTGGCCTCATGTTCCCCGACGCCGACGAGATGCCCGGCATCGACTACGTGATCCCCGACTTCACCTACGCGCTCGCCAAGCGCGACGGCTTCCGCGCGGTGTTCCTGACCCACGGCCACGAGGACCACATCGGCGCGCTGCCGTACCTCCTCCGTGAGACGAGCGTGCCCGTGTTCGGCACGCCGCTGACGCTGGCGCTGGTCGCCGAGCGGCTGCGCGAGCACGGGCTCTACGAGGGCGCCGACCTCCGGACGATACGCCCGCGCGACCGCATCGAGATGGGTCCGTTCACCGTCGAACCGATCCGCGTCACCCACTCGATCGTGGACGGAATCGGCCTGGCGGTCGGGACGCCGGTCGGTACGATCGTGCACACGGGCGACTTCAAGCTCGACCCGAGCCCGCTCGACGGCGAGCCGCCCGACTACCGGCGGTTCGCCGAGCTCGGCGGCGAGGGCGTGCTCGTGCTCTGCTCGGACTCGACCAACGTCGACCGGCCGGGCCACACGCGCTCGGAGGTCGAGGTCGGGCGGGCGCTCGCGGAGCGGTTCGCGCGCGCGCCGGGCCGCATCATCGTCGCGACCTTTGCGTCGCACATCCACCGGATCCAGCAGGTCCTGACGCTCGCCGCGCAGGGCGCGCGGCGGGTCGCGCTCCTCGGCATGAGCATGCAGAAGAACGTCGCGATCGCCGCCGAGCTCGGTTACCTCCGGGTGCCGGACGATCTTCTCGTGCCGCTCGAGGCGCTCGCGTCGCTCGACCCGGTGCGCCAGGTGATCCTCTCCACGGGGAGCCAGGGCGAGCCCAACTCGGCGCTCGCGCTCATGGCCGCCGGCGAGCACAAGTACGTGCAGGTGCAGCCCGGGGACCTCGTGATCATCTCGGCGCGCGTGATCCCCGGCAACGAGCGGACGATCGGTCGGGTGGTCAACGCCCTCTACCGCCTGGGCGCCGAGGTCCTCTACGAAGACAACGCGTTCGTCCACGTCTCCGGCCACGCGGCCCAGGACGATCTGAAGCTGATGCTGAACCTCACGCGTCCGCGATATTTCATTCCGGTGCACGGCGAGTATCGACACTTGCTGGGCCACGCACGGCTCGCCGAGTCGGTCGGCCTCGAGCCCGATCGGATCCTCCTGATCGAGGACGGCACCGGCGTGGAGGTCACGAAGACGTCGGCGTGCATCGCGGGCCGCTTCCCGGCGGGCCGCATCCTCGTGGACGGCAAGTCGGTCGGCGAGACGGGCGCCGTCGTGCTCCGCGACCGCCAGCTCCTCGCCGAGGACGGCGTGATCGCGGTCGCGATCACCGTGGACCGCTCGGGCGCCGTCGTCGCGGGGCCCGAGATCGCCTCGCGCGGCTTCGTGTACGTCAAGGAAAACGCTCCGCTGCTCGAGGAGCTGAAGGCGGTAGTCCTGGCGGCGCTCGCCGAGGAGGACACGGAGGCCGCGTCCGACCGCGAAGTCGTCGCGGCGCGCGTGCGCACGGCGGTGCGGCACTTCGTCAACGCGCGGTTCCGCCGGAAGCCCGTGGTGCTCCCGCTCATCCTGGAGGTGTGATGGCCACGTTCGTCTCGGCCGACGAGAAGCCCCGGCGGAGCCGCCGGCGAGGTGGTGACCGCTGGTGGAGCGAGGTCAAGGGCATCGTCGCGCTCGCGGCCGCCGGGTTCGGCCTGGTCGCGCTCGCGACGTTCGATCCCGCGCGGCCGCCCGCCGAGCAGCAGAGCCCGGTGGGTCTCGTCGGCGTGTGGCTCGGCTGGGCCGCCTTCCGGTCGTTCGGGTACGCGGGTTTTCTCCTGCCGCTGCTCCTGGGCGCGTGGGGCGCCTCCACGTTCGTGTGGCCGCTCGCGGCGCGCGGCGTGCTGCCGCTGGCCGGGCTCGGCCTGCTCCTCGTGAGCGCGGCGGGGCTCTTCGCGCAGGTCTCGACCGCGCTGTCCCGCTCCGCCGCGCGCGCGGGCACGGTCGGCGGCGGCCTCGTGGGCTGGGCCCTCAGCACGACGCTCCGCGCGGGCCTCGGCGGCCTCGGCGCGTGGCTTGTCCTCTTCGCCGCGCTGGCGATCGGCGTGCTCCTGGTGACGCGCGGCTCCTACGCCGTGCTCGCGCGCGTGACCGCGGCGCGGCTCCGGCGCGCGCGCCCGCCTGTGGACGTCGCGACGCCGGCGCGAATGGACCTCGAGCCCGCGAGCGTGGCGGCGCCGTCCGAGGCTCTGGCCCCCCCCGTCGTCGTCGAGACCCGGTATCCGCGCGGGCGCCTGGCCGAGCAGGGCCTCGCGTGGCAGGAGACCTTCGACTTCGGCAGGGTCGGCGCCGAGTCGTTCCAGCTCCCGCCGGTCGGGCTGCTCAAGGCGCCGCCTGCCGCCGAGCTCAAGCGCACGCGCGAGGAGCTCCAGGAGAACGCCGAGACGATCCGGAGAAAGCTCCAGGACTTCGAGGTCGATGGGCGCATCGTCCAGGTGAGCCCGGGGCCGGTCATCACGGCGTACGAGTTCGAACCCGCGCCGGGCGTCAAGGTCAGCCAGGTCGTCAACCTCGCCGACGACCTCGCGCTCGCGCTCAAGTCGGCCTCCGTGCGGATCGTCGGACCGATCCCGGGGCGAGGCACGGTCGCCATCGAAGTCCCGAACTCGGAGGCCGCCATGGTCTATCTCCGGGAGATCTTCGTCTCCGCGGAGTTCGCCGAGTCGAAGGGCCGGCTCCCGCTCGCGCTCGGCAAAGACGTGACCGGCCTGCCCGTCGTGGCCGACCTCGCGGCGATGCCGCACCTGCTCGTGGCCGGCGTCACGGGAAGCGGCAAGTCGGTCGGGCTCAGCGCGATGATCTGCTCGATCCTCTACAAGGCGACGCCGGCCGACGTGCGCTTCCTCCTGATCGACCCCAAGCGCCTCGAGCTCTCGGTCTACGAGGGGATCCCGCACCTCCTGGCCCCTGTGGTGACGGACGCGAAGGAGGCGGCGGCGCGTCTGCGCTGGATCGTCGGCAAGATGGACGAGCGGTACAAGCTGCTCCAGGCCCGGCAGGTCCGCTCCATCGAGGGGTACAACAAGGCCGTCGCCGCCGAAGAGCGGCTGCCGTACTGGGTCGTCGTCGTGGACGAGCTCGCCGACCTCATGATGGCCTCGGCGGGCGAGGTGCAGGTGTCGCTGGTGAGGCTCGCGCAGATCGCGCGCGCCGTCGGCATCCACCTGATCATCGCGACCCAGCGGCCGTCCGTGGACGTGGTCACGGGCCTCATCAAGGCGAACTTCCCGACGCGAATCGCGTTTCAGGTTGCGTCCAAGGTGGACTCGCGAACCGTGCTGGACGGGAACGGCGCCGAACAACTCCTGGGACGCGGCGACATGATCTTCGTCCCGCCGGCGGCGAACAAGCAGATGCGCGTGCACGGCGCGTGGGTCTCCGACGAGGAGGTCAAGGCGATCTGCGACTTCCTGCGGCGCCAGGGCACCGCGGTCTACGAGGAGGTCGTGTTGCCCACGGAGGAGGGGACGGCGGAGGGGGAATCTCCCGAGCGCGACGACCTCTACTGGGACGCCGTGCATCTCGTCATCGGCCAGCGCCAGGCGTCGATCTCGTTCCTGCAGCGCCGCCTGCGCCTGGGCTACCCGAAGGCCGCGCGCTTCGTCGACATGATGGAGCAGGATCGGATCATCGGCCCGGGCGACGGGGCCAAGCCCCGCGAGGTGCTGGTCGGCCCCGAGTATCTCGCCAAGCGCGGGAAGTGACCCGCTACAGGCGGGTGGACACGCCTGCCTTCTCCCGCCACGGCATCTCCCTGGTGAGGCGCTCGAGCCCCAACTGCGCGTACGTCGTCCACAGGGCCGCGTGAGCCGCGCTGAGCGCCTCCTGGAGCGCTGCGTCGTCCGGCGCGGCCTCGACGCCGCGGTTGAGACAGGCGATCGCCCGAGAAATCAGCCTCCGCTTCCGCTCGGAGGTCGGGTCCGGGTCCGCGTGCGCCCGGTCGAGGAGCATCCGTCCGAGGCGGAGCGCGATGGCGGCGCGGTCTTCGAATGGCGGAGCGGCGCGGTCTCCAGGGGGCGAGAGCTCGCGCGCCCGCGGACGCACGGGCTCAGCCGGCGGCGGCGCGATGAGTTTGAGCGTGCCGAGCACGAGGAGACCGGCGGCGGCGAGCGTCACGAGGGAGAGGATGACTTCCTCCGTCAACAACCATTCCATCGCCCATTCCATGGCCACATTTGACCCGCCACGCGGCCTCCACGCCAAGAAAATTCCGCGCTCGTAGGCCTCCAACGAGCTTCGGCTACTCGCCGAGCACGACCGCACCCGAAGCGCGTCGGAGTCACCGCGCTTCGAGCGCCGGCTCCGCCGGCGCAATCCTGATCTGGGGGAGGCAGGCGCGAGCGGGCCCCAGGCCCGCTGCGCCGTCGGAGGGGGGCGAAGCCCCCCTCCGAGGAAGCTAGTAGCGGATCCGCACCCGGTAGGTGAGCTTGCTGGCGCCGTCCTTGGGCACGGGGATCGTGTACCGCAGGGTGTGAGCCTCGACCTTCTCGTAGGGGTGGCTCGAGGCGAGGACCTGCCAGTCGCCGGGGACCGGCTCGACCACCGTGACGGTCTGGTCCGACTGCTTGTGGTTGCGGAGGGCGATCTCCCACTCGACCTCGTAGAGGTTTGAGGCGACCTTCCGCCAGTCCTTCTGGGTCCGGCTGCCGACGACGTCGAACGCCTCGCCCATCTTGACCTTCACCCGCTCGTCCTTCGGCGTGTGGTCGAGCCAATCCTCGCCGATGAACTGCTGGCTGCCCGACTGGTCGGCCTTGTAGACGCGGATCTTGCCCTTGGGGAGCGGGACGCCCAGGCGGTTCTCCTTGCTGTTCTTGAGCTCCAGGTAGACGGCGACCTTCTGGTTCGGGATGGGCACGCCGTAGGCGCTGCGATAGTAGTCCTGGGCGCCGTAGTAGATGAGCTGCTTGACGATCGGCACCTCGCTCGCCGCCATGAGCGAGAGCTGCTTGGTCTGGTTGTCCTTGAGCGTCGTTCGGCCGTCGAGCGTGTAGAGGTGGTACTCGAAAAACCCCTCCGACTGGAAGTCGCGCGAGGCCTCCGCCGCCGACGGCGCCTTCGCGGCGAGATCCATGAGGCGCGCCTCCCGCCGGGGGTCCCGCGCGCGGTTGACGTCGCCGGCGACGAGCTTCAGCCCGGCGTCCTTGTAGGTGGCGCCGCTCTTGTTGTCGAGCGTGACCCAGCCGGTGAGATCGGCGAGCGTGTCGGCCGCGTTGAGGACCATCACGTAGTCCGCCTTCCAGGTGATTCCGCCCGTGAGGTAGGACGCCTCGACGCGTTGCGACCGCGGCGTCTGGTTCTTCAGGAGCCACACGAGCGTCGGCTGGGCCACGAGGTTTTCGGGCAGGGAGGGCAGCACGAGGCGCCCGTACTGGCCCATGTGGATCGCGCCGTTGATCTCGAAGATCGGCCCGTTGGTGGAGAGCAGCGTGGCCTCGTGGTACGTCCCGTCTCCCTGGTAGAGACGCACCGTCTTGCCGACGTACTTCTCCATGAGCTTCGCGCTCGTCAGAAGGTCGTACTCGTAGTTCTGCTCGAGGATCCGGAGCCCCGCGGGCTCGGTGAGGGACTTCAAGTGCACGGTGGTCGGGTCGATCTGCGCCGCGACCTCCATGAACTGGACTTCGGTTGTTCCCACGGGGACGCGGATTTCGCGGACGTCCTTCACGAGGCCAAGATTGCCGTTGTAGATCGTCACCATCATGTCGCGCTGGTCCTCACGCCTGACGCTCTGGGGGGTGGCCGCGAGGGCGTCGGTGGTCACGAGGAGCACGAGCAGCAGCAGGGCGCTCGGTCGCGTTCGCATGTCGTTCCTCCTGTTTCGCCGGGTTCGGCGTCTTGCCCGGTTAGACAGGCGCGCGCGGGAGAAGTTCCCGGCGTTTCCGGAACCAGAGCTCCGCGGCGATCGGCTAGTCGGAGATCCGGAGCGCGACGCGGATCTCGGCGGGGAGCTCGGCGGGCTCGCGGTCGGGCGTCCACGTCCCGAGCGCCGCCAGCTCGCGGGTGAAGTCGGCCCAGGCCGCGCGGGGGACCGTGAGCTCGATCACCGTCGCGCCCGCCGTCGCGCTTCGCGTGATCTCGGTGGACCCGGTCTTCGCCATGAGCTCGGTGATGGCGCGCGCCGCGGCCTCGCGGTCCGTCACCGCGAGCTGGCCGGAGACATCGGCGGGCGCCGTGGAGCGCGCGGCGAGTCGTGAGGCCGCCACGTCGGCACCCTTCGTGGCGGCGTCGCGCGCCGGTTGCGCCGCGCCGACCTGGCGCTCCGCCTTGCGCTCCGCAGGGGCCGCGGGGGCCGCAGGGGCCACGGGCGTCGGGCTCGGCGCGGCTCTGGCGAGGTCACGTCGTCGCGCGGCGTCAGTCTCGTCGTCCGCCAGGTTCGCTGCGCGTTGCTCCCGTTGCGCGCGGGCCGCGGGCGCTGGCGTGGGCTTGACTTCTTTTCGCGCCGGCGCGAGCTCTTCGACCGGCCGCGGCGCCTCCGTCACCGCGGAGCTCGGCGTGTCCACGCGCGCCGCCTGCTGGAGCTCCGGGGCCATCTTGAAGAGCCAGACGGCGAGCACGCCGAGGAGCACGGCGGCGGCGGTCTCGAGCGGGAGCTTCACCTGCCAGGGGAGGAAGAGCGAGCGCCGGACGCGCCGGTACCAGGGCGCGGGGCGCGCCGCGCCGCGCACGCGGTCGACGAAGCCGGCGGGCGCGCGCGCCGGCTCGACCGCGCGCAAGAGGGCCACCGTGTTCTTGAGCAGCCCGAGCTCGCGCCGGCAGTCGACGCACGTCGCCAGATGGGCGTCGAGCGCGCCACGCTCATCGGGGCTGAGCGCCTCGTCCAGCAGGGCCGACAAGCGCGCGCGCGCCTCGTCGCACGTCATGGCAGGAACCGTTCGAGCTTCTCCTTGAGGTCCGTGCGGGCGCGATGCAGTCTCGACCTCACGGTGCCGAGCGGGAGGTCGAGCGCCGCCGCGATCTCGTCGTACGAGAGGCCCTCGAAGTCGCGGAGCACGACCACGATCCGCCGCTCCTCGGGCAGCTCGGTGATTGCGCGCTGGAGCGCCGCCTCGAGCTCGACCCGCTCGACGTGCGCCGCCGGGTCGGCGTCGCCCCGCAGGCGCTCGAGCGATTCCTCGCCCTCGCGCGCCATGCGGCGCTCGCCCGAGGCCAGGCGGTTCAGGCAGAGTCGCGACGTGATCGCATAGAGCCAGGTCGAGAGCTTGGCCTCGCCCCGGAAGTCCTCCACGGCCCGGTGGACTCTCAGAAATACCTCCTGGGCGATCTCTTCGGCCTCGGACCGGTTTCGCAGCATTCGGAGGGCCACCCCGAAGACCCGGTGCTGATGGGCGATCACCAGGTCCTCGAAGGCCCGCGGATCGCCTCGTCGCAGCCTCTCTTCCAAGTCGGAGTCATCGCCGACCCGTCCTTCCATCCTGTTAGACCATACCGCCCGCTCCGGGTTCCCCGGCGGTCTAAATTCGCTCCACGCCTTGCGAGGGCTCGTCGCGTCTCGGGCCTGGGGAAGGATGCCGCAATGCGAAGGAAGCGGACCACGGGCGGCCTCACCGTCAATGCCGTCGCCGGTACGCACGTCGTGCTGCTGGGTCTCGATCTCGCCGAGGCGCAGCGCCGGGGTTGTCTCGGCTTCGCCATCCAGCGCGAAGACCACACCGAGCACGAGCGCTACTGGCTGAGTGGCACCAAGACCTTCAAGGAGACCGACCCCGGCCTCGGGCCCGGCGGCCGGGTCTCGAGCCGCAAGCATCCGTTCCAATCGTTTCAGTGGGCCGATTACAGCGCCAAGCCGGAGCACGACTACACCTACACGGTGATTCCGCTCTATGGCAAGCCGGCCAAGCTCGAGGAAGGGACGGGCGTCGGCGTCCGCGTGACGACGGAGACGGAGCTCGGCGCGCCACACTCCGTGTTCTTCAATCGGGGCGCCGTCGCGTCGCAGGAGTACGCCCGCCGGTTTCAGAACGCGGATCCCGACGAGGCCGGCGAAGCGGCCTTCCGGTGGCTGTCACGCGGGCTGCTCGAGGGGTTCGTGGCGTTCGTGGGCCGCGCGAACGGCGGCGCCTTCGGCCTCTATGGCGCGGTGTACGAGTTCCAGTGGCCCGCCGCGTTGAAGGCCGTCAAGGACGCCGCCGCGACGGGCGCCAGGGTGCGCGTCGTCTACGACGGCATCCCCGGCGGCTCGGGTCCGCGCAAGCGGAACGAAGCGGCTGTCGCCCGCGCGAAGGTCATGGGGCTCTGCACGCCGCGCACGACGGGCAAGATCATGCACAACAAGTTTTTCGTCCTGACCCGGAACGACACGCCCATCGCCGTCTGGACCGGGTCGACGAACCTCACCGAGAACGGCATCTTCGGCCACTCGAACTGCGGGCACATCATCGAGGATCGAGCCGTCGCGAGCGCGTACCTGGACTACTGGAACGAGCTCAAGGACAGCCCGGCGCGCGACGCGGAGACGGCGTGGGTGGCGCAGAACAACCCCAATCCGCCGGAGGCCTGGACCGAGGACCTGACGGAAGTGTTTTCCCCACGAAAGGGTCTCACGGTGCTCGAGTGGTACGCCACGATCGCCGGCAGCGCGAAGAAGGCGCTCTTCATGACGTTCGCGTTCGGCATGCACAAGAGCTTTCAGCGGGTCTACGCGCAGAACGACGGCGTGCTCCGGTTCGCCCTCATGGAGAAGGAAGGCAACGGCGCGGGTCTCGAGCAGGGTAAGAAGGACATCCGTCGCATCCGGGCCTTGCCCAACGTGGTCGTCGCGGTCGGCAACAACATCGTCATGAACAGCTTCGACCGGTGGCTCAAGGAGAAGCGGCAGCTCACGGCCGAGGCGAACGTCCGATACATCCACACGAAGTACATGCTGGTGGATCCGCTGGGTCCGGCGCCGGGGGTCGTGACGGGCTCGGCGAACTTCAGCGAGGCGAGCACGAACGCGAACAACGAGAACATGGTCCTCGTGCGGAGCGACCGGCGCGTCGCCGACATCTACGTGGGTGAGTTCATGCGGCTTCACTCGCACTACGCGTTCCGGGAAGCGGTCGCGATCGCGCGGGCGCGGGGCGACACCGCGTGGCAGCCGCAGTATCTGGCGCCGACGGACGTCTGGCAGGGCGACTCTTTCAAGGCGGGCCATGCGCGATTCCTCCGGCGCCGGTATTTTGCCGGACTCTGAGGACGCGGCGCTCCGCTTGGCGATCGCGTCGCCCGTCACACCCCAGCGGCGGGTTCCTGGTCGCCGGCAGGCTCGGGCTCCGCCTCGCGGCGGTCCCGGAAGGTCAGGAGCCCCTGCGGCCGGAACACCATGAGCACCATCAGCATGAGCCCGAAGACGAGGAGCCGGTAGCGCTGGAGGTCCCGAAACACTTCGGGCATCGACACGAGTAGCGTCGCCCCGAGCACCACCCCCAGCAGGTTGCCCGTGCCGCCCAGGATCACCATGGCCAGGATGTTGATCGACTCGGTGAAGAGGAAGTTCTCGGGGAAGACCGAGCGCTGCCAGGAGGCGAGGAAACTCCCGCCGATCCCGGCGAAGGAGGCCCCGATGGCGAAGGCCTGGAGCTTGGCCACCGTGGTGTTGATGCCCATCGCCCGCGCGGCCAGCTCGTCCTCGCGGATCGCCTGCCAGGCCCACCCGATCCGCGAGTGCCGCAGGCGCGCGGAGGCCAGCAGGGTCAGCGCCAGGGCGGCCAGAAAGAGGTAGTAGTACTGGGTGTTGTGCGAGAGGGCGAAGCCGGCGAGGGCGGGCGGGTCGATCCCGACAATCCCGCTCGGGCCTCCGGTGATGTTCAAGGGCCGGTCGAGGTTGATGAGGAGGAGGTAGGTGATCTCGCCGAATCCCAGGGTGACGATCGCGAGGTAGTCCCCCCGGAGGCGGAGGGTGGGAGCCCCGATCAGGATTCCCGAGAGCGCCGTGAGGACGACGACGATCGGCACCGCCAGCAGGAACGGCAGGTGCAGCCCGAAGTGGGACGAGGCCAGGAAGGCATAGAGGTACGAGCCGATGCCGAAGAACGCGACGTAGCCCAGATCGAGGAGCCCGGCGAAGCCGACCACGATGTTGAGCCCGAGGGCGAGCGTGGCGTAGAGGCAAATCCTGGCCATCACGCCGACCCAGTAATCGTTGGGCGCGACCAGCGGCGCCACCAGGGCCACCAGGCCGAGGAGCGCCGCCATCCACCGCTGCCAGCCGAGCGGGGCCATCTCAGACCTTCTCCTGCTCGGCCACGTGTTCGCCCAGAAGACCCGTCGGCCGGAAGACGAGGACGAGGATGAGGAGCGCGAACGCAACGACGTCCTTGTAAGCCGGGTTCATGAACGTGACTGCCAGGCTCTCCACGAGCCCGAGGATCAGGCCGCCCAGCATAGCGCCTCGGATATTGCCGATCCCGCCGAGCACCGCCGCGGTGAAGGCCTTGAGGCCGGCCGAGTAGCCCATGAAGAAGTCGATCTGGGTGTAGTAGAGCCCGACCAGCACGCCGCCGGCTCCGCCGAGCGCCGAGCCCAGGAAAAAGGTGGCGGCGACGACCCGCCGGACGTTGACGCCCATGATGGCGGCCATCTCGCGATCCTCGGCCACCGCGCGGATGGAGCGACCGAGCGGCGTCCGCTGCACGAGCAGGTGCAGGCCCCACATCATGAGCCCGGCCACGACGATCATGACGATCACCAGCGCGGAGATGCTGGCCCCGGCGATCTGGACCCGCCAGCCGCGGGGAAACAGAAGGCTGGTCATGTAGACCTTCATCCGGGCGCCCTGCGTCAGCATGACGGCGTTCTGGAGAAAGATCGAGGCGCCGATAGCGCTGATCAGAGGACCGAGACGGGTCGCCCCACGCAGATACAGGGGCCGGTAGGCGACGCGCTCGAGCCCCACACCGAGCGCGCCGGCGAAGAGCATCGCAGGGAGCAGCATGAGCGGCAGCACCCACGCCGGGTGAAGCCCGCCCATCTGGGCCTGGAGGAGCCCGGCGAGCACCCACCAGCCCACGTAGGCGCCGATCATGAAGATCTCGCCGTGTGCGAAGTTGATCATGAAGAGGATGCCGTAGACCATCGTGTAGCCGAGGGCGACGAGGCCGTAGACGGTGCCGAGCGCTAAGCCGAAGACGAGCTGCTGGGGCAGGATCGCGAGGACGTCGGCCAAGGCGTCAGTCCTCGCCCAGGTAGGCGCGCCGGATGTGGTCGGTGGCCAGCAGGGTCCGGGCCGTGTCGTGGACGACGATCCGGCCGTTCTGCAGCACGTAGCCGCGGCTGGCGACCGAGAGCGCCACCGGCGCGTTCTGCTCCACCACCAGGATCGTGGTCCCCGCTCGGTTGATGGCCTGGATGATGTCGAAGACGTGGTCCACCAGCACGGGCGCGAGCCCCATCGAGGGCTCGTCCATCAAGAGCAGGCGCGGGCGGGCCATGAGGGCACGTCCGATCGCCAGCATCTGCTGCTCGCCGCCCGAGAGCGTGCCGCCGAGCTGGGTCCGACGCTCCCCCAGCCGTGGGAAGAGCGTGT
>WNFW01002148.1_pt1 | contig 25678 bp, 25 predicted proteins | sample 5400131 | NCBI WGS metagenome assembly WNFW01 (sample SAMN13153362, study PRJNA577476) | soil metagenome | isolation source: 20 cm soil or saprolite under grassland replicate 1 | place: USA:California | collected 2016-06-15 | reverse complement strand
TGGGAACTAAACTATACGTAGGCAATCTTTCCTTCAACACGACGGAAAACGAACTCCAGGAGCTTTTCTCACAGGCCGGTACTGTGCAGGAAGTTTCCCTCATGCAAGACAAATTCACCGGCAAATCGCGTGGCTTTGCATTTGTCACGATGAGTTCCGAAGAGGACGCTCAAAACGCCATCTCGAAACTCAATGGCCAAACCGTTGAAGGACGGGCATTGACGGTGAACGAGGCTCGCCCGCGCGAACCCAGACCGCCAGGTGGTGGCGGACGCGGCTACGGCGGCGGTGGTGGTGGCGGCGGATACGGTGGTGGCCGTCGCGAAGGTGGCCAGCGCCGAGGCTACTAGGGCCAACAGACGTGCCGGAAGTGCCGTAGACTCCGCTGTCTCAGCGGAGATCGTTGAACATTGCTGCACAGCGGTGCGCTGAGGACAGCGCACGCTGCAGCCTGCCTGGAAAGTGAAATTTGGGCAGGGCTGGATTCGAACCAGCGAAGGCGTAAAGCCAGCAGATTTACAGTCTGCCCCGTTTGGCCACTTCGGTACCTACCCGTTTTAGACGCGAGGTTTTCATATAGGCTTGCGTTGCATGGCTCGCAAGTCGTTCGGAAAGGATCGCGTGTCGTTTCAAATGACGAGATCCGAATGACGAATGACAAATCAATCCCAAAGCCGGAATGACGAAAAGCGATGCCACGAGCTTTCGCTGTTTTGATCATTCGTCATTCCCTCGACATTCGACATTCGGCATTGCTCGGGGCGATTCATGGATCCCCCTCAGATGATAGATGCCACGTCAGCTATAAAACGCAGCGATGCTATCAACCACGTATCGCTGCGCTTCACGCGAAATCTCAGGATAAATAGGCAGAGCCAGCGTCTCGCACGCGGCGTGTTCGCTCTCTGGAAAATCACCCTTCTTGTAGCCGAGATAAACAAAACATTTCTGCTCGTGAAGTGCGAGCGGGTAGTAAATCGCCGTCTGGATCTCGCGTTTGCCCAAGTGCTCGCGCAAAGCATCGCGCATCGGTGCGCGAATGACATATTGATGATAAACGTGATGATTCGTTAGGCCACAGTTGCGATAGGGTTCGCAGGGCGTGCTGATTCTTTGAGTCAAACCCGCCCGCCCGAATTCTGCTCCGTAAAAATCCGCAGCGGTGCGCCGCGCGGCGGCCCATTTTTCCAAGTACGGAAGCTTAACCGCGAGTATTGCCGCTTGTATTTCGTCCAGTCGAAAATTGCCTCCCACAACATGATGAAAATAGCGGGGTTGCATTCCGTGTTCTCGGAAGGTACGCAGGTTTGCCGCCAACTTTTCATCCCCGCAGATGACCATCCCCGCATCACCGGCAGCCCCGAGATTTTTCGAAGGATAAAAGCTAAAAAGACCAATTTTGCCCATGGTTCCAGCCCTGGCGATCCTTTTACTGAATGGAAATTCGGCTCCAATCGCCTGGGCCGCATCTTCAATCACATCGAGCCGGTAACGCTCCGCAATCTCAAGAAGCGTGTCCATCTCGCAGCACAAACCAAATAAATGGACGGGAATCATTGCGCGGACTCGTTCTCCGCTCCTTGTTTTCCATATGCCATCCGTATCACGCTGACAATTTTGCTCGATGCACTCCTGAATCGCTGATGGCCGAATGTTGTATGTTTCTGGATCAATGTCGGCAAAAAGCGGTCGCGCGCCGACGCGGGCGATGCATCCAGCAGTAGCAAAAAACGTGTAAGGCGTGGTGATAACGGCATCGCCATGTCCGATTCCAAGCGTCATCAAAATGGCCAGCAAAGCATCCGTTCCAGACGAAACGCCAATTGCATGTGGTGTATCGCAGTATGCGCACATCGCCTTCTCGAACGCCTTTACTTTGGGGCCAAGGATGAAACAGCCGCTCGCCAGCACGTCGTTAGTCCCCTCGCGAATTGAATCGCCGAGGGCACGATATTGTTCACTTAGATCGAGCAGAGGCACCCGCATGGGCAAATAGCTTGGCAGTTTCGCCATGTCATTCAAGACGTTGTCTTCTGTCGGGCCGGTATTGATCGCCATGTCCGGACGCGTTAGCCTGTTTGCATGGCGCTCCTGCGGGGCCTTTTTTGGCTCGTCCTGTTCATGGTGCTGACTTTTTGTTTTGTTGTGCTGTTTGAGTACGGGCCACACGATTTCTCCAATGGCGTTCAGAAAGAGTATGCCCGCGTGAAATCGTTCGTCGTAAAGCAAACCGAAACGATCAGGAAACCGAAGAAGAACCATTGATCAGCGGTCTGGCGTGTAGCTGAAGTTCACGCGCAATGGATCGATCAAAAATCCGGGGAGATTGTTTCGAGAACTTCTATCGGCAAGGGAGTAAGAAATTCTTTTGCATTCTCGATCTGTAAAACCGGTCGTGCCACATGTGCGGCAAGAAAACTGGTATCTGGCGTAGGAGCAATGCCCGCTTGAGCCCAAATTTCACATTCGGCCAATTGCTCGATAACGTGCGCAACCTTTGCCTTTAGATGACGGCGGTCAGTAAATTGAACCGTGCAAATACCCGGTGCGGTTGCTTCAACAAATGGGCTGAGAGTAAACGCGTAGTGAAGCAACATTTCCTGGATCGATTTTTCCTGCATGCGTGCTCGCACTTTGATCACGACCTGCAAAGATCGCGCCAGAACCTGACTCGGAGTCATTCCTTTGCAGATCGCCGCTTTTTCTGCAACGGCGTTCAGCTGAATGACTACAGGTTTCTTTTCCTGTTCTTCGATTAAGGCTACCGGTTTTGCGCAAAGTCCGGGCTGATGCCGCGTAGCGGCCTGCAAATAAAAGTTCGGCAAATAAATTGTCGCAAACATCGATTTAACAAACCACTGATTGCTGACTATTGCTTACCGCGCCGTAGCGAAGCGAAGGCGGGATATCTGATTTGAGATGCGATCGTTTGACAACAATCCGCAGTTGAGAAATCGCATTCTGCTTTTCCAAAATTTCCAAGTTCCATGAACTTTCGAGAACAAGCTTCAGTTGAGCGCTGGTGACCATTTCATACCGGGTGAGAACCAGACACGCTGTGGGCACCGATTCCGCCAGTCGTTGCAAGCGATACCAGGTTGTTTGCGGAATTTTGCCCAACTCTGCCGGCGAATTAAGAATCAGATCGAGAATCACCAGCGGAAAATTTCCGTCGCGTAAGAGCAGATCCGCCGCTTTGACTGCTTCGAGGGCTTTAGTGCAACGCACCCAAAGCAACTGACGCAGAACGGAATTGCCCAACGCGCAGGGATCGAACGAATCGCGCCCATCGATCAACGCCACGAAATATTGATCGCGATAGGCGCCTTGGATGAAGGCGTGAATTAGCGATGCGCTTCCCGCGCTTCCTCGTGGGCTGATTAATTCGGTAATCGCCCCTTTGGGCAAACCACCCCCAATGGATTGATCGAAGGAAGCGAAACCCGTGACTAAACGCGTTCCCATCGGCATGGGCGCCTCCGGGAAACGAACGGCAAGAAGGTTGCGCAGATCGATAATCTTCCCGTTCATAGCCATCACAGAAAATGACAGTAAACAGTAATATGTTCAAGTGAACATTTACTGCTATCTTGTCCGTGAGGCTTCGGACTTTTGAACTATGGGAAAGATCGCACGACCGGCGCCCGATATACTGTGCCGCGAGTAAACGCCATTTGTGCGCTGGCAGATGTAGAGATTGCCAGAAGGCTTTGCCTTCAAATCGTAAAGCAATAAAGCGATATTGGAAGCTGTCTGGTTTCCAAGGTTCGGCACTTCTCTATCAGTGCCGTTTCCGACGCTCTTGTTTCCGAACCAGCGATACCATCACCCCTTGAATCTTGAGTTCGCGGGCCGGAACAAGATTCGGATAGCGTGGGTTTTCCGCTTTGAGATATGGCCGTCCGCGCTCGACGACATAGCGTTTCAATGTCGTTTCGCCGTCAATCAATGCCGCAACAATATCGCCGTCGTGCACCTCTTTGGCGTCTTCCAAAATCACAATGTCGCCATCAACTATGTGCGCGCCGATCATTGAGTCTCCGCGAACGCGCAAAGCAAATGTGCCGCGATTCTTGTGCACGTTGGCAGAGCGCGTATCGAGCGACACGTGACCTTCGATCGTCTGCTCAGTCAACGCCGACATACCTGCGGGGATCTGTCCGTAGATCGGAACATCGGTAATGCGGACCTTCATGGCTGGAGTAATCAACGCCCGGGCCTTCCGCGCATGCCGATCGAGAAAACCCTTTCGCTCCAGCGCAGAGAGGTACTGCATCACCGATGTCTGGCTGGCGAATCCGAAATGATTTTGGATTTCACGCGTGCTGGGCGTGATCCCTTTCTCGCGTTGCTCGCGCTGGATAAAATCGAGAACTCTCCGCTGGCGGTGAGTCAGCACGCTCGTATCATCGTTCGAATTGCCGCGAAGGCAAGTTCAAATGAACAGATCGACTCAATTTGAAAGCTGGATCTGAAGGGAACGAAAGCGACCGAAACCAAACATAAATCACGCCACGCTCAAGGATTGTCTCGAGCGGAAGCGAGGAATCTCTCGCAGGCTGCTAACTCACGCTACGTAACTGGCGTATTCGAAGCTCCGGTTGTTGTGAGGTTCCTCACTTCGCTCGGGATGACCCCGAGCGACTTACAACCGCACGAGATCGACCAAAAACTGGCACCAAAGATAAAACATCCCGCGCCAGGAATATCTTACGTCGCCTGCCGCCGTCTGTTTGAGAACGCCCTTATGAATGTTGTGCGCGATCTGGTCGCGCAGATCATTCTCCATTTCCGCTTCGATCTGTTCTTCGTCGAGCGGATCGATTGCGGCGGGATTCACGCCGTTTCGCCGGAGAAATTCGCGGTGGCTTTGATAAAGCTGCCAGAATGATCGGTCCGGCCGTTGCCGATTAATGCGAAACAGAGGAGTGAGCTTTAACCCGTAGGAGAGCGGATAATTCCACGTTGTCCAAACTGTGCCGCCCTTGGCGCGCGATGAAATGCGCAAATAATAAAACGAGAAATCGCGCTGCTCGTTCAGACAGATGGCGGCCTGCGCTCGATCTTCCTCTCTATAAAACAATCGAAAAAACTGGCGGTAATCTTCCCAATCCCATCCCGCGTCGTCCACGTGAACGAACCCTTCCTCCTCGATCTCGCGCGTGATTTCGGTCAGCGCTGGGAATGTGTCCGAAGATGGCGGACTTTTCGGTCGAAGCCGTTTTTCCTTGGGGAGACGGAGCGCGCGGATTCGAGTGAGAATTTCCAGCCACGGCAGAAAGAGCCAGCTCATTGCGCCGACGAAACCCCATATCCAGCTGCCGGTAACAAAATAAACGCCAAGAAAAGTCGCGGCCAGAATTCCAAGTGCACCCGCCTTTTGCGCATACGAGTTCTGAAAACTGCGCAAGCCGGCGCTGAGGACGGCTACGCCAAGTGTAAGGAAGAAGCCAAAAAGCATCAGGAGGCGGTTTCCCGCGGATTGATCTGGTGTTCGGTGAGAAATTTCTCGAGCTGATTGGTGTCGAAATTGGCCAAAACCTTATCACCCGCAACGAACGTGGGCACATAGGTCTGCGACGAAAGCTGCTTCATTTCCTCGTACGCGTGTCGATCTTTGCCGACATCAATTTCCTGGAAACGATAGCCCTTCTCCTTAAGATAATCCTTCGCGTCGATGCACCACGAACACCACTTGCGACTGTAGAGGGTCAGTTCCATCGGCAGCGCCGAAATAAACGAATGATGATCGCTACGTCAACTGCATGCTGCCGATAAGTTTCTCAAGCTACAACGCACCCAAGGCTTCAGTACGATTTCGCCCAAACAACGCGCCGCGCGCTGGGCTCGCCGGTGAAAATACATTTCCCGGGCTCGGAGGAATCACCCAGCGGAACGACGCGAATGGTGACTTTGAGGTCGTTCTTGATTCGTTCTTCCTCTTCCCGTGAGCCGTTCCAGTGGGCGAGGGCAAAACCGCCGTGGATTTCGGGTTTCTCTGTATTTTTAGGCGTGAAGAAATCGTAGAAATCTTTTTTCGATTCGATCACGTGGGTGTTTTCTTCACGAAACTTCTTCGCGCGCTCAAGAAGGTTCTGTTGAATGGAAGTCAGAATTTCCGGTACAACGGCGACGAATTCCTGAGTCGGCATGGACTCTTTAGTTTTAATCGGCTGATCGCGGCGGCTAATAACCAGCGCGTTTTTCTCCAGGTCGCGTGGTCCAATTTCGATCCGGATTGGAACACCTTTCTTGATCCATTCCCAATTTTTAACACCGCCACCAATGTCACGCCTGTCTACCTCCACCTCGAGCGGAAGTTCGCCAAAGGACTTTCCGCGCAGTTGCAGCGCGAGATTATCGCACGCCTCCATGACTCTGGTACGCGACTCCTCCTTTGTTGCCACTGGCAGTATTACAATTTGGGTAGGCGCGATCCGTGGAGGCAAAACGATCCCGTCGTCGTCTCCGTGCATCATGATCAGCGTGCCGATCAGACGCGTGGTCATTCCCCAGCTCGTTGTCCAGCCAAATTCCTGCTTGCCTTCCCGGTTTTGAAATTGGATGCCACTCGCGCGCGCAAAATTTTGGCCGAGAAAATGCGATGTGCCCGCCTGGATGGCGCGTCGGTCCTGCACCATCGCTTCGATTGTTAGGGTCTGCTCCGCGCCTGGAAATTTTTCGCTTTCGGATTTTTCACCGGTGAATACTGGGATCGCCAGGTGGTCGCGGACAAAACGCTCGTAAAGATCGAGTATCAATTTCGCTTCGGCGCGCGCTTCGGATTCCGTTTCGTGAACAGTGTGTCCCTCCTGCCAGAGAAATTCAGTTGTCCGTAAAAACAGGCGCGGTCGCATTTCCCAACGAACGACGTTCGCCCATTGATTGATGAGCACTGGCAGATCACGGTAAGATTGGACCCATCTCGCGTAGCTGGCGCCGATGATTGTTTCCGAAGTAGGTCTGACCACCAGCGGCTCCGTCAACGGACTGCCTGGTCTCATCTTTCCATCCTTGTCCACTTCCAAGCGAGTATGCGTGACGACGGCGCATTCTTTGGCGAAACCTTCGACGTGTTCCGCTTCCTTCGCGAAATAGCTCAACGGAATGAAAAGTGGGAAATAGGCGTTGCGATGACCAGTGGCGCGAAACATGGCATCCAGTTGACGCTGCATGTTTTCCCAAATCCCGTAACCCCAGGGTCGAATCACCATGCACCCGCGTACGTCGGAGGGCTCGGCCAGCTCCGCTGCGCGAATCGCCTGCTGATACCACTCCGGAAAGTCCTGGTCGCGCCGTGGCGTGATCGCGGTCTTTGTGGAAGTCTCTGTCGAATTTGCCATGCGAAAAGCAGAACAATTAAACTGGCACGACGCAAATGACCAGTAGCCAGTTTGGTTAACTAGTGCTAATTATTTGGCTCGGAAATTTGACACTCCGGAGCCCCTCCGTAGGTTTCGCGCCTTTTCCGCCCTATGAAAACGTTTTCTGCCAAAGCCAGCGAGGTCCCACGCAAATGGTGGGTCATCGACGCACGGAACCAGGTGCTTGGAAAAGTAGCCGTAAAAGCCGTCAACCTGTTACGCGGTAAAGAGAAGACAGTTTTTACGCCACACGTCGATACAGGTGACTTTGTCATCGTGATCAACGCGGAGAAGGTGCGGCTCACCGGAAAGAAAGAAGAACAAAAAACCTTCATGAGTTTTTCAGGATACGTTGGCGGCCACAAATCAGAGAATGTCCGGGCCCGCCGGGTTCGGCATCCCGAACTGCTAATCGAGCGCGCTGTGCGTGGAATGATTCCCCACAACCGACTCGGTCGCCACGTTTACCGAAAACTGAAAGTTTATCGCGGTGACTCTCATCCACATACCGCGCAACAGCCCGAGGCTGTCAAACTCGGATAATCCTATGCCAGAAACTGAAGAATTCGTCGCCACAGGTCGCCGCAAAACGTCGGTCGCGCGCATCCGCATGACGCCAGGCAGCGGAAAGATCGATATCAATGGTCGCAGCTTCGAGGATTATTTCCCGACTGTGCCTTTACAAAACGTGGTACTGCAACCGCTTCAAACCGCCAAAGCAGTGAATACCTACGATTTGTCAATTAACGCCACCGGTGGCGGCATTATGGGGCAGGCTGGCGCTGCGCAGCTCGCTATTGCGCGCGCTCTGCTTCGAGTCGATCGCGATTTGCGAAGTACACTGAAAGCCGAGGGCTTGCTCCGACGCGATCCGCGCATGAAGGAGCGTAAAAAATCCGGGCAACCGGGCGCCCGCAAACGTTTCCAATTCTCGAAACGCTAAGGCGCGAGTTAAACAAGATCCCGGCTGCTGCAGCTACGGGCCTGTGGCCCGTTCATCCAGCCTGAAAAGCACCTCCGAGATGGGACCGGCCACAGGCCAGTGGCTACAACCCTTATGAAATCGATCCAATCGCGGATCGCTACGGCTTTGGCGATGGCGCAGCCTGCGGTTGATTCGGTGCCGGCGGGGCTTGCGGTGCTGGCGCTGGAGGCGATAAAAACGGCGGAACTGTCGCTGCCGGGGCCACGGCTGGTATTGGCGGGCTACTTGGCTTCAACGAGCGCAATTCCTGCATGGCCGGGGTGGCCCAAAAACTCGTTCGATATTGCGTCAGGATGTTTTCGCAGACGCGCCGCGCATCGTCGGTTCGATTTTTCGCCTTTAAGATGTACACCTGCGACAGCAAAGCCAGCGGTGCGTTGTAACTGTTGGGATACATCGAGACAATCTGTTGGTAGGCAGCCAGCGCTTCATCGCTTTTTCCCATCGATTCCAGGTTCGCGGCCATCGCCATTCGCGCTGTGCTCAAGAGCTCGTGTTGAGGAAATTTGGCGATGAAAGCCTGAAGCGTTGTGTTCGCCTCCGCGAATTTCCTTTCGCCGCGCTGAGCTTCAGCGAGGAACAGGTAAGCGTCACCGGCCGCCGGGCTGTTTGGGTAGCGGTCGATCACCTGTTGATATTCCTGGGAAGTTTTCGCGCTGGCCAACGAAGCCGATGCCGCCGCTGCGCGTCGATCGGCATAATAACGGTAACCAGTAAAACCGACGACAGCGAGCAAGACCACAATGAGCACCGCGATGATCTCTTTCCTGAAGCGCTCTAGAAAGAAGCGCGTTTCCAGCGCAACATCGCGAGAAGGAGGTGGAGCGGTTGCCATAAATTTCATGTGCTCTGCCTGTTCAAACCGGGCAAGCGGTCGTTTTATGCCATGCGATGGTTTCTCGCGCAAGCGGTACTAAGACTGGCACGGGCTCGACCAGGCTTTTTGCGGCGATACAATCTTACTATGAATGCATTTTGGAACTTTTTCGACATGTTACTCGGTTTGGGCGCAGAACCGAGGGATTTAACGTTTCTTCAAATTTCGCTGCGGGCGATCGTTGTCTTTCTTGTCACACTGATCACGATGCGGCTTGGGCACAAACGCTCACTTTCGCGTAAAACACCCTTCGACGCCGTCCTACTGGTAATTCTCGCTGCAGTGCTTTCGCGCGCTATCAATGGTTCGGCAGCTTTTTTCGCCACGCTCGGCGGAGGCGTAGTTTTGGTGTTGCTACACCGGCTTTTCGCGCGCTTCGCATTCTATTCACATCGATTTGGGATCTTGGTAAAAGGCCAGCCCGATATCATTGTGCGTGATGGCGAATGTGATTTCCCGATGATGCGGCACAACCATGTATCCATGCATGATCTGGAAGAAGACATGCGCCTGGGCGCACACATCGACGATCTTTCCAAGATCCGGCTCGCCCGCGTGGAACGCAGCGGCGACATCAGCTTTATCAAAAAATAATTTGACCAGTATGGCCCGCATGGCTTATGAGACGCGGGAACTTCGTTGTACCATTTCCGTAGAATGAAGTGACAGAAGAAATCACCCATGGGATTTATGAGACGAACCAAAAAGCGGTGGGTCAAACCAGCGATGAAAAGCGTTCCGATCTTTTTCGAATGCACCTGCTACGCGGGCGCGGTTTGATCGAACCTGATTATCTGACTCCGAAAACTACGGGTTGATTCGCATTCATATTCTTGGCAGCGCAGCCGGCGGCGGCCTGCCACAATGGAATTGTACCTGCTCAAACTGTGCCGCGGCGCGTAGCGGAAAAATTACGCCGCAGACACAGTCGAGCATCGCGATCAGCGGCGATTCCGAAGGGTTTCACCGTTGGTTTCTGATCAACACGTCGCCTGATTTAAACCGGCAAATTGAGAGCATGCCGCGGTTACAGCCACGCCGTGATTTACCGCGCAACAGCCCCATAGCAGCCGTTCTCTTAACAAATGGCGACATCGATCATGCGTTGGGCTTATTGCTCCTGCGAGAACAAGACATACCGCTCGTTGTTTACGCAGCCGACGAAACACGAGCCGCGCTTGGGTGGATCGAGGGTGTCCTGGCGAAGTTCTGTGGAATCGAATGGCGAAAGACGGCCCCTGAATTTCAAACCCTAAGTGGAAGTATGGCTTTTCGAACGATTGAATTGCCAAGGAGCGTAGCGTTTCAGTTCCGCGACGATACGTCGGGAGCGACTGCGCTGTTCGCGCCAAGCGTTGGTGAATTAACGGATGAATTGCAGAATACGGTTCACAAATCTGACGCTGTTCTATTCGATGGCACATTCTGGAGTGACGGCGAACTGGCCGCTATTCGGCCAGGCGCCCGCAGCGCGCGCCAGATGAATCATCTACCCATCAGCGGCGGAAGCCTGGATTTCATGCACCAATCGCCAGCGCGCAGGAAGGTTTACACTCACATAAACAATACAAACCCGATTCTGATGCCCAGCTCACGGGAACGCGCCCAAGTGAAGCAATCCGGAATCGAGATCGCGCGCGACGGATTGGAGATCGTCATATGAATGGCACTGTCATGTTGAGCGAAGCCAAACATTTCTGGTCTATTTCCGATGCAGCGCGGCCAAAAATTGATCCGCTTCTTCGCCTCGCTCAGAATGACATTATGCGGTGGCTCATAGGACTCGCCTTATGACGACCCAACTTTGGGACCGCGAAACTTTCCTCGAAAACTTGCGCGCGATCGGCACGCGCGCGTATCACGACAAACATCCGTTCCATGTCGCCATGAACGAAGGGCGGCTGTCGCAGGAGGCATTGCGCGGCTGGGTGGCCAACCGCTTTTATTATCAGCAAAACATCCCAATCAAAGACGCCACGATTCTTTCCAACTGTCCATTGCGCCAAGTGCGCCGAATCTGGATTCATCGCATCTTCGACCACGATGGCACTGGCGAAAATGAAGGCGGCATCGAGGCGTGGCTGCGGCTTGGCGAGGCATGCGGGCTATCGCGCGAGGAGTTGATGCAGAATCGGCATTTGCACCCTGGAGCTCGTTTCGCCGTAGATGCCTATGTAAATCTCGCTCGCACCCAGCCGTGGCCGATCGCCATTGCATCATCGCTCACCGAACTTTTCGCACCCGATCTGATGGCCACGCGTCTCGGAGCTTTTGAAAAATTTTATTCCTGGATCGATTCGACCGGCCTCGATTACTTCCGTTGCCGGGTCACCCAGGCGCGACGCGACTCCGATGAAGCACTCGCGATTACGCTGGAACATTGCAATAGCCCTGAGCTGCAGCGCGAGGCAGTGCGCGCGCTCGAACTTAAGTGCGACATACTTTGGGCCATCCTCGACGCGATTCATCACGCGTACGGTTCCACTTAAATGGAAACTCAGACGATTGCGGGCTCTGCTCAGCCAAGACTCGCCCGAGGAGTGCGGTTGCAAACCGATCCCGCCACCGGGAATAGTGTGTTGTTGTTCCCCGAAGGCGTCCTCGAATTAAACGAGACCGCGCAAGACATTCTTACCCGCTGCGACGGACGAACCGTGACCGAAATCATCCAGGCGTTGACCGAGGAATACGAAGTCGATTCTAAAATGCTCGCCGCTGACGTCTGCGATACATTTGCCGATCTGCAACGACGTAAACTGATCGAACTGACATGATCGCGCCGCGCCCATACGCTTTGCTCGCTGAGATTACCTATCGGTGCCCGCTGCATTGTCCGTACTGTTCAAACCCGCCGCAGACACGAAATGATCAGGAATTAACGACAAGCGAGTGGACACGCGTAATTCGTGAAGCCGCTGCGCTCGGTGTCTTGCAGATCGGTTTCTCCGGAGGCGAACCACTTGCCAGGCGTGACCTCCCCGAGATGGTTCGCGCAGCCCGCGCGGCGAATCTTTACACGAACCCATCAGCGCAAGTTGGATGCTGCTGCGAAAATTCGAGCAGTCGGAATCCCGCTCAGTCTCAATTTCGTCATTCACCGGCGTAACATCGATCGCTTGCCGCAAATGATCGAGCTAGCTGAGTCGCTCCAAGCGGAGCGAGTCGAGCTCGCCAACGTGCAGTTTTACGGCTGGGCCCTCCTTAACCGCGCGGCTTTGCTCCCCACTCGCGAGCAAGTTGTTCGTGCGCGAGAAATCGCGACGGCAGCCAAGGCGCGGCTGGCTGGCAAGATCGACATCTTCTACGTGCTGCCTGACTACTACGAAACACGACCCAAACCTTGCCTTAGCGGCTGGGGCCAGCGTTATCTCACGGTTAATCCAACCGGCGAGGTGCTCCCCTGCCCGACTGCTTCATCAGCGATCCCGGATTTGCGTTTTGACAATGTTCGGACGCGCGCGCTCGATTGGATTTGGCGTGAATCGGAAAGTTTCAACCGATTCCGCGGGACAGAATGGATGCCGGAGCCGTGTCAGAGTTGTCCGCAACGAGAAATCGACTTCGGCGGTTGTCGTTGTCAGGCCGCGTTGCTGACTGGAAACGCCGCCAACACAGATCCGGTCTGCGAACTATCGCCAAATCGCGCAACCATCGACGCCGTGTTACACGAGTTAGACTCGCTAGGCCACCACGCGCCTAAATGGACTTATCGCATCAATCCGGATGTTTTACGCGCAGCTAGCCGCGCTGTAGTCGCGCGTCGTTGACCGCGGCAATCTACTGTGTGATCGCGCATTCAGCCCAGGTCACCGACCTCGGCTACAGCTATTGTTCGCGAATCAGCATCCTGCCTACGGAGTGGGGCGTGGATGCGGTGTCGGCCGCTGCCGCGGCGTAGCCCTCGGAGCAGCGGTAGGCGTGGCAGTGACCGTCGGAGTCGCTGTAGGGGTTGTTGTTGGAGTCACAATAGGCGTGGGCGTGGGAGTTATTGAAGGTGTTGGCGTCGGCGTTCCTTCGAAATGGCCCCAAATGACGCTGGCTGCGTCAACCCGCCAACCCTCACTCGAGCCTGCGTTATCACTCGCCATCCGCCAACGCAGAACCGCGTTCCCAATCTCTGGGGGCAGATTCACTACCGTCGTAATAAAGCCTCCAGAGTTCCCACTCCATGCGGGCCGGCCGGCGAGTGGACTGCCCCATGGTGCGGTTGTATTCGCCACCATCAAAACTAGCCCACACAGTAATGTCTTGAAACGTAGTTCCGCCGTCCATGCTGATCTCCAGAACACCCCCGTCGAAGCCAACGTTCGGATCCTCGCTTGAAGCTTCAAGATTGAAGTTATGCCGAAAGGTCAACTGAACGTACCAGGATTCCGTGGCGCCAACGTTTGGCCCATCGAGGTACTTGTCGCTGATAACGGGCGGATCATTGACCCACGCGGAATTAGGCGGCGTATCGAAAGGCGGGCTCGGCAAGCCGGAATTCGAACTCTGCCACAAAATACCATCGGGATCGATCCCGTTGATCGCCGTCCAAAAAGGGGGTAGAAGCGGTGGGATCACGTCATCGAACCCCTCATCGAGGATCGTGATCAACTGTCCGTTGCAAGGCGGAGGTGTAGGAGCGGTCGTGACAGAAATGTCGGCTTGGTCCCGGCCAGTGCTTCCACGAGGAGTCGACGCTTTAGGTTCGTAGACATGACTCAGCCTTTAGGGTGGAGGACTGGGACGTGAATGCGGGGTTGGCCGCTGTCGCGGCGCAGCCCTGGGAGTAGCAGTAGCCGTAGGAGTTGGGCTCGGTGTTACTGTCGGTGTAACTGTCACCGTTGGGGTTACTGTGGGAGTTGGTGTTGGCGTCGGCGGCTGGCACGGTCCTGTAGTGTCGCGATCATGAGGAACTGGTAGACATCCGGCCAGAATGATCGTGTCAACTCGCCAGCCTTCGCCGGACCCGCTGGCGTCGCTGGCCATCCTCCAGCGAAGTTTGCTCCCAAAGGGAAGAGACAAGTTGACTACGCTCGTGACAAAGCCCTCCGAGTCGCCGCTCCACGCGCGGAGACCAGCGATAGGGCTACCCCGATCCGTACTGATTGTGCGGTTATATCCGCCCATCAGGAAAACTTCGGGGGGAACGTATTGAAATGTATTCCCACCGTCATAGCTGACCTCCAAAACGGCGCCGTCAAAGCCGAGATTGGGGTCCTCGCTCGACGCTTCAAGATTGAAGTTATGCCGAAATGTAAATGATGTTTCGAATGAGGGAATACCGATAGATGGCGAGTCAAGGCGCTTATCGCTGACTAAAGCCGGATCATCGATGAATGCAGCATTGGGCCCTGTATCAGCAGGCGGTGTCGGCACGCCAGAGTTAGATGTGACCCACAGCGGCGGCGGACCCTGCGCGTTCGTTGCTACCCAGTCACCAGGCAGCGTGGGAGGTGTCACCCCATCGAAGCCTTCGCTCCACACCACCGGTAGAATACAAGGAGGAGAGCACGAAGGATTCGGCGATGGTGTCGGGCCCACCGCGGCAGCGATATCCACCCGACCCCATCCATAGACGTCGTTTGGCGGGCCAGCGTCACCGCACTGCGTGGAAGACACAAAATGAGCTGCGTTATCCAAGATTGTGCGGCTGCCAGTAATATCATGGCGCAGTTCAGGCCGGGCGCACCACAGTAATGCCATGGCCCCAGCAATATGGGGCGTGGCCATGGACGTACCGCTTAGACTAGCATAAGCATCGTCCGACGTGTTATAGCTCGAGCGCGGATCCGTGCCGGGAGCAGTAATATCGGGCTTAATACGGTTGCTTCCATCGATCGTTACGGGACCGCGGCTGCTAAAGCCAGCTATCGTATCCGTGCCGGTGTTTAACGCGCCAACCGTGTAGGAAGCCTCGTAGATAGCCGGAGGATACATCACCGTCGAACAGTCCGGACCATCATTGCCAGCGCCAGCTACCATCAGTATTCCGGCTGCCGCTTGAGCTTCAACCGCGGCTTGCAATGTGTTAGCCGAACAACCTTCCGAAGACGGGCATACCCATGAGTTACTGGTAATATCGGGAGCTTTAAGTGGATCCCCTTCGTTTGGATTACCGTTCACCGGGTAAGGCGCCAGAAAAAATTCCATGCACTCAATGTACCTGGCCGGCGTACCATTTCCCTGGTCCATGTTGCGGCAGCCAATCCACTGTGCACCGGGCGCCATTCCAATCTGATTTCCGGCGCCATCGTCGCCAACCACGGTGCCAACGGTGTGGGTTCCGTGACCGTTGTCATCGCAAGGCTCAGGCGAATCATTTCCACAAGGATTGCCAACGCTATCATGGATGGAGTCGTGCCAGTTGTAATCGTGGTTGGCGTTCTGTCCGTCCCAACCGCGGTAGTGAGGCTTCAGCGCATTGTGTGTCCATCGCTGGCCTGTGTCGGCTCCGGCTATCGTAATTCCCTGTCCTCTAAAGCCCAATGCCCACACATCCGGCGCGTGCGTATACACGATCCCTGGCTCGATCGTTTTCGGCGGTTGCGGCGGCGATGATGAGTCCCCACCAGCCGCCGGATGAGGTAGGGTATTTTGGATTTGGGGATTGCCCTCTACGCGACCGACGTCTGAGCGCGCTGCCAGCGCCTGGGCGATTTCACGAGTGCCTTTCACCAGGATCGCGTTCACAATATAAAAGGAACGGTGTTCGGCACCGCGCTCGCGCAGCCATCGGAGGATAGGACCTTGCGTTGCCTGGCTCTTCGCCCACAACGCATCCCGCACAAAGCGGCCCTTTTCGCTCTTCGTACGCAAAACCGCAGCCCTGCGCAGGTCGGCTTGATCAGCGAGGACAACCATAAATTCGGCCTGCTGGCCATTGGCAGTTTGCGTAATCACCCACGGAGCGATCTTGTTCACGACATTGACCGGGTTGCCCCCTACGCGTTGACCGGTAGCCCGCGAAGAGCCGATCGCCCCTACTGCAGCGATGGCTGCTGCGACTAATAAAAACAGGCAAAGAACATTCTGCAATCGGGACCGCATGAACCCGTTGTTTCGATTTGTTGCCATTAAACTTCTTTTTGTTTTAACCTTGTGAACTGTTAAACGAAACGGCACACGCTTTTAGCTGAAAGCGAAAACATAAGTCAACATTTTCCGTCGGCCTCTTGACCTTGGTGAAACGCATTGTCCTTCAGGACGACGTAGCGAGGGAAGGCGCCTCAACCGTTGGCGAAAATACGGCTTTGCCGCCTGATTATTGCGCCTTCGGCCGCTCGTCTGCCATCGGTCCCACGATCTAAATCGGCGCAGCAGGTCGCGGCAGGGGGGTCGGACGCCCGCGTGGAGTTGGGCGTGGCCTGGGTGTTGCTCTTGGCGTAGCCGTAGATGTTGGAGTAGGCGTAGCACTAGTCGCCGGCGTGGGTGTAGCTGTTGGAGTTACTGTCGGAGTCGCGCTCGTTGTTGGAGTAGGAGTCGACGTAGGTGTCGCGCTTGGTGTGACTGTAGCTGTTGATGTTGGAGTTGGAGTCGGCGTTCCTCCCGGCACATTAAAAGCGTAGACTTTATCATCGCAGGCAACATAGATGCGCCCACGGGCCACGATGCCCGTGGTGCTATAGGTATGAGTGCCGCCCATCGTTTCGTTTGGGCCGCCCCCGGCGAAAATAATAGCGCCAGTGTTTCCGTCATAACCATGTAACTTTTCATCGCCGCCGGCGCCTACCACCCAGACGATCATGTCACTAGTTCCATCCGTTGAGGTGACGAAAGGCGAGCCGCATGCGTTCCCGGGCACGTTCCATACTGGGAAGTCGATGGTAGGCGGACTGGTTGCAGTAATGCGAAAAGTAGAGAGGGAATGGCCGCTACCGCGAAAAGCAACGTACGTGCCCTGGTTAGTCCGATAGGTGGCTGCTGCGTTGAGGATGTCAATAACATTGTCGGAAACATTAGCCGAGGCTACTGGCGCACCGATCCCGCCGAGGTTACTGCGATCAAGCAAATACGCATTGCCATCTTTACCCATAGCAACGACGAGGCTGGACGGTGTAGCGCCTGGCACGTCCACAAGTATTGGACCCGAGCTCCCAAGATCCAGGTCCAGATTGTCGAGGTCGCTCCAGTTGGTCGGCGCCCAGTAATCGCTGGGATTGCTACTAAAGATCGGGCCCGCTTGAAAACGAATCACTGCTTCGCCGCCCTGCCAGTTTCCTCCATTCGTATTACCGGTAGTAACAAACGGATTGGTGCCGTCACTAGCGATGCCACCCACTCCCCATATCGCCCCACCGTGATTATTCGTGCTAGAGGCGGCTGCCCATGCCATCACGCTGGCCGGATTATTTATCGGCACCCCCACCAGCCAGCCATGAAAGGGGGTGCAATCCCCATGCTCCCATATCCAACATAAAGAATGTTGCCCACAATGCCGAGTGCAGGTCGTTGCTGTTGGATCGATGGAGTGAAGGTCGTGCCGTTGTATGAAGCTGTCGCCTCCACGTCCACTGGCCAGCCGGGGTTGATGGCGCCCGTGTCCACGTTAAGCGAAATGATGTAATGTTTGATGGTCGCGCCGCCATCGGGCGTAACCATTGCGTTCAAAAACAGCGCCCGTGAAACAAGATCGACAACAGGCGTGCCGAGAACGCCCATGGAACCGACCTCAGTGCAGACGAGATCGGGTGCCGGCACCGGAGCGCCTACATTTCGCTGCCAAATGATGCTACCATCGATAGCATTGAGCGCATACACATTATTCGATTCGGTGATCGCAATGATCATTGGGCCGCTTGGACCGCCCTCAATATAAAGCGGCTGCGCGTAAACCTTGCCTACGATCGTGCCATCAAAGTTCAGATCTCGCGTTAGGTTGGCGGCAGCCGATTGCGTGAAGGCCGAATCGATATAAAGCCCATCACGCGAACTATGGTTGTGATACTGAGTAACGTTAACCTGCGCGTCTATTGGAACAATCACGCTCCACACACCTGCAGCGACAAAACAAGAAATGGAAAATAAAGCCTTCAAACGCGTAAGCAAATAACCCGCGCTCCCTTCTCCCACAATGCGCGACTTGTCAAGCTTACCGCAACAAGATTTCTGCGGAGGAAAAGCAACAACATGTTAGTTTTTCCGACAGTGCTCGTCTTTGACAGCACAGACCTCGGTTACCGCACGTGTCTCTGCGTGGTCAGAGAAATGTAAGAGTAATCGCCGACGTCGGTGTAGCTGTAGTGATTGCTGTTAGAGTTGGGGTCGTTGTTGCGGTTCCAGTTTGCCCACCCGTTAGCGTAGGGTTAGCCGTAGGTAAAGGCAGTTTCCTGATACAGTCTATCGGCTAAATCACGGGGTGGTAGCTGTAGCAATATTCGAGAAAGCGGAAAATCCTGCAGTATTTTTAGCCCTGACCTTGTATTTGTATGTCGTAGCGGAAGTTAATCCCATATCGGCATAGGAAGTAACGTTAGCATTGACTGTAACCAGATTGCTAAACGTTCCTCCCGCCACCTTACGCCAAATCTGAAACTTCGTTTCATTATTCGAGTTATCCCGCCACGCTAGGTTGATCCGCGTTGATGATACTGCAGTCGCTACAAGGTTAGATGGAGCATCAGGCGTTCCTCCCGGCACCTTAAAAGCATAAATTTTGTTATCAGTAGCAACGTAGATACGCCCGCGGGCCGCGATGCCAGTGGTGCTGTAGGAGTGCGTGCCCGTCATTGTCTCGTTGGCGCCGCCTCCAGCATAAATAACAACGCCAGTATCTCCCTCGTAACCGTGTAATTTGTGGTCGCTAGTGGCGCTGGCCCCTACTGACCAGACAACCATGTTATTTGTTCCGTCCGTCGAGGTCACAAAAGGCGATGCACAACCACTTTGGCCTGCGGTCCAAATGTTCGGTGTTATGCTGGGCGGGCTACTTGGATTGATGAGAAAGGCAGAAATCCTGGCATTGGCCCCCCGAAATGCCACATGCGTGCCCTGGTTAGTCCGATAAGTCGCTGCTGCCTGTTTGTTGCCGTCATTGTTGACTAAAAATGATGCTAACGGCGCACTGATGCCGCCGAGGTTATCGCGATTCAGCAGATACGCTTGGCCATCTTTGCCCATCGCGACCACCAGATGGGAAGGCGTGGCGCCTGGCACATCCACGAGCAATGGACCCGAGCCACCCAGATCCCAGTTGTTAGTGTCAAGTTGGAGCCAATTGGTAGGAGCCCAGTAATCGCTGGGCTGTCCACTAAAGATCGGGCCCGGTTGAAACCGAATCACTGCTTCGCCGCCGCCCCAGACCCCTCCAGTGTTGACAGTGTTGCCAGTGGTAATGTAGGGATAGGTGCCATCACTGGCGACTCCGCCAATTCCCCATATACCGCCGCCGAGAGCGCTGGTGGCCCATGCGGTTACGTTGGCTGGATTATTGATCGGCACTCCCACCAGCCAGCCATGATAGAGGCTGCAATCATCCATGCTCCCATATGCAACATAAAGAATGTTGCCCACAATGCCGAGCGCTGGTCGTTGCGATTGGGTCGCTGCAGTGAAGCTCGTGCCGTTGTATAAAGCTGTCAGTCCCACGTCCACTGGCCAGCCTGGCTTAATGGCCCCCGTGTCCACGTTAAGCGAAATGATGTAATGTTTTATTGTCGCGCCGCCATCGGGCGTAACCATTGCGTCCAAAAACAGCGCCCGTGAAGCAAGATCGATAACGGGCGTGCTGTTGATGCCCATGGGATCCACGTTACTGCAGCTGATATCGTTTGCCGGCACCGCAGCGCCTACATTTCGCTGCCAAACAATGCTGCCGTTCACAGCGTTGAGTGCGTACACATTATTCGATTCCGTTACCGCAATGATCATTGGGCCGTTTGCCCCGCCCTCGATGTAAAGCGGTTGGCCATAAACCACGCCTGCAATTGTGCCGTCAAAGTTCAGGTCGCGCGCCAGGTTCGCGGCGGCCGATTGCGTGAAGGCCGAATCGATATAAAGCCCATCACGCGAGGCGTTATTGTGATACTGGGTCACCTTAACCTGCGCGTTTGTTGGAACAACCGCGCTCCACACACCGGTAGCGACAAGGGAAGCAACGAAAAACACCGTTTTCAAACGCATAATCCCGCGCTCTGTTTTATCACGAAGTGGCCTCTGTCTGTCAAGTATTCCGACACTGGATTTGTAACAAACGGGTATTTTTCCCAGCGTACATCGCGAGGCGAAGCGCGGACAGCGCGGCTTCCACCGCAACGAGTTCGCTCGGCTCGGCTTGGGAACGCAAGCTGCGAGCCTGCCGTTGCCGGCAGCACCTTTGCACACGCAATTTTCAGACGATGCGAGAATTACCCGGTCTCGGCAAGTTGCCGAGACCTACAGGCTGGCAGCCTGTGCTTCCAAAAACTCCTCTGCGCGCTTATCCGAGGTCAGCGACCTCGGCTACAACAAGGTTGGCGATTCTCGTCATTCATTGATCACGCAGCACGCGCCTTTCTAACTCGATCCAATCAGCTATCAACTACCAGCAATCAGTCATTAGCTTTTTTTGGGGCCTCACGGTCGAGGCGGCGGGCTCGGGCGCCGACGTGGCATGGGGCGTGACCTGGGTGTCGCTCTGGGAGTAGCCGTTGGTGTTGGAGTTGCCGTAGGACTACCAGCCGGCGTGGGTGTAGCTGTAGGTATAGGTGTAGGCGTAACCGTTGGGGTCGGTGTAACACTTGGAATTGGAGTCGCAGTAGGTGTTGGTGTTATTGTTGGCGTAGGTGTTGCAGTCCCTATAGGTGTTGGCGTAGGTGTCGGTGACCCTGTTGGCACCTTAAAAGCGTATATCTTGTTATCGGCGCCAAAGTAGATCCGACCGCGAGCAACCATACCGGTGTTCCACTGGCGCGTGCCACTCATTATTTCGTCAGGCCCGCCGCCGTTAAAGATGACGGCGCCTGTGTCACCATTGTAACCATACAGCTTACCATCGCCCTCCACGTTGGCTATCCAAACAATCGCGTTGTTAATCCCGTCAGTCGTCGTCACCCAAGGGGACCCTCGCCCGCCCTGACTGATGTTCCAGGCGAGAGCCATGGTCGGCGGCGTTGCCGCGTTGATTATATAGGAACGAAGTTCGCCGCTCTCTCCGGTATGGAAAGCAAAGTGTGTTCCTTCACCAGTCTGGTAAGCAGCAGACGACGTACCTCGAAGGGTGGCATTGGAAACGTTCATGGTAGCTACTGCCGGACCGACACCGCCCAGATTGTTTCGATCTAGCAAATAGGCATTGCGATCTTTGCCCAAAGCGAGCACGAGTTGAGAAGGGTTAGCGCCTGGCACATCGATGACTGTGGCGCTGCAGCCGCCTAGATCAGTATCGCCTCCATCGAGGTTCTGCCAATTGGTTGGTGCCCAGAAATCGCTAAAGACCGGCCCGGCGTTAAAACGAACAATTGCTTCACCCCCACTCCATGGATCGCCGGGGCTTGTAAACGTATTCCCGGTAACCACAAACACGCTTGTGCCATCGCTGGCGACACCGCCATGGCCCCAGATGCCACCGCCTTCTGCATCAGTGGCCCAAGACATCACCGTGGAAGGACTGTTTATATCGACGCCCACAACCCAGCCATGGTACGGGCCGCAATCCCCAACCCATCCTGAGTAAGCCACGTACACGATCCCGTTTACAAGCGCCAGTGCACCTCGTTCTTCCTGTATTCCGGATACAAATCCAGGTACCGCGTTATCCACGTTCACCGGCCAGTTGGCACGAGTAGCACCGGTGTCGACGTTCAGTGAATAAATGAAATGCTTGTTTGGGTTCCCGCTGATCAGTGCATCAAAGAAGAGTGATCGGGAAGCGAGATCAACGACAGGCGTGCCTGTGATACCAACTGGTAAGATGTTACCCGGGCATGGACTGCCTTGTGGCGCCGGCGTGCCGATGTCGGTGCGCGACCAAATCACAGTGCCAGTATCGGCATGAAGCGCGTAAACATTGTTCGATTCGGTCACCGCAATGACCATTGGGCCGTTTGGACCGCCCTCGATATAAAGAGGCTGTGCGTAAACGTGACCTGAGATTGTTCCGACGAAGTTCAGGTCGCGCGTCAGGTTAGCCGCGTTGCCCGGCGTGAACGCGGCGTCGATATAGAGGCCGTCCCGGGAGGGATTATTGTGTTCCTGAGTGACGTTGACCTGCGCGTTTGTTGGACAAATCGCAGACCACGAAAGAATAATGACAAGTAAGGAAATGAGGCGCTTCATAAGATTTGCGGTGAAAACCGCGCCCCCTTCTAAAACAGCGCACCGCATCGCTGTCAAGCATTTGCGGCAAAACAATTTGTAACAATCAGGTTGTCTTTTGCGATGTAGAGCGGCTGCTTGCTCGCGAACGCTTTCGGAGTCCTCAGCCGCAAATTCTGACCCGGGATCTGCGCGTGAGGACACGCGTCACTACACGACTAAGCGCGGTCGATCCGAAGGACCTCACCTTGATAAGGCCAATCTTCTGTAAATTTGACCAGCCCGGCGCGTACAGGATTCTGTCGGACGTACTCCCATTTCTGCGCGTAACTTTCATCATTGCGCAGAAGATGATCGAAGAAACCCGGCTGCCAAAAAGATGCCTGTGATTTGGTGGCACTGCCTGCTCGCCGTGGCGGGAACTGTGCTTGGAACTATAATGCGTTTCGCACCGGTCACGTTCGGCAGCGATTACGCCGATCAACCAGCGTCTTTGTCCGGCTTTTTCGCAGGCGGCTTGGTCTGAGCAGGCGACGAAGCTTTGGCAGGTTCCTTCGGTGTGGCGGATTTCTCGCCACCGCCAGAGGCGGCAGGAGATTCCTTTTTGGCCGCCGCCTTGTAGGAATCGCTTCGGTAATCTGTGATATAAAATCCCGAGCCCTTGAAGATCAGACCTGCGCCGGTACCGAGCAGGCGTTTCACCTTCCCGTGTCCCCATTCCGGCAACCGGCAAAGCTCTTTTGGGCATTCGCGAAACGGCTCGTCACGCATCGACTGGAATGCGTCGAAGTTCTGCCCGCATTTTTCACATGAATACTCGTAAGTTGGCATCTGATATGTGAGACGGCGCTCGAAAGTCTGCATCAAACAGGTTGCGATTCAAGCTTTGAAGTCTTGCTCGCTTCTCCAATGACGAATTATCAAATGACGAATTAAGCCCGAATGACGCCCAAACGGCACTGAGGACAGGCTTCTTTGTCATTCGTGCTTCGTCATTGTCTCTTGTTTCATTCGTGTCCATTCGTGTTTATTAGTGGTTGACTATGACATACGGAGTAAACGAGATCGCAGGCTTGTTTCCCAGCTTGATGGAAATCAAGGACGAACCATTGCGCAAAAAGGTCGCGGCGGTATGGAACGAAGCGATCACCACAGGCTGCGGCGGAAAGGGTTGGACTTTCGACGAATTGCGCGCGGTCAAGTTCACGCTGTTGGCCGGCGACATTGATATGACCTTTGTCGAGCATCTCAATTCCTGTGCGCGGCAGTGTATCGCCATCGCGGACGTGCTGGAGAGTTCGTTCCGGTGTGGGATTCCAATCCAGCGCGATTATCTCATCGCCGGCGCGCTCCTGGCCGACGTGGGCAAGCCGCTCGAGTACGACAAGGACGCTTCGGGCAAGGTTATTCAGGGAAAATTTGGACAGCAATTACGTCATCCATTTAGCGGCGTCGCTCTGGCGCATAAGCATGGGATCCCCGGTGAAGTCCTGCACATTATCGCCACGCATAGTCATGAAGGTGACAAGGTCGAACGCTCGATCGAGTCAATCATTTTTCATCATGCAGACTTCGTGGATTTCGATATCGCAAAAGTGCTTGGCAAACGCGCCACTAAAAAGTGACGCCCTGGAAACAAGGAGAGCGGCCCACGAAACACGCGAATTGACGCGAATTTTTCAGTCCGTTTATTATCTTTTAACGTGATTCGTGTGATTCATGGGTAAACCGGAACTGATATGGGTCTGACGCTGGTTGAGAAGATTGCGGCGCGCCATGCTGATGGACTCGCGCCTGGCACGGCGGTTCGCAGTGGCGATTTCATCTCGATTCGTCCACGTCATGTGATGACCCACGATAACACCGGCGCGGTGATCCCGAAGTTCAAGCAGATCGGCGCGACTACGATCGCAGATTCGGCGCAACCAGTGTTCGCCATCGATCATGACATCCAAAATACTTCGCCGGAAAATCTGGCCAAGTACGCGAAGATCGAGGCTTTCGCCCGCGAACATGGTATTGATTTTTACCCGCCGGGCACCGGCATCTCGCATCAGGTAATGGTGGAACAGGGCTACGTTGTTCCCGGTTCGATGGTGGTAGCCAGCGATTCACACTCGAATTTGTACGGAGCCGCGGCCGCGCTCGGCACGCCGGTAGTGCGGACTGATGCCGCGAGTATTTGGGCAACAGGTGCCACATGGTGGCAGGTCCCACCCGTGGCAAAGATGGTTCTTAAAGGATCGCTGGCACCGGGTGTGGTAGGCAAGGATGTCATCATTGCCTTATGCGGACTCTTCAATAAAGACGAGGTGCTTAATCACGCCGTTGAGTTCGCAGGCGATGGCGCGGCGAATCTTCCAATGTCCGCGCGCATGACCATCGCCAACATGACGACCGAATGGGGCGCGCTGGCAGGCGTGTTTCCATTTGATGAAGTGACGGTGAAGTATCTGCGCTCGCGCGTCCCGGAATTTTCCAACCCGAAACGCCCGGGGACCAGAGGTCCGAAAAGCCGCTCGGGATACACAGACGCAGATATCGATGAGTGGTGGAAGAACCGAGCCGAACTCAGCGCCGACGCCGGCGCGGAATACGCTATTGAGCTGGAGTTGGATCTTGCAACTGTGGTTCCACATGTTTCCGGACCGAACGAAGTTAAAACCATGGTGTCGCTGCCCGAAATGGAACAGAAACGCGTACCGATTCAAAAGGCCTACTTGTTATCCTGCGTGAACGCGCGCTTTGAAGATTTGCACGACGCCGCAGAAGTCGTGCGTGCCCGGGGCGGACGCGTGGCCGAAGGCGTCGAGTTTTATCTCGCCCCGGCGAGCGCTGAAGTGCAGGCGAGATCAGAATCGAACGGCGATTGGCAAGCTCTGCTTGGTGCAGGCGCGATTCCGTTGCCGCCCGGTTGTGGCGCATGCATTGGACTGGGACGCGGTCTGGTGCAAAAAGGCGAAACCGCGATCAGCGCGACCAATCGCAATTTCAAAGGACGAATGGGCGACCGCGACGCTTTCGTTTATCTTGCCTCGCCTGCTGTCGTCGCAGCCAGCGCGTTGGCCGGATTCATTTGCGCGCCGGCAAATTTCAGCGAGCGCCCAGCCGGCACAGCGGTCCGACGCCCTGAAAAAAAATCGCGGCCATCGGCGGTGGTGCAAATCATGCAAGGTTTCCCGTCCAGCGTGCGGGGTCGCGTTCTGTTCATCGACAAGGATAATTTGAATACCGACG
>WNFW01001026.1_pt1 | contig 25723 bp, 15 predicted proteins | sample 5400131 | NCBI WGS metagenome assembly WNFW01 (sample SAMN13153362, study PRJNA577476) | soil metagenome | isolation source: 20 cm soil or saprolite under grassland replicate 1 | place: USA:California | collected 2016-06-15 | reverse complement strand
CCCTACTTTGCTACAACTTAACACCAGTCACCAGCTCCTACTAACTAACCAGAGACTTAACTAAAAATAAGAGGAATACACTCTGTTCCTAGCCAAGCTTGGAAGCTTTGTCCGGGGCCAATTTCCAGCGTCTGATGGACAATCAGTGCGCACCTGAAAGGAGTTTTCACCGCGCCGTGCTGATGCGCAGATTACTTAGCAATTCCTTCTTCATGCAGACGAGTTTCAGTCTACAATCCGTACCATTCTCTTCCGTTAGGGATTACCTCCGGCTCACACCATTGCCTCCCATTGTTAAAGAATTTGTGGCACGTTACTATAGCCCACTCCATTAGGGCCATGAGGGCTTGTCGCCGTCCCCAGTTAATGGTACTTGTAGTACCATACCCTGCTAGATTTGTTTAGGCTTAGTTACTAGGCTAGGTCATAGGTCATCTTATTCAGGAACCTTTTACGGTCCGTGATAAGGAGTTTTCTAACAAAGTAGCAAAGGTTTCCAAGCCAAACTGTAACTAACAGGAGGGGTTTCGTTCGTTAGCGGAATTAACCTAAGACCTCGCGGCACGAACTCAAGACAGCCATGTAGCACCTGTGTAGCATACAAGGAGTGGTGAGGTTCTTCGCGGAGTATCGATTTAAACAACATGCTTCACTGCTGGTCTTCAGGGCCGTCTAGACGTTTGGGTTTCAAAGTTGCCTTCATACTCCCCAGGCGGGAAGCTTAATGCCTTCGCTTCTAGGGTGAGACCTTAGCCTGCCTTCCCCGTTCTTCACAGGGTAGGAGGAAGGGTCCCAACCAATAGCCTCCATCGTTTAAGGTGTGGACTACGAGGGTATCTAGTTGAGATAGGTAGGAGATTTATCTCTTTCCCCCTCTAAGAACCGTACATGCGACTTTCACCGCATACGGCTCAAGCATAAAAGACGAAATTCTTAAGAGTTCTAATACAGATTGACACTTTCACCATTCTGAGACAAGTACCCCTATCGTGTCTTAGGAACCCACTCTAGGCGGTATATTCAGAAAGCCATCTTTCATATTGCTCCTTTTTGTATCCTTGCAGAGAAAGAATCTGATCATTACTAATGAATTTGATTAAAGATTCAAGGTCTTTTTTAGAGCCTTATTACTTTATTCCGTCTTTTACACCCGTACATAAGTCAGCCAGCTTTCACTGCAGGTTATACACCCTATCTCTTCCATTACAGAAGAGCCTTAGCTTTTTATGCTGTCCTTTACCCACTGGCCGTTAAATCAAATTACTTAGATTCCTCCTATTTTAAGGAGACCATTGGGCTTACCCTTTCTTGCATATTTAGGTGGGCTATTGCCAGATGGAAAGCAATGAGGTATGATACCCCAATGTTTATTCCAGCTTTGCTGGTCGCACATCCTCTTCGCTCCCCACACTTTCGTCTCACAGCGTCAGTGGTTACTTAGGATAGGGCCTTCGCCCTAGCGGTCCTCCAGGGATCATCGGATTCTATCCCTACTCCTGGAGTTCCCCGATCCCCCAATTCCACTCTAGCTCGCTAGTTGTCAAACTTCTCGGTGAACTACTTTGCTCTAGCATAGAGATCCGAAGACATCTCTGGTGTAACGAGTGCCGTTTTGTATGCCTCAATGAGGGCTGCTACCGTAGCTTATATAGCAAACCATCAATAAAGAAAGGACGGACCAAACTTCTAAACCGCTCCATAGAGCTAACAAGGATTAAGATCTGGTGACCTTTGCCCCTTTATGCAGAGAGACTTCAAATTCCAAGCTCTCCTTAAGAGTCTGACTAATAAGAGGGTCTCAGAGTGAGTATAGCACTCCGAGAAAAGATTCCAACCTTGTCCATGCTTAGTACCTTCGTCAAGACCCCTAAGCCAAGGTTTGGCAAAGTAGCCCACCGGGCGGAGTTCAGGTAACCTTTGCGGGCAGCCTACAGACACTCTAGGCCCATTCAAGACGGATAACGCTAGCCCCCCTCGTATTACCGCGACTGCTGGCACGAGGTTTGTCGGGACTGATAGGAGAGTTTACTCATTATGCTCCTCTCCGGTAGGGTTTGTACGGGATTAGGTAAGACCCTTCGTAGTTGGCTGGATCAAGGTTGCCCTCATTGTCCAAGATTCCTCACTGCTGCCGAACATTAGTCGGGTGACCCTTGTTTCAGTGCCACTGTGGTTGGCCGTTCTCTCAAACCAACTATGCATCATAGACTTGGTGGGCCGTTACCATCACCAACTATCTATTACAGGATAGGCTCATCTGCAGGCGGAAACCTTCCTTTTGAATTATGGGCATTGAACCCTTCCTGAAGGTAGATTCCTATTTGGTACTCACCCGGTCGCCATGAAGGGTAATCTTCATATGACTTGCATGTGTAACCCACTAGATAGCGTACTCCTGAGCCACGTCTAAGCTCTTACAATCAAATTTGCCATAGTCTAAACGATCTATGACGGGTTCAATCTATTTGACCGCTGCGGATTTTCTCCATTTATTCTCAAACCATAATGTAGAACTGATAGACACATAATGTTAATAGCTAATATGGGCCTGCTATATAGCAGTGTAGTATGGATTACAGGGTAACCCTCCATTATCTATTAACTATCTTAGCTTGATAGCTTGCCCCACTGAAGAGACATAGAATGCAAGTAGGACCAATCCAGACAACCCACGTCTGCCCAAGACTGACCTAGTCTGACCTTGGTGCTTCGGCCAAGGAAACCTCCGGCCTTGAGCCCTATCGGGCCCTCGGGGGCCAAGGGGCAGGCTAGATGAGAAGAGGAGGATTCGAACCCCCATGACCCACAGGGTCAACTCATTTACAGTGAGCTTGCGTACCAGTTCGCCTTCTTCTCATCTTTTTCTAGTGAGTTTGCCCGGTCCAAGCCAGAGGGTGTGGAAGGTCGATTGGATTCTTTTCACACTGACCAAAGATAGCCATTGCTGGGATTCGAACCCAGGACAAAATCATTAACAGTGATTCGCTCTACCGCTGAGCTACAGTGGCCTAATTAGAATAGAGAGGAATATTAGCAAAGCTGGAGAGGAAATCTAGAAGAGTGTGTTGCTCAGACCGATGACCTACATGCCCCCTGACCAGTGATACTATTGGTCTTGACACAGGTAAAGCCATCAGAGGCTAGCTCTGGGTGTCCCTTAAACAGGTTATGCCAAGTAAGATTGTCAATAGGAAGTAGAGAAATAGCCCCCGGCTTTGCCGGCTGAGAGGAACAAAGTACCTAGGTCCAAGCCAGAGGGTAGGGAATAGAAAAACAGGTCAAAACCCAACGAGGTTGTAGGTGGGTGGGTAGGCCAAGGTTGCCCGCGTAGACCGATGGTCTGCCATTGGGCAAACAGGGAACCAAAGAGCAACACAGGAAACTCCTAGGCCTGGGAAGAGGAAATCCCGGCAGAGACCCAATGATGGTAAGGTGGGGAGTTTTGTTTTTGGTTTGTTTACTTGCGTAGCCCTACGGGGCCCTAAAAGAGGACCTGTCGGATCGGTAAGATTTGAACTTACAATCTATCGGACCCAAACCGATCGTCTTACCATTAGACTACGATCCGCGTAGAAGTTTTGAGTTGAAACGGTTGTAGAATGCAACTACCAGGACCTGTTCTTATTTTGACACTGTTGTAGGGCCGGTCAAAGAGAGATAAAATAGAATAGACATTACCCTTTGAGATAGAAGATCCTTACCCAAGCCCCCGGCCTTGAGCCCTACCGGGGGGCCAAGGACCCTATCTTTGCCAAAGTAATAGAGGTGATGGAGGTAGGCAGATTCGAACTACCAATACAGAGATGCAAACTCTGCGTATTGCCAGTTATACTATACCCCCTAATCCCTCTTATCCCGCCTGATAGACACACCCTTCGGACCCTCTCTACTATTAACTTCATTACCAGTTACGAAGGGGTTCCCAATAAGAATCAAATAATCCAAAAGATGGAAGAAGAGTAAATCAAATGGAACTATTTCTACCACCCAGAAAACCAGATAAATTCTAATCCTAGACACTCCAGACTCCGAGGAAGAAGAAGTAAGTAGAAGGAGTAAAATTAGATGTTCCACTCTAAACGCACCTCCTGATTTTGTTTAAGCGAGTTGTCGGATTTGATGGAGTATCTGTCCAGGTTCTGGGTTTTGGAATTTTGATTGCTGGACCTGGTGGGGAGAGGGGATCGTCAAGTGAGGCAAGGTGGATTCGAACCACCAAGCGGACCGTTATGAGCGGTATGCTCTACCTATTGAGCTATTGCCTCCTGTAAGGCTACTACCCCTTTAGCTCTTAGTAGCGCCTCATAAACTGGGAAGGGTTGATAAATAGACCAATATAAGAATATTAGAATAAGAAGAACTATGCACAGCAGGCTGGTTAAAGGCGTAGAATGAATGGGCTAGCAACGGACGAGTACTAGACCCAAAGGCCGGGGTTTTCAAATGATTGGTCATATTTTCTTTTCAATAACCGGAATAAGAATCACTCCAATAATTGGAATAAGGGGATTTATATGGGGTATTCCATGAGTAGGATTTCCCTGGGTTGGATTGTCATGAACTGGTTGATTTGGATGATACTTAGAAATTGGTTCTTTTCGATGAATTGGAGCATGTAGCTTTTGAGGCACATGAGTTAACTCTTCCTTGTGCGGGTTGAGTTAATCCACAAAGTAACCTTGATCACCCACAGGTTCTTTAAGAAGGGTTGTTGCAACCTCAGTAGTTACCCCCCTACGGTGGCTCCAATAAGCCAATAGCAATTGCAGCTACTGGATTAGTCAAAAGTAATGACCATAATCATCATAAATAAGCTAGATTTTCAAAGAGTAATTCTTGATACCTTGTAATAGTAGGCTTTGCTCCCTAGTAGTGGAGCACCTTATTGGAGTCGAACCAATAACCTACGGTTTCGAAGACCGACGCTCTATCCAATTGAGCTAAAGGTGCTGCTTGGTTAGTTGGAACCCGGCCTACCAGCGAGCCATGCGGGCTACTGAGTAAGATAAGATGAGGTACAGAACAAGGTCATATTCAAACCCAGGCCCGCGGAGCCATATGCCTGGCAGGCAAAGTAGACACAAATTAGAAAACAAGCTCTCATATGAACGGTAGTTAAGGGGCATTGCTCTGATTACAAGGTAGAACGATCTGGTAAAACCAAGTTGCTTAACCATTAGTAGCCCGAGGCTGAAAGCATTACTGCTATTGCACCCAGGCCCTATCCAAAGGGTGGTCTACCCTAAGTTTATAAGGAAGTATAGAGGAGTAGTTTCCTGCTTGATATGGTTTCAGCAGTTATCTATTCGTGACGTAGCTTCCCAGCCGTACCATAGCTTTATTGGCCGCTGATAACTGGTAAACCAGAGGTCACTCCATCTAAGTCCTCGCGTACTAAAAACAGCTTCCTCCTTACTTCCAACTCCCACCAGTAGATAGAAGCCGTACTGACTCGCGTCGTACTTACTAATTGTTATCGTAGAGCTCTTTATCTTCAGAGTTAAAACTCTGATTCCATTTTCCTTGAAAAAATAATGGAACTACTTCAATAGCTCACGCTATTGTACAGACTATGTCATGATAAATGATTTGCATTAAGTTTGACCCAGTATATTCTTATAATTCAAACCAACTGTAACTCCACACATATCCAATTTATATAGCATACTAGGATGCATATACGACTCAATAAGTGTTCTTACTTCTTGGTAAAAGACGTAAATACAGGAAATACAGATAATTTATCCCGGGCACTCGTGGAAGGATTATTGTTAGTGTACTCACCCTCTAGTCGTTGAACGTTCTTTTTCCTTATAGCAATAATACTATTCACTAGAAAAAGCTTCGCTGCAAGTTGACTTACTTATTTGTACATTCAAATTATAAGTGTTTCTTGCAATTCACCCGGTTTTCTTTACTGATCTCCTAAGCTTTGCATAAAAGTTCTATAATTAAATACAAAGGGAGAGTAAAGAGGCTAATACTTAACCCAGCTCACGTCAAAACCCCCTTTCCTTCTCAGGAAACCTCCTTATCCCATATGGGAGTTTTATAAGGAAGATCGGAGGTTGGAGTTTGGACTATATCTTTGTCCCGTAAACATTCTCTCAAGTCCGGTCTGAGGTGCATAAGAGTATTTAAAACAGAAGGGTGAATAAAGGCCCTGTGAAGAAGGGCTCCACAAAGTTAAGAAGGGTTGATAGGTTTACTATGCGCATATGCTGGGTATTACTGGATTTTGCCCAATGGTGGGCACCACTAAAGAAGAGTTGAGATATTTGGGCTAAAAGCTCTTGCTCTGTATCTATTTGGGCAATATCCCAAGTTGCCTTTATTTGATAACCGTATTTTTAGTCTTTAGCTTTGTGTACTGTAAAATAGAAGCTACCGTCCCCATCAACAAATCCTGCAACCCAGTGGAGATTCTCTTTGAGCAAAGGAAAGAGTTCACTCTTTGGTAATCCCCAGTGTGTTTGCTTCCATAGGTTAAACTGCTCAGCTTTCTTTAGGAAGTGTATCCTACCTTCAAGCAAAGGTACGGATTTCTCATTTAACGCTTCCTTATTCGTGATTTGGATCACAGCTAAAGGTCGTCCGTCTTCCCGAATGGAAGGAGCTACTTTACCACACCCTAGGAATAGACAGATAGCTTCCATTAGAGTCCAATCGGACATATGCTGAGTAAGATTGAAGATAGGTTGACCATTAGGAGAAGTATAGAAGCCCCCTTCGGCTTCGACGAAGCCTGCAAACCACTCGGGGGTGATCTTAAAGTTAACGAGGTTTAAACGGTCTTCCTGGGCCTTCATGACGCCTTTGTTTAAGAACTTCAAAGTTGAGCATTCCTAATTTCCATTTAATAAATGAACCCTGACGATGTAGAGAGAAAAGATACAGGACACTCTACGTTTAGTCTCTGAGGATCCTACTTGGCGGACATTTGCCTTTGGTTTCCTGCTGATTGCCCAATCCTCGAAGATTCTTACCTTCTTATGATAAAGTTAGGTACTTGAGGCTCTAAGGGATTCCCAGCATATAGTAGAGTTATTACCCTGCCCTTACGAACAGAGATGGCACGTAACGTACCCTTTTATGTTACCCGTCAGTGCAGGGTTACCACTTAAACCCACTATGGATTAACCCTTATTGCAAGAGGACGAGAGGGTGAAGTCTAGCTTAACACCCTTCTAATTATCTCTAGTTAGTTCAGACTATATCATCACCCAATGAAGGTGCAGGCATGTAGTCGTTGAGGGACAATGAATAATGGTCCATGCTTCCCTGCTGATTGCCCAATCCTCAAGAATTGTCACCCTGTGTTACAGAAGGTGGCGCATAGGGTCAACGCCAACGTCAGGGTATCCGAGGCTCTAAGGGTATCCCAGCATACAGCCTGTGCTCACCATAAGGTTGCCCTTATGGGGCCCCGATGTCGCAGAAACAATCTTAACACCAATATGGCACCCTAGCACCTTAAAGCCAGGGGGTATTTTAGTTAGTCATTTTAAAATGCATAGAAGAATGAAGGTAAGGCAATGCGAGAGCCCGAAGTTTGGGCATATCTCTAGAAGGTATCTAAATAGTATAGTAAGTAGTAGTTCGCCCACGTTTGGCGTTAACGGAAGAAGAAAACCCAAATGTCTGATTTAAAACAAGAGAGAGCAGTTCCACTTGAACCTTTTCATAACTGTTGGTATTTAACATAAGCCTTTACCGTGCTTTGCCCCATCGTCCCCGCGGGTACTAATCCTCCCAGAGGCTTAAAGGGGAAATAAAGGGCCACAAAAGCTCAGCCAACCAGTAGGTTAAGGATATGGGGGTTATCTAATTAGCTATGTCAGCTGGGATTTGTTTAGAACCATTAACATAGAATAGGCTATACAGTGAATCAAAGCAAGGAAGACTTAAAGTGTAAAACCACAAACTATTAGAGTGACGGTAATATCTCGCATCCTATCGTTCCATGATACGGGGAAAAGCCCCACAATAATCAAATATGAGAGAAAATAGGTGCAAAAGATAACTGCTATGAACTGTACTCTGCTCGAATTTCAATTGGGTCGAACCATTAGGTTTTTTGTAAGCACAAAGATCACCTAACAAACAACCAAAAAGAACCTGAAAGAGATCAGCAGGAAGGGTCAATGCTAATCTTTCTGAATCCGTGTATACTATACCTGTAGCTTTGTGAGGTGTGATACTCTCAAGAGAGTACTAGTAGTGTTAACCATCTTATCTGCATGTTTAAATTGACTAATTCATTACTTCTTAGTATGGTGTGATTGTGCGTTAATAGAGGTGCCAACCCCCCCAGTCAATATGGACTCTCGTGGGGAATCAGCCTGTTCAATCTTGTTAACGTGAAAGCTCTTTATCTTCCACCTCTTGAAGTCACCTTCAAGTTCAGACTATGTCATCAACTTAATGTGTGGGTGGGGGGGTATTTTTTATGAACGGTCTGTCTTAGCAGACCTAGAAGATGGCAGTTTGGCCCGCATAGAAGAAAAGATGAAAGGAGAAATAGAATCCAAAAATGGTTCGTAACTTGAGCCCGATATTGCTATAGTAGGTTTCCCTTTGTTTGGTTTTAACCAGCACACTAAGCCAAATTTAGCTTCCAATTCAGTACACATTTGTCTAACCTCAGCTTCAGTGAAAGAATGAGTATTTAAGACTATACCTTTACCTTTGTTAGAAGAGTAATCCAATTTTTCTCCATCATCCTGGACCAATATGCTAAACCTCTTGGAGTAAGGTGATCCCTTATTAGTCCGTCTTTAACCATCTTTTTCCCTTGAACACTTAGGAATAGTTCAGCTAAAGGGTAAAATGCTTCATGGCTAAAGGTTTGGAAGCGCTAAGTGCTAACTTCATTCCCGTTGTTGTTGATGCGAGTTTGAGCTTTAGGTTCAGTAAGGATCAACTCCTTAAATAAATCATACACATGGAAAGCATAGTCTTTATTAATGTCTCCCCATTCAAATTTAAGCCGATACGTTCTTCCCTTATTTTGGGATTGAATGGAGACGTCACCTCAAATTAAGCCTATGGCTGCCTCAAACTGCACATTAGTTAAACCAACTAATTTGGCTTTTAGCTCGCGAAGAGCTTTACTATTAGGACTAAGATTCATAAGTTTAAAGAGAAAGTTTGACTATTACTTCTAAGATTTGACCTCCCTCCTTATCCCCATTAAGTGCTGGGCGCTCGTGGACAGTTTATTGTTGGCATTACTCACTGTCTAGTCGTTGAACGTTCTCTACCCTGAAGCTAAAAGCTTATGCCGAGAAGAGCTTCGCTGCAAATAGCCTCCTACTTGGAGGGATCCTTGCAGTTCACCCAGTTTTTAAACTTAGCCTCACAACTAAGTGGGACAAATTTATCCCTTGAGTCTAATATCTTCTAAGACTTTGGCTTAAGTATCTAGCCATACGCGCTTTAGCGCGTCCAAGTGCCCTTTATTTGCATAACCCTGCAGTTGCATTCTATGCTGCAGCTGGGGGAATTTTTAAGCTACTCAAAATTCATTTGTATTTCATAGAAGGATGCAGAAAAGTGTAGATGAGCCCAATAAATCGCTCTTTGCTATGAGCAGATATATAAATAGCATACTGACATTTGTGTCGTTGGTAAAGACTACAACGAAGTCCGAATTTGGAATCCAATACAGAGATAAGTAAAATTACGTCTTCCTTAGAGAATCCATCAGTATGAAGAAGAAGGCCATAACCAGCGTTAGCTCCGTCATCAGAAAACCAATAAGAGAGACCGAGAGGAGTCAAAAGATTACCTCTATTTTCAGGAACGATCTTTTTCCTAAAGATAGGATCATAAAACAACAAATAGAGCTGATCAAAGAAAGGAAAACTTAACGTTTTAAAAGAAACTTGTAGATAAGAATCTGAAGAACGATTAATCTCGTATACTCGTGGTGACGAGGATACATAAAGAGAGAACAAATCATATAGATGAATAAGGTAGTCAAGGTGTTTATAGGACTGACAAAACTTTAAGACTGCCATACTGTTGGGGTTCCGTTTAACGGCACTAAGATCCCCTAGCATTAAACCTACAGTTATATCAAAAAGAGGATCAGGAAAAGAAATAAGGCCTTTAAAGGCTTTCAAAGCTTTAAGAGAGTTAGCCAAGTCTAGCATGGCTTTAGTTGAAGGATTGAACATGGTTGAAGCAGAGAATTTCATTAACTTCTAAGTAGAAATTATGTAGCTTAAAAATGGTTTCCCAATTATGCAAACAGAACGATTGGACACATCTTAGTGAGTCATTGGGACTCACTCAATATTTCTATTGAGAGGGGACTATATCTTCACTAATTAGAACAATTGTAGTTTACTACGTGTAGTCTCTGAGGATCCCTTCTCGGTTGGTTTCCTGCTGATTGTCCAATCCCTTGGATTGTTCCGTATTCGGACCAAGAACTCTAAGGAGTTTCCAGCATATAGTAGTATTTACCTGCATTTTCCAGTCTAGTTATCTTGCAGGAGCCACTCTTAGGGATTAAGAAGTAGCTATTATCCGTTGATCGATGAGCATTCCATAATGTATCACCGGGTCACTATGCCCTAGTTACCTATACCCGTTGCACCTAGCTACCTCTTTGTTTACTCTACCTGCTTACTTCCAGTATCTATAGATACTTTAGCAGTAGTACAGTGTAGAGAACAAGAGCAGTTCAGGTAGGTAGAAAGGGTTGTACCTGATAGACTTGTAGGTCTCACAGTCAAGCATGCTTGTACCATTGCGCTTACTTAGGCTCTCCATGGCCTTAGAGAGGTTTCCAACCTAGCAAAGCACACCTTCGGACTCCTCAGTTACTTTAGGCGAGGATTGCCGCCCCAGACAAACTGCCTACTAGCCAGCATTTACAGTGAAACCTACTACAAAGGTCAAGGTATCGTGTCTAGTCAACTCCCTTTGCACCCCGAGTAGTGGTTGCACACTAGCTAGCTGCAGTCAAGCTTCAAAGGGTCTGTTCCGATAGGTCTAGGCGTGAATCTTATTAGTAAATCCTGCTAAATATTGAGGATGAATTTTAAAGTTGTTGTTTTGCATGAAACTGATTAAAGTTCCTAATTACTTCTAAGGAAAGAATAGTTATACCCTTTTTAATTTGACTTACTCTTAAATTAGGAGTTTACTAAAAGTATTCACACCCCTCTAAAAAGAGGCCCTTTCGGGCTTCCCCCCGGTAAGAACCGCACGTGCAACTTTCATCGCATACGGCTCAAGCACTAAACTATTATGGTAAGAAATCATAAAACATAATAGAGCTATAAATAAATGTAAGGATATTAACCAAACTAGTTTTCGTGTACAGCTAGTAGATCCAACTTCCTCTTACTTGAAAGGTTAGAAGGAGAGAGTCCTCTGCCACGATTAATGTTTGATTTGATTAGTTTCATTTTCTTTAAACCTTCCTCGGTATAATGTTGCTTAGAGTTTTTCATTTCAATTAACCGTTTCCAGTCTACAAAATCTAAAGACTTATTAGTCAATAAAGGATACTTATCAAAGAATGGTATCACAGTCTCCATGACATCTGACAGATTGCTAATAACATAGCGAGAAACACTTCTGGTAGATTGAGCCATTTCTAAAGAATCATCTTGTCTTTTAGGTTTAATGATACCACAATTAAAGAATGTTTGTATCATTTCTAGAACGGCAACATCATGAGTATTTTGGGCTATCTCTAAAGAAGCTTGAAGAAGCCAAGTTGAAGACTCTTTACCTTTGATTTTCTGTTTCCCCATGAAAAAATAGTAACATCCTTCAGCATCTGTAACCCTTTAATCCACTCAGGGGTTAATACCACTTTAGGACAGTGCTCCTGGGTAAATTGCCACTTTTCTCTAAAGGACCGGTTTGTATTCATTTTTGAAGCCATCTCTTTGAGCTTCTCAATGCCCTCTCGTGTAAGATGTTCGCCATTCTTAATGATTTCTATTGCTCTTTTAAAGTCAAAATAATTGAGATACTTTGAGGTCAATAAAGGGTACTCTTCTAAGAAAGGTATTAAGACTCTATCAATATCCTTATAACTGCTCAATTGATATTTCATACCATCCATCTTTCTATTATCGGTCTTCACAACCCCACAGCCAAAAAGAATCTTGGGTGGCATAAAAGACTCTGACAGATGAGGATTTTTGTGTAATGTGCATTTTACATACTACTCGATGCCCTGCTGAACGAGATTAATCTTTAGAAACAGTAATATTAAAAGAGCCTTCACCGTCTATGAATCCAGCTATGTAATTGGGATGAAGATTCTTTACTCCACAAGTAGAATCAGTGTGGGTAAATCTAGTCTGCAAAGACATAAGATAGTTAAAGAAAGGTTTCATTGTTTGAAGATAAAGATCCATTACTTCTAAGGTTAATACAGATAGATAGTCTATCCTAACTTATCTTATTGACAAGGTATGGAACATGCCCTATCCTTATACTTATTTATAGCTACCTCACCGACCTTAACCCAGGGCCTTGAGGCCCGTATGGGCCGGCAAAGCCGGGGGTTCGAGTCAAGAGGTTTGAGCACCTTTAGTCCAAGTCAGCCACCTTTTGGTGTAGATTAGAAAATCCTATCCAATGCATTACACACTGGCCTTTGCTTTTTAGACAATCCTATACCCACTGGTCGTTAAACCAAATTGCTTTGATTCCTCCTATTTTAAGGAGACCGTTGGGCTTACCCTGTTCCTATAAACGCACCTTAATGATATCTTTAGGATCCTACTATACGTTGTAACAGGTGAAAAGTATTCACTTGTCTATCAGATTACAAACGAGAAATTCTAACCCTCTGATTACAACGCTTCAACCATAGGTTCACTTACGTTATCCATGGACACCTAGCCTAACAAATACCCTCCAATTTGCATTGTCCCTATAGCTTCACACCCTCCAATTACTCAGAACGCATGTATAGGTAGGCTCAGAAGATAGACGTTCAGGTGGTGATTCTCACTAACAATAAAGTTACTCTTATACCTCTTAAAGATCTAAAAGAGAATTCAAATTAAGATTGAAATTCATGAGAGGTCCACATTACGTTTATAAGCTTAGCAGGTCGCACTCTCGTCTAGCTGGAGGTAATCCGCATCTTCACGGATAATTCAATTTCGCCGAGCTCGTCTTGGAGACAGTGGGAGCTTCGTTAACCATTTATTCAGAGGCTTTAACCGGTGAAAGGACTATATCTTCATCTAGATATTTAACAATAGGTGCTTCCCATATAGTCTCTGGGGATCTCACTGATCTAATTACTTAAGAAGCAAACTTTGGGAAAGCAAGATAGTACTCTACTAATAGAGTTGCCTAATGGCTTATGGAAAAAAGTGAGGGAGTTTTTGATTAAAGTTTCAATACATTACTGTAAATTCGTAAAGATAGCGAGAGAGTAAGTTTACTAAGCCCCTAAGGAAAACTCCGGATATTTACGCTTTCGATTCATACCTGCAATAATAGTTCGGATTCGGTCTAGACCTGATTGCGAGAGGTGCTCCTTACGCTCTACAAGCCGCATGATAGCTTCAAAATCCAGGTAATTGAGTCTTTTCGTCGTTAGTAGAGGGTTTGCATTGAAAAAAGGTAGAACAACGTTCAGTATATCTTTAAAAGAATTTACCTTATACTCGCAAACTGGAAGACGTCCAGGGATGTTAGGAGATCTAGTTCTAATGAAACCACAATCTAAAAATCTTCGAATAGCCTCAAGAACCGGTTTTTCACTTGCTGTTTGAGATATTGCAAATGTTGCAACCACACAGTATCCAAGAGCACTTGTTTTATTAGGTGTGACAGAAGCATAGAATGAACCCTCGGCATCCACAAAACCTCGAAGCCAATCTTTAGGAATCTCAATGGTCCCATGATCTATGTTAGACCGATCCCTTTTTGAGTTCATTTGAGCATGTAACTCTTTGATTTTGGCTAAACCTTCATGAGTAAGATGCTCCTTAGCTCGAATAATTTTAAATGCCTCAGTCATACTTTCAAAGTCTAATCGTTTAGATAAAATAAGATGATTTTGAGTAAAAAACGGCACTATTTTGTTTTCAAGCTCCTCAAGATTTTCACATCTATAATACCAGACCTTTCGGTCTCCTGAATCCTTGGTAATGTAGCCACAACCTAAATGATTTTGAATTGCTATTAGAATTGAAAAATTACGTTTGTCCTGTGGCAGGCTTATACTAACTCGTGGACTAAACCTAGTTTATAGCAACTTTTGTTTTCCAAGGTTAAGTTGAAAGAGATCTCTCCGGCACTAAATCCGGTAATCCATTTAGAAGGCAATTTAAGCATCTCCCCCATATTTAAAGAAAGTGGATAAGAATCAAGCTTATTAAACAGAATAGAAGATTTCATAGCTTGTTAATGTTAAAGTTTGGCTTAGGTGAAATAGTAATATACCTGATGTAATCAGATCAGTGATTTCCTGCGAATTGTCCATTGTTGTATCCTTAGGTTTTTTACTGTTAAAGGTTATTTACCTTTTCGCCTCATAAATCATTAAGGCAAGGGTAACCCAACAAGTACCTAAAGGCTTTAGGAGTTTCTCGCATACAGGGAAGTTAAAAGATGTATGGTCGCCCACACATCCGGCTTAACTTTATTAAACCATTGATGCGGGACATCATTTAAATGCCAAGGAATTTCGCTCTATCCTAATTTAGTATCCCGAGAATGGGGGGAATTTTGATTTAGGATTTGGACTATATCTTACTATTTGTTAGGAGCCTCAAATATTCTAAGGATTGAAAATTGGTGCATTAAAAAGTGTCAGAATGTTTATAGACAATTGATCTTACTTCTTAGTACGTTACAATAAAATTAGGTAATTTGATACAACAGCCTAACATCTAGAACCACGTATAGTCTCTGAGGATCCTACTCCCCCTAGGGTTTGGTTTCCTGCTGATTGGGCATCCTTGTGAGGATTGTCACTGACCCTAGCTTTTAAGGGTTGAGTACCATTTGCAAGCTTTCAGCCTTCCCAGCATATAGTGATTTGCAAGCATGTAGAGTTCCACGCCAGGGCAGAATTTCGCTACCTTAGGCTTAATACCCTCTACTCTCGTAAGGGATTGGACCATATTTTCAAGCAAGGACCATCCTTTCCCACCACCCCGCGGGCGGCCCCTAGTTTAGACAAAGGAGGGTATTTTTAAGTAGTAGAAAAAACCATTAGAAAATGTAAGGTCAAAGAAAAAGAAGAGAAAGAATGGTACTTTGCCTGCTCGGCGTATGGCCTCTGAGGATTCTAGTTGTTGGGATTGGCAAAGTATGCCTCTTTGTCCCTGATAATAGCAAGTACCTTCTCCAGAGCTCGTTTTCGCGTTTTGCCCTTACCCTCCTCATTGAGAGTATAAGCGAGCTTAACCATGTCTATCAGACCATCTTGGGTAAAATGCTCTTTCCGTTGTTTCCGCTCTAAGATCTCCAGGAAAATATGGAATTCCTTTACTTTACCACTGAAAGGTATTACATACTTAAGGTAAAACGGTCCAACGTGATCTATAAGATTAGTCAAGCCCGATAGGTTATATTCCTACACGTTTAGGGATCCGGGTTTCAAGTGAAGGCTGCCTTTGCCGTCAAAGATCTATTTAAACTCCTGCTAGGATTTGCTTACCATTATGTGTTGAGTTACACCAAACTCTGGCTGAACATTTACCCAAAATCGGGAATTAGAATGAACTTTGACAGACGCTGAAACTGAACCTTCGCCCTACGCGAACCCCCCTAAAAATTATCTCTTGGCTTCTGAGTTGAAATTGCTATTATCAACTAGTCTTTCCTGCTGATTACCACTATTGACTAAATTCTTACAGGTCGAGAAGAATAAAACAAGTGTAGAGAACATCTTTACTAAATTGTCATTTTAACTTACTTCTAAGGTGTTTAAAGACCACGTACTAGTCTCCTAATATGGTATCCCAGCATATAGCCGAGTTTTAAGACGGCCCTATATAGCCAGACCGTCAAGGTTACAGCCGCCATTGACTAGAGCTTCCCTTGCCATCCTAGAACGGCTTAGTTGATTATCTAGCATCGGGCAGGTATCAGACTCTATACATCCACGCTAGTGTTAGCAGAGTCCGGTGGGCGGAATAGGTAGGACCTCTCGGTCTTTCCCCTCCTCAGAACCGTACGTGCGACTTTCACCGCATACGGCTCAAACATTGAAATATCGATTGATTACTCAGGAATCTCTAATAGGTCATTGTCTTTTTTACTAACCTTCAATAGTTTAGCCTGCTCTCTTAATTCAAGCTTAGCCACCATAGTTGGTACATCATTTTAAGCTTTTAGCCAATCAATGATGAGATCTAGTCGATCTGATTTATGACCTGCAAGTCGTTTTAAACTAAACTACTCCTAAAGACGAATAGAAACTGACCTTATCGAATTTCAACATCCTTGTGCAAGTGGGCCTTCTTTTGAAGTAAATCATAATTTATTCTATCCTTTCCATTACAGAATGGCATTCGCTTTTTGCACTGTCCTCTCCCCACTGATCAAATAGATAAAATCACTCTTATCCTACCTAAAAATTGGAGATCATTGGGGTTACCCTGTTCCATCAGATACACCTTTATGATTACCTTAGGATCATACTCTACGCCGGAGTATATAACGGTAAATCCATTAATCTATTAAAAGCAGATTAATTCAATACTCAATTTATCGTATCAAGCACTTTCGATATTCTGTTTTAACGACGCCTCAATGTATGTTTACTTTCGTTATCCATAGTAATCTAGCTTAGCAGCGTACTATCTTGTGCTTAGATAGATGTCTTACATTGTCCCTACGACTTATCACATAATCGTTGCCAACTATGCAACCGTAGGTAAGCTTATGGAGATTTACTTCCATAACGGACTTTGCTTACGAGGATTCATTCCTCCCAGTAGAATTAGAGAATAAATTAACAAACCCCTTTTTTTTTCTAAACGAGTACCTAATTTATAGTACATACTTGGATGGATATATTCCAGTACAATAGATCGTAAAAGAAGCATTGAATTAGCTCTAATGTAAATCATAGAGAATTTACCACCATCGTAATGAATAGTGCAATCAAGACGATATTTAATTGATGGCCTAGTCCACTTTGGTTAACTTCTTCTATAATTCTACAGTTTTCACCGTATTGCATCTGATAGCTTTGCAGGTCGTACTTTTAAGTAAACAGTCGCGCCCCCCTGTTTAGTGCCGCCACCTAACGAGTGGCACCCCTTCTCCCTAGGTTACGGGGTTATCTTGCCGAGTTCCTTCAAGACGATTACCTCTACGCCTTGGTATGCTCTACCAGCAGACCAGTGTCGGTTTAGGGTACGGTTGGCTGTACTTTTCCAGAGCCTTTGGCAATCCGGCCCGGGCTCCCTTGGGCATACGCCCGGTAGGCAACGCCCTGTAGGGAGCCCAAGGGTAGGCTACGCAGGCAAGCCCCCGGCCTTGAGCCCTACCGGGCCCTCGGCTCGGGGTTTCCGTAGAGCTCTTTCCCGAACCTTACTCCCATGAAGTATACCTCTGATTACCTGGTACTTTTCCAATCTTGCCAGGTCCAACCCGCCCCCCGGCTTTGCCGACCGACGGCTAGCCCCCGGTTAGCCCGGGGACTCCGCCGACAGGCCTCCCTTGGCCCCCGAGCCGAGGGCCCGGTAGGGCTCAAGGCCGGGGGGGGTTGCCCGGGCAGAGCCTCCAGCACAACTCGCTTGTGTGCAAGAGTTGGGGCAGGGTATGACCAGGGTGCGTAACGGCAAGGTATACTGACGAAGGAAGGTTACTGCCCTACAGAAGAGTTACTCATCGGCACCGCTCGTGTCAGCCCAAGGCCGAGACCTCGGGTTGCCAAGGGACAGGCCCTCGACTTGACCTGAGGCAACCTCGAGGGCTTGGCCGGGCAGAGTTTTGGTCCTTCGGGCTCCTTCGAAGCCCTTCGGGATCCGCCACCCTAAGCTGCCTTAGAGGCCGCTGCTTTACTCATACTGGTATGGACCTAACATATGAAACCCTTCTGCTTCCGGCGAAGAGGGAATTCCCCTCCTTTGAGGCTACTCATGTCAGCATTCTCAGCCCAGCTATGTCCACTGGCTCGATGAGCCACCTTCATTCCATTTGCTGGGTATTCCGCTACCCCCAGAGTTTGGCGCCTAGGACAGGGTTTCGGTGAGGCAGGCGGAGGAGCTCTGCGCCTGTGTCGGCTGCCGCGCCACCCCCGGCTTCGCCGGCCTTACGAGAGAGTTTGGCTGGCCTACCACCGGGCCTTCCAGGCTCATTGGTCAAACCGGGTTCCAGGGAGACAACTACTATAGACCCGTTACATTCTCGGCGCCCTCACTAGGCAATGTACCCTGCCAAACTACCGGAGCTTGCCTTAGCCAACCTTGGGTCGGGGCAAGCCCAGGCTTCTTTTCGCTCTGGAGCCCTGAAAGGCCTCCTTATAGGAGGAGCAGGGGTTCCGCTAGGAAGATAAGCCTGGCAGGGGAGCTTAGACCACTGAGCTGTTACGCTTTCGCTAAAAGGTGGCTGCTTCCACAATATTACATCATGATTTTTCAACCATGTTTAGACCATATCATACTAAACTACAGGTACTTATAAAACCCTAAAGGGAACAGTAAATAAAGAGCCCCTCCCCGCTCTTAATAGTGATCCCCACACCTCCGCTTTCTTGGGACTTCCTATAAACAGGGAGCTTCTAAATTAACTGATTTTAAGTACTCCTCTTTGGTTAGTTTTCTACGCTTTCCTTCTAAATTCATGTTGTAGGCAAGATTTACTATCTTTAAAGATCCTTTATTTGTCTGATGCTCCTTGAGGTTTACTAAATTAATAACCTGTTCAAATATAGAAAAATGTTCAGATTTGACAGAATGCAATTGATGCTTGCTCATAAAAGGTAGAAGATTCTGCTGGATTGCATTTAGAGTATCTATTTGATATCTAACAACGGTTTTACTTTTATTTTGTAGGGTTCCGCAACCCAGTAGCTGTTGAACCTTTTTGAGTAGGGGTAATGAAGAAATATGTTGAGTGATATGAAAACCAAAGTCAAGATCTCTTTTTGCTTTAAAGCTTATGTGAAAAGAACCATCACCTTCTATTAAACCAACCAGAAAATTGGTATCTAAAGGATAATCCTTAATTTCAGGCTCTTTATTTTCTATTTGGAAAACTTCACTTCCTAAGAACCCTAGCAACTCTTCGAGGCTCTCAGAACCTCTATTGGTTATCTCGTTCATAGTAAAAGCCATTTTAATCAGACTGGCAAACACCTCTTTATTATAATGGGCTTTTTTACCCAAAATATCAACAATTGAAAGGAAAATTCAAAAAGACCGCTGCTTAGAGCAATGTAAAGGATAATTAATTAAGTGAGGAATAATCCATTTTTGTAAATCAGGGATGGAGTTTACTACAAATTCAGCAGAACCTCTTTTTTTGTTAATGAAAACATTGCCACATTTAAAATAGCTTTGTACTTGTTCCAAAATTCCAATTGAATCCAAATTTTGGGTGATTGTGAATGTAGCTCTGATTCTTAGTCCATATTTAGACTTAGGATTTTTAGAAATAGTTACAAAAAAAGATCCATCAGCTTGGACTAACCCACTAATGTAATTAGGATTGAATAGCATTTCTTGTTAAAAGAATTTTGACTTCTTAGTAACCTGTAGTTTGGTTTTGGCGTGTGGTCGTTGAGGGGTTCAAATTTTGAACTTCCCTGCTGATTGTCCCTATGTTAGAATTATTGGTAAAGGATAATACCATCTAACATTTATCAGGAGTTTCCAGCATATAGCCAAATTGTTATCCTTATGAAATAAGAAAGGATAGGCCTGGAACCAAGCCCACTTGGTGGAGAGACACTGGAGAGGACTGCCTTGTGTTCACTCAGTAGTTCTTAGGGCATTTATTTTATCTCCGATCTGTTCAATAGTATCTCCTTAGAAGATATCTCTTAGAGAGACCGAAGACGGGTTGTAATATTCAAACTTCATAAGTCTAAGGCAAGACAGAAGACCCACAAAGAGCCTGGATGAAATTGAAGCCAAAGAAAGACGGAAATAGACTCATAGGGGAGGGGGAGTTTTGAATAAAAAATAGAGAAGTCAAGAAATGAGAAGATAGCTTAAGAATGCAAAGGCATAAGGAGTCGAATTTATACAAACGTTTCTCATTCCGGAGGTTACTCACGCAAAACAAAACAAAAGGTTATCTACACAGGAAAAGTGAACAAAGACATGAAACCCAGCTTTGAGTTAAACCAGTTAATCTCAGGGTACTTAGTTACAAAATTCACCCCTTCCTCTATTCATTCCTGATTGGATTGAGAACATTTGCTTTTTACCTAATTCTGTTTTATGTGTTCCAGCACGCTTTAAAGTAATTAAGGTTTTCCAATCTGAGAAGTCTTGGGCCTTGGTAGTCAATAAAGGGTTTTCATCAAAAAAGGGTATTTAAAAGATCCGATTCCCGATACACTCTATAGTGAGAAATAGAAGATACAGTCTTTGCCTCTTTTAGAGTATCCTCTTCCAGTCTAGGCACAAGGACTCCACAATCCAGATATTCTTGAATTATTTTTAATACAAAGAAATCATGGGTATTTTGAGTGACCTGAAAAGAAGGCTTAAAGATATCCTTTGCTTCATTAATATGAAATTGGAAGCAACCCTCCCCGTCTACGAAGCCTGCAAGCCACCCAGGGGTAATCAAACCCTTTTTACTATTTTCTTGACAAAAGACCCATTTTTGATCAAAGGTTCTGCCTGTATTCATGCTTTTGGCCAGGATTCGTAATTGTTCAATACCTTCTAAAGTCAAATGTTTTTTATTAGAAACTAGATCCACTGCTCTTTTGAAGTCTAGATAATTTAAGAGCTTTGATGTCAATAAAGGGTGCTCCTCTAAAAAAGGAATCAGAACTTTTCGAATTTCTGCTATAGCGGTAATCTGGTATCGCATTCGATCGGCTAGTTTATTGTGGACAACCATAGACCCACACCCAAATAATTCCTTCATAGCATACAAGACATTAACTGATTTAATATGCTGAGTGACGTGCATTTTTAGTTGCACATTATAACCCACTTTGACCTTTGGATGTTTAGTAACGCTAATATTAAAGCAACCTTCCCCATCAATAAAGCCAGAGATCCAGTCTTTCTGTAAATCTTTTCCTCCAAGGAAATTAGAGTTGTTATTTAGTGAGGCAAATTTTCTTATTTGCATGTTTAAGATTGTTCTTAACTTTTACTTCTTAGAATGGTGTGATTTAAACTTTAGTTAGCCCTATTTCTTAGATTGTCTTATGAAGTTTAATAACCCCTTTACCTTTCAGTAAAGATAGGACTATGTCTTAACGAAACCTACAATTTCGTCACCTACGTATAGTCTCTGAGGATCCGAGTAATCAAACCTTTACCTTGGTCACTCGACTCCTGCAAGTTGCCCCTATTAAACTATTGTCACTTTTACAAGTAAGTTTACTTACAGGGTGTTCTTGCATTTAGTAAGTGGAAGGCCCTAAAGGGACCTTAGCGCCTGTTCTGGGCTGTTGCCCTTTTGACGAATCGCCTTATCACGATACGTCTGATTGCCCACCATTGTATACTATACATTTCCGGGGTTAGAAGCCATCGATAGAGCCATGACAGCCCCCCGATTATGCAGCAAAGCTGCGTGGCTTCCAGTGCCGTACCATCTAGTAACGATTTAGCTTGACTTCAACATCTGATTACGATACAATGATGGGCGACCCGCTAAAACGGGTTTCGCGGAAGACCAGCTATCTCCAGGTTAGATTGGCCTTTCCAATAAATTCTGATTCTTTCGAACCAGTTTAGACTATACCTTCAACTCTTACTAGTTTTAGAATTCTGAATTCTCATCAGAGTAATCCTTTTAGGAGAGGATTTAGCCTTCATCTTTTGGATACACTCTTCCTTTGTGAGACGTTGACCTTTGTCCTCTTTGTTCATATTATAAGCCAAATCTATGATCTGTTGTAATTCTTCATCTGTTAGGTGTTTTTTAAGCTAGGTGTTCTTTAAGCTCCTTCATTTCTACTACCTGTTTTAACTCTTAGGTAAGAGATCAACTTACCAGATCTAACAGGATAGAGATCTAACAGAGGCAGAATCTTCTGCTTAATTTGAGGTAAAGAATTAACTACGATTTTCCCTCATTCTTCTTGGTAGTAATATGACCTACTCCTAAGAGTTCATACAAACCTCAAAGAATGGTTTGGCACTAATATGTTGTGATAAAATGAGTTCAGGTGTAACCCTAATACCTAATTGTTGAGATTTGCCACGATCCACGGCAATATGAACAAAACTCCATCTGCTTGAACCAGCCCACTAATGTAAGCTGGTGTTAATTTTGGGTTTGTAGAGTTCTGCTTAATTCTAATCTATATACTAATTACTTCTTAAGGATCAAGTTGTTCATAATATGAACTCAAGTATGGTCGAGATTCATAACTAGTTGAAACATAAGAGTGTCGACGTGTTACGATTAGATTTCTATCTCTAACGTCTCTCCTTTCGGATCAGTCGTTACGGGGTTATTAGTAAACTCCCTTCAGGAAGGGATAGTACTCAATAGAGTACAAGTGTTTCTAGTATTACTATAACTTCCCACGGTATCTCCATAGTTGATAAACCTTAGGATTCACCGTTATGAGTCGAATTTATGACTACTGTCACCAATAATCCGGGCGATTCTTCACCCCTTGCCACAGCTCATCGGAGCCCCTTGCAACGGACCTCTTTTACCCAATACTTTCATACTGGAGTAGACTATACCTTCAACTTCTTACCAATTTTAGGTGTTAGATAATATACTCGCCCTACCCTAGACATTACTATCATTTTACAGCATGGAAGGAAGGAAATAAGGAGTGACTAAAGCTCGGAGTTGAACCGTCGTCCATACGCCCAGTATGCTAACCCCTTGCAGTTAATAACTCCCCTATGTTAGCTGGTACGATTTTGATACCCCCTGCCCCTGAGCCCTACGGGCCGGCAAAACCGGGGGTCAGGGTAAAAGACCTCGCGATAGTCATTGAAACAAGGCAGACTGCGGGTGTTAAATCTAAGAGCCTCTATGTTGTATTGCTTCGTTTATCCAAAGAAAAACCTCAGTTTTGGCCCAGAAGAACATTGATGTCTGGAAGAGACAGAAGAGAGATGATTTCAATACTCTAGATGAACAGCCCCTTGTTGCACTATAGACGAGCGTTGTGGGTTAGTTTAGCTCTGTAAATAGAACAATCTCCTAACATCCTGTTACGAGGATTTAACGTTTAATAGGAGAAAGGGCTGGCTGTAGGTTTGGTGATTTCCTAAAACAAATGTAATATCACTACTTTGGGTTCTAAGTTACGTCCAATTTTAACTAGCTTTTCATAGTCTTCCTGCCTTGTTAGTCTACCTAGCCTGGTAAACCATCTAGTATATTAAGCCAACACCGTGATTGGCTGAAACCAAGAAGTGCCGGCGTATTGCCCTTGAATTTTCTTAAGAGCCTTCCTTTCAGTCAGTCGTTACGGGGTTCTATAAAAGACTAGTGGGTCCTCCGTTAAGAGAATCTCTATCTCTAAGGGGGCGGTTTCTGCGGTTATAGAACTTCCCACGGTATTACCATAGTCTCTTAAGACCTTAGGCTTCACCGTTATGAGCCAGATTTTCATTGAAGGTCACCCCTCAACAGGGCGTCCGGACACCCGTTCAGTCTTATGAAACAGCACTTGGCCATGGCAAGATCACCTGGGTTCGGGTCTGATGATCGGTACTATCACCGGCCGAAGCCCTCGGCAAACCAACCCTCGGGCAGACCCCCGGCCTTGAGCCCTACCGGGCCCTTGGTCCGGGGGCCAAGGTCAGGTCGGGGTCGCTTTTGCTAGGGCTATTACCATGCACCCACCATCATCTTGCTGCAAATATTCAGAGATTTTCATATCTGTTTAGACTATACCTTCAACTCAAAGAAATGTTAGGTGAACAATTCTGAATTACAACAACCATAAGAAGGTTTATGGGGGAATTTGAGAATTAGGTTAATAAAACCCGAGATAAGATCAAGAAGAAATCCATTTATAGAGAAGGGTCAAGATCAAGTTGATAATAAAATGGGGTTGCAACAAATAAGTAACAAATAAGAAGAATTACTTCTTTGAGAATTTCATTCAGAATTGAACCATGATTTCATGGAATATTGGAGTGCTGACGTATTACCAATTTATTTTGGTCTCTTCTTTCGAATCAGTCGTTACAGGGTTGAGAAAAAGGAGTATTCTAATTCACTCAACGTGTTGTCAGAATAACCCTAATGGACTAAATATGTCCACCTTATTCCTACGATTTCTCAACTTCCCACGGTATTGCCATAGAGAAGAGTCTCCTTAGGTTTCACCGTTAGCATTACGAACTTGTCATAATACCGACCATTCCTGGTCATGAGTCAGTTTTTCAAAGGATTTCACAATCCTCATGGGCAAGCAATTCACCCATTATGCAAAAGGTACGCTGTCATCACACATTGAGCCAAAGCCAATGGCTGCTGTGATTCCAGCTGCTTGTGGAGCCACTAGTTCAGGCTTTTCACCAGTTTACTACCTGCTTTTTCAACTTTCCCTCACGGTACTCTACACTATCGGTCAATGGAGCATACTTAGCCTTGATGATGGAACACCTTTCCTGCCTTAACAGGCAGGGTAGTATAGAAGCAGCTTGGCAAGCCGCCAGTTCTCCCGGGCACCTACCCTCGCCAGATCCAATAGTACTCCCTTAGGGACCCTTGGCCACGGACCCGCTCAAGGCCGGGGTGGCGAAGTTCGCTATCCCACAGCGGAGGTACTGGGATTTGGCAAACTCACGGGAAGGCCAGACCTTGACCTGCTCCAGTTGCCTGGGCAGACCGATGGCCTGCCATTGGGCAACCGTGTCCGGAGGCTCTGCCTTCGGCAGACCAGGTGCAGGGCTTCTTCGAAAGGTACAGAAAAGAGTGAGCAAAGCCGTGCCATCACTGGGCTATCACCATCTTTGGCTAGCTATTCCAAGCTATTGTTTGTGCCTTTGCTAGACCACGGACTACCTTTGCAACCGGTCCCGAAGGAGCGGGATCTTGGCAGGGAGGCTCGGCCTTTGGCAGACCCCCGGCCTTGAGCCCTACCGGGCCCCCCGGGGGCGAAGGCTGACCTGACAGAGATAGCTTGTCTACGTTCGCTCGCCACTACTAGTAGAGTCTCGGTTGATTTCCTTTCCTCCTGGTACGTAAGATGTTTCGGTTCCCAGGGTAGGCGGGGTACCTTTTGGCCTTGATCGTCGAGACCAGGTTGAATCTTCATACCCTGTAAGGATTCGACAGTTTGGATTTTACCTCATTCCGGTCCATTGCCCAGTCATTCCTAGTGACCCCTTTGTTATACTTGGTTTTACATTGCAGATCGCTGCGGATTTTCTCCTTACAAAAGGAAACCAAATTGTAGAACTTATAAACCTCGAACACTCAGACCAATACTTTTAAAAGACCCCCATTACTTTAACCCCCTTGAACTTTCTAATACTCTAGACTGGTCAGGACCTTACCTGATTATTCATTTTTTGAACCAAAAAGAACCTCTCGGGATGACTACCACGGGATGGTCCAAGAGTTTAAGGGTAAATCCTGGAATTTT
>WNFW01001931.1_pt1 | contig 25729 bp, 21 predicted proteins | sample 5400131 | NCBI WGS metagenome assembly WNFW01 (sample SAMN13153362, study PRJNA577476) | soil metagenome | isolation source: 20 cm soil or saprolite under grassland replicate 1 | place: USA:California | collected 2016-06-15 | reverse complement strand
ATGCTGCCCAAAGCGGAACGGCAGGGGATGATGGACGAGCACGTGCGCGTCGGGCGGCAGTACCCCTCGATCCGGCTCAATACGACCTATTCCTACGGGCTCGACGACCAGGAGTTCATCGTCGCCTTCGAGGGCGACACCCCGGCCGACTTTCTCGACTTGGTGATGGAGCTCCGGGAGAGCAAGGCGTCGTCCTATACGCTGCGCGACACGCCGACGTTCACGTGCGTCCAGATGTCGCTCTGGGACATGCTGGACACGCTCGGGGGAGCGGGATCGGCGCAGGCCGTGTCGCGCCGGCCCACGCGGGCGGACGGTTACACGCCCGTGGTGACGCTGGCCGACCTGCCGGTGGGCACAAGCCGGCGCGTGTACGTGGGCGGGGATGCCGTGGCCCTCTTCAACGTGCAGGGCACCGTGCACGCCATCGCCAACCGCTGCACCCACGCGCGCGCCAGCCTGTCGGAAGGCACGGTCGACGCGAAGCGCTGCGCGGTGACGTGCCCCTGGCACGAAGGCGTGTTTTCGCTCGAGACGGGCCAGGTGCTGGGCGGACCACCGTCCCTGCCGGTCGCCACCTATCGCGTGAAGGTCGAGGGCGACACGGTCCTCGTCGCTCCTCCCGGTGTGCCGGGTGTGATGGACGCGCGCGAGCCGATTGCCCCCCGCTCCTGACGACAGCCGCTTTCTCAAGGCGTGCCGGGCGGAGCCCACCGACGTCACACCCGTATGGTTCATGCGGCAGGCGGGGCGATACCTGCCGGAATACCGTGCGTTGCGGCAGAAGCACTCGCTGCTCGAGCTGTGCCACAAGCCGGAGCTCGCGGCCCAGGTCACGTTGCAGCCGATCGAGCGCCTGGGCGTAGACGCCGCGATCCTGTTCGCCGACATCCTGCTGCCGTTCGAGCCGCTGGGCCTGGGCCTGACGTTTTCGGCCGGTGAGGGCCCGCAGATCACCCGGCCCGTGCGCGAGGCGGGCCAGGTGCTGGCGCTGCCGCCGGTGGATCCCGCGACCGACCTCGCCTACGTCCTGGAGGCCGTCCGGCTCGCGGTGCGGGCCCTGCCTCCCCACGTGCCGCTGATCGGCTTCGCGGGCGCGCCGTTCACCCTCGCGAGCTATGCGATCGAGGGCGGCGCCACGCGGACCTTCGCCCTCACCAAGCGGTTCATGTACTCGGAGCCGCGGGCGTGGCACCAGCTGCTCGAGCGGCTCGCGGAGCTGGTGGGCGCCTACCTGGCCGCCCAGGCCCGCGCCGGCGCGCGGGCGCTGCAGCTGTTCGACAGCTGGGTGGGCTGTCTCTCCCCGGCCGACTACGCGACGTACGTGTTTCCCCACAGCCAACGGGCGCTCGAGCTGGCCGCCGCGTCGGGTGTGCCCGTGATCCACTTCGGCACCGACACCGCCGGACTGCTCGCGGACTTTTCCCGAGCGGGGGGCGACGTGATCGGCGTCGACTGGCGCATCCCCCTGGACGTCGCGTGGCAGCGGATTGGCCGCGCGTCGATCCAGGGGAACCTCGATCCGGTGGCGCTGCTCGCTCCGCGCGCGGAGCTCGAGCGCCAGACGCGGGACATCCTGGCCCGCGCCGCCGCGCGGCCCGGACACATCTTCAACCTGGGCCACGGGGTGCTCCCCGAGACGCCGATCGAAGCCCTGCAGGCGGTGGTGGAGTGGGTGCATGGCGGCTGAGCGCGACGCCATCGCCGTACTCCTCATGGCGTACGGTGGACCGGACAGTCTGGACGACGTCGAGCCGTACCTGCTCGACGTGCGCGGCGGTCGGTCGGTGAGCCCGGAGTTCGTGGCGGAGGTCAAGGCACGCTACGCGCGGATCGGCGGTCGCTCACCGCTGCGCGAGCTCACCGAAGCGCAGGCGGCGGGGGTCCAGCGATTGCTGGGCGACCGCTTCGCGGTGCGCGTCGGCATGCGTCACTGGCGTCCCTACATCGCCGACACCGTCGAGCAGATCGTCGCGGCGGGCCAGCGGCGCCTGGTGGGGATCGTGCTGGCCCCGCACTATTCGGCGATGTCGGTGGGCGCGTATCAGCAGAAGCTGCTCGCCGCCACCACCGGGCGTATCGACGTCGCGCTGGTGCGGAGCTGGGGCGAGCACCCGAAGTTTCTCACCGCCGTCGCCGGTCGCGTGACGCAGGCCCTGCAGCGGTTCCCATCTCCCGCCGCGGTGCAGGTGTTGTTCACCGCGCACAGCCTCCCCGAGCGGATTCTCGCGAGCGGCGATCCCTACCCGGCCGAGCTGCGGGCGAGCGCCGCGGCCGTGGCTCAGCGAGCCGGACTGAACGTGTGGCACTTCGCCTATCAGAGCGCCGGCGCCACGCCGGAGCCCTGGCTCGGGCCCGAGGCGGGCGCCCTGATGACCGATCTCGCGGGCAAGGGTCGGCGGGCGTTCTTGATCGTTCCCATCGGGTTCGTGAGCGACCACGTCGAAGTGCTGTACGACGTGGACATCGTGTACCGGGACCTCGCCGGGCGGCTGGGCGCGCACCTCGAGCGCACGGGGTCGCTCAACGACGACCCGCTGCTCGTGGCCGCGATCGCGGAGCTCGCCCACGATACGGCCGCCGGCCGGGGATGGCTGTGAGCGCCACGGTGGTGGTGGCGGGCGCGGGCCTCGCGGGCCTCGCGGCCGCCTGGGAGCTGTCGCGGGCGGGAGCGAACGTGGCGCTGCTGGACGCGGAGCGCCGGCCGGGTGGAATGGTCGTGACCGAGCGGCCCGGTGGGCCCGGTGAGAAAGACGGCTTCGTGGTCGAAGGCGGGCCCGACGGATTCCTCGCAGCCGAGCCCGATATCCAGGAGCTGGCGCGCGACGCCGGTATCGGCGGGCGACTGGTCGATCAGCTCGCCAGCGGGTCGTCGTCGTGGACCGGCCAGCGGCTCGAGCCGTTGGCCGAGGGGCAGGCGGCCGCGCTGCTGGGCATCCAGATCCCGTCAGATGTAGGGGCGCAGCTTGCTGCGCCCCTACAGTTCGGATTCCGCAGCTTCGCGACCGGCATGTTGGACCTCGTGGAGGCGCTGGTCGCCCGCCTGGCCCCCGTCTTCCGACCGGCTCAGGGCGTCACCGGCCTCGCGCCCGCGACGCGCGGGTGGAGACTCTCGCTGAACGGCGGATCGACCGTGGAAGCGGAGGCGGTGATCCTCGCGCTGCCCGCGTGGGCCGCGGCGCGACTCGTGACGGGGGCCGGTGTGCCCGCCGCCCGCCACCTGGACGACGTGATCTACTACCCGAGCACCACCGTCTCGCTCGCGTACCGGAGCGACCAGCTCGCGGCGGCGCCCGCCGGGACGGGGTTCGTGTCCGCGGCAGAGTGGGGGGAGAGTGGGGCCGCGGTGCGCGCCTGCTCGTACTCCTGGCTCAAGTATCCGGGTCGCGCGCCGCCCGGTCACGCCTTGATCCGGGCGTTCGTCGGCCCGGTGGACGGCGATCCCGCCGCGGCCGCACATGCCGAGCTCGCCGGCATCCTCGGAATCAGGGGCAGCCCGCTGTGGAGTCGCGCGTTCACGTGGCCGCGGGGCCTGCCGCGCTATAAGCCGGGACACGCCGGGCACGTGGCGGCGGTGCGGGAGCGCCTGACCAGGCTTGCGCCGTTGGCGATCGCCGGAGCGGGGTTCGATGGAGCAGGAGTGTCGGCGTGCGTGAAGTCGGGGAGAGAAGCCGCGCGGGAGATTCTGCATCGGCTGGGTCAAGTGTAGGGGCGCAGCATGCTGCGCCCCTACGTCTCGCGCAGCAGTTCTCTCGCTTTCGCCACCACGTTCTCGACCGTCAGCCCGAACTCCTGATAGATCCGCTGATACGGAGCGGACGCGCCGAACCGCTCGATACCGAGCACGACGCCGCGGTCGCCCACCCAGCGGTACCAGGACTGCGGGCTCGCGGCTTCGACGGCGATGCGCGCGCCCACGCCCGGTGGGATTACGGCGTCGCGGTACTCCTGCGGCTGTCGCGCAAACAGCTCCATCGACGGCATGCTCACGGCCCGCGTGGCGATTCCCGCCGCGCTGAGCCGCTCGTAGGCCCCCAGCACCAGCTCCACTTCCGACCCGCTGCCCATGAGCACCACCGCCGGCTTGCCCGCCGGTGCGTCGGCCAACACGTAGGCGCCGAGTCTCAGTCCGTTGGCGGGAGCGTAGCGGGTGCGGTCGATGACCCCGACCTTTTGCCGTGTGAGCACGAGCGCCACCGGGCCGCCCTGATGGCGGATGGCGGCGCGCCACGCTTCGACGGTCTCGGTCGCGTCCGCTGGCCGGAGCACCACGAGGTCGGGGATCGCGCGTAACGACGCGAGCTGCTCGATCGGCTGGTGGGTCGGGCCGTCTTCCCCCAGTCCGATCGAATCGTGAGTGAAGACATAGATCACGGGCAGTCCGCACAGCGCCGCGAGGCGGATGGGCGGTCGCATGTAGTCGGAGAAGATCAGGAAGGTCGATCCTACGGGCCGGACGCCGCCGTGCAGGGCCAACCCGTTCAGGATCGCGCCCATGCCGTGCTCGCGGATGCCGAAATGCACGTTACGCGCGCCCCAGCTGCCCGCGGCCACGTCGCCGCCGTTCTTGAATACGACGTTGGTCGAGGCCGCGAGATCAGCGGACCCGCCCAGCAGCTCGGGGAGCTTCGCCGCCAGGGCGTTCAGGACCTTGCCCGACGCGGCGCGCGTGGCCTGCGCCTCCTTGGGGGTGAACTCGGGGAGTCCATCGTCCCAGCCGTCCGGCAGCCGACCTGCGAGTCGCCGCTCCAGCTCGGCGGCGAGATCGGGGTGCGCCCTGCGGTAGGCGTCGTACTTCGTCTGCCACTCGGCTTCGAGGCGGGCCCCCCGCTCCTCCGCGCGGCGCCACTGCGCCAGACCTGCGTCGGGGACGTGGAACGGCTCGAGGCTGGGCCAACCCAGCTGCTGCTTGGTGAGCCGCACCTCCTCTTCGCCGAGCGGGGCGCCGTGGGCCTCTGGGGTGTCCTGCTTGTGGGGACTGCCGAAGGCGATGTGGGTGCGCACGATCACGAGCGACGGCCGGTCGGTGACGCGCCGCGCCGCGGCGAGCGCGGCGTCGAGCGCGCCGAGGTCATTGCCGTCCGCCACACGCTGCACGTGCCAGCCGTAGCTCTCGAACCGTTTGGCGACATCGTCCGAGTAGGTCAGATCGGTTTTGCCGTCGATCGTGATGCGATTGTCGTCGTACATCCCGATCAGACGGCCCAGTTTCAGGTGACCGGCCAGCGAGCAGGCCTCGTGCGAGACGCCTTCCATCAGGTCGCCGTCGGAAGCCAGGAAGTAGGTGCAGTGATCGACGACCGCGTGGCCCGGCCGGTTGAACAGCTGCGCGAGGTGGGCTTCCGCGAGCGCCATCCCCACGGCGTTGCCGACGCCCTGACCGAGCGGGCCGGTGGTGGCCTCGACGCCCGGGGTGAGCCCGTGCTCGGAGTGGCCCGGCGTGCGGCTGCCCCACTGGCGGAACTGCTCGATGTCGGCGAGCGACAGGTCGTAGCCCGTGAGATACAGGACGGCGTAGAGCAGGATGCACGCGTGTCCCGCCGAGAGCACGAAGCGATCGCGCCCGAGCCAGTCCGGGTGGGCGGGGTGATACCGCAGATGGCGTTGCCACAGCACGTAGGCGAGCGGTGCCAGAGCCATGGCGGTGCCGGGGTGACCGGAGTCCGCCTTTTGTACCGCATCCATGGCGAGGGTGCGGACGGTGTTGATGCACAGCTGGTCGAGCGTTGTATTGCGGGCGGCGGGGGGCGGAGCGGCGCCGCTCGTGGACTCGGTCACAACAGGCCCGATTTCGAGGCCTGCCAAAGGTGCATGAGTCGATCGAAGCCGTTCACCAGCAGATCCACCTGCTGCGGGCTGGGGCTCGCCTGGGCGGCGGTCTTGAGCTCGGCGCAGATGCGCGGCATCTCCTTGCGCCCCTGCTTGGTGCCCTCGGCGGCGATCTGGTCCAGGATCGCGACGATCTGCTGGCGCGCCGCTTCGTCTTTGGGGACTTGCCAGAGGTAGTCCGCGAGCTGCTTGCCCTCGCTGCACAATTTGCCGAGGGCGTCGAGCAGCGGGGGGGGCGCGCGGCGCGGCGCCTTGGCATCGCTCATGGGAGTTCAATTATACCAAGAAACGGGCGGAACGTGCGGTTGCCCGAACTTCGAGCGGCCTCTAGCTTGCGGTCTCCATGAACCGATTGCGCGAGCTGTGGCGGGCCTTCCACAAGTGGGCCAAGGGGTGGGACACCTCGATCGTCGTGGCCGTGCTCATCTGGATCGTGCTGCGCTCCTACCTGATCGAGGCGTTCCGCATTCCCTCGGCCAGCATGGAGAACACGCTGTTGGTCGGCGACTTCCTGTTCGTCAACAAGGCGATCTACGGCGGCGAGCTGGAGATTCCCGGCACCGGGCTCCGGTTTCTGCGCGTGCCCGGTTACGCCGAGCCGGAGCGGGGCGGTATCGTCGTATTCCGCTCGGTCGAAGACTCGACGCCCAACCTGAACATCGTGAAACGGGTGATCGGCGCCGGCGGCGACACGCTGCGGATGGTACGCGACACGGTGTACCGCAACGGCAAGCCACTGGACGAGCCGTACGCGCTGCATCTCGCCGGCGGCAGCGAAGCCGATCCGGATTTCCGGCTGCAGCAGATGCGGGCCTGGCAGCTGCGATACTACATCGGACGCGATACCGCGCACTACCACCCTACCACGCATAATTGGGGCCCGGTGGTCGTGACGCTGGGGCATTTTTTCGTGATGGGGGACAACCGCGACGAATCCTACGACAGCCGCTTCTGGGGATTTCTGCCGCGGGCCCACATCGTGGGGAAACCGCTCATCCTCTATCTGAGCATCGCGACCGACCCGCTCCGGATCCGCTGGAACCGCATGTTGCGCCCGCCGAAGTGAAGGCAGCCGTGCTCGCCGCGCTGTGCGGCATATGGTCCGTTGCGGCCGCGGCCCAGCAGCGCGACACGACCGCCCGGCCGCCGCAGCCGACCGACAGCCTGAAGGTGTACACGCTGCCGCCGGCGGTGGTCTCGGTGACCCGGGCCAACCCGCCGATCAATCGCATCCCGCAGGCCGTGCAGCTCGTGGAGAAGCCCGCCATCAGCCGGGCCCGGCCCACGTGGGGGTTGGATGAGGCGCTGGTGTCGGTCCCCGGAGTGTACGCGGCGAACCGCTACAACTTCTCGCTCGACCAGCGGATCTCGATTCGCGGCTTCGGCGCCCGCTCTGCATTCGCGGTGCGGGGTGTGAAGGTGATCGTGGACGGGATCCCGCAGACCCTCCCCGACGGCCAGAGCCAGCTCACCAACTTGGAGCTGGGCGCCGCCGATCGCATCGAGATCCTGCGCGGCTCGTCGTCGGCGCTGTTCGGGAACGCCTCCGGAGGCGTGATCAGCATCTGGACCGACCCGACGCCGCCGCAACGCGTGCGCCAGGACGTACGCGTGCTGTTCGGCAGCTTCGATCGCGACCTCGCCCGCAACTGGAGCAAATGGCAGTCGAGCACCGCTCTTCGCGTCGGGCCGGGCTCCGCCCTCGTGACCGTGTCGCGGCTCGACTACACCGGGGAGCGCGATCACTCCGCCGCGGACTTCCGCGATCTCAATACCCGCTGGCACTTCCCGCTCGCCCCGGGCTGGTCGCTCGCGGCCACCGCCGACGTGGGGTGGGACCCGCGCGCCGACAACCCCGGTGGCCTCAATCCGGTCGAGCTGGCCAGCAATCCCGACGCCGCCGCGCCCCTTAACCTGTCCCGCAACGCCGGCAAGGACGTCACCCAAGGTCAGGCGGGTGTGACGCTGCAGCGCAGCTTGCCCGACGGGGGTGAGGCGTTCCTGACCGTCTTTGGATTCACACGCGGCCTCACCAACCCCACGACGCAGGCCTACATTCATCTCGACCGCGTCGACTACGGCGCCCGCGCCGGCATGACTCGCCCGCTTCCGATCGGGACTCTGGAGCATCGCCTGACCGCTGGGATCGACTTCCAGCGTCAGCGCGACGATCGGTTGAACTACGGCTATTTCACCGCTGCCCCTTCGCAGCCCGACACCACCGTCCGGCTGCTCGATCAGCTCGAGCACGTGACGGAGGTCGGCCCGTACGTACAGAGCGCCTTGCAGATCACGCCGCACCTCGCCGTGACGGCGGGCCTGCGCTACGACTGGGTGAAATTCCAGGTGGGCGATCGGCTCGTGACCCCGACCAACGGGGACGACTCGGGCGATCGGCTGATGAAGGCGCTGTCCGGCACGCTCGGGCTGGCTGTGACGCCGTCGAGCGCGTTCACCGCCTACGCCAACATCGGGACGTCGTTCGAGACTCCGACCACCACCGAGCTCACCAACCGGCCGAACGGCGCGGGAGGCTTCAATCCGACGCTCGAGCCGCAGCAGGCCAGGAACTATGAGGTCGGCGCGCGCGGCGACATCGTCGGACGGTTGAATTACTCCATTGCGCTGTTCGACGCTGAGGTGCGCAACGAGCTGATCTCGTTCCCGGTCCCGGGCGACACGACGGGCCGAGTGTTCTTCCGCAACGCCGGGCGGGCGCGGCACCGCGGCATCGAGCTCGGCACCGATCTGCGCATCGGCGCCGGCGTGGACCTGATCACGGCGTGGACGTACTCCGATTTTCGCTACGTCGATTACGCGGTAGGCCCGCGCGTGCTGGACGGCCAGGCACTGCCCGGGATCCCCCAGCACTGGCTGCACCTGCTCCTCAAGGCCCAGCCGGCGTTCGCGCGCGGCGCCTGGGTAGAGCTCGAGGAGAGGCACTCGTCCGGGTTCGCCGTGGACGACACCATGTCCACGAGCCGCGCGCCGCATACGTCGCCCTGGTGGACCACGAATGTGCGGCTCGGGTGGAGCGGTCCCGTTGCGGGCGTACGCTGTACCCCCTTTGTGGGCTTCGACAACTTGTTCAATCGGGCATACGTCGGGTCGGTGGTTATCAACGCGGCGAATCGGCGCTATTATGAGCCCGCTCCCGGACGCAACCTGTACGTCGGGTTTTCGCTCGGTGCGGGGGAGTAGGCTTCATCTTTCAACGGAGGTGGGTATGAGGTATCGGGCTCGATGGTCCGCGACGCTACTGGTCGCGGCGCTCGTCGCGGCACCGCTGTGCGGGCAGGGGTCGGGAGGAGTCTCGAATCCGGGGTCCTCTCCCACGGCCAACGCGGTCGTGACGAAGGACATGCTGGTGAACGCCGCGGCGACCGGCGACTGGCTGATGTACGGGCACAACTACTGGAACAACCGCTTCTCTCCCCTCAAGACGATCAATACGACGAACGTCCGGCGTCTGGTCGCGCGGGGGGTGTATACCCACGGCTCGACGACGCTGGGCAGCTTCGAGACGACGCCGATCGTGGTGAACGGGACGATGTACATCACGTCGCCGGCGACGCCCAACAACATCGTGCGCGCCTTCGACCTGCGCACCCACAAAATGTTGTGGGAGTACACGCACAAGAATGCCCCCGTCTCGACCGCGTGCTGCGGGCCCAACAACCGCGGCGTAGCCGTGTCGGGCGGATCGGTATTCGTGGGCACGCTGGACGACGAGCTGGTGGCGCTCGACGCCGCCAGCGGCAAGGAGAAATGGGCCGTGAAGGTGGGTGACGGGCCCGAGGCCGGTTACACCGAGACCATGGCGCCGCTCGTGATCGGCGACAACGTGATCATCGGGACCTCGGGCGCCGAGTACGGCATCCGGGGCTACGTGAAAGCCTTCAACGCGGCGAGCGGCGCGCCGGTGTGGACCTGGTATACGCTGCCTGCACCCGAGGAGGGCGGCTGGTGGGGACCCTTCTCCAAGACCACTCCCGAGGGCGACGACCTGAAGCGCGACATCGCCAAGGAGCGTGCCGACTCCGCCAAGTACCCCGACGCCTGGAAGACGGGCGGCGGCTCGGTGTGGATGACGCCCGCCTATGACGACGCGACGAAGACGCTGTTCGTCGCGATCGGCAACCCCTCGCCCGACCTGGACGGCTCGATCCGCCCCGGCGACAACCGCTGGACCGAATCGGTCGTGGCGATCGACGCGACCAACGGCAAGTTCAAGTGGGGATATCAGGAAGTGCCGCACGACGTGTGGGACCTGGACGCGGTGAGCCCCCCGGTGATCGCCATGGTGGGTGGGAAGAAAGCCGTGGTGGAAGCGGGCAAGACGGGCTTCGTGTACGTGCTCGACGCCGCCACCGGCAAGCTGATCCGTCGCTCCGCGGCGTTCGTGCCGCAGCAGAACATGTACACGCAGCCGACGGCGGACGGCGTGTTCATGCTCCCGGGCGCGAACGGCGGGGAGGAGTGGTCTCCCATCGCGGTTCACCCCGATCTGGGCTACGCCTACACGGTTGCCCTGCATCAGCCGATGCATTACAAGGTGCATTTCTCGCCCTGGGAAAAGGGCCGGCTGTGGCTCGGCAGCGCATTCGTGCGGGTTCCGGACGCCCAGGGGGGCTACTCGGGTGAGTACGGCCTGGTCAGCGCGATCGATCTCAACACCGGCAAAGTCGCCTGGCAGCAGAAGACCGAGCTGCCGATGATGGGCGGCGCGACCGCCACGGCGGGCGGCCTGGTGTTCACGGGCGAGGGCAACGGCTGGTTCAAGGCGTACGACGCCAAGACCGGCGCGGTGCTGTGGCAGTTCAACTGCGGCGCCGGGGCCAACGCCGCGCCCGCCGTGTTCGAGGTCGACGGCGAGGAGTTCGTGGCCGTGGCCGCCGGCGGGAACTTCCAGATCAGCTATCCGCTGGGCAACTCGCTGTTCGTGTTCGGGCTGCCGAAGCCCTAGCCTCAGCCCCAGGCCCCCTGGCGGGGTCTCCCTACGCGACAAAACGACGCAGTCGCTTCGGGAGCCCCCGCCACGGGGCCTGGCGTGCCCCCATCTCCTTCCCACAGGGCCAGTTGCGCCCGGTGCTGCCTGCTCGGCCATGCGCCCGTCGTAGCGGGAACCGAACTGGCAAGGGGCCGAAAACCAGCCCGCTATTGCATTTAGGGGGGGGTCATACCCAATATTTTGCGGGATTCTGGGCCAGGGGCGGCCGCAAGCCGGGCTCGCCTTGGGGTCTCGGGAGCATTCCGGACGCCGTCCCCGGCGGCCACCGGCTCTCAAGAGGAGGTCGGCTCCGCTTTTCCTAATCAGGTCGGTCACACGACAGGCGTAGGTGAGAAGCCAGACGAGCAGGCTACCTAGCAGGCCAACTCCCAAGGAGGGGTTCTCGTATGAAGCGTCTCACGTTGCTGTTGTTGGGTCTCGCGCTGGGCGTCACTGCGACGGCCAAGGCGCAAGGCCTGACGATGCAGATGTCGAACGGCTGGTCGTTCGCGTTCGGGGGAAACGTGAATGCCTTTTGGGTGTTCACGAAGGGGAACAACAGCGGACCGACTAATTCCAACGTCCGAACGGGCCTCTTGCCGACGTTCGCGACGTTCGAAGCCCGCGGTAAAGAGGGCGGGCTGAACCTGGGGATCCACTTCGGGTTCGCGCCGCAGATCAACAATCCCGGCAACTGCCACGACAACTTCAACGGGCTCTGCGGCAACGGCGGGACGCAGGCGGGCGCGCAGATCGACATGCGCCAGGTGTATCTAACCGTCGGTTTCAAGAACGGGTCACAGATTCTCGCCGGCCGTGAGCTGGGCCTGTTCAGCCGCCAGAACATTCTCAATGACATGACCCTGTTTGGTGTTGGGTCGGTCGGTGTCGGTGCTGGGTTTACGCAGGGCGGCGGCACGACGCTGGGCCGCATCGGCTACGGCTATCTCTATCCCAACTTCGACGCCCAGGTAACGTACAGCACGAAGCCGGGACAGACACAGTTCTCGATCGGCCTTTTCCAGCCCAGCGTTCTGAACAGCGGTACCTACTCGTTCACGAAGATTCCCCGCCTAGAGGGCGAGTTCACCTACAGCCAGAGGTCCGGCAAGAACAGCTATTTGTTCTGGGTCGGCGGCCTGTGGCAGACGACGTCCAACGCCGTGTCGGGCGGCACGTCCCAAAGCTCGGTCGGCGGCACCGCCGGCATCAAAGCGGGCATGTCTGACCTCTCGCTCGTAGTAACCGGGTACCTCGGCAAAGGCGTTGGCACGACGCTTCTGTTCTCGGGTGGGGAGGTGATCGGCGGCACGACCAGCAAGTCTGACGGCGGATACGCTCAGCTTATGTACAAAGTCGGGCCGAAGACCAACGTCGGCGCAAGCTGGGGCTTCAGCCGTCTAAAGAATGACCCAGGAGCCGTGTTGTCGAACTGGACGTCCACTACCCTCGGTGTCTACAACCAGTGGACCAAGTCCTTGAAGCTCGTCTTCGAGGGCACGCGGGAGCAGAACGGCAACGGTTCAACCGCCCCGTCGCAGATCGACGTGTCGGGTGGGTTGATGCTGTTCTTCTAAGACGTAAAGGCGACGGCGTCGAGGAAAGACGTCGCGCAGAAACGTCACGCAAGAGACGTCGAGAGGCCGGGAGCGATCCCGGCCTCTTACGTTTCTCCGTGACGTCTTTTCGTGACGTCTCTTCGCGACGTAGTCTACTTATTTATTTATAGCGGTAGGTAATCCTGCCCCGCGTAAGATCGTAAGGAGAGAGATCCACGGCCACTCGGTCGCCCTGCAGTATCCGGATGTAGTTCTTGCGCATCTTCCCGCTGACGTACGCCAGCACCTCGTGCCCGTTCTCGAGTTTCACGCGGAAGGTCGTGTTGGGAAGCACCTCGGAGATGGTGCCCATCATCTGAATCGCGTCGCCCGCCACGTCCCTGTCGCCTCCTGGTCCTACGCCCGCGCCGCGTGCGGATCCATAGTCTCGTCCCGCGGGGGCTCCCGGCCCCGCTCGATATACGATGCGTGCCGACCGCAGTTCTGGCACGTCAGCGTCACGCGCTCCGGCGCGAGCGGCCCGAGCTTGATCGCCCCACGACGCCGGGGCGCGCGCATGATCGACCGCGTCCCGCACGAGGGGCAGACCAAGGGCACATGCTCGCGGTCCGCCGCAATCAGCGCCAGCGCTTCCGGCGCCCGGTATTCCTTTATGCCACGTCGTCCCACGGCTGTACTTGGGCCTCCAAGCTCGGAATCTAGCCACCCCAGGAAGGCCCTCCAACGGAGCGGTTTTGGGCCTGCTTGACAGCCCTTTCGGGGGGCGTATCTCTCAATCAGCCCGGAGGTTCCGCCAGAATGGACCGCTCCCAATACGAGCCCGTCGCAGAGATCGAAGTAGATGCGGCTCGACCCGACCCTCAGGGCTTTACGCTCACCGGCCAGGGCGCCGATCACGCCGAGTACCAGCTCGACCTGCACTTCGGCATGCCGCTCGACGCCAAGACCCGCAGCGTGCTGGGCGAGCTGCTGTCGCACTCCGATCTGACGATCTCGCGGCGGGCCTCAGGCGGGCTAATCCAGGCACTGCGCCAGCGTCGTAACCGCGCGTCGCAGCCCCAATTACCGGCAAAATCCGCCGAAAATCCTTGACGCTCCGGAGGGGTCGATGTAGCTTGGCGCGACCTTCAGCGCCGGAGCAGCGTCTTCCATGCCCCCCCCAGCTGAGCTCGGCGGGTCGCAGATTTCTTCGCTGCTCGAAGCCCTCCCCGGCATCGCGAGTGTGCTGCGCAGCCCCGTCGCGGACGCCTTGGTCAAGGCGATCCGCGGCGCCGCCGGCTTGGGTGAATTCACCGTCGATGACGCCGAAGAGTTGATCCGCTACGCCGTCCGGCGCGGCCTGATCGGACCGGAGGAAGGGGACCGCGTCCTCTCCGACATCCAGGGCGCGCTCAAGCGCAAGCCTCCCAAGGCCGCCGCACCCCGGCCCAAACCGGCGCGATCTATAACACCTTCGCCGCCGAGCACCCCGGCGCCCGGGGCGTGGCGGCGCTCCGAGCCAAGGCGCAGATCACGCTCCGTCGCGCCGCAGAGCAGACAGCGCGGCAGGCATTGGCGCGCGAAGCGGAGCTGGCGCAGCAACCCCCTCAAGCCGCCACCGTGGCGGTGCTGCCGCTCGTGATCGCCGGGGATTCGAGCGTGCAGCCGCTCTCCCGCGGCCTGGCCGAGCTCATCACCACCGATCTCGCCCAGATCCGCTCGCTGCGGCTGCTGGAACGCCTGCAGATCGGCACGCTGCTCGACGAGCTCAAGGCCGGTCAGAGCGAGCGCGCCGATCCCGCGACCGCGGCGCGCGTGGGACGGCTGCTGCGCGCGGAGCGGATGGTGCAAGGGACCGCGACGATCCCACGCAGCGAGGCCGCGACGATGCAGCTTTCCGCGACGGTCGTCACGGGCGCCGGCGTGGTACGACCCGTGGGTCAGGTGACGGGCCCGTTCCGGCAGCTGCTCGCGCTCGAAAAACAGGTAGTGTTCGACCTCGCCGGCCAGCTCGGGATCGCGCTCACCGAGGCCGAGCGGCAGGAGATCCTGCGACAGGGGCCCAAGAGCCTGGCGGCGTTTCTGGCCTACAGCCGGGCGCTCGAGGACCTCGATCGCGGCGACTACGGCGCCGCGGCGCGCCATTTCGGAGCGGCCGCACACGCCGACCCGAGCTTCCAGGCGGCGCGGCAGGGGCAGGAAACCGCCGCCGCCATGCCGGCCGGGCAGGAGTCCGGGTCCGGCGGGATCGTGACCCTCGCCGAGGCCGGGCTCCTCGCCACCACGACCCTGGACGTCGTGCCGGCCACGGGCGACGTGATTGCTCAGGCGGGAGGACCGGTCTCGGGCACGCCCACCATCGACCGCCATCTCACGCCCGAGGCGCTCGGGTTGCCGTCGATCGTATCCGTCACGAGCGGCATCGTCATCATCTTCAGGCGCCCGTAGTGAGACGCGCGCTGCTCCTGAGCTGCGTGGCGGCGCAGCTCGCGGCGCAGCAACCTGCAGCCGTCGCCGGCACCGCCGCCCGCGCCGGCGTCGTGCTCGACAGCTATCACTTCGGGTCCACGTTCGCGATCGATCACCTCGTCGAGTGGACCGTCCCCGTGACGTTGTCACACCGGTTCGGCCCGCGCTTTACGATCGACCTGTCCAGCGCGTACGCCCACGCCTCGGCCACGACCACCAGCGGGACGCTCCAGGTCGACGGCGCGACCGACACGGATGTCCGCGTGAGCTGGGGGGCGGCGACGGGTCACGTGATCGTGTCGCTCGTGGGCACGCTCCCCACGGGAAAGACGAGCGTTGACAGCGCCGCCGTCCCCGTGCTCAGCGCGCTCGGCACGGAGCTGCTCAGTTTCACGACGCCCAGCTTCGGCTCGGGTGGCGGCGTCACGGGCGGCTTCGCCACGGCCTTCAAGCTGGGCCAGCGCTGGGCGGGCGGCGTCGGCGGGAGCTATCGCTGGCATGCGAGCTACACGCCGGTGGTGGCGAGCGGGGAGCTCGAGCCGGGCGGCGAAGGCCGTGTGCGCCTCGGCGCGGAGGGTCCGCTCGGCGGCGGAGGGTATTTCCGCGGTGCCGCGGTGTACGCGGCGAGCGGCGCGGACACGGTCGTGGCGGGGTCGCGCAGTGTCACGGGCGGCCGCCTGCTGCTCTATTCGGCCTTGAGCCTGCCCGCCGGGCGCGGCAGCCTGTCGCTGTACGCGTACGACCGGTACCGCTTTCGCCCCGGTGGCCCCGACTCGACCACCGTCCAGGTGCCGCGCGGCAACGTGCTCGGGCTGGGCGCCCGGCTCGACCGGCCGCTCTCGCCGGCGTTGAACTTCGCGCCGGGCGTGGAGGTTCGCCACGAGCTGGTGGGCCCGTCGACCGGAAGCCTCGCGTTGCTGGGCTGGCTGGTGCGTCCCGGCATCGACGTCCGCTACCGCGCCGGCGGCGCCGTGGCCCTGCTGGTGCAGGCCCAGGTGGCCATCGGCCGCCTGGCGGACAACGGCGCATCGGTGCCGCTGGTGGGGCCGCGCGCCGTGGTACTACTGGAGTGGGCGCGGTGAGACGGGCACGCTGGGTCGCGCTCGCGCTGCTCGGCGGCGGGCTCGCGTGTGCCGAGTGGGCCGGCCCGGGTCTCGGGGGTCCCGGGCTTTCGATTGCGCCGCTCGTCAGCGTACCGGTCCTGGACAGCGGGACCGTCTTGGTCGACGACCTTGACGCCCTGCGAGTCGTGGTGCGCTCGTCGTCCCAAGGGCGGGTGCCCGGAGTCGTCGCCGACACGACCGTACCGGTGGATGGCGGTGGGAACGCGGGCGTAACGGTCCCCGTGCTGGTCAACGTGGCGCAGACGTTTCTGGTCGACCTTCAAGGTATCCGCACGCGGGATGGCACGGTGCTCTACACGGGGAGCGACACCGTGACCGTCCGGCCCGGTCTCCCCACGCGCGTCGACTCGGTGCCCGTTGCCTACATCGGACCGTGCGGCCCCGGCGCGGGGTGTCGGGTGACCGTCGCGCCGCAGGACACGACGCTCGCCGGGGGCGGCTCGTTCCTGATGCGCGTCGCCATCGATTCGGCGGGGGCTGCCGTTGCGGGCGTGCCCGTGATGCTCACTAACCTGACTCCCGACTTGATCCTGGTCGGGCCGGATCGCGGCATCACCGCCTTGCTGTCGCCGACCGGTGGCGCGGCGCGGGTCGCGGCCGCAATCCGCGGCGCCGCCGATACGCTCCGGCTCACCGTATCGCCCCTCACGGCCCCGGCGACGGTTCTGGTGAGTCCTGGGTACGCGACGCTCACCACGCTCGCGCCGGGAAACGCGGTACAGCTCGCGGCAACCGTCACGGACATCGCCGGGAAGCCGCTGTCTTCCTCGCTCGCGACCTGGACCAGCGGCGCGCCGACCGTGGCTCGAGTCTCGAGCGCCGGCCTCGTGACGGCCGTTGCGCCGGGTAGCGCGATCGTGGTCGCCAGTGCGGGGCCGGGGATCGCCGACTCGATCGCGATCGTGGTCGGCGACAATACCCTGCCGCCGGGCAATCCCATCGCCCTCGCCCTCACCGGCGGCCGCAGCTTTGGTGGCGGCAAGGTCGGACAGCCGATCGCGATCGACGTCATCCTGGATCTCTCCGCGGTGCCGGCGACCGAGCTGCTCGGCAGCTACGACGCCCGGTTCACCTGGAGCACGGCCGTGCTGAGGTACGACAGCACACAGGCGGGCGGCTTCGGGGTTCCTGCAGTCATCCCCGACACGGCGGCGGGCGGTATTCTGCGCTTTAACGCGACCGACGCGCTCGGGAAGGCCGGATCGCCGACGCTGGCCCGCATCTGGTTTACCGCGGTGGGTCCCGGGCCGTCCAATCACCAGGTGACGTTCGCTACCCTCTCAACCGCGGCCACACAGATCGATCTGTTGCCCGGCCTCCTCCTCGCGCCCGGCGGCGTGACCGTGAGTCCTTGACCGGGATGTCTTCACTGACCCCGGGCGCGAGCCCGGGGTCAGTGGAAGGTGGTCCTGGGGGTTGCGCGGAAGGTGGGCCTCCCCTACACCCGGAATCCCTGCACCAGCTCGTGCAGCTTCTCGGCCGCCTGCAGCAGACTCCCCGCGGCGGCGGCCATCTGCTGGGTCGACGCGCCCTGCTGCTCCGCGGCGGCCGTCACCTGCTCCGCGCCGCTCGCGTGCGCCGTGGCCCGTCCGGACACCTGCTGAGCCTGCTGCTGCAGGCGCGCGGTCGTCTCGCGGTTCGACTGCGCCGCCATTCGCACCCGTGCGGCCGTCTGCTCCACCAGCTCCACCGCCGCTGCGATCTCGGCCAGGGCGTGCGCTGCGCCCTCCGCGACGGTTTCGATCCCCCGCACTTTCGCCTGGCCGGCGGCCATCGTGGCCGTGATGTCCTCCATCTGCTCGCGGATCAGGCCGGTGGTGCGCGTCACTTCCTCCGCCGCGCGCGCCGATTCGTCGGCCAGCTGGCGGACTTCCTCGGCCACCACGGCGAAACCGCGCCCGTGCTCCCCGGCGCGCGCGGCCTCGATCGCGGCGTTCAAAGCGAGCAGGTTGGTCTGGGACGAGATGCGCTTGATGAGATCGACGAAGTCGTCGATCGAGGTGGAGAGCTCCGTGAGCTGCGCGATCTGCTTGGAGCTGGTCTGGACCACTTCCCGCACGTCGAGCAGCACGCCGCCGGCCGCGGCGACGTCGCCGCGGTGCCGTTCGGCCACGCTGCGGATCTCCTCGCCGAGCTTGGCCGCGCGCTCGGCCGCGTCGGCCATGTCGGCCGTGGCCTTGCCCAGCTCGTCGAGGCCTGTGCCCATGGAGCCGAGCGCGGCCCGCTGCTGATCCGCGCCGCTGGAGATCTCCACCATCGCGGTCGACACCTCGCTCGAGGACGCGGCGAGCTGCTCGCTGACGGCGGACAGATCCCCAGCCGAGCCCGCGATCCGGTCCGCCTCCGTCATCACCTCGCCCACGATGCGGCGCAGCCGGTCCCCCATGTGGTGCATCGCGTCGGCCAGCACCCGGAACTCACGGGGCATGTCGCCGGTCGTAACCGGCCGCAGGTCGCCCGCTCCGAACCGCTCGGCCGCGGTCACGAGCCGCCCCAGCGGGCCCTGCACCGATTGGAGCGTGTAGCGTGACAGGAACAGCCCCGCGACCACGAGAGCGACCACGAACGCCCACAGTTTGCGCTCCCGGTCGGCGGCGTCCGCCGTCAGCCGGTCGGCGGCTCGCGCCGCCTTCTGGGCCTGGCGCTGCGACAGGTCGCGCACCAGGCGCGTCAGCTCCGTCGCCGGGGACCGCACCGCGGCGGCCCGCGCCACCGCCTCCTGATCGCGCCCCAAGTCCTTCAACGCGTGGGCAATCGAGTATTCGGTCTGGATCATGGCGTGCAGCTGCTTCAGGCGGTTGACCGTGACGCGGTCTTCGGCGGTGAGGCCGCCCAGGGCATCGAGCCGCCGCTCGTACTGGAACGCGTCGTCGGCGGTCGTCTGAAACTGCCGCCGCGCATCGGCGCCGGGTGACGCGAGGTACTGCTCCGCCGCGCGGATCTCCTCGAGCACGCTCGTCACGAGCCCGCTCCCTACCTCCATCGACGTCCGCAGCCCGGCCAGCTCGTCCGCGACGGCGTAGCGCATGTGGCGCAGCGTGGCCGCGCCGGCGATCGCCGTGACCAGCAGGCCCACCATGAGCAGCCCCAGCCCCACCAGAATCCGGTTGCGGATCGTGGCGAGCGGACTCCGCATCAGCGCTCCGCCTGGGTCACCAGCGCGCCGTCGTGCACCACGCCGATCACCACCGACTTCCCCCGCACGTCGCCCTTGGCGTCGAACGCAATCGGGCCGGTCACGCCCTCGAACTGCGCCCGGCCCTGGCCGACGTGCGCGACATAATCGCGCACCGCCGCGCGGTCGGCTCCGGCGCGCTCCACCGCCCGTGCCACGAGCTGCACGGCGTCGTAGGCCCCGGCTCCGCGATGGTCGGGCCGCATTCCCGGAAAGGCACGGGCGTAATCCGCCACGAACGCCGCGTTGCGCTCGTCACGCCGGTCGGGAAGATAGGCCGACGAGATGTGCACCCCCTCCGCGAGCGTCCCCCCCCCGGCGGCTTCGATGCCCGTGAGCGCGTCGCCCCCGAGCACCGGCCAGCGCACGCCCAGCGCGGCCATCTCCCGCAGCACGAGTTCCGCCCCTGGCGGCTCACCGGCGACGAGCAGCACGTCGATCCCCGCCCCCCGCCGCAGGCGGGACAGGTACGGTTCGAGCGAGGGCGTCGCCGCGACGTACGGGTCCGTCTCCACCACGTCGCCGCCCAGCCGTGTGAACTCCGCCGCGAAGGTGCCGCGCACACCGCGCCCGTAGTCGTTGTTGAGATAGATGATGCCCGCCCGTCGTGCGCCCAGCGTCTGCCAGGCGAAGCGCGCCAGCTCGGGCCCGTGCTGCAGGTCGCTCGGGCACACCCGAAACACCCAGGGGCTGACCCCGGACAGATCGGGACTGGACGCCGAGGGCGAGATCATCGCCACGGGATTGGGACCGGCGCCGTATACTCGCGCGGCGGCGATCGTCGGACCGGACGAGAGGTGCCCCACCACGGCCACGACCGTCGGATCGGCGTACAGCCGCTCGGCTGCGCGCACCGCGGTGTCTTCGCTCCCCGAGTCATCGACGATCCGCAACTCGAGCGGGAGGCCGCGTATCCCGTGCCTGGCGTTGATCTGGTTCACGGCCAGCTGCGCGGCCCGCAACATGGAGGCGCCGCGCGGCTGGGAGAACGGGCCTGCCAGCCCGATCGCGACCGGGCCAGCGGGGCGGGAAGAGCACGCCGCGAGTACGGCGCCGAAGCCGACGACCAGTGACGTTCGCACAAGCCTTCTCCCCACCAGGTGCGGGGCAAGGTTAAGCCCGGCTGGGGGCAAGCGCAACATTCCCCCACGGTTTCCACGCGGTTTTCCAGATCGATGTGGACAAGTGCCGTTTGCCGCCGTGGCGCGGCGGGATAGCTTGGTGCAGATGGAACCGTCCCGCGCGCTGTATCGGTTTGCCGGTGCTCTGGAGCCTCTCCTGGCCGCCCCCGATGCCGCCGGCTTCGAGCGGTCGTGGGACGCGGCGCACCTCGATCGCGTCGCATGGGAGGCGCTCGCCCTCGCCCGACGGGAAAACAGTGCGGCACTCGAGCCCGCCCTCCACGCGGTGGACCGCCGGCTCCTCGCCGTGCTGGAGCGCTGTCGCTCCTTCCTGGATCCGCACCTCGTGACCTTCCGCGTTCCCGAGCTGGAGCGCTGGCAGCACGCGGCCGCGGCGGCGCTGGCCGGGGCGCGCTGGGGCGTGGCGGGGCTGCGGACCGTCATCGCCGACACCGCGGCTCCGCTGGGCCGCCGCTACTTCGCGTTCCTCGCGCTCGCCGAGCGCCATCCCGAAGGAGCCTGGCCGCTGTTCGAGCGCTATCTCGTGACTCCGGGAGCGCATCACGCGTTCGTCGCCGCGGCGGTGGAGGCGGCGCGCTTCTATGCCGGGCACGCCGAAGTGCTGGAGCGCCTGTTTCAACGCATCCGCGGCGACCAGCTGCTGCGCCGCTTCCTCGGTCCCAAGATCCTCGAGTCGCTGTACGTCCTCGGCGAGGAGCGCACGCTCCCCCTGTTCGAGGAGCTGCTCGTCACGGGCCACACCGACCCCGACATGGACCGCTGCGAGGTGACCCGGGCCCTGGTGGCCGTGCGCCGGCTCACGGGACGGGTGGGGCGGAGCTCCAAGTTCGCCGACGGCGACGATCCGGCGGTGCTGCGTACGCTGGACGACGCGGCGCGGTACTTCGACGAGCAGCGGGATCGTCTCGTGCCGGTAGTGGTGATCTGATGCGGTAGAAGACGGTAGAGGGCGCTAGAGGGCGGTAGAGGGCGGTAGAGGTTTAAGCGGGTAACCTCTCCCGTCTTCTACCGTCCTCTACCGCCCTTTCCTACCACGAACTCCCAGAGCTTGTCCCGATACTGGCGACCACCCCGATCGTACGTCTCGTTGTGCCCAGCGCCGTGGATCAGCACCAGCTCGACCGGTCCGGCCGCGGCCGCCGCGACCTCCCTCCCCATCGCCGTCGGCACGAGACGGTCGGCGTCGCCGTGAAACACGAGCACCGGACAGCGGATCTGCCGCATGCGACCGAGGTTGTCGAGTGACAGGCGGACGATAAAGCGCGGCAGCAGGGCATACAGTTGGCGCGCCATCGCGCCGGCGCTGGTGAACGGGGATTCGAGGATCAGGCCGGCCACGGGATGGCGCGCGGCCACCCAGGTCGCGGCGGCGCTGCCGAGCGAGCGGCCGTACACGTAAATGCGATCCGGGTCGATTCCGGGCCGCGCGACCAGCGCCGCGTACGCGGCGTCGGCCGCCGCGTACAGTCCAGCCTCGTTCGCCCGGCCCGCGCTCCCGCCGTAGCCCGGATAGTCGACGACCAGGACGGCCGTGCCGGGCGGCTGAAACTCCCGCACGATGGGCCAGATCGCGGCGATGGTCTCGCCGTTGCCGTAAAACCAGAGGAGGCCGGGGGAGGTTGGGGAGGTTGGAGGAGGTTGGGGAAGGTTGCTTCGGTGCGGAACAGCCTCCCCTAACCTCCCCCGTCCTCCCCCAACCTCAGGTTTCAGGTACCACCCTACCAAGTTCGTCCCGTCGCTCGACACGAGCTGCACGCGCTCCCCGTTCGCGACGCCGACCCGTTGCGGGTCCGGGAGCAGAGCGCGCGGCGCCGGAAAGGCGAGCCGCTCCTGGAAGCGCCACGCCAGAATCACGAGCCCCACATAGGCTAGGACCAGCCCGATGAAGATGCGGAGGATCAGCATGGATCGAGGATCAGCATGGATCAACCTAATGTAGGGGCGCAGCATGCTGCGCCCCTACAGCGCGTGCGGGCCCCCACACGGCGCCACCATTGCACCGGGTGCTCGGACCGCGAATCTTTCGGGCCGTGACCACCCAGTTGACCTGTCCCTCGTGCCGCGCGGAGATCCCGTCGGGCTCGGCGTTCTGCCCCGCCTGCGGCACGCCGTCTCCCACCGTCATCACGAATGAGCGTGCCACGGCGGCGGTGCCGGCGGCGGGGCTCGCGGGGGTGCCCACGGCGCAGCGCCTGGCGCGCGCGCTCGGGTCCAAATACGAAGTGCGCCGCCTGGTGGGCCGGGGGGGGTTCGCCGAAGTGTACGAGTTGTGGGACAAGGACCTCGACCGGCGGCTGGCGTGCAAGGTGCTCCACCCCGAGATCGCGTGGACGCCGGGCATGCTGGCGCGCTTCCGCCAGGAAGCAAAGGCACTGGCACGGTTGCAGCATCCGTCCATCCTGTCCATTCACTTCACGGGAGATGGGGAAGGGCTCGTCTATTACGTCATGCCGTTCGTCGAAGGCGAGTCGCTCGCCGACGCGTTGCGGCGCCGTGGCCCCTACGGGACCGACGCGGCCCTCGCGGTGGCGGAGCCGGTGCTGCAGGCGCTGGTGCACGCCCACGCCCAGGGTCTGGTGCATCGCGACATCAAGCCGGACAACGTGATGCTCGAAGCGAAAACCGGACGCGCCCTGCTCGTCGACTTCGGGATCGCGAAGCTCCTGAGGATCGATTCCGGGCCAAGTGAGGGCAGCGCTAAGACCGCCACCGGTTTCACGGTCGGGACGGTGCAATACATGAGTCCCGAGCAGGCCCTCGGCCAGCCGAACATCGACGGGCGCAGCGATCTGTACGCGTTCGGCGCCATGCTGTATCAGCTGGTGACGGGGACGCCCCCCTACGACGGCGCCTCGAGCGCCGAAATCGTCGGCAAGCACCTGGCCGATCCGGTGCCGGTGGCGAGCGACGTGAACGCCAAGATCCCGCGCTGGCTGTCGAGCGTGATCGTGAAGTGCCTCGCAAAGAAGCCGGAAGATCGCTACCAGAGCGCCGACGAGGTGCTGGCGGCGCTCGCGGCCGGACGGGCATCGGGGGCGGCCGGGTTGGTCGGGGCGCGGACGCTCGAGCGGCAGGTGCGGCGCTCGGGGGCGGTGCGCTCGCGCACGGCGCGCCTCGGCTGGTGGGCTGCGGGCGCCCTCGCCCTGATCGTCGCGGGTGGCGTGGCGCGCCGCGCCGGGTATCTCGGATCCGCGGCCGCGTTCGTCCACAACACCCTCGTCGAGCCGGTCGAGATCGTGCGCGACGGTACACCGGTGGACACGGTCGCGCCCGGCGCGACGGTGCGGGTCTGGGCTCCGCGCGGGCGCGACACGGGGCTTGCCTGGCGGCTGCTCCGGCCCGGCAACCCGCCGCTGGGGGAGCCCATGCTAGGGCAGCTCGGTCCCTTCACACCGAGCCGCGGGCGGCGCATCGCGCAGGTCGCCGCCGCGGCGGGAAGCCAGAGCTATTTCGCGCCCCTCATCACCAACACCAGCGCCTCGGACATCACCCTGGAAGTGAACCCGGGCACCGCCGCCGCGGCGCGCTGCGGCTGCCTCGTCCCGCGCGGCGCCGTGCGCGCCCACATCGGCTACTATCGGCTGTACCGCAACTCCGCCGTCGCCGCGTACAACAGCGCCCACCCCTACACCGGACCGCACGTGGACCGCGATGGATTCGCCGAGCGCGTGGCCCCGCTGGGCGGGGCCGTGGTGCTCGAATTCTAGGTTCCGCCCCCACCCCCGCCCCTGACGCCCGGCTGGTGAGCCGGGCGCGTGGCGCCCTGCTGGGGCTCGTAGTCGGCAATCAGCTCGGCGTGCCGACCGAACAGCTCGGCACGGCCGAGGCCATTCGGGAGGCGTTTCCCCAGGGCGTACGCGATCTCCACCCGCCTCCCAAGGGATCGCCGTTCGACGACGACGCGGCCATGACCCTGCTCCTGGCTGAATCGCTGGTGGAGCGCGGCGACCTCGATGCCGCCGACGTGGCGGCGCGCTGGGTCAAGTGGATGAAAGTCGACGGGCGCGGCGTAGGACTGACCACGCAGCGGGCGCTGCGCCTGATCGAGCGGGGCGTGGAGCCGTTCGAGGCCGGCCGCCAGGCGCGCAGCGCGGGCGCCAGCGCATCGAACGGCGCGGTGATGCGGTGCATCCCGGTCGCGCTGCGCTATCACGACAACGTCGACAAGCTGATCCGCGTCTCGACACAGCAGGCGGCCATCACACACGCCGACGAGCGCTGCACCTGGGGAGCGGCGGCCGTGAATCTCGCGGCGCGCGAGCTGCTCCACGGCAACCCGCATTTCGTCGAGGAGGTGCTGCACCGGCTGCAGGGCGCGGCGCCCCGGGTGCTGATCGAAGCCGTCCGCCGCGTGCCCTGGGAGCAGGAGAGCGCCCTCCCCGTGGCGGTGCCCAACGAGTTCGGCTACGCCGTGCACTGCGTGGAGATCGCGTTCTGGTGCGCGGTACACCAGCCCTCGCTCGAGGAGGCGCTCGTCTTCCTCGTCGCAGCGGGCGGCGACACGGACACCAACGCCGCGGTGGCGGGAGCCTTACTGGGAGCACGGGACGGGGAGACGGGCATCCCGCCGCGCTGGCTCGATCAGCTGGGCAGGTCCAATACCCGCGGCGTGTCGGAGCTGGCGGAACGTCTCGTGATGCGTGACACGTGACACGTGAGAGGTGAGCCGTACTGGTCCACCGCTTACCTCTTACCTCTTACCTCTCACGCCTCTTACATATCGGCTGATCCGGTCCATCACTTGGCCGTCGGTGAGGGTGATGGAGACCCAGCGGGCGGTGCCGCGCGCTCTCCAGCTGAGCCGCACCACGCGGCGGCCGTAGCGCCACTGCCAGGCGCCCGCGCCCAGCACGTGCGGTCTTCCGAAGACGTGCCGGAGATCGCGCTTGGTGCGATCCAGCAGCGCCGCGCCGCGCGCGTCGCCGAAGCCGGCGGAATCGTACAGCGCGACCATGTCGGCGTCGCTCTCGATGAAGTGGGCGCTCAGGTAGAACCGCGCCCCGTCGCGGGGATCGCGGATCAGGACGGCACACTCCATGATCTGCGCCGTGCGCGGCGACGTCTGGCAGCGCAGCACGTCGTTGTCCGCCAGCGCCCGAGCCTGCTGCACGAACGCCCGATACGGGATCCCCGGCGTGAAGCCGCGGTACGGCGGCGGCACGGTGGCCTGGCCGGTGAGCTGCACCGGGATGAGCAGGGCCATGAGGGCGCCCCGAAGCGGAATCATGGCCCAATATACGACGCCGAAACGCAAACGGGCCCGGAGCGGCGCTCCGGACCCGTTCGAGCTGCGATCCGCGTCGATCAGACCTTGCGGACGTTCTGCGCCTGCAAGCCCTTCGGACCCTGGGCGACTTCGAATTCGACCGTATCGCCCTCGGCGAGACTGCGGAAGCCCTCAGCCTGGATCGCCGTGAAGTGGACGAACACATCGGGACCCGACTCCTGCGCGATAAAGCCAA
>WNFW01000678.1_pt1 | contig 25729 bp, 23 predicted proteins | sample 5400131 | NCBI WGS metagenome assembly WNFW01 (sample SAMN13153362, study PRJNA577476) | soil metagenome | isolation source: 20 cm soil or saprolite under grassland replicate 1 | place: USA:California | collected 2016-06-15 | reverse complement strand
CCGCCGCGGCGACCCGGGTCGGGCCCCTGACGCGGTACCGGGCGCTGCAGCGCGACGAAGCCTTTGCTCGCCTGTTCCCATTGATCGGTGAAGCGCTGCCCCATATCGCACACCCGCAAATCCGCAATCGCGGCACCATCGGTGGCAATCTTTCGCATGCCGATCCCGCCTCGGAGCTTCCGGCGATCGCCCTGGCCCTCGGCGCCCGGTTCCACGTCCGGACCGCAACACAAAAACGATGGATCGAGGCGTCAGACTTTTTTGTGGCCGCGCTGACGACGGATCTTAGGCCCGATGAAATGCTGGTTGAAATCGAACTGCCGCTGCCGCGGCCGCGCACCGGTTGCTGTTTCATGGAGGTCGCGCGCCGGCGCGGCGATTTTGCCATTGTCGGCGTGGCCGCCGTGATCACGCTGGGCGAGCTGGATGAATGCGCCGATGTTCGGCTGGCTTTTTGCGGCGTGGGTGAAACCCCCGTTGATACAAGTGCGCTGGCCGGCGTTCTCATTGGGCGCGCGGTAACCGAAGACGCCATCCGCGATGTCGCAGCCTCCGTGCAAGCGATGATCGAACCCGGTGGCAGCGTTCACGCCACGGCGGATTATCAGCGCCATATCGCGGGCGTTCTCACCGAGCGCGCCCTGCGGACAGCCCACCGGCGGGTGCGCGATGGACACTGATTTCCACGACATCGTGCTATCGGTGAACGGCAAACGATATCAGCGCCGTGTGGAATCGCGCATGCTGCTGAGCGACTTTATTCGCCACGATCTCGGACTGGCCGGCACCCATGTCGGCTGCGAGCACGGCGTCTGCGGCGCCTGCACGGTGCTGCTCGACGGCGAGCCGGTGCGTTCATGCCTGATGCTGGCGGTGCAAGCCCCGAATCACGAGATTTCGACCATTGAGGGTCTCACCAACAGGGACGGCGGATATCATCCGCTGCAGCAGGCGATGCATGAGCACCACGGCCTGCAGTGCGGCTATTGCACCCCCGGCATTCTCATGACCATGACGGCGTTTCTCGATGAAAACACCTCGCCAAGTGAAGATGAAGTGCGTGAAGCGCTATCGGGCAATTTGTGCCGCTGCACCGGTTACCAGAACATCGTCGATGCGGTGATGGCCGCCGCCGAACGAATGCGGGAGTGACCGGACATGTCGACCCGCACGTTCGGCGAGCCAATCAGGCGCAATGAGGATCGCAGGCTTCTCACGGGCCAGGCGCTGTTCATCGACGACGTCGAATTGCCCGGCTTGCTGCATGCCGCGTTCCTGCGCAGCCAGATCGCGCATGCAAAGATCATCAGCATCGATGTCTCCCGAGCGCTTCAGCGACCGGGCGTCGTCGCCGCCTATATCGCCGGCGACCTCGGCGATTACTGGCAGCCCGGGCCCATACTGGTACCGCCTCCCCCGATCGCCGGCATTATCTTCCACGAACGAACCCAGGTGCCGCTCGCCAAGGACAAGGTCCGCCATGTCGGCGAACCCCTGGTGATCGTGATCGCAGAGAGCCGTTATATCGCCGAGGACGCGCTCGACGACATCGACGTCGAGCTCGAGCAGCTTCCGGCGGTGGTCGAACTGGAGCAAGGGCTCGCCAGCGGGTCTGCGCTGGTGCATGAGGACGTCGGTTCCAACGTGTCCGCGCATGTGCGTCAGACCAAGGGCAACTATGCTGCGGCGGCGGCAAAGGCCGATCGCATCATCAAGCGCCGCTTCTGGTACGAGCACGGCATTTCATCGCCGATCGAAACCCGCGGCGTGGTGGCGCAATGGGATTCCCGCGCCAACCAGATGACGATCTGGGACACGACCCAGGCGCCGGTGTTCGTCCGCAATGGTCTCGCCGGCATGCTCGGCCTCAACGAACGACAGGTTCGCGTCATCGCGCCATTCGTCGGCGGCGGTTTCGGGCCGAAGATCATGATGTTTTATCCCGAGGAAGTGCTGCTGCCGTGGGTATCGATGGAACTGAACCGGCCGGTCAAATGGATCGAGGACCGGCTCGAGCATTTCTTCGCCACCACCCATGAGCGCGGACAGATTCACGACGCCGAGATCGCGCTTAGCAACGAGGGCCGGATCCTCGGCATCAAGGACGTGTTTCTGCACGACGGCGGCGCGTACGATCCTTATGGGCTGACCGTGCCGATCAACAGCCAGTGCACCCTGCTCGGCCCCTATGTGGTGCCGCACTACGACAGCACCTTCACGCAGGTGTTCACCAATCTTCCGACCGTCACGCCCTATCGGGGCGCTGGCCGCCAGCATGGGGTGTTCGTGATGGAACGGCTGTTGGATTTCGCAGCCCATGAGCTGAACATCGACCCGGCCGAGATCCGGCGGCGGAATCTGATTCCGCCCGATGCATTCCCTTACATCAACGAAATCATCTACCAGGATTTTGAGGTGCTCGAATACGATAGCGGCAACTACGAGCCGGTGCTCGACATGGCGCTGGATGCGATCGGCTACAAAGCGTTCAAGGACGAGCAAGCTGCGGCCCGCCTGCAAGGCCGCCATCTTGGTATTGGCATCGCCTGCTATGTCGAAGGCACCGGGATTGGCCCCTACGAAGGAGCCAAGGTTCAGGTGCAATCCAACGGCAAGGTCAGCGTCGCAACCGGGATCGGCACCCAGGGACAAGGACACTTCACCGTTTTTGCTCAGATTGCCGCCGATCAGCTTGGTGTCGCCGTCGTCGATGTCGACGTCGTCACCGGCGATACCGACCAGTTCTATTGGGGTGCCGGCACCTTTGCCAGCCGCGGTGCCGTGGTCGCGGGCAATGCCGTCAACGAAGCCGCGAAGGTGGTGCGGAAAAAAGCGCTGAAGCTCGCCGGCGATCTGTTCGAATGCGCCGAGGAGGATCTCGTGATCGAGGACGGCAAGATTTCGATTGTGGGAATCCCCGGCAAGTTCGTCACCTTGGGTGATCTGGCCAACCAGGCCAACCCGATGCGCGGGGCGGTCGAACCGGGCACCGAGCCAGGACTCGAATCGACCCAGTATTTCGGCCCCAAAATGGGGGCGACGGCCAACGGCGTCCACGCCATGATCGTCGAAATGGACCCACGAACGTTTGACCTGAAAATCCTGAAATATGTCGTCGTGCATGATTGCGGCACCGTGATCAACCCGATGATTCTGGCAGGACAAATTCACGGCGGCGTCGCGCAAGGGATCGGCAATGCATTCTACGAGAAGCTGCTGTTCGACGATCAGGGCCAGCTGTTGAACGCATCGCTCGTGGATTATCTGTTGCCGACCGCACTCGAAGTGCCGCGGATGGAACTCGGTCATACCGTAACGCCGTCGCCGCTCAATCCGATGGGCATCAAGGGAGCCGGTGAAGCCGGCGCGATCCCTGGCGGGCCGCTGTTCGCACAAGCTATCGAGGACGCGCTCGATTTGAAGGGCCGCGGCGTTGAGTTGCTGGAAATTCCGCTCAGCCCGAGCCGGCTGTTCGAGCTTACCCGGAACGCACAGCGCTAGCGCATTGTCAGGGTGCAACGCATGATCCTGGTCACCGGCGCTGGCGGAAAGACGGGCATGGCCATGCTGAAGGCGCTGGTCGCGCGTGGTGCGGCCGTTCGTGCCTTTGTGCGAAGCAGCTCGCACCAAGCCGCCTTGAAGGCGATCGGCGTCCACAACGTCGTGGTCGGCGAGATGGATGATCCACACGCGTGGTCGCAGGCTGTTCGCATGCGGTCTATCACATCTGCCCCAATATGAGTCCCCAGGAGCTGTCCTTCAGGCCTATGCGCGCGACGGGCTTTGCGGCAACCCCAACGTGCTCGGCTGGCTGCTCAAGCACCCGCCGACCTCGCTCGCGGCATTTGCCGCGCGAACGGCCGCGGCTCACGCATGAGGCGGCCAGCCGATCGGATGGATCTGCTGTACAATTTTCATCACCGATAAAATCAGGGGTTCTTCGAAGCGCGGGCCGACGATCTGAATGCCAACCGGCAATCCGTCGCTGGTCATGCCGGCCGGCACGCTGCCGCCGGGCAGGCTCATCAGCGTGATCAGGAACGAGCCCGCGATCCAGTCGGTGTAATTGTCGAGCTTCTTGCCGTTGATCAGCGTCGGGAAGTTCATTTCCACCGGGAATTGCTTCACCGGGGACTGCGGCGTGATCAACAGATCATATTGCTCGAAGAATTTTGCGAAGCGACGGAACAGTTCCTGTCGCTTCTGTTCAGATGCAGCGAAATCCAGCGGCGTAACCTTGAGTCCAGCCTTGACGTTGCCCTTCAGGTTGACGCCGAACGCTTCAAGCTGGTCGAGATTGGCAAATTGCTGCCCGACCATCCACAGCCCGCGCCAGGCCTGATACGGCGACTTGCCGTCGGAAATGTCGAACGCGATCTCCTCCACTGTGGCGCCGGCATCACGGAGCGACATTGCGGTCGACCGGCAGATCTGGTCGATCTCCGGTTCTACGCCGATGCCGGCGATATCGGACACGTAGGCGATGCGCAGGCCCCGGACGTCGTTGGCTTTCGCGACGATCGCACGCGCACTGGCCCACGGCGGCGCTACCGAAATCGGCGACCCGCGGCTGAAGCCGACCATGGCGTCGAGCATCAGCGCGGCATCTTCCGCCGTGCGCGCCAGAGGGCCGTGCACCTGGCCGGGATCCCAGGCCAGCGGCATCGGCCAGTTCGGCGTTAGCCCCGGCGTCGGCCGAATGCCGACAATGCCACAGAACGACGCCGGCATCCGGATCGAGCAGCCGAAATCGGTGCCCTGCGCCAGCGGCACCATGCCGGTGGCCACCGCCACTGCCGATCCGCCGGAAGAGCCCGCCGGGCTCAACGCCGGATTCCAGGGATTGCGAGTAACGCCGAACACGTCGTTGAAGGTGTTGGCGCCGGCAGCGAACTCGGGCGTGTTGGTCTTGCCCAGCACGATCGCGCCTGATGCCTTCAGACGCCGCACGGCTTCGGCATCTTCAACCGGCACGTTGTCCCTGAATAGCGGCGAGCCATAGGTGGTGCGGATGCCGGCGGTCGGCGTCACGTCCTTGATCGCGATCGGCAACCCGTGCAAGGCGCCGAGCTTGTCGCCGCGCATCACCGCGGCTTCGGCCTGCTTGGCCAATACCCGCGCCCCATCGGCGGCCAGCGTCACGATGGCATTGAGCTTGGGATTTATGCGCGCGATCGTGGCCAGATGCGCATCGAGCACCTCGACCGGACTAACCGCTTTATTGGCAATCAGCGACGCTAGCTCGACGGCCGTCCTGCGGCTCAGACTCTCGGTCATATCAGTTTCCGTTACTTGCCCGCCCAGTGCACGAAGCGACGCTCGATGGTGAGGAACAGGAGATTGAGGCCATAGCCGAGCGCACCGGCGGCGAAGATCGCGGCATACATGTCAGGCATGTCAAACAATTCCTGCGCCTCGAACACGCGCTGGCCAAGTCCGTCGGTTGAGCCGATGAACATCTCGGCGACCACGACGATCACCAGCGCCAGCGATACGCCGTTGCGCAGGCCGACAAAGGTCTGCGGCAGGGATTCCAGCAGCATCACATCCCACAGCACCCGGATGCGGGATGCGCCCATGACCTTGGCCGCGAGAATTCGGGTCTTGCGCGCGTTCATCACGCCGTAGGCGACGTTGAACAGGATGACCAGCGCCGCGCCGAACGCGGCAACCGAAATCTTGGTGCGGTCGCCCACCCCGAACAACACGAGGAATAGCGGGAACATCGCCGAGGCCGGGGTTGAACGGAAAAAGTCGATCAGGAATTCGACCGAGCGATAGATCCTTTCCGACGAGCCAAGCAGTATGCCGAGCGGGATCGCAATCACGGACGCGATCATGGTGGAATAGATCGTGCGCTCAACCGTCTTGATGAAATCGATGCCGAGCTTGCCGCTGGTCATGCCGACCCACATCGCCTTGAACGTCGCGATCGGCGACGGCAGCAGCACGGGATCGACCACCCGCGCCCACACCGTCAGCGACCACACCGCGAGCAGCACGGCGACGCCAACGAAAGGCAGGAATGTCTCGAGACGCTTCATCCCTTTCGCACCTCGCGCTGGAAGATCTCGAGGCAGCGCGCCTTGGTACTGATGAAGTCGGCTTCCGACAGGGTGTTGTCGGTACGTGGGCGCGGCGCGTCATAATGCACGAATTCGACGACACGGGCGGGATGGCGCGACAGCAGCAGGATCCGATCCGACAGGTACACCGCCTCCTCCAGGTCATGCGAGACCAGCACCGTCGTGGTCGCGGTCTCCACAAAAATGCGCTGCATCTGTTCGCGCATGAACAGCGTCATCTCGTAGTCGAGCGCCGAGAACGGTTCGTCGAGAAACAGGATTTCCGGATCGACCACTAGCGCGCGCATGATCGAGACCAGCTGCTGCTGCCCGCCGGACATCTGGTACGGGTAAAGCCTGAGATCGATCTTGACGTTGAAACTGGCGACAATCTTCTCCACCCGCGCGCGGCGCTCGACCATCGGCACCCCCATCACCTTGAGCGGGTATGCGATATTGTCGAACGCGCGCAGCCACGGAAACATCGCCTCGCGGTAGTTCTGAAATACGTAGCCGAACTTGATCTTGTTCAGCGGCTGGCCGTCGAACAGGATTTCGCCGGCATCGACCGGAAACAGCCCCGCGATCATGTTGATCAGCGTGCTCTTGCCGCAGCCATTGGGACCGAATACCGAGGTCAGCTTGCCGCGCGGAATATCGAAATCGAAATTATCGTAGATCGTGGCGTCGGAAAAGCGCTTGGTCAGGCCGCGGATCGTAACGTGGGGGGCGGTTCGCTGCGACGAATCGTGGACCTTGCCCGTCGATTCGATCTTCGCAGCTGGCTGTGCTCCGGCCACCGGCGCCTCAGAATTTCTGCAGAACTTTGCTGACGTCAGGTTTTTCAGGGACAACGCCGATCGCATTGCCGAAGTCGGCAAGCTTCTGCAAATCGCCGATCTGTTTGGCGGTCATATCGCCGGCCATGACGTAGCCGAGCATCGAAACCATGTCGACCACGTTGTCGGGCGTAAACGTGTTCCTGGCGAGATATTTGCGTGCTTCGTCCGGGTTCTTGTTGATGAAATCGATGGCCTTGCCCCACGCCGCGGCAAAGCGCTTCGCCACGTCCGGCCGCTTCTGGATGAAGTCGCTGGTCATGGCGCAGCCGGCCGCATAGGCGTCCGCGGCCTCGTCGCCCAGGATATATTTGGAGATGACGCCGGCCTCCAGCGAGCGCGCGACGCCGGCCTTGATCATCATCGAGGCGTTGGGTTCGAGCGTGTATCCGCCGTCGAACGTACCGGCTGTCATGGCGTTGACGTGCTGACCCATGTCGAGCTGGTCGATGGTGTAGTCGCCGTCCTTGAGGCCATTCTTGCCAAGAATAGCCTTGGCGGTGTTGAGGTTGGCCGGCCCCGGCGCCGACAACAGTTTTGCACCTTTCAGGTCGGCAATGGCGTCGGCCTTGAAGCCGTTGCGCACGACGAATTGCTCCATCTTCCAGACCTTGGTCTGGCTGTTGAGACTGATGTACATCGCCACGCCGGGCTTCTTCACATTGGCATTCAACCCCTCAAGCGTAACCAGAACCGCCGACACTTCGATCTGTCCGGTCATCATCGCCGCGACATTCGGCGGCCCACCCATCAGCTTGGTCATGTCGGGCTCGATGTTCTGCTCCTTAAAGAAGCCACGCTCCAGCGCGACGAAATAGGGCAGCGATGAACTGACGGGAAATACCCCGACCGAGACCTTGTCCTGCGCCCCCGCCCGATCCGGCTCCGCCACGGCGAAGGCGAGCGCGGCGACGGCGCAGATGGTGAGACTTAATAACTTCATCGCGCGCTCCAGTCATCCATCTTGCCAGCGCCTGCCGGTCAGATGGCCGGCAAGCGCTCATGTCCGAGCAAGGAACGTGCCGGTTTTATTCGTCTAGTTCGACGATCGCGATCACCGGACCGCCGCCATGCGGCCCCTGATGCATGGCATCGACCGACACGAATACCGCCGGATCGCCGATCGCGAGCGCGGCCACGCCGCCCACCGCCGCCTTCGAATGGCGGTGGTGATGGACGTCGGAATCGTCCAGCATGATCTGCCGTCGTCCGCGCAGCGTGCCCCTGCGATCAGCCTCGCATTTCATGAAGCAATTTATGACGCGCCCCTTGAGGTCTTCCGACCGCGGCCGCTCCGGCAGCTCGATCCCGGCGTCGCGAATTGAATCGTAGATGCCGTCGATATCGAGCGCGTCGCGCATGACGGAGTGGCCAATCCGGTAGCGGCCGCCGGCGCCGGCCTTGTTGCCGAGCAGCACGATCTGCGCCTGGGTCAGTTCCACGCCGGAGGAACAAGACGCAACCGAGGAATATAGATCGAGATCCCTGCAGATCTGTTCGGCTTTGGGCATCGGCACTTCGCCGAGCGCGACGGCGATGCCAAGCGCGGTGGTGCCGTTGGAAACGCCCATGGAGTCGTGGACCTCACAGGCCAGCGTCTGCTGGCGCGATTCGGCGTCGCGAACGGAATCGATGGTCAACAACGGCGTTTTGGTCTGCACGTAATGGACGTCCTTTGGGTCCGATATCCCGGCATCCTTCATCGCCGCCTTGACAGCGTCGGCGACCTTCTGAACCATCGCAGGACGGCCGATGTCCTCGGGCAGCAACTCCGCGCTCAGCGCCGTGCCGATCACCAGACGCGATTTGTCGGCTGGACCGATCTTGCCGTTGCGCGCAAAAATCGTGGCATGGGGTGTGATGACACCATCGCAGCCACCCGACCAGACCATTGGCACGTTGTGAATCGCAGCTTCCGACCGCGTGCCGCTCTTGAGCAAGACGCGCCGAAACGCCTGGTCGGCCAGAATGCGGGTGAAATCGTTGACGCCGCCATTGCCTTCAGTCTTGCCGATCACCGCGATGACCTCGTCGGCGCCGAACCTGTCGGCCGCAATCAGTCCCTCGAGGCCGCTCGCATCCTGCACGGTCTTCAGTTCGACCTTCGCAACTTCAATCGCCATTCGTCATCAACTCCGCCATTGCTTTTCCTGCTTTCATCGCATCCGCGGCCTGTGTTCGCCGCGCAGCATCTTTTCATAACCCTCGCCACGGTCAATCATCGATGACGGAGCGGTTCTCACCTTTTCCATATCGGACCGGCGTTGCCTTGTCGCCGCTTGGTCGATTTCCGGCTGATCCACGCCGCCCGCTGTCGCGAACACCACGCCATAATCGGCTTCAGCACGGGCAAGCGAAACCCGCCCTTCGATCACATCGCGCAACACGAGTTCGAGTCCGCGCCGCAGCGGATCGCCCCAACCGCCACCGCCGGTGGTCACCACCCGCACCACCTGGCCCTTGAGCACGGCTTCGCCATCGACCAACCCGCCAAGGTCGCGCGCTTCGCCTTCGGCATCGATGGTGACGCAAAACGGCTGGCCGGCCTTGCCGCCGTTCAGACCATAACAGCCCAGCCGGACGCGATCGGCGGTCACGATGGTGCGGCAGTCGACCAGCGCGCGGTAGTGTTTTTCGTAGCCCTGCCCGCCGCGCCGCAGGCCGGCGCCGCCGGAATCGGTTCGCAGCGCCAGCTTCTCCACCAGCAGCGGAAACCGGGTCTCGGTGAATTCCGCGGGCTGGTTGCGCGAGTCCGGCACGATGTGGATGGCATCATTGCCATCGGCGTAATAGCGACCGCCGGAGCCGCCGCCCAGCACCTCGCGCGACAGGAACGATTTTCCCTCAAGATCGGTACCGAAAAATCCGGTGTAGCGGATGGTTTCCTGATCCGCAGGCATCCGCCCATCCACCGCCTGTGCGACCACGCCTGCGAGCAACCCGAGACAGCGCAACAGCACAAACGACCGCGCGTTGGTCGCCGCCGGCCATTGCGGCGTGATCAGCGTCCCCTTGGGCGGAAAAATCACCTCGAACACGTCGCAGACGCCCTCATTGACGTGGATTTCGGCCGCGCGCTCCGGCGTGTCGGCGAGGTTGCGCAGGATCGGTGCGATCCATTTGATCAGGAACGCGCCGTCGGCATAGTCCGCGGGCCAATTGATCGGCCCGGTTGATTGCGGATCGGTGCCGTTGAAGTCGAGTGTGATCCTGCCGCCCTGCTTGATCATCTTCAGCGCGATCTTGTGCAGCTTGGGATCGGTGATGCCGTCGTGCTCGACGTAGTCCTCCCAGGCATATTCACCGTCGGCGATCTTGGCGAGCAGCTCGTTGCGATAAATGTCGCGGCATTTCTCCAATATCGCCTGGAAGCAGGCTTCGACCTGCTGCTTGCCGAACCGTTCGAACAGCCCGGCCATCCGCCGGGCCCCCATCAGGCAGGCCTGGATTTCGCTGTCGAGATCGGCCGATAACATCTCCGGTACGCGGGTATTGCGGCGGACGATGGTGAAGACGGCGTCATTGAGAACGCCTTCGCTGTAGATCTTCACCGGTGGGATGGCGATTCCTTCTTCGAATACCGTCGCCGCCGTTCCGGGCATCGAACCCGGTACACGGCCGCCGACGTCATCGTGGTGGCCGAATGCCTGGATGTAGGCGACTACATCGCCATCGTGAAACACCGGCACCGTGCTGCAGAGGTCAGGCAGATGGCCGATGCTGCCTTCGGTGAGATAGGTGTCGTTCATCAGGAACACGTCACCGGGCTTCATCGTCTGCGGCGGAAAATCGCGCACGACTGCGTTGGGCATCGCCGAATAGGACCGCCCCGTGAGCTTGCGGCAGTAACGGTCGAACAAGCCGACCCGAAAATCATGCGCTTCGCGGATCATTGGCGAACGCGCGGTACGTTCGATGGCGTATTCGATTTCCGCCTCGATCGAATTCAATGTGCCTTCGACGATCTGCAAGACAATCGGGTCGACCGCTACGGCCTCGCGCAGCGGCGCAGTCGGCCAGGGATGGCTCTTATGATGGACGTTCATCGGACTGCTTCCGGCGAGCGTTTCGAGGGTCGGATGACAAGAATACCGTGTGGATCGATCTCGACATATTGGCCAGGAAATACCACGGTCGTCGAGCCGAACTCTTCGACAATAGCGGGTCCCTCGACCCGACCCCCGGATGGCAACGATGCCCGGTCATACACCGCTGTATCCTGAAACTGCGCGCCGAAATAAACCGCACGAAAAGACTTCACGGCGGGGTTGCCCGCGCACTGTGCCAGCTTCGGCATCCGCGGTCGCTCGATAACGCCAAAGCCCGAAACGCAGAGATTGACCAGCTCGATCTTCTGCTTGCCGGCGTAATTATAGCCGAAGGTTTTGAGATGCGCGGCATGGAAGGCGCCGATCAGCCCGGACAGAAATACCTTGTCCACCACACCGCCGGGCGCCGTCACCCGCACCTCCATCGATTGCCCGGCATAGCGAATGTCGGCTTCGCGAACCAGGCGAATGCGCGACGCTTCGATGCCGTCGCGCTGCAACGTCGCGGCGGCCTCGCGCTCCAGCGTGGCATAACGCGCGGCGACGTCTGTCAGGTCGATTGTGTCTTCCTGCATCACCTTGGTGACGATGTGGTCGGTGCGCCAGTCCACCGCGAGCAGGCCGAATGCCGAGAGGTTGCCCGGATTCGGCGGCACGATGCAGGCCTTCATGCCCAAGAGATCCATCACATCAGCCGATTGCGCCGGTCCGGCGCCACCAAATGACAACAATGCAAATTCGCGCGGATCGATGCCGCGCTGGATCGTCATCTGCCGGATCGCATTGGCTTGATTCCAGTTCGCGATTTCGATGATGCCGCTGGCCAGTTGCTCGACGCTCATATTGCCCGGTAGCCGCGCCGCAAGCGAGGCGATGCCTTCCCGCGCACGCTCGACATTGAGCGCAATGCCACCACCGATCAGCGATGGCGGGATTCGGCCGAGTACGAGATTGGCATCGGTAATGGTCGGCTCACTGCCGCCGTTCGGATAACACATCGGCCCCGGTTCGGCGCCAGCGCTGCGCGGGCCTACCTTGAGATGGCCTTCGCGGCTGATCCAGGCAATCGAACCGCCGCCGGTGCCGATGGTCTCGATATCGATCATCGGAATCCGCACCGGAAAAGGTCCGACCGATCCTCCGTTGGTCACCTTTGGCTTGCCGCCTTCGATCAGGCAGAGGTCAGTCGAGGTGCCGCCGGCATCCAGGGTCACGAGATCGGGAAAGCCGGCGATCTCCGCGACCACCGCGCTGCCGAGCACGCCGGCCGCGGGGCCGGACAGCGCGGTGGTAATCGGCTTACGTACCACCTGATCGGCGCTGGCGACGCCGCCGCTCGATTGCATCACCAGAAACGGCTTGTCCTGCAGGCCGGCGCCAAGCTCCTGATGCACGCGCTTGAGATAGCGTTCCATGTGCGGCTTGACAAAGGCATCGACCAGCGTCGTCACCGCCCGCTCATATTCGCGATATTCCGGCAACACCACGCAGGACAATGACAGTGTCGCGTCCGGATATTCCTCGGCGACGATGGCTGCGGCCCGGCGTTCATGGGCATCGTTGGCATAGGAGTGCAGCAGGCAGATGCCGATGGCGCGAATGCCCTGCGCGCGATAGAATTTCGCGGCGGCGCGCACGCCGTCCTCATCGAGCGCACGCAATTCGTGACCTCGAAAATCCAACCGTCCTATGACTTCGCGAACGAATTGCAGCGGCACGATGCGGTCGGGCTTCACCCAGAAGTAGGAATTGCCATAACCTTCGGGCACCGACTGTCGGGCAATTTCGAGGATGTGTTTAAAGCCGCTGTTGACGATCAGGCCCAGCGAGTCGATCTCGCCCTGCAAGAGCGCGTTGGTCGCCACCGTTGTTCCGTGGGCCAGGCCCGCGAGCTCATCGGTGGTCGCGCCGGCAGCGCCGAGAATTTCGTTTACGCCGCGCGCCAGGCCGATCGCCGGATTGCTCGGCGTACTCGCAACCTTGGTCACGTGCGTCGTGCCGGATAACGTATCGACCGAAACGATGTCGGTGAACGTTCCGCCGGTATCGATGCCGATACGCAAGCGCGCGGCAAGCGATTGAGATGACATGCTTCGGTACCATCTACAAATGACGGGAACTTGGGTGGGTCTGCTTTGCCAGCGCCGCCATGCCATCGCAGCATGGGTCGAACGTTTGAGGCGAGTCAAAACCAGATTATCGATAGCCCTATCGGAAAATCCGATCAGTTATGCCTTGAGCAACTCTCGCAGTTTGAGCAACGCCGCTTCCTTGCGTCGCGACAGCGGCTCGTGCCGCCGAAACAGGCTGAACGAAACATTGCGCGCCGGCGATATCGGCAGTGCCTTCAATAATCCCAGAGTAACCTGATTTTCCGCGCAGGCTCGGGGGACGATGGCGATCCCTCCCCCCGATTGCACAATCATCTTCATGGTTTCGATATTATCGACCACCGCCAGAATATTGGGTCGAATCCCGAGGTCGGTGAACAGCGAAAACACCACCTGGCCATATCCCACCGTCAGTTCGCTCATGATAAAGGGTTCGGCGACCAGGCGTCCGATGTCGATGGGTTGTTTTGAACGCGCCAGCGCATGCTTCGGATGTGTGATCAATGCCATCTCGGCGTCCGCCAGACGGTCAAATATCAATCCCGCCGGCAACCGTTCCGGATTGGACTCGATCGCAATGCCTGCATCGATCCTTTCCTCGTGAAGCTCGTTGAAAATATTCTTGGTCGGCGCCGTCATGATTTCAAGCCGCACGCCGGGAAGATCGGTTTTGAGGTCGGCGAACATGCGCGGAATGAAGATCTGCGCCATGCCGGAACCCATCCCGATCGTCAGGGTGTCGGAAAGCGCGCCACGCAATCGCCGGGCGGTATCCGAGAGGCTGAGCAGATCGCCCATCACCCGCTCGGACTCATACAAAAATGTCCGGCCCCGATCCGTGGATTCGATACCGCGCGACGTGCGGTGAAACAGCTCAAAGCCAATCTCTTCCTCGAGCAGCTTTACCTGTTCGCTGACAGCCGACTGGGAGATATTGAGTCGCTTCGCCGCACCGGTGAAGCTGCGTTCCTTGGAGACCGAAAGCGCGTAACGCAGTTGGCGGAAATCCAAATCCGAAAATCCTTATGTCGCCGGCGTCGCGGAGATATCGAAGTGGCGGCATACCTCCAACCTGGTCTCCGCAATCAGTCTCCCCTTTCTGATCACCCATCGGCGCGGAGATCTCGTAGCGAAGGCCTCTCGGGCATCACGAGCATCGAGCACGACCAGATCCGCCGCGGCGCCCACTGCCACGCCGAAATCCGGAACGCGCAGGGCCTTCGCGCCGTTGTTGGTCACCATGTCCATCACGGTGAGAATTTCGGCCGGCTGGCTCATCTGCGATGCATGGCACAGCAGGAACGCGATCTCCAGCGGGTCGTTCTGGCCGAAGGGATAAAACGTATCATGAACGCAGTCCTGGCCGCAGGCGACGTTGACGCCCGCCGCCAGCAACTCCTTGACCTGCGTCACGCCGCGGCGCTTGGGATAATCGTCGAGACGGCCCTGCAGCATCAGATTGGTGGCCGGATTCGCGATCATGTTGACGTTGGCGGCGTGAAGGCGGTCGATAACATGATCAGCGTAGTTGCGCGGGTAGCTCGCCAGCGCGCAGGTGTGGCCGGCAGTGACCCGCCCCTGCCAGCCGTTGGCGATCGTCAGTTCGGCAAGCACTTCGAGGGTTCGCGCGGCCGGGTCATCGGTTTCGTCCACATGCATGTCGATATCTGCATCGAATTCTTTGGCGATCTCGAACACGATTTCGATATGCCGGCGGCTATCCTGCGGCGATGCTTCGTTGAACGGCATGCCGCCGACGACATCGACGCCGCTTTTCATGACCTGACGCATCAGCGCTTCGGTGCCCGGCGATTTGACGATGCCTTCCTGCGGAAAAGCGACGATCTGGATATCGATCAGATCGCGAAAGCGTTCGCGGGCGCGGATCAGGCCTTCGGCCGGGCGCGCGCCGCCAATCGGGTCGACGTCGACATGGGTCCGCAACCTCGAAACGCCGTTTTCGATGGCGCGCGCGAGCACACGCGACGCCCGGTCGGCAATTTCCTCGATTGTGTAGTTGCGTTTGATTTCCCACAAGATCTCGATCGCCTCGTCAAGCGTCCCCGAGACGTTGACCGGCGCGCGCTCCGAGATCAGCGCCTTGTCGAGATGAATATGCGGCTCGACAAAACCCGGCACGGCCATCCGGCCATCGGCGTCGAGCGTGACGGCCGAAATCAGCGAAGTCGGACTGCGGTCGATACTCACGAACCGACCACGTCCTATCCCGACATCGCTCAGGTTTTCCGTGCCCCACAGAGCGACGTTTTTAACGAGAATATCCAGCCCCACCAGCGCAGCCTCGCTCTAGACCTATCGGCTAATTCAATCGACAATATCGGGCAATATGCAGCCACTTTCCTCGAGCATCAATTCGGCTCATCCGGTTTTGGCGCCTGCCGGTCGTTACCGGAGCCAGATTGCTCCGCTTTGCAAACGCGCCCCAGGGACCGAGGTCCAATTCAAGCTACGTCCCCCCGGGGATCCCATATCATGACGCGTATCGGCGTCGGATTGAAACCATTACAGGGATTGTTGACCTGGGGACAATTGGAGATGACGAAAATCACGTCCATGTCCGCCGTAACGTCGACGTAATTTCCAGGCGCCGAGATGCCGTCGACAACCGTAAACTTTCCAGAAGGGTCGATCGGCACATTCATGAAGAAGTTCAGGTTTGCGACGATGTCGCGTTTGGTCAGCCCATGCTTCGACAGCTCCAGAATAAAATTCTCGCGGCAGGCATGCTGATACTTGGTCTCTTCCCCGAACCGGACTGCATTGCTTTCGCACGAGCAGCAACCCGCCGAGGTATCGTGGCGTCCACAGGAATCAGCGGTGATATGCGCCATCACCCGACCCTTGTTCGAGACCAATCGGGTTCCAAGCTCGACATAGGCCGATCCCTGAACACGCAGGGTATCCTGCGCGCTGTAACGCTCCGCAGGATTATCAGCGCAATAGAGCAGCGCATCGACCGCCTGCTGACCTTCGCTATCGATGATCCGCAAGGTTTGTCCCTGCCTCAGTATCCGGGACCAGGGCCGCTCTGCCGGTATGTCATGGGAATAGATAGCGTCGGAGCTGTCTGGAATCGATAACGGGGTTGTTAGGACGGTCATTGAAGCTCTCCTCAGGCGTAGAGCCGATCCGTGAACGCGAAGGCGCGGGCGATTTCCGGTGACGTTGTCCGGCAGGGATCGTCTTGCGCGGGTGACGGCGCGCGATGGCGAGTCAACGTGACCGGCCCGGAGGCAGCGGGCCGCGCCGGATCGAGCGGATGAGCGCAATTCGACAGCGCGAGCACGAGGTTCATCTCGGCGCGAAGGTCGACGAAGTCCCCTGCTCGCTTCCGGCCCGAATTCCACAGGAAGCGCCCCGTTTCGTCGAGCGAAACCGGAGCAAAAAACGTGACACAGGGTGGAATGTCTCTGACGCTGAGTCCGATTTTGGCCGCGGCGGCAAGGAAATTCTCCTGCGTATTGCGTGTCATCGCTCCGAACGCGTCGAGCGTTGAGGCCGGCGTGGAGCCTCCGACCATCAGATCGTGGGCACCGCTGGTATCTTCGACCAGTGACAGGAAGACGCGTCCCATATCCGACAGGATGACGCGACCTTTCGAGATCGCCGCGCTCCACTGTACTTTGACAGTGTCGGCGCAATTGATCCGCTCGGAGGTATCCTCCTCACGCCATCCGATCAGCGAGACGCTGGAGTGGCCCGAATCGTCCACGATCCGGAGCGCTTCACCGCGCCGCAAGCGAACCGTCGTGTACCAGCCAGCAGGAACCTGTTCACGGCTGATGACCGCGTCCGGCGCGATCGGAGCAGCGTCAAGGGAGGTCGCTTCCGGCAGGCCGTTTGGCGTCACTTCCTGTCCCGCCGCCCGAAGCTGTTCGTAACGTCGCCGATTGAGTTCGGAAATTTCCTGCTTCGTCTGCGCCGCTATCATGCTGTCACCCCGACTTTGAAACGCTCTTCAGTGATGGTAAAATGCGCCTCGACGGGCTTTCCCGATTTGCCGTTGATCGGCAGGATATCCTGCGGACACGCGGAAAATGCAATCACCAGCTCCATCTCGGCCCGCAGCCGAACGTAGCCTCCGGGCATTGGGCGCGGCGGAGCGGCGAAGCCGAGCGTACCATCCGTCGACCAGGGAATGTTCATGAACAGGTTGAGCGGGCTCGGCACTTCCGTCGGCACAAGACCAAGTTCGGCCATCCCGGCAAAGAGATTATCCGTGCAGTTGTCGTGATAGTGCTCCACTCCGAGAAAGGCGTAGCGGTAGCGATCGCAGGCTGCGATCAGCGTATCGTGAATACCGCCGGATGTGTCTTCAATCAGTGTCAGGATCGGCCGGCGCCTGTTGGTCCGCAGGACATCGCCAGGCTTGGGAACCAGATGCAGGCTGTGCGCGCGCGTATGCTCGTTCGACATGAACTCGCCGAGATCGGCGCGGTTGAATGCCCAGGTATCGACCACCTGTTCGCCATGGGTATTGATGACGGTGACAATCTGCCCGGCCGAAACAAAGGCCGCTTTGCCACGTCTGGCGGGAATTTCGATGGCAGATTCCGTCATGCTAACGCCTCACGGTCGCACGGCAATCATGTCGATCTCGACAATCCCGCCCCGGGCCAGGCCGGTTACGCCCACGGTGGTTCGGGCCGGACGCTTGTCGGCGGCGAAATAGGTCGCGTAGATTTCGTTCATCTTCGCGTAATCGCCGTTGAAGTCGGTCAGGAAGATGCGCACGCAAACCACATTGGCAAGGCTTAGTCCGCAGCCCTTGAGCACGCGGGCCAGATTGTCCATCACCTTGTGGGTCTGGGCCTCGATGCCGGGCGGAATTGGCCGCGAATCGTCATCTGGATCGGTCGCGAGCTGTCCGGTGACAAAGATGAACCCTCCAGCCTCAACGGCATGGCTGTAAGGCGCCACCGGCTTCGGCGCGTTGGCCAAAAGATGGAAGATCGGATGCATGGTGACTGTCCTCTTGCTTTGGTTGTTCTCAGCGCCTGACGGCATGAGCGCCACCAGCATAGCGCTGGAGAAACTGGCGCGCCCGCTCAGTTTCGGGATTAGAGAAAAACCGGTCCGGCGGCCCGGTTTCGACGGCCCGCCCGCGATCGAGAAACAGCACCCGCGTCGCCGCTTCGCGCGCGAATCCCATTTCATGGGTGACAATGACCATCGTCATGCCTTCGCGGGCAAGATCGCGCATCACGACCAGCACTTCGCCGACAAGTTCCGGGTCCAGCGCGCTGGTGGGTTCGTCGAAGAGCAAGAGATCGGGCCGCATCGCGAGCGCCCGCGCGATGCCGACGCGCTGTTTCTGTCCGCCCGACAGCCTCGCCGGAAATGCGTCGCACTTCTCGCTCAGCCCAACCTTCGAGAGCAATGCCAGCGCCTCATCGCGAACCTCGGCCTTCGGTCGCTTCTGGACCTGAACCGGTGCCTCCATCAGATTTTGCAGCACCGTGAGGTGTGGCCATAGCGCGAAATGCTGGAACACCATGCCGATGCGGGTTCTGATCTGCGACAAGTCGCGATCGCCCATGACAATGCCGGCGCCATTGACGCCGACCTGCTCCCCATTCAGATAGATTTGGCCGGCGTCAGGCCGTTCAAGCCAGTTGATACAACGCAACAGTGTCGATTTGCCCGAGCCCGAGGGTCCAAGCACGCAGACCGTCTCACCCTTGTCGACCTGGAAACTGACATCGGACAGAACTTCGACTTCGCCAAACCGCTTGGAGACCCCGGCGACATCAAGAACCTTGTTGAATTCCGCCATGGCTGGTCCCTATCGGCGTGCTTCGGCAACGCGGCCGATCGAACTCACCCCGGCCTCGATCACGAGACACAGTCCCCAATACAGAAACACCGCGGTAATGAAGGCGGCGAACGGAACGTAATGCCGCGACTGGATGGAGCTGGCGGCGTGCGTCAGTTCCGGCAGCGCGATGATGGTCAGGAAGGCGCTGTCCTTGATGATCTGGATCACCTGATTGCCGATCACCGGGCCCGCCGACAACAGCAGCGGCGGAAGAATGATGCGGCGAAACAGCCGGATCTCCGAAAAGCCGAATGCGATGCCCGCCTCGATTGGTTCGCGCGGCTGCACCACCCAGGCACCGCGCAGAATCTCCGCCATATAGGCGGCATTATAGATCGTCAGCGCTGCCAGTCCCGAGCTCCAGTTGTCCAGCCTGACGCCGAACGACGGAAAGCCGTAATACACAATGTAGGCAAACAGCAGAAACGGGACACATCGCATGCCGTCAACGAACAGGTGTGCCGCCCCGGAAACAGCCCGTTGTTTCGACATCAGCGCCGGGGTCAGGCAGAACCCCAATAAAAGCGCCGCGACGGCAGCGAGCGTCGATAATATCGCCGTATTGGCGAGCCCACTCAGAAGCAGCGCGCGTTCGTTCCAGACAATGCCGAAATCGCGGATCATGCGGCGGCCTCGGCCGCAATCTGCCGCCGTTCGATCCAGCGCTGCAGCGACACCAACGCAAAGACGATCGGCGCGTAGAGCGCTACCGCCACCAGAAACGGCGGCAGCGGCTCGTAGGTCTCGGCGCCAATCCTGACAGCGGCGCGCGTGATGTCGACGACGCCGACGACCGCTAGCACCGGCGTGACCTTGATGAGCAACGACATTTCATTGACGAGACCGGGCAGGCTTACGCGGACGATCTGCGGCAAGACGATCCTGCGAAAGCGTTGGCCGGCACGCATGCCGACCGACTGCGCCGCCTCGTACTGATCCCTGGGGAAATTCATCAGTGCGGCCCTCCAGACTTCGCAGTTGAAGGCCGACGTGTTCATGACAAGCGCCAGGATCGCCGCCGAGATCGGGTTGATAGGCACGCCAATATTGGGCAGAGCGAAAAACAGCAGTAGTAACAGCGTGACCAGCGGGGTGGCGCGCAACATGCTGACATAAAGGGTCACGATCCCTGCGACGATCGGAACATTCGTCCACCGGATCAGCGCGAGGCCAAGTCCGATCGGCAGTCCGATCAGGATGCCGATAAGTGACAGTGTTACCGTCACGATGGCACCCTGAAAGATGGCCGCGATGTCGCTCCCGCTCATGACAGACCATTGCTGCCAAATGAACCGCTAGAATTCCGGCTCAAACGCCGCCGGCAGATCCGGGAATGCCTCGCCAAACCATTTCTTCTGCAGCTCGGCAAATCTGCCGCTCGCCTTCTCCTTGGCGATGAACTCGTTCAGGAAGGCCAACAGTTCCGTGTTGTCCTTTGCAACAGCCCAGGCCGGGAAGGATTTTCCCGAGACCGCCTGACCGACCTCGAACACGGGTTTTTCGGCCACCAATGTTTTCAGATTGATGATCGTGTTGACCACGTAGTCGACCCGGCCGAGGGCCAGGTCCTGATAGGCTTCAGGATAAGACGTGTATTCGACGATCTTGCCGAGCTTTCCACCTTCCTTCTCCAGCATGGTGCCAAGTTCGGGGAGACGGGCGAGGAGGGCGCTGCCGGCCTGAACGCCGACGGTCTTGCCGTTCAGATCCTTGATCGAGGAAATCGACTTGTCATCCTTGCGCTTGACATAGTAATGCGTCGCGTCCGCGATCGGGCTGGTGAAATCAAGCGACTTCTTGCGCTCCTTGGTGATGATCGCCGCGGTGATGGCGACGTCATACTTGCCGGTGCTGACGCCAGCCAGGATACCGGTCCATGGCAGGATTTCCTGCTTGATCTCGAAAGGAGCGTATTTGCGCAGATCTTCGATCAACTCGTTGTCGAAGCCGGTCGGCTTGCCGTCCTTGACGAATTCGAACGGACGGAAATCATCCTCCGTCGCCACGATAAGACCGCGCTTCTTGATCTCATCAAGACCGGCGGCCTGTGCATTTCCGATCAGCATCGGGATGGCGAATTGCGCCGCCAGCAAGCCCAGCATCAGGCGCCGGGACAGAAAATTGGAGCAAGTAAGCGGATACATGGTCATGATTAGTCTTCCTCCTTTGATGTGGTAGCAAGTCGTGGTCGGCACAGCAGGTGCGGGGATCGCTGTTTGCGTGATCCTTTCAATCGAGGCTGAATCCGTGTGAACGCAGATAGGGCGGGAACGCCGCACCTTCGGCCTTGGCGGCCTGCCGGGCCTTGTCTTCCGACCAGCCGTAGAAAGCCGCCTCGCCAAACTCGGCGTTGGACCGTTGTTGCTCCCGGGGGATAGCGTGCAAGGCGTCACGCCGGTGATCGTAATCGTCGATCGCCTCGGGAAGCGCGCTGTCGTCGTAGCGGTCGCGATGGGTCGTCACGCGACGCGGCAGCCGCAAACTGACATAGCCGCCGGCCTGCGGATAGCCAAGGCAAAGCCCTGCGACCGGAAAGACCAAATCGGGCAATCCGAGAATTGCCGCGACCCTGTCGATCTCATTGCGGATGACGCTGATGGGACAGGCGCCAAGGCCGACGGATTCCGCGCACAGGATCATGGTCTGCATCGCCAGCGCGGCATCGACGCTCGCGTTGAAGAAACCTTCCAGCGTGCCGTTGCGAACCGGCTTCCCGCGCAGCTCACCGATGCGTTGCAGCCGCCTTGCGTCTCCAAGGAAAACGAAGAACACCGGCGAAAGCCCGATCCACGGCATGCTGGGGAATAGCTCGCCGATCGCGGCGCGCTGCGCCGGATCGTTGACCCCCAGGATCGATACCTGCTGGAAATCCGACTTCGCCGACGTGCTCAGGGCCGCCGCCACCAGCAGTTCCAGCAGGCCGTCGCTGGGAATGACATCACTGTAACGGCGCACCGTCTTTCGCGAGATAACCCGGCGGATGAAATCGTTCTCGACCGCCCCCTCGCCCGACGGACCGCCATCGCCAAAGCGCCGCTCGATCACGTCCGCATAGGCCGACATCAGTGCGATCCCCGACCGCATCGATGGATCGAGAACGGCATCGGCACGTCGACAAACGGTGCCGGCTTGCGGAAATTTGAGACGTTCATCGCCAACTCCACTCAAGGTTCACAACCCTGGAATTGGCATTGACCCGAGCGATGCCAATTCCTGGCCACTGAGGTCTCCCGGGATTTTATCCCGCCGTGTCCTGTGCAGATTTCTCCCGCCAGGCGGCAGCTCTTGGACCAGCCATCAAGACGGATGCGGAACCCTAGCCACCAACTCAATGACAACACTGGAGCAAATGACGTGCCAGCCCGGCCGCCAACTCGCCACCTGGCGGCTTTCGGTTCGGCTGCGCTGCGATCAATCTCTTCGATCCGGTTAAGTGTCTAGCGATTGCGCGAGAAAATGCCGCTTCCGCCCAGCCAAGGCCGCTGCCCTGAAATGCGAAGTATGCTTCGTAGTGACGGAGTATCCCCGGCTTGCTCCGGCATCATCCCTTTTGAGCTGCCTTTTCCGGGGCACGATGCACAGATAGTAATCGTTCGGCCCCCTGCCCTGGACTGGGCTACTCAATCGAAAGCCACCAGTTCACTATCTTGATCGGAACTTGCCGCCACAATCCGCTGCATCATGGCGATGAACCGCTTTTGGTCTGCCTTGCTGAGATCGGCCACCGTCTCACGGTGGGCGGCCCGGGCCGACGCTTCCATTTGGCGGAGCAGTGCTGCGCCAGTTCTTGTCAGCCGGCAGATCTGCGCGCGGCGATCCCGGTGGTGGATTGATCGCTGGATAAAGTTACGGGATTGCAATCGCTTAAGCGCACCGGTCGTTGTCGTGCGATCGAGCGCGACATCGACCGCCAGGGTGGTCTGGTCGGCGGTTCCGCGTTCCGCCAAGGCAGACAGAAGACTGTACTGCAGCGGCGTCACCTCAAAGGCAGCGCATCTCTTTTGGAACAGCGCGACATGAATTTGATGCAGCCGCCGGATCAGGAATCCCGGCCTTTGGCCGAGCGGCCAGGAATTGCCGCCGGTTTTTTGCGCTGGCTTCTTGGCCATATTCAATCACTCTGTCCTTGCCGGTGCTGCATGAATTTGATGCAATCTATGGCACGAATGTTGCTGTGTGAAAACACGATGAAAATACGAAGCATACTTCGCAACTAGCTGGCGGCTGACCACGCGTTCGGGAGAGGAGATCGACCATGTCTGTAAGCACCACATTTGACCTGCTTCTGCGCGGAGGTCGCGTCATCGATCCGGCCTCAGGCATCGATGGCATGAAGGATGTCGCTATTCGCAGCGGCAAAGTCGCCGCCGTTCAATCCGACATCTTGCCGACCAGCGCCAGGGAGGTCATGGATGTCACCGACAAGATCGTTCTGCCCGGCCTGATCGATACTCATGCGCATGTCTACCAATATGTGACGGGCCGCTTTGGCGTGAACGCCGACATGGTGGGCGTCCAGTCCGGCGTCACGACGCTGGTCGATCAGGGCGGACCGTCCTGCATGACTTTGCCGGGCTTTCGGCACTTCATCGCGGAGAAGGCGCTGTCGCGGACTTACGCCTTTCTCTCGGCCTATCTGGTTGGAGGTCTTGAGGGTCACTATTATCCCAATCTCTATCGTCCCGACTGCGTCGACATCGATGCAACCGTGAAGGCGGCGATCGCCAATCGCGACCTCGTTCGCGGCATCAAGGCTCATGCCGAGATCGGCGGCTTCGCTCGCTGGGGTATCCGCGTCATCGAGATGGCAGCCGAGATCGGGCGCCGCGCGGACCTGCCGGTCTATGTGCATTTCGGCCAATTGTGGGGCCTGCCCGAGAGTGGCACCAATGGTGAAGACGTCGACACAATCCTGGCGCGGGTGATTCCGCTGCTTCGTTCCGGCGATGTCCTGGCCCACCCGTTCACGCGGCATCCCGGCGGCTTCGTCAACCGCGAAGGCGAAGTGCATCCGGTCATCCAGGCGGCGCTCGATCGCGGGCTGCGTGTCGATGTCGGCCATGGCAGCCATTTCTCATACCGTCTCGCGCGCACGGCCATTGCCGCCGGCATCATTCCGACCACGCTGGGCGCCGATATCCACGGCTACAATACTCATGTGCCGGCGCCGGCTGGAACACCGGACGAGCATGCCGATGACGAAAACCATCCGTTCGCAAGCCAGGCAAAATTCAGCCTGGTGCAGGCGATGAGTTCGATGATGGCGCTGGGTCTCACGCTGGAGCAAGTGGTGCCGATGGTGACTTCGCATCCAGCCGAAATGCTGGGTCTCTCAGATACCATCGGCGCCCTGCGCCTCGGCATGGAGGCCGATGTCACCGTGCTTACGGAAAAGCCTGGCCGTTATATCCTGCGTGACAATGAGAAGGTGGAAGTGGTCGCGGACAGCCTGTTGCAGCCGGTGTTCTGCTTGCGCGCCGGCGTCCGCCATGATGCGGTCGCTCCGATCTTGCCGCGGATGGTGGCAGCATAGCCGCGCACAATTCAAATGGAGGCGGCCAGCGATGTCTCACGCTGAAAGCGGTCTTGCGTCGGATGCAGTGGCCGATGCCCGGCAAGGCGTCGGAGCCCGGCTGCTTCGCAAGGAGGACGATCGCTTCATGCGCGGGCGCGGCCAGTATGTGGCCGATATCCGTCTGGCTGGCCTGCAGGATGTCGCCTTCGTCCGCAGCCCGCTGGCGCATGCCCGGATCAGGGCCATCCATGTGCCAGAGCGATATCGTGATGTCGTGTTCACGGCCGCGGATCTGACCGGGATCAAGCCGATCCGCGCCGTATCCGGCTTGCCCGGTTTCAAGATATCGGAACAACCCGTTCTCGCCACCGGCAAGGTGCGCCACGTCGGGGAACTGGTCGCGATGTGCGTGGCGCCGACAAGGGCTGAGGCCGAAGATATCGCGGCTTCGGTGACGCTTGACCTCGAAGAGTTCCCGGCGGTCTACGACATGCTGAAGGCGCGTGACGCGAAGACCGCGCTGGTCCACGAACACTGGGGCGACAATGTCTTTCTCGAAACAGCCTTTGAGGTCGATATCGCACGGGCATTCGATGCGCCCATCAAGGCGACGCGCGAAATATCGACCGCGCGGCAATGCATGTCTCCATTGGAAGGGCGCGGTGTGGTCGCGACCTTCGATCACCGCCTCGACCAGCTCACGCTCTATACCGGCGCTCAGATGCCGCACATCGTTCGTAATGGCCTGTCCGAATGTCTGGGCATCGAGCAGAGCCGAATCCGGATCGTATCGCCCGACATCGGCGGGGGATTCGGTCACAAGGGAATTCTGCTGCCGGAGGAGGTCTGCCTTGCCTGGCTTACGATGCGCAAAAACTGCGCCGTCCGCTGGATCGAAGACCGGCGCGAACATCTGACCGCGAGCGCCAATTGCCGCGAACACCACTACAAGATCACCGTCTATGCCGATCGCGACGGTCGCCTGCGCGGGATCGACTGCGAGGCGACGGTGGATTCCGGGGCTTACTCGTCCTACCCCTTCTCCGCCTGTCTCGAGGCCGCACAGGTTGCGAGCATCCTGCCGGGCCCCTACCGCATGCCGGCCTATCGCTGCCGAACTTTCTCGGTCGCGACCAATAAATGCCCGATCCTCCCCTACCGCGGCGTTGCCCGCACCGGCGTCTGCTTCGCGCTGGAAATCATGCTGGATGCCGTGGCCGTCGCAGCCGGACTTGAACCGGGCGAGGTGCGGCTGCGTAATCTGGTCGGCGCGGATGAAATGCCATTCGACAACATCACCAACAAGCATTT